>Ga0335075_10006534_pt1 | contig 17989 bp, 16 predicted proteins | sample Lox_Sample_24_FD_206723 | JGI IMG/M metagenome (GOLD analysis project Ga0335075, IMG submission 206723) | Soil microbial communities from Loxahatchee National Wildlife Refuge, Florida, United States - Lox_Sample_2.4 | ecosystem: Environmental > Terrestrial > Soil > Wetlands | place: USA...
ATTCTGACGTTCGCGATGGGTTCATGAGGGCCATCGAGCGGCAGCAGTGCATCGTTCATCCCGTCAACACGCCGATTTGGGGTCCGGTCGAAGGCACGGAGGGTGACGTCGCTGGCAGGGAGATGAGCCAGCAAATGCCGGCGCAGCGGTGGACGACTGTGCTGGATGGCGATCTGCTAAGGCAACTGCGTCAGCAGCACGGACTGAGCCAGGAGAAACTGGCTGACCTGGCCGGGATAAGCCTGACCACCATGGCGCGGCTCGAACGCCAGGATCGTTCACCGTGCCGAAGCTGGACCCTGGGCAGGCTCGCCGCCGCGCTGAACGAGACCCCCGAGGCGATCGACCCAGGTCGGCGTACCGAAGGCGCCCCGCCGACCTCTGCGTCGAATGCCTCCTCGCAGCTTGCCCCCGAGATCGCCCCGGCAATTCGACTGGCTGGTTCGCACGGCTGATCCGCCGACGAGGGGATCGACGAACACGCGGCGAGACACAGCCATAGCTTCAACTCGGCCGTTACATTGACGGCCTAGGCCGCGCTGATCCGTCAGACGATCGCCGGTACCTGGCCCAGCCGGGCTTCTGCCTCGGCTGCGCTTCCCGCAGCCTGGGCGTACAGGGTCAGACCAGCCAGCGCGTTCACGATACGAGATTAAGGTCTCCGGCCCGAGGTCCCTGGCGTGCCGTGTGGCCGCGGACGCGGATGAAGGGTTGCGGCCGAAGGCGTAGATCACCTCTGATTGCTTGGTCATAGCTGCACCGGGCTGCTTGATGGCTAGGCAGCCAATCGTTCTGGACACAGCAAGCAATTTAAGGGCAAATCAGATATTGGGATGTAATTAGCAATCGCGCTGCGAAGGCTTCTCGACCTAGGTAAGATAAGCGCTATGGCGAGATCGGTTCGAGTTACCGGTCCTTTTCTTGACGTCATCGAACTTCTGCTCCTGATGTTCGAGGCCGACGTCGGCGAACTGCATGGCTGGGCCATCATGAAGGCCACTAAGCGATCTGGGCCTACCGTGTATGGCGTCCTCGACCGCCTTGAGGACATGGGCTGGATAACGGGCAGCTGGGAAAGTGAGCATCCCGAGCCAGGCAAACCACGTCGGCGCTTTTACAGCATCACGCCGACGGGACTTGCAGGTGCTAGCAAGTTGCTGCATGATCGCCGCCCACGAGCGCTCCGGCGCTCGCTGCCTCTAACCCCACAGCCGACGCCGCCTACCTGGAGACGCGTCCCGTGGCCGAGTAGTACGCAGTGATCATCCCACTGGCGATCGCTCTCGCGACTGGCCTGCTTGTTAATCAATTCTCCGAACTCGCCGCTTGGAGTGCACGCAAACTTGTCCGCCGGTCAGCGTTCTATCAGTACACAGATCCAGCCCGCGCCGAAACACGAGCCGAAGAACTCGACGCGCTGATCAACGAGTGTCCTGGCAACCTCTTCAAACTGCTCGTCGCCATCGGTTTCATCGGCAAAGCAGCTACTCTAGCGGCTCGCGGCACCCTCACGTTGAGAGCCAGACCCGACACGATAGCAGCGCAGCCCCTATCAAGATATGAATGGCTCCGACCGGTCAGCACAATCGCCGCAGCCGTTTTGGTCGCAATCGCTGGCGGCTGGTGCCTCTCCGGACTGCCGCGACAAATCCAGCAAGCCGCCCAGTCTGTATTACTTAGCCAGCCGCACAGCACAAGCCAGGGCCGGAGCTTAGGGATCAATCCAAACCCCGCCGATGGTACTCACCAGGTCAGGAATCCCTGAGACGCCAGGCCCAAGCCCTGTGAACTGATGCGCGCCACCTGCTACGGGCCGCCACCCCCTCGCGTCTTCGGCCGCCATCTGCACGGCCCCGCTCGACGCCCTGCATGACATGCTTGTTCTGGCAGTGCCGGTCCGCAGCCGTCATTCCGACGCGGGCCAGCGGTCCTACCGGCCGGGGTAGCTGATTTCGTAGCTGAAGGTGGCGCCGTCGCCGCGGTGGACCTGGTGGATGACCAGGACCGGGGTGCGGTCGGCGGTGTGGGCCGTGCGGGCTAGCTCGAGCACGACGGAAACCTGGGGCAGGCTCATCAGCCGCCGTTCTTCGGTGGTGGCCAGCCTGGGCCGCAGCTCATCGATGTGACCGCGCAGCCGGTAGCCGAGCGCGGCCAGGGCCTCGGCCGGGCTGGCCGGGGCGGGGGACGCGAGGACACTGTCGCGGACCAAGTCGTAGGGGTAGTACTCGTCGGTGAGCGAGTCCGCGGTCTCGGGCAAGTCGGCTTCCGGCGGGGCGGTGTAGCGGATGCCGCGGCGTACCAGGACCCGCGAACCGGGCTTGAGCCCAAGCCGCTCCCCCACCGGGGTTCCTAGCACCGGCACCGAGGAGTCCTCGATCGCCACGCTGATGTCCTCACGGTGCCCGAGCCCGGCCGCTTCGACGTCGGCGGCCCACCCGTCCAGCATGTCGGCGGTGACGCGGCGGCCGCGTGTGGCGGGGGTCATGCGCCAGGTCATCGCGCTGGGGCGGCGGACGTAGAACCCCTTCTTGGCGACGGACTCGACCAGGCCTTCCTCGACCAGCATCCGGTAGGCACCGCGGACGGTCAGGTTCGCCACCCCGGTGCGCTCCATCAGCTCCAGCGTGGACGGCAGCCGGTCCCCCGGCTGGTACCGGCCGGAGGTGATGGCATGCCGGAGCTCGTCAGCGAGCCGTTCGTAGACGTCCCGGCGTTCGGGCACGCTGCCCGCCGCCTCCGCCCGTGACCGTGGTGACACAGCGTCCCCTGTTCTTCGTTGCCTTGGCTATACAAGTTTGCCATAGCGTCCCCCGGCCTGCCCAGCAAACCCGGTTGCATCCTTTTGGCATATCTGATTTAAATAAGATGTGTCAGCTAGCTTCCCCCGCCCGTGAGGACGCCGTGACCCACATGACCCACTGCCCAGCAACCACCCCGCGGTGGACCGCGCCCCGGCACGCCGCACCCACCAGGCCAGCCAGCCACCCCGCCACGCACCACGCCGCTGACAGCGGCCGGGCGTGGCTGCGCAACGCCATGGCCGCACTCGCCCTGCTCGCGGCCGCCGCGGCGGTGGTCAGCTGGGACGCCCAGTACGTCATGGTCCGCCAGGCCCGGCACGTCCCCGTGATCGCCGCGCTCGAAGCAGGCATCCCCGACACCGGCGCGCTCATCTTCGCCGCCCTCGGCATCGCGCTCGCGCTGCACGGCCGGCGCGCGCTGCGGCCGCGCACTCTCAACGTCGCCTGCGTCGGTCTTTCTCTGACCATGAACGCGATAGCGGCCGGGCCGGGCTGGCGGGACACGGCAATCTGGGTGATGCCGGCCGCGGTGTACGCGCTGGCCAGCGACACGCTGATCGGTGTGGTCCGGGCCTGGGCGCTGGCGCGGATGCACGCCACCGGCCAGATGCTTGAAGGCGAGGAAACCACGCCACTGGCTGTAGCCGGCGCGTTGGCGCTGTGGCTGCTGCGCCTGGCGCTGGCGCCGGCCAGCACGCTGACCGGGTTCCGCCGCTGGACGGTCGAGGAATGCCCCGTCGCTCCAGGCCGCAAAGCACCCGCCCCTCCGCCCGCGACAACAGCTGTGCCGCCTACGGCTGAACTGCCCGCGTTCCCGCCGGGCCGGCGCAGCAGTAACGGCAAGCCGCACAAGCAGGACCTGCTGATCGCGCTGGCCAGCCAGCGCTACGACCTGCGCCGCACACCGCTGAACCGCACAGCCTGGATCGCCGGGCAGATCGCCACCGAGGTCGGCCTGCATCCCGGCACCGCCCGGCGCATTCTGCGGGCCCACGTCCGGGCCCTGCACCAGCAGCCCACCCCGCTCCCCACGGAGGCCAGGTCATGAAAATCGTCCTGCTGATCACTGCCGCCGCCCTCGTGCTGATCGCGGTCAAGTGGGCGTTCTCGCCTGGCCGGCGGCTGCCCCGCCACCGGGTCCGGCACCTGCGGATCCGGCTGCGGCTGCGGCTGCACCCCGGCAAAGGCCACGCCACCATCGCCGAACTGTGGTGGAGATGGGGACGGCTGGCCATGAACCGAAGCAGCCGCCGCACCCGCCCCGAACTGACCCGGCGGCGACTTGCGCCGTCCCGGGAGAAGTCGGTCCTGGCCGGCCGGAGTCACTGGCGGCACGCGTTGCGGCTCTCCCTCGACGAGCACGCGGTCATCTTCAGCCCGCCCCGCGGCGGCAAAACCGGATGGCTGGCCCGCGTCATCCTGCACTACCCCGGGCCGGTGCTGTCCACCACGACCAAACACGACGTGTTCGAGCTGACCGCCGCCGTCCGCGCGCGTAAAGGCCCGATACACGTGTTCAACCCACAGGGCATCGGCGCCGTGGCGTCAACGTTTCGGTGGAATCCGTTAGACGGATGCGAGGAACCGGCGGTCGCGATCCGCCGCGCCGACGCCTTCGCCTACTCAGTCAGCCAGAAGGGAGTCGAAGACGGCAGCTTCTGGGCCGCCAAAGCCTCGGACTACCTGCGCGGCTACTTCCACGCCGCCGCCCTCGCCGGCCTGGACCTGCGTCACGTCGCCCGGTGGGTCTCCGGCGGCCGGCCCGGCGAAGCCGAAGACATCCTGTCCACCGCACCCGGCGCCGCGCGCTACCTCGCCGACCAGCTCGCCGAGATGCGCGGCGAGTCCAACAAAACCATCTCCACCGTGCGCATGACCATGAGCCGCAGCCTGGCCTTCCTCGCCGACCCCGCCCTCGCAGCGTCCGTCCTGCCCGAGGACGGCGAGTCGCTGGACATCCCCTCGTTCCTGCGCGAGACCGGGACCTTGTACCTGATCGCCGAGACCCGCGGCGAGGACGCCCCGGTCGCACCGCTGTTCGCCTGCCTGGCCAGCGAAATCCACTACACCGCCGCCCTGGCCGGCAGCCTGCTGCCCGGCGGCAGACTCGACCCGCCGCTGCTGATGGCCCTCGACGAAGTCACCCAGATCTGCCCCGTCCCCGTCCCGTCCTGGCTGGCCGATTCCGGCGGCAAAGGCATCCAGATCATCACCGTCGCCCACGGTGAAGCCCAGCTCCGCGGCCGCTGGGGCCCCAACGGCGCCCGGATCATCATGGACACCTCTGGCGCCAAGATCTGGCTCCCCGGGATCTCCGATACCGACACCCTCGACGCCGCCTCGGCGCTCTGCGGCACCACGCCGATGAAGGAGACCCGCATCCTCTTCGGGCATCACCGCGACCAGCACGACCCCTACGACCGCCACCAGATCATGACCCCCGACATGATCCGCCAGCTCCCCGCCCGCTACGCACTCATCGTCCGCGGCGGCATGTCACCCGTCATAGCCCGGCTGCCCATGGCATGGAACGACCGCGCCTACAAACGCGCCCGTCGCGCTGGGCAGGCTGCCGCTCGGCGCGCCGCCGGTGAGCCGGCAGCGCAGGAGTGGGAAGTGCCGCCCCGGCGGTCGCCCTGGCCTACCGAGCAGGCTTGGCCGAACGCCATACCCCCATCGGCATCCTGGGATGACCCCGGACGCTACCCATGGCAATGAACGAGCACGCCCACGACCCGGCCGACGCCGTCACCGGCCTCATGCTGCAGATCACCCAGCACGCCGAACGGCTCGCGCTCCTCGACCAGCGCGAGGCTAGCCACAGCCGCGAGATCATCGGCCGCCTGGACGAACTAGCCCGGCACATGGCCGAGACCGGCGAGCGGGTCGTCGCCGTTAACCACCTGGCTGGCAAACATGCAGCCCTCCTGAAATCCCTCGACGGCCTCGACCAGCAGGTCGCTGCACTTATCGCGCGGCTCACCGATATAACAGCGGGGAACGGCAACGAGGGTGACGAACCGTACAAACCGGCTCCCGCGCCACGCTGGTGGAACCTCGACGGGATCGAACGCGACGAGGCCCTGAACCGCCTGCGCGCCTGGGTCGAACAGGTATACCGCCCCGGCTACGGCCACCTCGCCGCCACCCTCAGCCCCTGCTGGGACCAGCACCCCCTCTGCCTATACGGCGTCGACTGGCTTATGGAACTCTGGTCAACCCTCTACCTCAGCCCAGAACGCAAGCCCCCTGCCCTCGCCAGCCAGGCCGAATGGCAAACCCGCCTCCTCCCCGCCCTCGCCGAACAACTCCACCAGGAAACCACCCGCTGCGAACACGACCGACCGGCCGGCGGACCCCGCAAGCAGACAATCCAGAACGCCTTAAACTGGCCGATATGAGACCTCCGAGGTAGCAGAAAATGCCGGTGCCAGTACGGGGCTCGTCCGGATGAATCTGCACAGCGTACGTCAGCACTTGCAGGCGACAATGGCAGGAGAGGAGGACCTGCTCATGACTACGCCTGAGGAGTCAAGCACGCCCGACGTGTTCTCGCAGCTGCGGGCATCCCGGGATCACATTGAGTCCGCATCTTCATCATTGGATCCGACCGTCCGTGCTGCCTGGCTCAGCGAAGCTTCTCGCGCACAAGGGCCTCCGCAGGTTAGTAGCCATTCGGAAGATCTCGCGGGCACTCAACTTGAGGAGCAACCTCCCCCTTTCGGCAATTACGGCCCGCAGGCCGGGCCGTGGACAGCTGAAACTGCGGCTGCCGACCTGTCGGTCGGTGCCCTCGTCGCTCGTCTCGTCGATGGCGATCAGGAGGCGTGGGCCGAGATCGTCGGTCGTTACTCAGCTCTAATCTCCTCCATCTGCCTGCGTTATCAGCTGAGCCGCCAGGACATTGATGACGTCGATCAGAGCGTCTGGCTGCTGCTGGTCGAGAACATAGGCAATCTGCGAGATGCCGCCGCGCTGCCCGGCTGGCTGGCCACCGTGACCAGGCGCGAGATCTTTCGGCTCGTGCGAGCCAGTCGACGGCACGAACATGCAAACCTGCCGCCCGAGGGGCCGGATACCGACATATATGATGATGAAGGCGAATACGTCGGCACTTATACTGACATCTGGGGCGAGATTCTACTTGAACGCGCTACGCCACTTCTTGCTCCAGATGCTCCAATTAGTAGGCAGATAGAGATGCACGTGCTCTGTGACACATGGATGATACGACTGGGCAGCTACCGCGAACACTATGAGGCAGCATTACCGAAACGATCGCACGATTGCGATCAGTACCGTCGCGCGATCGTGACTGTAGCGAAACAACTTATCTGGGAAGCAACTTACGAGCAGCCTCAAGGAACGGCAGGCGACCTACTGAAAGCAGCTTACCCAGACTGGTTCGACCAGCCAGGGGTGAAACCCTCTACCCTGTATCGGCGGATGTTTCGTGCTAACCGTGATCTACGCGAGCTACTCCACAAGGTCATCAGACGAGATGAACTGACATAGACCTACTACTACTACCGGCCTGGGCGGTATAGTGCTCCCAAAGAACTTGAGCAACTATCGAATCTGCCGCAACTGCTGCTAAATCAAAAGCGTAAGTTGGCGAGGGTATGGCTGTACAAGTAGTTCTCATTCAACTTGCTACTGCAGCGACGCGCGCTGCAGCAAAGCTGTGGGTCGGCGATCGAGCTGCCGCCGCTGACGCGACAACAAGCGCTATCGATCTGCTATCTGATCGCTTGCAGAGCCAGATGGATCAGCGTCGACTGTATCGGATGATGGAGCAGATCGCAGATACAATAGCTGAACGCCTTGAACCCATGCTGCAGACAGAATTTAGGTCACTAAGTGAAAATGAAAAGACTGCATCTATTCTCGCAGTTAGCGACACCATAACGAAAGCCTCTCTGCGTGATGAGGCACTCTTCGCTGGCGACCTAGATGCTATTTATCTTGACCGATATCTGAGGCGGCAAGTTCCTGGAATTACGAGAGATCTTTCGCAAGCGGGGCGCGATCTGTATGGTTTGCTCCTCCGCGAGGCGTGCGGGTATATCATTGATATATCTCGAGGGCTGCCCACCTTCAGCGCAGACGCGCTGACAGAGGTGCTGCGTCGTGAAACTAACATCCTTGTCGGCATTCGGGAAATACTTTCCCGACTCCCCCAAAGACAGACGGCAGACGCAAAGGGCGTTATATACGATTACAGGCAGCTTGTTGTTCGGCTTCTCGACCAGATTGAGGTCTTCGGAGCATCGGTGGCAGATAGCAGCCGCCGTTATCCACTTTCGGTAGCATACCTAAGTCTTACTGCGGTTGCAGACTATACCTTGCCAACCGTGAATCCCGGCAGGCGTGTAGAAGACCTATTGGCATCGACGCAACGCCTGTTTATTCGCGGCGAGGCCGGCCTTGGGAAGACGACTCTTCTGCAGTGGATAGCCGTTCGATCAGCCCAACGAGATTTTCCAGCACGGCTGGACGACTGGAATGATACTCTTCCCTTCCTAATACCGCTCAGGCGTTACAACAGCCGACCACTGCCTGCGCCGGAAGACTTCCTTGAAGAGTTGGGACGGAACATCGCTGGTGAACTGCCCACGGGATGGGTTCAGCAGCAGCTACGAGAAGGTCGGGCAGTCGTGCTTGTTGATGGTGTGGACGAGCTATCGCCCGAGCGTCGACAAGAGGCCCGCGAATGGCTCAGGGAGCTTGTCTCCACCTTTCCCCGATCTCGGTATGTGGTAACCTCGCGTCCAGGGGCCGCTGGTATCGGCTGGCTAAGCAGCGAAGGTTTTAAAGTAGCTGACCTACAGTCGATGACTGAGGACGATGTCGAGATATTTATTCACCGTTGGCACGACGCAGTGAGTACGCAATATGCTAATGCGAGCGAGGTTTCGGAACTTGAGGAATATAGAGACGATCTAATCGCCCAGATCAAGTCGCGAAACCACCTTCGAAGGATAGCTGCGTATCCTTTGCTCTGCGCACTTGTCTGCGCTCTCCATCGCGATCGGCGCTCCGCTCTTCCCGGAAACCGGATGGAACTCTATGAGGTTGCCCTGCAGATGCTTCTGGAGCGACGGGACGCCGAGCGAAAAATATTGGAGCTCCCAGGGCTGGGCCGCACGGAAAAGACCCTTCTCCTCGCTGACTTGGCGTACTGGTTGCTTCGGAACGGGTACGTGGACGCTGAACGCGCACGTGTGGTGGACCAATTGACACGTACACTCCGCGGGATGACTCAAATAACAGCAGAGCCTTCCATTGTCTATCGTCACCTTCTCGAACGTTCAGGTCTAATCCGCGAACCGGTGGAAGGGCGCGTCGATTTTGTGCATAGGACCTTCCAGGAGTATCTGGCTGCGCGCGCGGCGATACATGATTCGGATGATATCGGTACTCTCATCGAGCATGCGCACATGGATCAGTGGCGTGACGTAGTAGTAATGGCGGCAGGCCACGCATCTCGGGGGCGACGGGCAGATCTCATCACCAGGTTGCTAGACCGAGGCGACAGCAAGGGCAAGTATCGCGACCCAATGCACCTGCTCGCGCTGGCCTGCCTTGAGACTTCGCCTGAACTGGACCCAGAGTTGCGGGAGCGAATTGAGCTTAGTGCCGCTAACCTGCTACCGCCCAAGTCGGTCAATGTGGCTGGAGCATTTGCTGCTGCCGGGCCATTCGTCCTGGATCTCCTTGCCGACGCACAGCCTGCCAATGCGCGTGAAGCGGCGGGTACGATACGCGCAGCCGTTGAAACTGGGCTGTCGGATGCGCTGTCAGTCCTAGCTCGGTTCAGCAAAGACACGAGGCCCACTGTTCAAAACGAGCTCGTTGCCGCATGGGGACGCTTTGACGTAGAAGAGTATGCACGGGTTGTACTCGCCGACCTACCCATTAAAGCACTTTCTACAAACAGTTCTCGCTTTACCTCAGCACTGCGCCATTTGAAATACGTCACCGAGCTTCAATGCGCGGTTCCAAACGACGGTAATATACACTGCATTCCATCCCAAGTAGCTAGCCTACATACGATTGGAGTGGCACCTAAGCTAGCTTCCCTTCATGCCCCCGGCCTGACAACCTTGAGCATCGAGATTGATCCCCCCACTTCAAATAGAGGCAAAGTATCTCTTAATACTCTGTCACAGCCCGCTAGTCTTACCTCCTTGAGCGTCAAGAATGGCCGAGTGGCAAATTTGGATGGCCTATGCATGATGGCTAATCTCCACGAGCTGTCGTTGATCGGCACGCTTGATGGCAATGACCTGGCTCAAGTAAAGCGGCCTTGGTCTGCTCGGAAAGTTCATGTGGAGAATGCCACCAATTTTTTTGACCTCACTCCATTGAGAAATTTGAGTAATCTATATGAGCTGAGCTTGATAGGGTATGAACGGCTTTCCGTGGATGGAATAAGCCGCTGGGCAAATACTCTCCGTAAGCTATCCCTTCGAGATTGTGAGCGAGTCGACTTGGCTCCGCTGTCTTCGCTGCATTGTCTAGCTCAGCTTGATCTTAAGGGCGTCCCGATAGCTAACATTCGGCCGTTGATGGACATTCCTAGCTTGTCTTCCTTGACCATCGATTCTTTGCGGGCAGCACGCGATCTGCATCAGCTGACGACCATGCGGAATCTAAAGGAGATACGCATCGGCTTTGGCGGAGTAGTCGAACTCGGAGCGCTGGCAGATATGAAGGATCTAACTATTATTGTTGAAATGGGCACACCCCTAAGAGGGGAGCATCTATTGGATAGCAGCGTCATTCTTCATACGATCGACGCCATCTAAAGTTAAAGCCCGGCATCAGTCATCGGCGCGGCGCAGGCCTCGGGCAAGGCCGTGGACAACAGCTGCCGGAGCTATACTTGCAGACACCAGCCTCTTCGGGAATCAGGGACGCTAGCCAGCACATCCTGGTCGGCGTAGATCGGTCTAGGGTCAATAAGACTGGCGATTGTGGCGGCGTGCGCTGACAAACCCGACACTCTGCCCTGACTGCCGATATCGCCAGTAACCTCGATCTTTCGCGATCTCAGCGTACTGGGCTCCGCGCCGAACCCTCCATCGGGCACGTAACTGCCGACCCAACAACCCTTCAGATTGGCTCGGCGAGCGTCCTCCCTGGAAGCGCAGTAGGCCGGTTCGGGAGTCTGCGGCCGTATGTTGAGGCTGACCCTCAGCCAAGTATGTCGGGCACCAACTGAGTGCGCATTTACGTTGCAGGGCCGGCAGCGGCCCAAGCGGTTTCGAAGGCCTCGCTGAAGACTGCGACCATGTCGCTGCCTTCGGCGCGTTCGAGGTGAAGCACTGGAGAGGACTTGATCGGCATCCCGTATACGTGCTGGCCAACCAGCATCTGGTCGTCCGCGGAATACATGGAGTTGTACACCACCCCCCTGTGGAGTCTGATCTGCACTTCACCCGTTGCGCCTAACGGCGCATAGATCACGAGTGCCTTGCGAACGCGGCTCTCCAGCGTGTGGCCACTGTCTGGACAGACAGTGGCCTGCATACCTGCCTGCGTATTCGTGTCATGCACACAGATCCGCATCTTCACCCCCGACCTTGCCCGCTCGGCTAGCACAGCCGCGATGGTCGGATCGGTGGCGACAGGCATGTCGACGTCGTCGAGGATTCCGATCTCGCGCTGCGCGAAGCCGAACATGCGCAACCAGACGTCTCGCGGCACAGCGTCGCGATGCGGGTAGATGCCCACAACCTCATCGGGCCGGGTGCGGGTAGTACGCAGTTGGGGCCATAGGTCGGTCTCGTCGGCGCCGACCATCGCGGCGATCGCCCAGCGGTGGCGCAGGTACGGGACGCGGCCTTCGAGCCAGCGGCGGACGGTCTTGGGGTCAACCTGCAGGCGAGCGGCTACATCCTCTTCGGTGAGCCGTGCCTGAATGAGCGCGCGGCACAAGGTCTCGTTCAACGCCGGTGCCTCCAAAACGCACGACGACGCTTCCGACTCTAGCTCAAGACGTCCCTAGTCGTCCCTCGCGGAGGTACTGAGGTTTCGCCTCTTCCGCGAGCCTGGTTCTGCCGTCCTGCAGCCGCGATCGGCCATGGCCGCTGCCACGGGCGCGGCGAGGAGACGTAACCAGGCGGAGGTGTCAGCGGTGAGTGATGACCTGACGGGACTGCAGGCCGAGTTCCCGGCGTTCCGGATCTGGCGGGAGGGGTTTCCAGGCCGATCCCGCTACGTCGCCCGCAGCCGGCATCTGGACCTGAACCCGCACACCGTTGTCACCACCAATCTGCGTGAACTGCGCGAGGTCCTCCAGCCCGGGCCGAGCCCGGCTGCTGCAGTCCCCATTCCCCAGGCGGGATCGCGCGTGCCGATGACCCCTTTACCAGAGCCGGAACGCGACGCCACATCAACTCGTGCAGCAGAAAGCGGGTGCAGTCATGCGCAGTGACACGGCCGCGTCGGCGCGGATCGACACGGCCGTCCCGTCCCCGGCCCGAATCTACGACTACTACCTCGGCGGCAAGGACAACTTCGCCGCCGACCGGGCCGCAGCCGAGAAGGCCCTTTCCGTCGTGCCGCAGGGCCGGGAAGTCGCGCGCGGCAACCGCCAGTTCCTGGTCCGCGCCGTCCGGTACATGGCCAGCCGGGGCGTAACGCAGTTCATCGACCTGGGCACCGGGTTTCCCACTCCACCGAGCGTGCACCAGACCGCCGCAGCGAACCTGACCGTGCAGCCGCGGATCGTCTACATCGACAACGACCCCATGGTGACCTCCCACAACCAGGCTCTACTGATTGGCAGCCCTGTGGCTGCCATCACCGTCATCCATGGCGACATCCGCTCCCCCGGCCAGATCTTCGCCCGCCAGGAACTGTGGAACGCGATCGACTTCAGCCAGCCGGTCGGGGTTCTGTTCGTCGCCGTGCTGCACTTCATCCCTGACGAGGACGACCCACATGGCAGCGTGCGCGCGTTCTGCGCCCAGACGGCACCGGGCAGCTTCCTGGCCGTGTCGCACATCACCAGCGACGGCACCGCCCCGGACGTCACGGTCACGATCCGCGACGCCTACCGGACGGCCAGCGCACCAGCGGTGTTCCGCAGCCGTGCCGAGATCGAGGACTTCTTCACCGGCCTGGAGGTAGTCCATCCGGGGGTCGTCGAGGTATCTGCGTGGCGCGCCAAATCGAGCCAGCTGCCAGCGCTGCGGATCCTGGGTGGCGTCGGGATGAAGCCGTGACCGAAGCCGCGCCCGGCACTCAGCGGACATCGGACGATGCGGCTCATTGGCGAGCCGCAGGTCGGCTGCGCCGTGAGCATCCGCGCTGGGTGGTGATATGGCTGGCCAGCGCGCACAGCTACCGGGCGTATCCGCTGTTCCGGGCGCCACGGGAAACAGCGCTCACGGCTGCCTCGCCCGAACAGCTCGCCGTCCAGATGAAGGAGTTCAGCCAGCCAGCGCCGCGGTCACAGACCAGATCCCGGAACCAGCCACAACCATCGCGGCCCGCAGCCAACCGTGGTAACTGACTTCATGTCAACTGTCGAACAACCCCGGAGGACGTCTTCAAGACGTCCGAAGACGGCCCAGCGTGCCCGTGACTGTCCGGCGCCGGCTGGCTAGCGTCAAAAGTCATGACCGACATCGGCAGAGCACACGACATCGCCCGCTCACTTCTCGAAGAACCGCTGCCACGCCGCTGGGCGCACGTACAAGGCGTCGCCAGCACCGCCCGAACCCTCGCTGGGATGCTCGGCAGCAACGCCGACCTGCTTGTTGCCGCCGCCGTCCTGCACGACATCGGCTATGCGCCCAGCCTGGCAGACTCGAGGTTCCACCCCCTGGACGGCGCCAGGTACCTCCGCGATGTCGAGCATGCCGATGCCATGCTCTGCCGCCTGGTCGCCCACCACTCGTGCGCCATCATCGAAGCCGAAGAACGAGGCCTTGCCAGCGAACTGGCCCGCGAATTCAAGCCAGCGCCCCGGGACCTAGCCGACGCGCTGATCTACTGCGACATGACCACCGGACCCGACGGGCAGCACATGGCCATCGGCCAGCGGCTAGCCGAAATCGGCGCCCGGTACGGCCATGCGGACCTGGTCACCCGCGCGCTAGCTCGCTCCGCACCACAGCTCGAGGCCGCGACCAGCCGGGTGACCCGCGAGCTGGCGACGCGCAGGGCGGCGCCCCGGCAAGCGATGGTGGCCGCTGGCGTCGCGTTCTAGCTGATGTAAGGGCGAGCCCGCCGCTCACCAAAATGCTGCACGCGCAACCACATCGAGCGGTCCATCTGGTAACCGGCGAGCTCGGCGGGCGGTACCCACCGAACCTCGGACGTCTCGCTGCTGGGTACCGGGTGGCCGCCGACAGCGCAGGCGGTCAGCACGATGGAGAACTCCTGCCGCACCTCGCCGTTGCTGGTGTACAACATCACGTGGCCGGGATCGGTGTAGATACCGGACACGCCGGTGATCTCGCACTCGATCCCGCTCTCCTCAAGCGTCTCGCGGACTGCAGCCTGGGTTAGCGACTCCCCTAGATCGACCGCGCCGCCGGGCAGCGCCCAGTTGTCGTTGTCCGAACGGCGGATCAGCAGAACCTCACCGGCGTCGTTGGTCACCGCGACGTTCACCGAGGGCACGATACTGTTCGCCGCAGGCGCGGCCGGGTCGTTGTGGAAGTCGATCCTGCGAGGCATCAGAACTCACTCCGGCAGCGGAACGCCGGTGTCCCACACCCGCTCGAAGCTGTCCAGATACGTCCCGGCGATCTCCCCGCCGGCGACCTTGCGCAGATGCCACACCGGAGCCAGCGCCGCCGTCACACCATAGACATGGGTGTTGACTAGAAGCTGGTCATCGGCACGGTAGATCGAGTTATACAAGATCGTCTGGTGGAACCGGAACTCCACGCCTCCGGTGCCGCGCAGCGACCGGTACAACACCAGCGCATTGCGGATTTTCGCCGCCATTGCCTCATCGACGCCCTCGTCCGCCCCGCGCTCGGCAACTGGCTCGCTGTCCGGGTCGCCCAGCAGCATCCGCACCCGCACCCCCGCGCGGGCCCGCTCCGCGAGCACCTTCTTCGCCGCGGCGTCCTCGGCCAGGAACAAGCCCGAGTACACCAGCACGCCGATCTCCCGCTCCGCCGACGCGAACAACCGCTCCCACCCATCACGCGGAACGTCCGAACGGTGCGCGTAGATGGCCAGAACCTCGCTGTCCGACGCCGCCGCGACCTGCTCCCGCGACAGCGCCCCTGGCCACAGGTACGCCTCGTCCAGCTGCAGCCGCGAGGCGACGGCATACCGATGCCGCCGGTACGGAGTCCGGCCCGACAGCCACCGCTCGACCGTCTTCTGGTCGACGCCGACCTCGTCACCAAGCGCGGCAGGCGTCAAGCCGCGCTCCAGCAGCGCAGCGCGCAACCTCTCGTTCGGCATGTACCAGACCGGGTCAGCGGGACGTCCAGGACGGCATCACCCTAGCCGGGACGTCTCATTCCCGTCCACCCACGCAGTAACGGCGTCCGCACCCTCCGTCGCACGCTGCTGCCATGAGAACCATGCTCATCGGTTTAACGGTCGCAGTGATCGTCATCCTGCTGGCCCTGCTCGCCCTGCTGCTCATCGTGCGAGCCGGGATCCGCCGCCAGGAACGCGGCGCCTGCCTCATCTGCCAGCCGCCCGCCCTGACCGCCGCCATCGCCCGCAGCGTGGTCAACATGCACTTCCGGGCACCCGAGCACACCCACGAGTGCCGGCACACCTACCGCGGGCCCGACGCTGTGGCGAGCCAGCAGCCGCACCTCTCGGCCAAGAAAGGGCCAGCGTCATGACCGCGAGCCTTGCTGAGTTCGGCCATCCCGTCCAGACAAAGCGCACGGACATCGCTCGTTCTGGCCGTACCGCGAGTTCTGGTCACCTCGGCACGCCCGCATTGCAGGACTGGGAAGGGTTCCTGACCAGCCTGACCCGGTTGCCCAGCCCGGCCGAGGTTCAGGCAGGTGAAACCCTCCATCCGGTCTCGGCGCCCGGCGTGATCGGCGGAGCCATCGTCCGCGCCGCCCGCAAGTCGGCGCGCATGAGCCGACGGAAGCTCGCCAAGATGCTGACCATCAGCCCCGACACCGTGCGCCGCTGGGAAGACGGCACCTGCCCATTGTTCTGTGTCCCATACGCCGACCTCTGCCGTCTGGCCGCTGCCTTGGACGAGGCCGGAGCCAAGGTGCGGTGCGAAGTCGCCGAGCTCGTGCTTGCCTCGCAATGCGACCTGCTGGTGACCGGCATCCTCCAAGGAATCGAGGACTACGCCGAAGTCCCGCCCGTTGATGAGGACAGCACCGAAGGCGAAGCCGCCCGCGACTTGCTCCGCTGGGCGCTCGCCGGCGACCTCCCCGAACGTTACCGCCCATTCGCGCCCGCCCGGCCGCTGCTGGCTGTACAGGACCTGACCGCCTTCACCGCCGTAGCACGAGAGTTGAGCGCAGGCTCGCACGGCGATCAACTCGCCAGCTACGGTCGCGCCCTGGCAGATCTCAGGGGCGGGGTGACCGCGCTCACATGAGAGCAGCACAGCCTGCGTGCGGGTCCACTGCCTCCGACACGACAGGCGGCCGTCAACCCCCGCGGCCAACCGGGTTCGCTGGTGACGCGTCAGCGTCCGGTCGGGCCGACAGACGAGGACGTCAGAACCATGCATCACCAACTGCATGGTGGCCAGGAAGGAGCTGGCTTCGTAGTAGCGCACCAGACCGGGCAAGCAGAACGGCGTGACGACTGGTATCGCGCCAAGCTCGTGGATCAAGCGGTCAATCACTGCCTGCCCGATCCCGCTGCCGCGCCGACAGGGCGCGACGATGACGTCTTCGACGTAGGCGCGCTGAGCGCCGTCGGTCGCGGCGCGGGCGAAACCGATCAGCTGCCTCAATGCCATGCCTGACTGCCCAGCTGGCTTGGCCATAGGCGATCGGGCGCAGAACGCCGACTCGGCGCGCGGGCGGCCCAGCGTTTTCACGGTCGCTGCTCGCGCACCGATCGTGCAGTTCTGAGTTCTCCGTCCTGAGTCAGCCGACTTCCGTTTCCGTCGCGGGGTACGGGCGGGAATCGCGCCTCGACATGGAGACCGCCGTCGGGTCTGCTGCAGGCGCTGAGGGCCGCACCGTGGGCGGCGGCGATTGACTGGACAATCGAGAGCCCGAGGCCGTGGTCGTTGGGGTAGTTCGCCCGGTCAGTGCGGAGTCGCTGGAATGGCTGGAACAGGCGGTCGATGTCATCTTCTGGGATGATCGGCCCGCTGTTGGCGATCGTGACAACGGCGTGGCCGGATTCGGTTCGCGTCGCGACGGCGATGTAGCCGCCGATGACGTTGTGGCGAACCGCGTTGTCGACGAGGTTGGCTACCAGGCGCTTGGCCAGACGCGGGTCGCCGATGGCGGGTGCGGAGGTATTGGTGGTCTGCACGTCGAGTCCCAGTTCGGCGATCTGGGGGTGGGAGCCCTGAAGCACCTCGGTTGTGATTTCGGATAGGTCGAAGGGCTCGTGCTCTTCGAGGCCGCGTGCGCTGGCCGCGAGGGTGAGAAGCGCTTCGATGAGCTGTTCTTGCTGCTCTCCGGAGGCGATGAGCTCGTAGCCCATGGTGCGCAGGTCGCCGACGGTGGCGTCGGGGTCGGCGAGGGTGACCTCGAGGAGTGCCCGGTTGAGGGCGAGCGGCGTTCGGAGTTCGTGGGATGCGTTGGCGACAAAGTGGCGCTGGGCGTCGAAGGCGGCTTCGAGCCGGTGCAGCAATCCGTCGATCGTGTCGGCCAGGTCCTTGATCTCGTCGGCCGGGCCGGACATGGCCAGCCGTTCATGCAGGTTGTGCTCGGTGATCCGCTGAGTCGCGGTCGTCATGGTGCGAAGCGGGCGCAGCATGCGGCCGGCCACGAGCCAGCCCAGTGCGACGGCTAGCACGGCCATGATGGCCAGGGCGATCCCGGAGTTGGTGAGTAGCTCATGCATCTCGGCCGCGTGGGTCGCGAGTGCTTGCGCCCTGAGCTGCCGCTCCCTCAGTACCAGCAGGTTCGGCAGCGGTTTGGCTGGCCCGCGCGGCACGGGCCGTGGGAGCAGGGCGCTGTCTATCTCGGCTATTTCGCCGTTGGGGGAGCGCATCAGGAGGTAGGTGATGGCCAGCAGGCCAGCTCCAGTAGCCA
>Ga0335075_10006536_pt1 | contig 17983 bp, 17 predicted proteins | sample Lox_Sample_24_FD_206723 | JGI IMG/M metagenome (GOLD analysis project Ga0335075, IMG submission 206723) | Soil microbial communities from Loxahatchee National Wildlife Refuge, Florida, United States - Lox_Sample_2.4 | ecosystem: Environmental > Terrestrial > Soil > Wetlands | place: USA...
TGATCAGCGTGTACATCATTCTGGGCATTTTGTATGAAAGCTACATCCTGCCGCTGACCATCCTGTCCACGCTGCCGTCGGCCGGCGTCGGCGCGTTGCTGACGCTGTTGCTCGCTCGCACCGAGCTATCGGTGATTGCGCTGATCGGCATCATTCTGCTGATCGGGATTGTGAAAAAGAACGGCATCATGATGGTGGATTTCGCCATCACCGCTGAACGCCGAGACGGTCTGGCGCCGTTCGATGCGATCCGCCAGGCGTGCCTGCTCCGCTTCCGTCCGATCCTGATGACGACGATGGCGGCGATGCTGTCCGGGCTGCCGATCATGCTGGGCACCGGGGCGGGGTCGGAGCTGCGTCGGCCCCTGGGCTACGCGATGGTGGGCGGGCTTGCGCTGTCCCAGGTGCTGACGCTCTACACCACACCGGTCATCTATCTGTATCTCGACCGGCTGCAGCACTGGCTTGCTCCGCGACGGGCCCGCATACCGGCGCTGGCGGCGAAGATGGGGGCGATAGGCGATTAGTGTCCCACGTCATGGCCAGCCCTGACGATATGGGGCCGATCGCGACGAAAGGGCGCGCCAGTCATGACATGGGTGTGATTTTGGCCCCTGTCAAACTCGCGGCGTGCTTGACGCGCTAAGGAACCGCGGCATGTTCGCTCGCGTGGGAGGCGACGATTGGGGCATGACATGCTGAAGCCGGTACCCGCCGGCCGCGGGCCGCGCGGCGGCGTCGCTCGCACGACCGCCGAGGCGATCAGGCCGCATCGCCCGAGGCTGTCGCCGGTCACCAGGCGCCGGTTGGCAATCTTCCGGCAGCATCGACGGGGCTATGTCTGCTTCTGGATCTTCCTGGTCCTGTTCGGCCTCAGCCTGTTCGCCGAGTTCATTGCCAATGACCGTCCGCTGGTGGTGCGGTTCGACAATCATTGGTACTTCCCGGTGCTGGAGAATTATTCCGAGGACACGTTCGGACCGGATTTCCTGCCGACCGAAACCGACTACACTGATCCCGGCGTGCAGAGCGCGATCCGCGCGCATGGCTGGATGCTCTGGCCGCTGATCCCCTATAATTATACTACCATCGTGAAGGACCTGCCCAGCCCGGCGCCGTCGCCACCTTCCTGGCAAAACTGGCTGGGGACCGACGATCTCGGCCGCGACGTGCTGGCGCGGGTGATCTACGGGTTCCGCATCTCGGTGGTGTTCGGCCTCGTGCTGACCGGGCTTTCCTCGGTCGTCGGCGTCGCCGCCGGCGCGGTGCAGGGCTATTACGGCGGGCTGACGGACCTCTTGTTCCAGCGGTTCATCGAAATCTGGAATGGCATGCCGCAGCTCTATCTGCTGATCATTCTGGCCAGCATCATCACGCCCGGCTTTTGGGTGTTGCTGTTGTTCCTGCTGCTGTTCAGTTGGATGAACCTCACGGGCGTGGTCCGGGCGGAGTTCCTGCGCGGGCGCAACCTCGATTATGTGCGGGCCGCCAAGGCGCTTGGCGTCTCCGATATCGGCGTAATGTGGCGGCACATCCTGCCCAACGCCCTGGTCGCCACGCTGACCTACTTGCCGTTCATCCTGTCGGGCTCAGTGACTATCCTGGCAAGCCTCGACTTCCTCGGGTTCGGGCTGCCGCCCGGATCGCCCTCGCTCGGCGAGCTGGTGACCGAGGGCAAGAACAACCTGCAAGCACCCTGGCTGGGCTTCACCGCGTTCTTTGTGCTGGGCGGGCTGCTGACCCTGCTCATCTTCATCGGTGAAGCGGTGCGGGATTCGTTCGATCCGCGGCGACTGGTGAAGTGATGGCGGCGCTCGTCGAGGTCGAGGACCTGTCGGTTGCATTCGGGGACAAGCGCGTCGTCGATGGTGTGTCGTTCACCCTCGACCGCGGCGAGACGCTCGCGCTGGTCGGCGAGAGCGGCTCCGGCAAATCGCTGACCGCTTTGTCGCTGTTGCAACTTCTGCCGCACGGCGGCTCCAATCCGACCGGACGCATCCTGCTCGACGGCGAGAGCATGATCGGGGCAAAGCCGGCGGTGTTGCACCGCGCCCGCGGCGTGCTGGCCGGCATGGTGTTCCAGGAGCCGATGACGAGCCTCAACCCGCTCCACCGGATCGGCCGCCAGGTGGCCGAGGCGATCTCGCTGCACCGCCCGCTCAGCGGCAAGGCGCTGCATGCACGAGTGATCGACTCGCTTTGTCAGGCAGGTTTCGCCGATGCCGAGCATCGCCTGGGAGCGTTTCCTCATCAGCTCTCCGGCGGTCAGCGCCAGCGGGCGATGATCGCCATGGCGCTCGCCAATAATCCCGCGCTCCTGATTGCCGACGAGCCGACCACCGCGCTGGACGTGACCATCCAGGCGCAGATCCTGGACCTGCTGGTCTTGCTCAAGGAGAAGCGCAGCCTGGCACTGCTGCTGATCACGCACGACCTGCAGATCGTGCGTCGTTACGCCGACCACGTCTGCGTCATGAAGGAAGGACGGGTGGTCGAATCCGGGCTGGTCTCCGAGATATTCGCGGCACCTCGGCACCCCTACACACGCAAGCTGCTGGCGATGGTGCCGAAGGGCGTACCGGCGCGGCTGGCGACGAACGCGCCGGTGCTGGCGGAGGCGAAGGACGTCAAGGTTCATTTCGCCATCCGTCGTGGCGTGCTGCGTCGCCGCGTAGGGGAAGTGCGCGGGGTGGATGGCGTGTCGATCGAGGTGCGCGAAGGTGAGACCGTGGGGTTGGTGGGTGAGTCGGGCTCCGGTAAGACCACCATGGGTTTCGCCATGCTGGGGCTGGTGCATGCCGAGGGCCATATCGGCTTTGCCGGACAGGAGCTCCGCAGGCTCGACAAGCGCTCGCTGCGCCGACTGCGCTCGTGCATGCAGGTGGTGTTCCAGGACCCGTTCGGCAGCCTGTCGCCTCGGATGACGGTGGGCGACATCGTGGCCGAGGGCCTGCGCGTGCACGAACCGCGGCTTGGCCCGTCGGCCCGCGCCGAGCGCGTGGCGGCCGAGCTGGAGGAGGTGGGGCTCGGCGCCGACTGCATCGAGCGCTACCCGCACGAGTTCAGCGGCGGGCAGCGGCAGCGCATCGCGATCGCGCGGGCGATGGTGCTGAAGCCTCGCTTCGTCGTGCTGGACGAACCGACGAGCGCGTTGGACATGACGGTGCAGGCGCAGATCGTCGATCTGCTGCGTCGCTTGCAGCGCGACCACGACCTGGCTTACCTGTTCATCAGCCACGACCTGAAGGTGGTGCGCGCGCTGGCGCATCGGATCGTAGTGCTGCGGCGCGGCCGCATCGTCGAGGAAGGCGATGCGGCCACGGTGTTCGCGCACCCGCGCGAGAAATACACGCGCGACCTGATGACGGCGGCGTTCGAGCTGGAACCCGCGGCGTAGGGCGGATGAAATCCGCCACTCATCGCCGATCATGAAGAGTCAAGTGGACACGGAGTGCACCGAGTTCCCACGGAGTTTCACGGAGATAGCTTCAATTGATACCGGCCGTCGCCGCCGACCCGTCTCTACTGCAGCGGCGAGAAATCGGTCGGCCGCAGGATGCGGTTCTCCATGTTCACCAGCACATCCAGTTCGGCGCCGCGTTTGAGGAACGCCTGCCATGCGGGGTCGGCCGCCATCGCGTTGCGTCGGGCCTCGCGGTCAGCTTGGCTGTCGTACGCCCAAAGATGCACCACCCGGTTGAGCGGTCCCTCCAAAGTGGTGAACCAGCCGATGCACCGGCCGAGATATTTCTGCTGCAACGGCCAACCCATCTCCTTGTACAGCGCAACGAAGTCGTTCATCCGGTTGGGTTTGCAAGTGTAGATGCGCAGATCGACGATCATGATGTTCCTCCTCGCGGTTGCGTTGCGTCAGAGACCGAGACATGAACGCCAGCGCAGTCGTCCTCGTGCACCGCGAGCACATTCAGTCCAGAGCACGGGGCATGGAATGGCTGGGCAGCTCCGGTAGCGGATCGCAAGCGAGGCGGCGATGCCTTAAGGCGAGATCATGCGCTGTTCGTTGTTCCGCATTCCACGCTCCGGCCGGTCCCGCGTCAACGGACCGATGCATCGAGGGGAACGGCTAAACTCCTCTCTCCCGCTTGCGGGGGAGGTCGGTTCGCGCAGCGAACCGGGTGAGGGCCTTGGGGCCGCGGCAACCTTTCCCGCACAGCGCGAGAGCTGGATTCTCGGCGTTGGACTGGGTGTTCTCGCCTATGCGTTGTTCTCGGTCCATGACGCCAGCATCAAGTGGCTGGTGGCCAGCCTGCCGGTGTGGGAGGTGCTGTTCGTCCGCAGCGCCGTGATCGCTGTCGCCTGTCTGGCGATCGGGCGGCGGCGGCTGCTGGAGCGCGCGGTCGCCACGCCGATGAAGGGCGCGCTCATGTTCCGCGGCATGATCACGCTGACGGCATGGCTTTGCTACTATACGGCGGCGCGGACGCTGTCGCTGGCGGAGCTGCTCAGTCTGTATTTCGCGGCGCCGCTGATGGTGACGGTGATGGCTGTGCCGCTGCTGGGCGAACGGGTTAGCACGGCGCGCTGGGTGTCTGTGCTGGTGGGCTTTGCCGGTGTGCTGGTGGTGACCAACCCTTGGGGCGTGCACATCTCGGTGCCGACGCTGCTGGTGCTGTTCGCCGCCGCGCAGTGGGGATACGCGGTGATCCTGATGCGCCAGATCGCCCGGCGCGAGACGTCGCTGCTGCAGATTTTCTTTACCAACGTGATCTTTCTGGCCGGCACCGGGGTCGCCTGCGCGATCGACTGGCGCACGCCGTCCGGCAGCCAATTCGCATTGCTGCTCCTGCTGAGCGTATTCGGCGGCTTCGGTCAGTTCAGCCTGTACGAGGCGGCACGGCACGCGGCCGCGTCCGTCATGGCGACGGTCGAATATACGGCGCTGATTTGGGCGTTCATTCTGGGCTACGCGATCTGGGGCAACATCCCGTCGCCGGCGACTTTTGCCGGCGCGGGACTGATCCTGGGCGCCGGCGCGCTGCTGTTCGCGACCGAACGACGGACGGGCCGGTTGCTTTCCGCCCGCCGATCCTGAAGGCTTGGCTGACGGATCGCAGGAGGCAGACATGAAACCGGTTGTCGCCGTGATATCACCAGGCGCCATGGGCAGCGCCGTTGCGCATTGCCTGACCGCGAACGGGATCGAGGTGCGGACTTCGCTGGCCGGCCGCAGCGAGGCAACCGCCGGGCGGGCACGGGAAGCCGGCATGGCGGCCGCGACAGACGAGGGGATTGCCGAGGCCGATATCATCCTGTCGATCCTGCCGCCCGGTGATGCCTTGACGCTGGCGCAACGACTGAGCCCGGTGCTTGGCCGGGCGTCGCGCCGTCCGGTCTATGTCGATTGCAACGCGGTGAACCCGGAGACCGTCGGCCGCATCGCCGAGGTGATCGCGGCGACCGACTGTCCCTTTGTCGATGGCGGAATCATCGGTGGGCCACCCAAGCCAGGGAGCCGCGCCACGAAAATCTATCTCTCCGGTCCGGCGGCCGAGCGCGTCGCCGTGCTGGACCAGTACGGGCTGGTGATGCCGGTGCTCCCCGGGCCGGTCGGCGTCGCCTCGGCGATGAAGATGTCCTACGCCGGGATCACCAAGGGCCTCACCGCGCTTGGATCGATGATGATGCTGGCGGCGACGCGTGGGGGCACCGCGGAGTTCCTGCGGCGCGAGCTGGAGGCAAGTCAGCCGCAGCTTCTGGCGTGGCTCACGCGTGGCACGCCGAACATGTTCTCGAAGGCCTATCGCTGGGTCGCCGAGATGGAGGAGATCGCCGGATTCACCGGCGAGGACGCGGCAGCAGGCCAGTTGTTCGACGCCGCGGCGCGATTCTACGAGCGCATCGCCGAAGATTACGCCGGCGACCATCGCGAGACCGACGCCCTCGCCGCCTTCTGCCGGTAGCGCCCATGTCCGGCATCCATCAGTTCCCGGCCATGGATCGCGTGGTCCATGGCGAGCCGTTCGCCGCCGCGCTTCGCCGAGAAGTCGAGCGGCTGGATGCACACGCGGTCTTTGTGCTGGCCAGCGGCACGCTGGCGCGCGAGACCGACACGCTCGACCAGCTTCGCGCCGCGCTCGGCAATCGGCTGGCCGGGGTATGGGCCAGGATCGGGGCGCATACGCCGCGCACCGACGTGGTGGCGGCCGCGAATGCCGCGCGGGCGGCGAAAGCCGATTTGCTGGTGACGGTCGGCGGCGGCTCGGTGACCGACGCGGCGAAAATGGTCGGGTTGTGCCTCGGCAACGACGTGACCGAACCGGGCCAGCTCGACCGATTCGCGGCGCGAATCGAAGCGGATGGCCGCGCGCATGGACCACCGGTCGAGCCGCCCGCGGTGCGATCGATCGCCGTGCCCACCACGCTCTCGGCCGGCGAGTTCACCGCCTCGGCCGGCTGCACCGATACCGAGCGCCAGGTGAAGCAGAGCTACAGCCATCGGCTGATGGTCCCGCGCGTCGTCATCCTGGACCCGGCGATCAGCCGGCACACGCCGGGCTGGCTGTTCCTGTCCACCGGCATCCGGGCCGTCGATCATGCGGTGGAGGATATCTGCTCGGTGTCCCCGCAGCCGTTCTCTGATGCCACTTCGCTGCATGCGCTGCGGCTGCTGTCGCGCGGGTTGCCTGCCGTGCATCAGGATCCAGCCGATCTTGCGGCGCGGCTCGATTGCCAGGTGGGGGCGTGGCTCTCGATCGTCGGGTCGCAGAACGGGGTGCCCAAGGGAGCGAGCCATGGCATCGGCCACGTGCTCGGCGGCACCGCCGGCGTGCCGCACGGCTACACGTCCTGCGTGATGCTGCCGCACGTGCTGCGCTTCAACGCCGAGGTGAATGCCGAACGCCAAGCCTGGGTGAGCGAAGCGCTCGGCCGGCCGGGTGAGCCGGCCGGCGATGCCGTCGCCGCGCTGGTGGCGGCGCTCGGCCTGCCGGGGCGCCTGCGAGATGTAGGGGTGGAGCGGGAGCGACTGGATACGATCGCGCGGGAGTCGATGCACGACCACTGGGTCCACACGAATCCGCGTCGGATCGACGGGCCGGCGGTTGTGCGGGAGCTGCTGGAGGCGGCGTGGTGAAACACCTACGCTGCCGCTCAGATGTGGTGGAATCCGTAGCCCGCTGGCGGATACGAATTGTCGGTCCTCAACAGGGCCTTCATTTCGATATTTCAGCCAACCTGTACGGTCCCTTGCCAAGGAAATAAGGGTAGCGCCTATCTCGCAACACCTGAACTTATATTAGTCCCATTCTTAGCGAGCAGACTGCTTACGACCCAAAGCGGCCGTAGGGTGACCAGGCCGGATCTAGCCGAAGTCCACCCGCCGTGGGCATTCGCCGCCCCGGACTGCACGCGAGCGGTGTGAGAAAGATGTTCTTGCGGCCAGCGCAGCAGGTCAGCCATCACGCCAGTCGACAGACCGCCCTCTTGCGCGGCCCGGTGGCCGCCCGGCAGCGACTGGATTGTGCCCTTGCTCCTGGCGCAGCTCGCTCGCCTGCTAAGAGAAGATCCTCATCCTCGGCCCGATGTGGCTGTCAACGGCATAATTCCAAAGGCTATTGCCGACTCGTCGTGGTTGCAAACCCGAGGTAAACAGCGTATCAAGCAATACACTAGGCTTAAGTTCCGTTACATATTTGGGGTGCGAAGTATGCCGACTCGGACGCAAATTTTGGAGGAACTTAGCCTATTTCGGCTAACCAGCGGCGGCCTGGGCAGTTGGATCACCCCAACGACCGACCCCGAGGTTTTCGCGTGTCTCGGTCAGATTGATGAGGTGCCTTTGACGAGGGCCCGGCTTAACCAATTGCTTGCCTATGCGCATGAGGCGCCCCTCTCTGAGGCCTTCTATTCGTATTATTGGCTTATGGACCCGTGCTTTCATCCCTATGATGTGAAGGACCTTCCGGGGTTCGACCCTACCTGGCCGGGCAGTTCTGCTATTTCGTCGTTGGCGCATTTGAAATGGGGACTGTATAGAATATACGTCGACGGGCTCCTATGGTTCGGCAATATCAGAACAGCCTACAGAGCGCTCCGGACCCTAGATGATGACGGACTAAGGCAATTCTTCTGTGAGCGTCGATTCGATCTGGAGGCGATCAAGAGACGCGGACCAGCGCTCCCGCTCCGTTCAATACCCAAAGATGACCGTTACCTCATTGCCGAGATGGCATGCAAATCGTACGGTGACAGCCCAGATACGGTTGGAGATCTGAAGACCGCTCTGGTGGAGGCATTCGAGGCGCACCAGTCACATGGTGGTGGCCCGATCACAATCAGATCCCTGCTTGAGCGCAGCTTCCGGGCTGCCAAATATGCCGCCCGTCAGCAGGAATTCAACTTTTCAGCCGACGAGGTTCTTGGGGACAGCGTCGCTTCGAAGGTCGATCTCGAAGTTAAGTACGAGTCTATCGCGAAAAAATTCTTCGCAGCTCGTGCTGATGCTCTCAAGAATACCAATCTATACCTTTCTATGGTCGGCGATCTCGATATCTACGTTGCAACGAGTATGCGATCTCGAAGGGATTTCCGAGATATGGCAACTGTATGTGAGAACATCTTCCAGGATTCACGACTAAAAGACCTGCACCTCCGCTATTTCGATCCTACCTTGAGCGCTGCGGCTGGGCACGAGGATAAGGGTCTAATAGAGTGCTTAATGGTGAAGTGTGCCAAGGCGCTCGTCTTCTGCGCGGGGGATCGAGACAGCTATGGCAAGGACTCTGAAGCGGCCATGGCCTTGAGCCTTGGTAAGCCAGTGATCTTCTATTGTGACCAGGAGCAGCGCCGTACTTTCTACCAAAATATTCATCCTCTTAGTCGTCTTGTTGAGTTCAAGACTGGCGTCGCAGTCGGCGCGATGATCACGGACCGACTAGACGAAGTCTCGGAACTCCTATACCGAATTTTTACCAATAAGATGGGATACAAACTGGAACAGCCAAAACCCGATTACCTCAAGTTGGTCGAACAGACGACCAGGTCAATAGTACGTGTACAAACGAATGACCGAATGATAACAGAGACGTTTTGGAATCACTATCATAACCGCTAATGTCAGGATGGCGCTCTTACCCATTGTGAGAGAGTTCACCCTGGCCTGCCATTGCCGCGGTCGGCGATGCAGCCGCGAAGATCCCTCAGTCGATCGAATACCCGCGCAGCCATCTCCTGTACTGGAAAGGAGGTCTGCAACTCGAACAACGCGCGCCGGTCAAACCAGCCCGCCTCCCGGACCTCCCCGCGCAAAGAGAAGCATGCGTCCAAGGCCAGACCGACGTAAACTATGTCGACATAAAAGCGATCCGGGAAATGCCCATCGGGCAGCCTCTCCTCAATAATCGCGATTGGGTGAGGGAGGCGGCTGTTTCCGTGGTGAGACCAACGGGGGAGATCCGACAGGTCGGCCAGCGCCACCCCAAGCCCGACCTCCTCCGTTATCTCCCTCAGGGCAGCCACATGTGGTGCCTCCCCTGGCTCGATTCGGCCTCCAGGGAACATCCAAGTCCTCAGTGATGGATGTCGGATACATAGCAACTTCGGTGCTGTCGGATGAACCACAACAATACTGGTGGTGAACGATCGCATGGATCAGCCTCCTCCGTGGTCGCTAGTTCGCCTCACGATAGCAAGCCGCCCTTCGAAAAGGTCGATGATTCGGCTGTACCCCTCTACGTGCAGCGCCGGATCTGCATTAACGAATAGCGAGACGGACATCCTTTCGCGACCATCGGTGATTACTCGATGCTCGACCGCCGGGAGGCCGCCGAAGTAGTGCAGGAACTCGCCCGGGAGCACGAGAACTTCCGAGGGTCCCACCCCTACGCCCTCCCAGTTGTTCCCGAAACGGCATTCGAACCCCCGTTGGGTCGCTGCGGGGAGGATGGTGAACAGGTCAACGTCAGTGTGCGGATGGTTGACCGGGCCGATTCGGCCCCCGGGGTACCAGTTGAGCCGAAGCACCGGCCCCCTTCGTCGATCCACTAGCTTCGAGAGTGTCCGGCTGGTCCCAGGTAGTAGCGCCGCCTCCAGCTCGCTGCAACGCTTATCGACAATGTGGCAAAGGAATCGGCGCAATTTACCAAGCGCTGGTGGAATGTCGGCACGCTCTTCTGAGCCGAATTCCAGATACCGCTTCGGATCCGACTCGCTCGCGCCGACAGCAGTCTCTCGGGCGCCGAACGTCGCGACGGCCCCCTGGAGAAGTTCCTTGAAAGTTGCGTAACTTTCCTCCAGAACCCGCTGGAGCCCTGGGCAGCGCAGCACCAGCATCAGGTTGATCTCCCGGCGCGAGATAGATAGGTAACCGCTTGGGCGATCGTTGTGCTAGGATAGCCCATGGCAGGAGCGGAACTTGTTGAACGAGGCAATTGACCGAATCGCGGGGTCTGGGACAACCCGAGAGCCGGCCGACGTGGTGGCATCCAGCCTGGCAGGCCCAGAGCTGCGACAGGCCGCGATCATCCATCTGTCGGCTCTCCTTGAGGCATTACCCAGCACAATCGCCGGCGACCAGGTCGTCATCGGAGGCCTATCTGTCAGGCTAGTAACCAGCGACGATCCGAAAGCCCCTATCCGCTACGACGATATTGGCGTCGGGTTCACGGTAGAAGGGGCTTCCATCGTGCGACGCGATGGTCCTACCTCGCTAAGCGCGCTGCTCTCACTTTACTGTTACGCACGTGACCAAAGCGACACTCTCCTTTATTTGCCGCAAGAGATGCGGAACAGACGGATCGCGGCGCTCGTCGAGGAAAGCGGGGCGAGCGAACGGTTCGTGCGCTATGTACTAGTCCATTATGGCACTCTGTACGCCAGAGTCGCAACATGAGCGTCCTGGTGGCGATAGAAGGGGCCGACGGTGCCGGAAAGGCGACAGCTGCCGCGAACGTGCGCGACGCGCTGGTGGCACGCGGTTTTTCGGCGAGCGTCATCTCCTTCCCCAGGTACACTGAGACCGTCGGGGGGGTGGCCCTGGGTAAGTTTCTTTCTGGCCGCATGCCTGTGCCTGTTACACCGAAGGCCGCGGCGGTCCTCTATGGCCTCGACCGCCTGGAGTCCGTGTCATTCGTCGCGCAGGAGGCCGCGGCGAATGATGTCGTGATCTTTGACCGCTACATTGCGTCGAACATGGTCTACCAAGCCTCTAAGGTCGCCTCCGAGGATGCGGCGTACCTGATGCAATGGATTTTCCGTCTTGAGACCGAGACGTTCGGAGTTGCCCCTCCCGACCTCTCGATCTATCTCGATACGCCGATCGAGAATGCGAGGGAGCTGATGCTGTTGAAAGGCAGACGCTCGTACACCGACCGTCAGCACGATGAGCACGAGGCCGATACCGCACTCCAGCGGAACGTTCGCCGGCATTACGCGGCCATTGCCTCGCAGGGGCTGGTCGGCCCATGGCGAACAGTCCACACTGTCTCGGGTGACCGACTCCGATCACCCCAGAACATTGCTTTGGAAATCGCCGGTTACGTGCTTAAGTTGCTAGAGCAGGACCGAGAGGAAGTCAGGGAGCGAGCCACTATCTCCCGCGCATAGTGAAGTCGCGGGCACTCCCCAAACGGCAGCTCGTGAACCCCTTTCCGCCCCGACAGAATCTTTGAAGCATAGTCGTCGAGCATTCTCCGGTAAGTCGGATCTCCGACTCGTAGGCCGTCTGAGACGATTGGGATGGACTCATCCACCCGCGAAAAGAGGATGACGTCGTAGGTTTCCAACCAGCTGTCGAGAAACCGATCTAGCAATGCGACCGTACTCGCGCCATCGCGATCCCTCACCTCAAGATGATGGGCGAGCACATCCGGAACCCCCCTGTCACATAGCAGCACCTGCTCCGGCCCCAACGCAGCCGCGATCTCTCGGGCAACCTGCGTCGTGAGCAGCCATAGTGACGCGTCGTCAGTCTGGTCGCTGTTGAGTGGTACTGGGCAGCTCCGGGCCACGTCGGCTAACCGTGCGACCGTGAACCCCGAGCCAACGAGCGCGGCCGCCAGAGCCCCGACCAAAGTCGTCTTACCCGTCGAGAAGGCGCCGGTTACGATCACCTTAAGCATGGGTCGTCACAATTGAATGGAGTGTCACACCCATTGGCCGAAGGCGCACCGCCGCGTTCTGTCCAGTACTTGCCTTGAGCTGCGGTTCGAACACCACCAGGAAATCGCTAACCTTCCAGCCGCAGAGGTGGAGGTCCTCGATCAGCTTCACGGCTTTGCCTCCGCCTGTGCTGCTGTCGTCGACCATCAGCCCCCGGCTTCCGCGTGCCGGCAACTCTGTGCAGTCGAACAGCGCCTTGGGATCATCCGGGTTCGACCGGAACTTCCGCTCTTGGTTGTGGAGGAGGAGAGGCTTCCCCAGCAGTTCAGCAAAGCACGATCCCAGGAGGGGTGACCCCGACTTGGGTGTCACGATGAAGTCGATGTCAGTGTTCGCGACCCGACCCCCGACGTCGGCGAGCGACCGCCATAAGCCCGCGAGGTCCCGAGCATAGGCGTGCGCTAGTTTAATGTCGGACGTCGCGCCCATGAGATCGATGTAGCTGTCGGCGCGCACGTCGATTTGGGTGCCGATCATGACGGGATGGTTGATTTTCGCCGCCTCGAGTCGCCCGCTCACTCGCTCGGCCAAATCGCGCCCAGCAATCTGCTCCAGGTGCGCGACGCTATTGGCCCGCCTGGGGGTGTCCGTGTCAACCCCGAACTCCCTTAGGAGGCGCATCGTTTGGTGCAAGCGATTACGGTTGATCCGATCTGAAAGTTTCGCCGGAATGAATCCGACCACCTCGGCGACTATGAAGAGGCTGGACAGAGCGAGCACCCAAATGATAACCATGTTTATTCCGACCGTGACTACATCGCCCGCGCTACTCATGATACTTACTCCTCCGAGGCTGGATCCGTCTTCGAACGCGATAACATGGATTGATTGCCCGCGTCACAGCGACACGTCCAGTTTGATTATTGTCAGGAGTATCAATCCTATTGAGACAACCCGTTAGTGACACCAAATGGGCACGAAGCAGACCTAAACGCTATCGCTATGAATGTCAGCTCGCCACCCAAACCGGCTGTTCCGAGCGCTGTCACCGCGGGATCGAGGTGGCTTGCGGTGGCGAGAGCAAGGGCAATCGCAGGCGCTCCCGGTCAAATCTTTCCGGCAAAAGCGCGACCCAAACGCCCCATGGAGGGCCACGAGCCACACCCGAGGAAGAAAGTCCAACATATCCGTTAAAATTCTTGACAATCTGCGGCACCTACACTATACTTGCGCCCAATGCCAACCGCGCCCCACACCGCCAGCCTTCCTCCCCAACCCCACCGAGGGGTTGGTGCACGCCTCGTCCGCCGGCTCGGCGGCGCGGTGCGCGGCGCCATTGTCAGCGGAATCACCTTCGCCGGTACCCTGCGCCGCCCGGCCGCATCGCAAACCAGCCCCGAGCACGTGGCGGCGCAAGATCCCGAAGCCCCCGCGCCGATGCCGATGCGTGTTCCGCCCCGGCCGCCCACCGCTGTCCCAGCCCCGTTGCTCCTGCCGCGCTGGTTCGCGCGTCTGCTGACCCGCCGTCACTCCCAGTTCGCGTCCGCCAGCCGCCCCCCATCTCTCAACCACGGCGACGCACCCTTCACCCCAGAGGCATGTCCCCAACTCACCCCCAAAGCCTGTGCGGTTCTCAACACGCCGCTCCAGGACTGCGATCCCCAGACTCTGGATCTGGTGGTTTCCACGTTCGCCCAGTACATCAGCGATCTCACGTCGCCCGAATCGGGCATAACGGATCGCGCGGCAACGCTTCCCAACCTGTGGCAGCGGCTGAGCACCGCTCTCGGTGACACCAAGGCCGACACGTCGTTGCCCACAACACCGGACGCAGCGCCCGCCACCGCGACGGATGCCGTGCCCCAGGTGCCGGTCCTATCGCCGCATCCGCCGGCGCAGCCGACAGCGCCGACTAACTCATCGGCAAAAGACGCGCCGCGCCTCTCGCCGGTACCGCCGTCCGGTCCGCCAGCGTCCGACCACCCGGCCGACGCCACGATCACCGCCGCCCAGACCACGCCGGACATCGCTGCCCCGTCCACACCGGCGGTGCACGAAATCCGGAGTTTGTCCAACACCGCCCGATCGTTCCGACACCACACACAATCTTTCGCGCGTTGGCGCCAAAACCCCCTCCGCTACTGCCGCACACTTTTCCCTCAAGGCCTGCGCGACGCGCTTCCAAACCTGCCGCCGCCGTGGAGACTTTATTACGCCGCCTGTACCGGCCCGCCCTGACGGATCGCGCGCCGAATCCGGCGCATGTTGCGCGCAATGAACGGGGCCACCGCACGGGGGTCCCGCCATCCTGATTCGTGCCAGCCCACCAGGCCGGCGATCAGGCCGATTTGCTCGAAGAACGTGGTCATTTCTTAAGGTCTTCACGGCCCTACTAATCCCCACCCTTGCACGCCCTACCCCCTTTCGCGCATACCCTCTCGACCCAGCCTGAAGGATGAACGGATGCGCCTTGCGGTGCTGAAGGAACGCCGCGCGTCCGAGACGCGTGTCGCCGCCACCCCCGAAACCGTCAAGCGGCTCGTCGGCCTCGGCCTGACCGTCGCGATCGAGACCGGCGCCGGCGCCTCCGCCGCCATCCCGGACGCCGACTTCGCCGCCGCCGGCGCCGAGATCACCCCCGACCCGCCGGCCACGCTCGCAGACGCCGGCATCGTCTTTGCCGTGCAGACGCCGCCGCCCGACATCCTGGCCCAAATCCCCCGCGGCACGCTGCTGGTGTGCATCGTCAACGCCTTCGCCGAACCCGATATCGTCCGAACTCTTGCACAGGCCGGCATAGACACCGCGGCCATGGAATTGCTGCCCCGCATCACCCGCGCACAGGCGATGGACGTGTTGTCCTCGCAGGCCAACCTCGCCGGCTACCGGGCGGTGATCGAGGCGGCAGGGGCATTCCAGCGCGGCTTCCCGATGATGATGACGGCGGCCGGCACAGTTCCCCCGGCGCGGCTCTTCGTCATCGGTGCCGGCGTCGCCGGGCTGCAGGCGATCGCCACCGCACGCCGGCTCGGCGCCATCGTCTCGGCGACCGACGTGCGCCCGGCGGCGAAGGAAGAAATCCGCTCGCTGGGCGCCAGCTTCGTCGGCGTGGAAGACGCCGAGACGGCGCAGCAGACTGGCGCCTATGCGCGCGAGATGAGCGACGAGTTCCGCCGCAAGCAGGCCGAGCTGATGGCCACGACAATTGCCAAGAATGACATCGTCATCTGCACCGCCCTGGTGATGGGCCGCCGCGCGCCGACGATCGTCACTTCCGCGATGGTGGCCAGCATGCGCCCGGGCAGCGTCATCGTCGATCTTGCGGCCGATGCCGGCGGCAACTGCGAATCCACCGTGCCCGGCGAGCGCACCGTCACACCGAACGGTGTCACCATCCTCGGTTACCATAACTGGCCCGGTCGCATCCCGGTCGCGGCCAGCTCGCTTTATGCCCGCAACCTGCTGACGTTCCTTTCCACCTTCTGGGACAAGGACACGAACGCACCGCGCCTGCCGCCGGACGACGACATCGTACGCGGCGTGATGCTGACGCGCGGCGGCACGGTGGTGCATCCGCAGTTCGCCGAGCAACAAAGCCAAGCCGCCTGATCACCGGAGACACGCAATGAACCCGAACCAGTTGGCGGACGAGGCCGCCCGGCTCGCCGATCAAGCTCATGCGCTGGCGGCACACGCGGCGACCTTGGCCGGCGGCGCCCTGGTCCCGGCAGGCGGGGCGATCGCGGCAGGCATTCCGTTCATTTACCTGTTCACCATCTTCGTGATGGCCTGTTTCGTCGGCTATTACGTGGTCTGGAACGTCACCCCGGCGCTGCACTCGCCGCTGATGGCTGTGACCAACGCGATCAGCTCGGTGATCATCGTCGGCGCGATGCTGGCCACCGGGCTGGCGCTGTCCGACTGGTCGCGCGGGTTCGGCTTCGTCGCCGTCATGCTGGCCTCGGTGAACATCTTCGGTGGCTTCCTGGTTACCCACCGGATGCTGTCGATGTTCCGGCGCAAGCAACAATAGGGCGCGGCGATGTCTTCGGAGCTGACGGCGTTCTTCTACCTGGTCGCGGCGGTGCTGTTCGTGCTGGCGCTGCGCGGCCTGTCCAGCCCCGTTACGTCCCGCCGCGGCAATCAGCTCGGCATGTTGGGCATGCTGATCGCGGTGGCGGCGACGCTGCTCGGCAACGATATGTGGGCGAGCGGCTACGCGCTGATCGTGCTCGGCATCATTATCGGTGGCTCGATCGGCATATTCATCGCGATGCGCATCCAGATGACCGCGCTGCCGCAGCTCGTCGCCGCGTTCCATTCGCTGGTCGGGCTCGCAGCGGTCATGGTGGGCGCGGCAGCGCTGAACGCGCCGGAGGCGTTCCATATCGGGACGTACCATCACATCTATCCCGAAAGCCTGACCGAGATGTCGCTCGGGCTTGCGATCGGCGGCATCACTTTCACCGGCTCGATAATCGCATTCTCCAAGCTGCAAGGGATCATGCGGGGTGCGCCGATCAGCTTCCCGATGCAGCACCCGATCAACCTGGCGCTTGGTACGTTGGCAGTGTTGCTGATCGTGATCTTCGTCGCCACCGACAGCCAGATCGTGTTCTGGTTGCTCGCGGTTCTGTCGTTTGCGCTTGGCGTGCTTATCATCATCCCGATCGGCGGCGCCGACATGCCGGTGGTGATCTCGATGCTGAACAGCTATTCGGGCTGGGCGGCGTGTGGGATCGGCTTCACCATCCAGAACCTGGCGCTGATCATCACCGGGGCGCTGGTCGGAGCATCAGGCGCGATCCTGTCCTATGTGATGTGCAAAGGAATGAACCGCAGCATCATCAACGTACTGCTGGGCGGGTTCGGGTCCGAGGGCGCTGTGGCGGGCCCCGCCGGCGCGGCGGTGGACCGCACGGTGAAGAGCGGCAATGCGGAGGATGCGGCGTTCATCCTGAAGAACGCCAGCAAGGTGATCATCGTGCCTGGCTATGGCATGGCAGTCGCCCAGGCGCAGCACGCGCTGCGCGAGATGGCCGACACGCTGAAGGCGGAAGGAGTGGAGGTGAAATATGCCATCCACCCGGTGGCCGGTCGCATGCCGGGCCACATGAATGTCCTGCTCGCGGAAGCGAACGTGCCATATGACGAAGTTTTTGAGTTGGAGCAGATCAACAACGAGTTCGCCACCGCTGACGTGGCGTACGTGATCGGCGCGAACGATGTGACCAACCCGGCGGCGAAGACCGACCGCGCCTCGCCGATCTACGGGATGCCGATCCTGGAGGTGGAGAAGGCGGGTACCGTGCTGTTCGTCAAGCGATCGATGGCGACGGGTTATGCGGGCGTGGAGAACGAGCTGTTCTTCCGGCCGAACACCATGATGCTGTTCGGCGACGCCAAGAAGATGGCCGAGGAGATCGTGCAGGCTTTGGGGCGGTGACCGAAGCAAAGGCGACATAAGCCTTAGACCGAACTTTACCTACCTTTAGGCGGAAGTCGTTGATACAGCCAGTTTTCGGGGATGGCTACCTGTCCACGCGTTGATCGCCCGAGCAAGCAACCCACGGGCGATGATCAGGGCTACGGCCGGCGTGAGCTGCGCCAAACCGACCCTCGTTATTGCGTGCCACCCAACTTCATCTGCGTGCATCTGCGTTCATCTGTGGTTCCAAACTTCTATTTCCCCTGGGCCGTACCGGCGCTGATCGACATGGCAGCAAGGGAATGGAACCACAGATGCACGCAGATGCTGGGGTCTGGCACATAGCCCGCACGACTGGTCGATCCGCTCGGTCGCTCGGGCAGCGAGGTTCACCAGCGTACGTTTGCGAATCTTGCCACCTTTGCGGAGCTCCCACACGGCAGGACGCGGGGGAGAGTCTCGGTTGGGAATCAAAGTCAAGATACATGGATCCGCCGA
>Ga0335075_10006537_pt1 | contig 17983 bp, 19 predicted proteins | sample Lox_Sample_24_FD_206723 | JGI IMG/M metagenome (GOLD analysis project Ga0335075, IMG submission 206723) | Soil microbial communities from Loxahatchee National Wildlife Refuge, Florida, United States - Lox_Sample_2.4 | ecosystem: Environmental > Terrestrial > Soil > Wetlands | place: USA...
TGGCTCGCACGTGACCATACAGGGCAAGATCTTCGCCGCCACTTCCTCGCACGATCACACCCCCTTTCTCATGAGCGTGATCACGCTGCTGCCGGACAAATCCGATCGCCGGCGGTCCGAGGAGTGAGGATCGCTTGCGGCCGCGGCCGCCCGGATTAGCCGCCCGGCCTTCTCGCTTCCCCCTCGAGCAGCGGCGCGAGGACCGGCCATACGGTCGCCAGCAGCTTGGGCTGACCCGCCTCGTTCGGGTGAATGCCGTCCGCTTGCATCAGTGCGGCATCGAGTGCGACGCCGCTCAGCAGGAACGGTACCAGCGCGACGTGCTTGGCGGCGGCGAGGCTCGCGTAGACGCCGCTGAACTCCACGGTGTATTGCGGCCCGTAGTTGGGGGGAATGCGCATGCCGAGCAGCAGCACCCGGGCGCCCGCAGCCCGCGATAGATCGATCATGCGCGACAGATTGCCGCGCATCTGCGCGATCGGCAGTGCCCGCAGGCCATCGTTGCCGCCGAGCTCGAGGATGACGATGGCCGGGTGGTGCAGGGAAAGCGCGCGCGGCAGGCGTGCGAGCCCTCCGGCGGTGGTCTCGCCGCTGACGCTGGCGTTGACGACCTCATCACCGTACCCTTCCTGCTTGAGCCTCGCTTGCAGCAAAGCCACCCAGCCTTGTTCCACGCGCGGCAGCCCGTAGCCGGCACTGATGCTGTCGCCGAACACGAGGATCACCGGCGTCTCGGCCCATGCCGCGGCCGCCGCCCAGCACAGGATCAACAGGACGATAATCCGCTTCACGGACCGCTCCCGATGTCAGCTCAAGTAGTACTCGAGGCCAGAAATCTGACCAAGACCGTAGCGAGCCCCGAGGGCCCGCTCACCATTCTCTCCGATGTGAGCGTCCTTGTGCGAACCGGCGAGACCTTGGCGGTGGTGGGCGCCTCCGGCGCGGGAAAATCGACGCTCCTGGCGCTGCTCGCAGGCCTCGACTCGCCGACCTCGGGAAGCGTGCTGATCGCGGGGGTCGATCTGACGCGGCTCGACGAGGATGGCCGTGCGCTCCTGCGCGGGCAGCACGTCGGCTTCGTGTTCCAGTCGTTTCATCTGATTCCCTCGCTCACGGCGCTGGAGAACGTCATGCTGCCGCTCGAGCTGCGGGCGCGCCGCGACGCCCGGCAGGCGGCCGCGCAGGCGCTCGAGCAGGTCGGTCTCACGGCGCGCGCCGCGCATTATCCCAAGCAGCTTTCGGGCGGCGAGCAGCAGCGGGTGGCCATCGCGCGCGCCTTCGTGGCGCAGCCTGCGGTGCTGTTCGCCGACGAGCCCACGGGCAACCTCGACACGCACACCGGGCAGCGCATCACCGATCTGCTGTTCGGGCTCAATCGCGCCATCGGCAGCACCCTGATCCTGGTGACCCACGACCGCAGCCTCGCGCAGCGCTGCGGGCGCATGCTCGAGCTCGACGCCGGGCGGGCGCTCGGCTGATCGCATGCAAGTCCTGCGCTTTGCCCTGCGCAACCTGTGGCGCGACCTGAAGTCGGGCGAGCTGTCGGTGCTGCTGCTTGCGCTGTGCGTCGCCGTGCTGTCGCTCACCGCCGTCGGCTTCTTCACCAGCCGTATCGCGCAGGGCGTGCGCGCCCAGGCGGCCGAGGTGCTGGCGGCCGACCTGCGGCTCGAGTCGCCTTCCCCCATCCCCGAGCGCTATTTCGCGAAGAGCCGCGCGCTCGGCCTGCGCAGCGCCCAGCTGCTGTCGTTTCCGACCGCGATCTTCAACGGCGACCTCAGCCAGCTCGCCGCGCTCAACGCCGCCACGGCCGGCTATCCGCTGCGCGGCCGCGTGCGCATCTCCGATGTGCCCTTCGGCGCGGCCCGGGTCACCGATCGCATACCGGCACGCGGCGAGGCCTGGGTCGACGCGCGCATCATGGCCGAGCTCGACATTCGAGTGGGCGCGACCATCCGCGTCGGAGCCGCCTCATTCAAGGTGACGCAGGTGCTCGACTATCGCCCGGATCAGGGCACCGGTTTCGTGAATCTGGCGCCCGCCGTGCTGATCAATTATGGCGACGTCGCCGCGACCGGACTGGTCCAGCCCGGCAGCCGCGTGACCTACGCGGCGCTGTTCGCCGGCGGCAGCGCCAGCGTCGCGGAATTTCGCGCCTATCTGCTCTCATCGAAAGCGCCCGGAGAGCGGCTGCGCGAAGTGGACGAGTCGAGCCGGCAGCTGAACTCCGCGATCGACCGCGCAAGCCGCTTCCTGAGCCTCGCCAGTCTCGCCTCGGTGCTGCTCGCGGCGGTTGCCGTCGCCATGGGCGCGCGCCGCTACGCCGCCCGTCACATCGATACGGTGGCGCTGATGAAATGCATGGGGGCCACGCAGCGCTTCGTGCTCGCCATCTCGATCATCGAGCTCGCGCTGCTCGCGATCGCCGCGGTGACCTGCGGGGCATTGCTCGGCTATGGCGCGCAATGGGGGCTCGCATGGCTGCTGCGCGGCTTGATCAGCACGGCGCTGCCGCCGCCCTCGCTCGCCCCGCTCGCGGTTGCGATGGTGACGGTCATCGCGATGCTGATCGGATTCGCCCTGCCCGCGCTCCTGCACCTGAAGAACACGCCGCCCGCCCGTGTGCTGCGCCGGACGATGACCGCTCCGCCGCTGCGCTTCGGTCTCGTGTACGTGTTCGCGGTGGCTGCGCTGTTCGCCATCCTGTGGAGCCTGGTACGCGATACCGAGCTGGTGGTGGCGCTGCTCGCCGGCGTCGTGGGGGTCGGCGCGGCGCTGGCGCTCGCAGGCTACGGACTGGTGCGCTTGACCGGGCGTCTGCGCGGCGGCGTGGGAGTCGCCTGGCGCTACGGTCTGGCCAACGTCTCGAGGCGCGGCAGCGGCAGCGTCGTGCAGATCGTCGCATTCGGCCTCGGACTCATGGTGCTGCTGCTGCTCGCGGTGGTGCGCGGCGATCTGCTCAGCGACTGGCGCCGCAGCCTGCCGAGCGATGTGCCGAACAACTTCCTGGTCAACATCACCCCCGAGCAGCGCGCCCCGCTGGAGCAGTTCCTGGCTGCCCGCGGCTTCGGCGAGCCGCGCATGTATCCGATGGTGCGCGCGCGCATCACCGCGATCAACGGCGTGCCGGCCGAGTCGCTCAAGATGCGCGGCGACCGCGCCCGCGGATTTCTCGAGCGCGAGCAGAATCTCACCTGGTCCGCCCGGCTTCCCGACGACAATCAATTGATCGCCGGGGATTGGTGGAGCAGCAGCGAGTTCGGCAAGCCGCTGGTTTCGGTGTCCACGGAGTATCAGGAAGCGCTCCACCTGAAGCTCGGGGACACCCTGAGCTTCGACGTCGCCGGCGAGCCGCTCACGGCGCGCATCGCGAGCATACGCAAGGTGCGCTGGGACAGCTTTCGGCCGAATTTCTTCCTGGTGTTTCCGCCGCGGCTCCTCGATGGCGCGGCCGGCACCTACATGACCAGCGTGTACCTCACGCCGGCGCAGCGCCCGGCGCTGGTCGATCTGGTGCGCAAGTTCCCGACCATCTCGGTGTTCGACGTCGATGCGATCCTCAAGCAGATCCGCGACATCATGGACCGCGCGTCGCTCGCAGTGCAGTACGTGTTCCTGTTCACGCTGGCGGCCGGCGTGGTGGTGCTGCTCGCGGCCGTGCAGTCGACGCGCGACGAGCGGCGCTACGAGAGCGCCATGCTGCGCACGCTGGGCGCAAGCCGCAGGACCGTGCTGCAGGGGGTTGCGTCGGAGTTCTCGGCGCTCGGCTTTCTGTCGGGCACGCTCGCCTCGTGCGGCGCGAGCGCGATCGGCTGGATTCTGGCGCGGCGCCTGTTCTCGCTCGACTTCACCTTCGATCCCTGGCTGTGGGTGCTCGGGCTGGTGTGCGGCACCATCCTGGTGGGGGTGAGCGGCACGCTCGCGACGCGCCGCGTGGTCGCCACGCCCCCCATCGTCACCCTGCGCGACGAGCCGTTCTAGCCAGCCAAGCCAAGCTAGCCAGCCAAGCCAAGCTATGGCAGCCAAGCCAAGCTATGGCAGCCAAGCCAAGCTATGGCAGCCAAGCCAAGCTATGGCAGCCAAGCCAAGCTAGGGCTCAAGCCAGCTGAGCTAGCCGAACTTGACGCCGGCTAGCGCACCTCGAGCGTCAGCCAGCCGTCCGGAATCGGCTCCCCGCGCGGCGGCAGCGCCTCGATGCGTACGGTGTAAATGCCGGCCGACAATCCGGTGGTGTTGAAGGTCATGCGCAGGTCGTTGTTCGAATCCTTCAGGATGTTGTTCACGATCAGCGCGCGGCCCTGGTCCTGCTTGTCGACGGTGATGCGAAACAGGTTGAGCTTCTGCGTGTAGGTCATGTCGAGATGCAGATCGATGAGCTGCGGCGCCTGCGTGCTCACGACGATGTGCGCGCCATCGAGTCCCGGGGCGTGATCCGGCGACAGACGCTGCACCGTCTCCACGGCCGGCTGAACCAGCGTCCCCTGGCGCATGCGCAGCTCCGCGTCCTCGAGCTTCTGGCGCAGCAGCCCGTACTTGCCGATGAGGACCCAGAACGCGGCGAGACTCAACAGAGTGACCACGCCCGCGGCGATCAGCAGATACGGGGATTGCCACCAGGGCGCAGCCGGCTCGCGCAGATCCACCGCCTGACCGCTCGCCTCGAGCAGCTTGAGGCTCGCCTGCGCACGCTCCGACAGCCGCAGGTCGTTCAGGTAGTCGGGATGCGCACGGCACCAGTTCTCGAGATCGCGCGCGCCCTTGAAGGGAAGCTTGTCGTCGAGATAGCGCTCGATGAGCTTGTGATCCTCGATGAATTTGGCGTCGAAGCGCGGCGAGACAGCCGCGGCTTTGGCGTTGCCGGGAGCGACGGTGCGAGCGTTCATGCGATCCTTTGGAAGCACATGTTGCCGCGTATCGCGGCGGCAATATGTGAAATGCTCGGCAAAAGTGTCGGCAGGAAGCGAATGCTCATCGCAATTTCGCGCTGAAAGCGGGCCCGCCCCTCCGCCTGCGCCGCCCTCGGGCCTGCGCCGCCCTCCGCCTGCGCCGCCCCTCGGCCCCTGGCGGCCCCTCGGCCCTGCGTGGCCCCTCAGCCCTTCGCGGCCAGCGCGTGATCGATGACGTCGCACACCCCGCCGATGGCGGCGCCGCGGGTGGTGGATTTGCGCCACACGGCGCCCACCGTGCGCGTGGGGGCGGGCTTGGCGAACTGCCGGATGGTGAGGCCGCGCTGCGCGCCGAACGGCGACTCCACGGCGAGCTCGGGCATCAAGGTCACGCCGAGTCCCGCCACCACCATGTGCCTCAGCGTCTCGAGGCTCGTGGCACGAAAATCCTCGGCCTCACGCACGTCCACCCGGCTGCAGATCTCGAGCGCCTGGTCGCGCAGACAATGTCCGTCCTCGAGCAGCAGCAGCGTCTGACCCTTGAGGTCCTGGGTCTTGATGGCGGCCTTTTGCGCGAGCGGATTGCCGTTCGGCAGCGCCACGGTGAACTCCTCCGTGTATAGCTCGCGGGATTCCAGCCCATCCAGGTCGACAGGTAGCGCGAGTATCCCGAGATCAAGCTCTCCCTCGCGCAGCCGCTTCAGCAGCTCCTCGGTCTGATGCTCGTACAGCAGCAAGCCCAGATGCGGCAGCGCCTTGCGCAGCTTCAGCATGACGCGGGGCAGCAGATAGGGCCCGACGGTGGGGATCAGAGCCATCTTGAGCTTGCCGGCGAGCGGATCGGTGTTGTTGCGTGCGAGTGCCAGGATCTCGTCGCCCTCGCTCAGCATGCGCCGCGCGCGGGCGACGACTTGCTTGCCGACATCCGTGAGCTGGACGTTCTTCGGATGGCGCTCCACCAGCTTGACCCCGAGATACTCCTCCAGCTTCTTGAGCTGGGCGGAGAGCGTCGGCTGGCTCACGAAGGTGCGTTCCGCCGCGCGGCCGAAATGCCCGGTATCGGCGAGCGCCACCAGATATTTGAGGTCCTTGAGATTCATCGAAGCGGCATCCATCTATGTGATAGAGCTAGTCTATCAAATAGATATATTTAATCAATTTCACCAATCGACGAACGACGCGCATGATGGCGCCACGGTCGCTGATTCACAGGAGAAACGTTCATGTCGATGATCAATACCGAAATCAAGCCCTTCAGGGCGACTGCCTATCACGACGGTGAGTTCGTGCAGATCACGAACGAGGACCTGAAAGGCAAGTGGTCCGTGTTCGTCTTCTATCCGGCGGACTTCACCTTCGTCTGTCCCACCGAGCTCGGGGATCTGGCCGACAACTATGCCGCGTTCAAGAGGCTCGGCGTGGAGATCTACGGCGTGTCGACCGACACGCATTTCACCCACAAGGCCTGGCACGACACGTCCGATACCATAGCCCGCGTCAAGTATCCGCTGGTCGGCGATCCGACGCTCACGCTGTCGCGTAATTTCGGCGTGCTCATCGAGGAGGAGGGACTCGCCTGCCGCGGCACCTTCGTCATCGACCCGTCCGGACGCATCAAGATCGTCGAGATCCACGATAACGGCATCGGCCGCGACGCCAAGGAGCTGCTGCGCAAAGTGCAGGCCGCCCAGTACGTCGCAGCGCACCCGGGCGAGGTGTGCCCCGCGAAGTGGACGCCCGGCGACAAGACCTTGTCGCCCTCCCTCGACCTGGTCGGCAAGATCTGATCATGCTCGACGCAGGATTGAAGGCCCAGCTGAAGGGCTATCTCGAGCGGCTGCAGCGGCCGGTGCAGATCGTCGCCTCGGCGGACCAGGGCGCGGCGTCGCGCGACATGCTCGAGCTCCTCGAGGATGCCGTGTCGCTCTCGCCGCTGCTCACGCTCGAGGTGCGCCGCGACGACGGCGAGATCACGCCCTCATTCGCCCTGCGGCGGGCGGGGGAGGAGGCGCGCGTGCGCTTCGCGGGCCTGCCGATGGGGCATGAATTCACCTCGCTGGTGCTCGCGCTGCTGCAGGCCGGGGGACATCCTCCCCGGGCGGATGCCGAGGTGCTCGACCAGGTGCGCCGCCTCGAAGGCGAGCTGCGCTTCGAGACCTTCGTCTCATTGAGCTGCCAGAGCTGCCCGGACGTGGTTCAGGCGCTCAATCTCATGGCGGTCACGAATCCCAGGGTGCGCCACACCATGATCGATGGGGCGCTGTTCCAGCCCGAGGTCGAGCGCCGCCAGGTGATGGCCGTGCCGGCCGTGTTCCTGAACGGTGAGCCGTTCGGCCAGGGCCGCATGACGCTCGCGCAGATCCTGGCGAAGCTCGATGCCGAGGCGCCCCGCCGCGAGGCGGATCGGCTGCACGCCAAGCAGCCGTACGACGTGCTGGTCGTCGGCGCAGGGCCCGCAGGCGCCGCGGCCGCCGTGTACGCGGCGCGCAAGGGAATCCGCACCGGCATCGCGGCCGAGCGTCTCGGCGGCCAGCTTCTCGATACGGTCGGCATCGAGAACTTCATCTCGGTGAAGGAGACGGAGGGTCACAAGCTCGCCGCGGGGCTCGATCAGCACGTTGCCGCCTACGAGGTCGACGTGATGAACCTGCAGCGCGCGGCCGCGCTCATCCCCGGTGACCTGATCGGGATCGAGCTCGCCAGCGGCGCGCGGCTCGAGGCACGCAGCGTCGTGATCGCGACCGGCGCACGCTGGCGCGAGATCAACGTTCCCGGAGAGCGCGAATACCGCAACCGCGGCGTGGCTTACTGTCCGCATTGCGATGGACCGCTCTACAAGGGCAAGCGCGTCGCGGTGATCGGCGGCGGGAACTCCGGCGTCGAGGCGGCCATCGACCTCGCCGGTCTGGTGAGTCACGTCACGCTCATCGAATACGAGCACGAGCTGCGCGCCGACGAGTACTCAAGCGCAGGCTGCAGAGCTTGCCGAACGTCGCGATCATCACCGGTGCACAGACCACCGAGGTCATGGGGGATGGTCGGCGCGTCACCGGCCTGAGCTACAAGGAGCGGCGCGGCGGCGCGCCGCGATCGCTGGAGCTGGCGGGCGTGTTCGTGCAGATCGGTCTGGTGCCGAACACCGACTGGTTGAAGGGCGTGATCAAGCTGTCCCCGCGCGGGGAAATCGAGGTCAACGCGCGCGGCGAGACCTCGGTTCCCGGGGTGTTCGCGGCCGGCGACTGCACGGTGGTGCCCTACAAGCAGATCGTCATCGCCATGGGCGAGGGCGCGAAGGCGTCCCTGAGCGCCTTCGATTACCTCATCCGCTCGCCCCTGTCGGCGGCGGCCTGAGGTCCTCCCCGGGGGCGCGCTGCGCAGCAGCGCCGCGGATCGGCTCCCGGGGCGGCGACTGCGGGCGGAGTACAATGCGCAGGTCGAGAATTGCCGAGTGCGCGTATGGCTGCAGCTGCTTCGAAGACCCGACTCTCCGCCGGCGTGGTGATCGTGAGCGTGGTCGAGCGCAAATTGAAGTTTCTGCTGCTGCGCGCCTATCGAAACTGGGACTTTCCGAAAGGACTCGTGGAGCAGGGCGAGGAGCCGATCGACGCCGCCATCCGCGAGGTGCGCGAGGAGACCGCGCTCGACGACATATCGTTCGACTGGGGGCTCGTGTTCATGGATACCGGCCCTTACAACAAGGGCAAGATCTCGCGCTATTACATCGCGCGCAGCAAGGAGATGCACATCAGCTTGCCCATCAACCCGGAGCTCGGCGTGCCCGAGCACCATGAGGCGCGCTGGGTCGAGTACCAGCGCGCGCTCGCCATGGTGACGCCGCGCTTGCTGCCCGTGCTGCGCTGGGCGTACGGCATCATCAACCACGGCCTGATCCCGGCGTGAAACGACGGGCTCATGTCAGCGTGACGGCACCGGCGCCGAGCTCGATCACATCCCCGCTCAAGCGAATCTGCCGCTGCGCATCGACTTCCAGATAGAGGGTGGAAGGGCGGCCGACGAGCTCGCCCTGCGAGATCTCGAAGCGAACGGGCAGGGGCTTGTTCATGGCGAGGCACCAACCGCCGAAATTCGCGGTCGCGGAGCCCGTCGCCGGATCCTCCAGGTATGCGCTGCCGCTCGGAAAGAAAAAGCGCGCGAGCGTGCGGCCGGGCTCCGTTGGCGCAAAGACGTACGCCATGCCGATGCCGTCCTCGCTCTTGATGGCGGCAAGGGCGCGCGGCTGCGGCGAGGCGCGCCGCACGGCTTGCGGCGAGCGCAGCGGCACGACCAGTTGTTCCTTGCCGGACTTGATCCACAGCGGCCGCTCGCCGAGGTCCGCCTCGTCCAGGCCGAGCGCCTCGGCGAGGGCCGGCAGCGGCACGCCGAGCTCGCGAAAGGTCGGGGCCGGGGCGAGCAGCGTCCAGCGGTCGCCCGCGGCGCTGACCGCGATCGGGCCGACCCCCGTCTCCAGGCGCAGCGAATCGGCCGCGCGCCCGAGGGCGCGGCAGACATGGGCGGTTCCGAGCGTGGGATGACCCGCGAAGGGCATCTCGTAGCTGGGCGTGAAGATGCGCACTCGCGCGTCCGCCCGCGCGCTCGGCAGGATGAAGGTGGTCTCCGACAAGTTGAATTGCCGCGCGAGCGCCTGCATGGTGTCCGCGCCGATGTCGGTGCCGTCCTCGAACACGCACAGCGGATTGCCCGTGAGCGGCTGTGCCTGACGGGTGAATACGTTCACCAAGCGATATCGGTGAATGGGCATGGCTGCGGGGGACGCGCTGTCTCGGGAGCCTCGATTATAGCGTGGCGCTCACAGCGTGCGACTCGAGGCGTGCGACTCGAGGCGTGCGGCCCGCGGTCGCTCCCCGCACGCCTCGCTGCTCGCGCGACATGAAGCAGGTCAGGGTCTGACGACGACCACGGGAGCCGGAGCGATGACGGCAACCCGCGGACCGTAGTAGTAGGGCCGGGGATAGGGCGCGACCACGCATCCCGTCATCGCCAGCAGACTCAGAGGAATCAACAACATGAATAGCCGTTTCATCGAGCTCTCCTTGGATTTCGTGCCTCCCATCGAACAACGGCGCAGGGGCGGCGCGGATGACATCATGAAGCAGCCGTAAACCTCGGCGCCGGGCGGGCCGCCGCAGCGCCGCCGGGGCGTCGCCGGCGCAGCTGGCATGGCCGGTGCGGCTGGTGTGGCCGGTGCGGCTGGCATGGCCGGTGCGGCTGGCATGGCCGGTGCGGCTGGCATGGCCGGTGCGGCTGGCGCGCGGCAATATGTCAGCTGCCGGGCGGATTCAGGCCAAGGTGTGAAATACCTTTTGCACGTCCTCGTCCTGCTCGAGCTTGTCGATCAGGGCCAGCACCTCGGCGGCCTGTTCCTCGGGCAGCTCGGTCGGTGCGGAGCAGATGTATTCGTGCTCCGCCGACAGCGGCGTGATGCGGCGCGCCTCGAGCGCTTCCTGAAGCTTGCCGAAATCGCCGAACGCGCAGCGGATGACGAGCTGCGGCTCGCCCTTCTCGCCCGTGCTCTCGCCCATCTCCTCGAGCCCATGGTCGATGAGATCGAGCTCGAGCTCATCCTGGTCCTTGACGCTCGCCGGATCGAGCCGAAATACCCCCATCTTCTTGAAGAGAAAAGCCACGCTTCCCGTGGTGCCGAGGTTGCCGCCATTTCTCGTGAAGAGGTTGCGCACGTTGCCCACGGTGCGGGTGGGGTTGTCGGTGGCACATTCGACCAGCAGGGCGACGCCGTGCGGGGCGTAGCCTTCGTAGAGGATTTCCTGATAATTCGCGGCCTCCTTGCCCATGGCGCGCCGGATGGCCGCCTCCGTCTTCTCCTTGGGCATGTTCACCGCGCGCGCATTCTGCAGCACACGCCGCAGGGTCGGATTGGATGCCGGATCCGGGCCGCCTGCGTGAACCGCAATGGTGATGTCCTTGGCGACGCGGGTGAACTGCTTGGCCATCCGGTTCCAGCGAGCGAACATCGCATGCTTTCTGACTTCGAATATGCGTCCCATGGGCTAAATCCTAGGCGCTCGGCCTCATTGTCCGGACGCGCATGGTAGCAATACCGCGCCAAACCGCTAGACTGGCGAGCCAGACCACCGGTCGTGGCTGCCCTTGTTCGATTCGGACCAGGGCAAGCCCGCCCCGCTCCAGAGGTTTCACCATGAGTGCAGTGCACGCGAGCGATGCGCCGGAAGTTGCGACGTTTCGGGACCTCGGCCTGTCCGAGCCCGTCCTGCGGGCGCTTGCCGATGTGGGCTACGAGTCGCCCTCGCCCATTCAGGCCGCCACCATTCCAGTGCTGCTGTCGGGCGCGGATATGCTCGGGCAGGCCCAGACCGGCACCGGCAAGACCGCCGCCTTCGCCCTGCCGGCGCTCTCGCGCCTCGACCTCGGCGGACGCGATCCGCAGGTCCTGGTCCTGGTACCGACCCGCGAGCTGGCGCTGCAGGTGGCGGAGGCCTTCCAGCGCTACGCCGCACACCTCGGCGGCTTTCATGTGCTGCCGATCTACGGCGGGCAGAGCTATCAGCCCCAGCTCAATGCGTTGCGCCGTGGGGTGCACGTCGTGGTGGGCACGCCCGGGCGCATCATCGATCACATGAACCGCGGCACGTTGCGGCTCGCCGCGCTCTCGCTGCTGGTGCTCGACGAGGCGGACGAGATGCTGCAGATGGGTTTCGTCGAGGCGGTGGAGAGCATTCTCGGCGGCACTCCGCCCGGGCGGCAGGTGGCGCTCTTCTCCGCCACCCTCCCGGCCCCCATTCGCCGCATGGCCCAGCGCCATCTGCGCGCTCCGGTCGAGGTGACCATCCGCAGCAAGACCGGCTCCGCGGGCTCGACCCGGCAGCGCTACTGGCTGGTGAGCGGGCTGCACAAGCTCGATGCGCTCACCCGGATTCTCGAGGCGGAGAGCTTCGACGGCATGCTGGTCTTCACGCGCACCAAGCAGTCCACGGTCGAGCTCGCCGGCAAGCTCGAGGCCCGCGGATTCTCGGCGGCCCCCTTGAACGGCGACATCGCGCAGGCGCAGCGCGAGCGCACCATCGCCCGCTTGAAGTGCGGTGAGATCGACATCGTCGTCGCCACCGACGTCGCGGCGCGCGGCCTCGACGTCGAGCGCGTCGGCCACGTGGTGAATTACGACGCGCCCTACGATGCCGAATCCTACGTACACCGGATCGGCCGGACGGGGCGAGCCGGCCGCAAGGGCGAGGCGATTCTCTTCATCGCTCCGCGTGAGCGCTCGCTGCTGCGCGCCATCGAGCGCGCCACCCGGCAAACGATCGAGCCGATGAATCTGCCGACCGTCGACGCGGTGAATGCGCTGCGGATCGCCAAGTTCAAGCTGCGCATCTCGGAGACGGTCGCGCGCGGCAAGGCATCGGAATTTCGCCCCATACTCGAGGAGCTCGAGTCGGAGACCGGACTGCCGCTCATCGACATCGCCGCCGCCCTCGCGAGCCTCGGCCAGGGCGAGGCACCGCTCCTGATCGAGCAGAGAACTTTTCATGGGCAGGGCGGGTCCGTACAGGGACGCAAGCCGCCCGGCGGCGCCGCCCGTCGCGCCGCCACCCGAAAATTGCGCAGGCGCGCCGGGCACTGACGGGTCTCGTCAACGAGGAGTCGAGCATGAGCAAGGGCATGGAACGAAAAAAGGAAACCAAGAAGAAGCCGGCCAAGACGCTGGAAGAGAAGCGCGCCGCCAAGAAGGCGAAGCGCGAGGCACGAGGCTAGCGGCGCCGGCGCTTCACACCACCCGTCCGCGCCGTCCGCCGCGCAGGAACTCGCGGATGTTCTGCGCCATCTCGTCAAGACAGCGCTGGCGCGCCTCCCGGGCGGCCCAGGCGATGTGCGGGGTGAGGATCAGGTTCGGGATCCGCGGGTCGAGCAGCGGATCGCCGTCGACGGGCGGCTCCTGGGGCAGCACGTCGATTCCCGCTCCGCCGAGCCGCCCCGCGCGCAGCGCCTGCGCGAGCGCGCCCGTGTCCACCAGCGCACCGCGCGCGGTGTTGATCAGCAGGGCGTCCGGCTTCATGAGCGCGAGCTCGCGCGCTCCGATCAGTCCGCGGGTCGCCGGCGTCAAGGGACAGTGCAGGGACACGACGTCGCAGCTCGCGAGCAGCTCGTAAAGTGCGAGGCGGTCGGGCGTCGGGACGGCCCCCGGCCGGTTGCCAATGAGGGTGCGCATCCCGAATGCCGGGGCCGCGGCGGCCACCGCGCGGCCGAGCGTACCCCAGCCGACGATGCCGAGGACACGGCCGCTCAGCTCGCGGATCGGATGTGCGAGCACCGCATGCGCCTCCTTCTCGACCCACGAGCCATCGGTCGCGAGGCGTGCGTATTGCGAGAGGTGCTGGGTGAGGCTCAGGATCATCGCCCAGGCGTGCTGCGCGACCGAGGCGGTGCAGTAGCCGCGCACGTTGCAGACGGCGATGCCGAGCTCCTGCGCGGCGGCGAGGTCGATGTTATCGGTGCCGGTGGCCGCGAGCGCGATGAGCTTGAGCTTAGGCGCCGCGCGCAGGCGCTCCCGGGTCAGCTTGACCTTGTTGAGCAGCACCAGCTCGGCATCGGCGATGCGCGCGCCGATCTGCGCATCCGGGGTCGAGGGGTAGAAGGTCACCTCGCCGGTCACGGCGCCGATCACCGAGGCGTCCAGATCGCCGCTCGAGACGGTCTCGTAGTCCAGGAATACGCTGCGCATCGCGCTACAATGATTCGGCCGACATGAAGAAAAATCCTGCCGTGTTGATCCTGATCGCCCTGAACGTGGCGGTCTACCTGATCGAAGGTCCGCCGGGGGATCGATTCGAGCAGCTGTTCGCCTTGTGGCCTCTCAGCATGCCAGGCGCCTTTCACTGGTGGCAAATCGTGAGCTACGCCTTCCTGCACGATCCCACCGGGCTCGCGCACATCACCTTCAACATGATCGGTCTGCTCACGTTCGGCATGGCGATCGAGCGCAGCGTCGGCTCGCTGCGGCTGCTCGCCTGCTATTTCGCCTCCGTGGTCAGCGCCGCCCTGGCGCAGCTCATCGTGCCGCCGCTGCTCGGGGCCGAGCCGGGGCCGGTGATCGGCGCCTCGGGCGGGGTGTTCGGCCTGCTGCTCGCGTTTGCAGTCATGTTCCCGCACCAGAAGGTGGTCATGCTGCTGCTGCCCATTCCGCTGCCCGCCTGGCTGTTCGCGTGCCTGTATGCCGCGGCGGAGCTGTTCTTCGGCGTGACCGGCACGCTGTCCGGCATCGCGCACTTCGCGCATCTCGGCGGGATGATCGGCAGCGCCCTGGTGGTCCTGCAGTGGCGGCACGCCCGCCTGTGGCGCTGAAGGGCGGCGCGCTTCCCTATTTTGCCACCGCGATCACCCTTTGAGCGCATCGCGCCGTACCCAAGGGCGCGCCAACCCGCTAGGCTATGCGCCCATGAAAGCCATCGTGAAATTCTGCGCCTGCGCGTGCATCATGTGGTGCGCCGCACTTCCCGCGCACGCCGAATGGGTGCGCCGCGTCACCGACGGCATCATGGGCACGCGCATCACGGTGGAGCTGTGGGCCGATGATCCCGCCAAGGGCCAGCAGGCCATCGACGCGGTGCTCGACGAGATGCGCCACATCGACGACACCATGAGCACCTACAAGCCGACGAGCGAGGTGTCCCAGGTCAATGCCCACGCGGCGGACGGCCCGATGCACATCAGCAAGGAGCTGTTCGACCTGCTCACCACGGCGCGGCAGTACTCGCAGATCACCGACGGCGCCTTCGACATCACCTATGCGAGCGTCGGCTACATGTACGACTTCCGCAAGCACGTGCGGCCGAACGATGCGCAGATCGCCAAGGCGCTTCCGGCGGTGAACTATCGGCACGTGGTCCTCGACCCGAAGAACCAGACCGTGTGGTTCTCCCAGAAAGGCGTGCGCATCGATCTCGGCGGCATCGCCAAGGGCTACTCCGTGGACTGCGGCATCGAGGTGCTGCAGAAGCTCGGCTACACGCGCGCGTTCGTCGGCGCCGGGGGCGACAGCCGCATCATCGGCGACCGGTTCGGCAAGCCGTGGATCGTCGGCATCCGCGACCCTTTCAAGGGCGAGGGCAACGTCATCGCGCGCATCCCGCTGGTCAATGCCGCGATCTCGACCTCGGGCGACTACGAGCGCTTCTTCGACGAGGGCGGCGTTCGCTACCACCACATCATCGATCCGCACACCGGTCACTCGGCCAGCAAGGTGCGCAGCGCCACGGTGATCGGTCCGTATGCCACGCGCACGGACGGCCTGTCGAAGACCGCCTTCGTGCTGGGCGCCGACCAGGCGCTCGCGATCTACAACCGCCTGCCCGACATCGACGCCATCATCGTCAAGCCGGACGGCACCATCGTCTATTCCAACGGCATGCGGCGCGCACAGCGCGACGCCGCCCATTGAGGCCCGCAGCGATCCCCTCGAGGGCGCTCGTTCACGAGCGTGCTCAATCCCTGAAATTGTCGAATTGCAGCGGCACCTCGAAGGTTCCCTTGCGCAGCAGCGCGATCGCCTCCTGCAGGTCGTCGCGCTTCTTGCCGGTGACCCGCACCTTGTCGCCCTGGATCTGCGCCTGGACCTTGAGCTTGGAGTCCTTGAGCAGGCGCGAGACCTTCTTGCCGGTCTCCTGATCGATGCCGTGTCTCAGCACCACCGCCTGCTTGGCGAGGGCCAGATTCACCACCGGGTCCTTCACCTCGAGGCAGGCGACGTCGATGCCGCGCTTGGCGAGCTTGAGCTTCAGGATCTCCAGCATCTGCTTCAGCTGGAACTGCGCCGGAGCGCTCGAGGTGACGGTGGTCTCCTCCAGCTCGAGCTCGAATGCGGCGCCGGTGTCCTTGAAGTCGAAGCGTTGCGACAGCTCGCGGCTCGCCTGGTCCACCGCGTTGGTCAATTCATGCGTGTCGATCTGCGATACGACGTCGAACGAAGGCATGCACGCTCCACGCAATCCGGGTCCGGGCGCTAACGATACCCGCGCGCCTGCAGGGTGAAAAGCTTGGCATAGCGGCCGTCCTGCGCCATCAGGGACTCGTGGCTGCCGCGCTCGACGATGCGCCCTTCGTCGAGCACCAGGATCTGATCCGCCATGCGCACGGTCGAGAAGCGGTGCGAGATCACGATGGCGATGCGGTTGCGCGTGAGCTCGCGGAAGTGCTCGAATACCTCGGCCTCGGCGCCGGCGTCGATCGAGGCGGTGGGCTCATCGAGGACCAGGATGTCGGCGTCGCTGCGCATGAAGGCGCGCGCCAGCGCGATCTTCTGCCACTGCCCGCCCGACAGCTCGCGGCCGTCCTTGAACCACTTGCCGAGCTGCGTCCGATAGCCCGCCGGCAACGCCTCCACGAACTCCGCCGCCAGCCCCTGCATCGCGGCACTGCGCCAGCGCGCCTCGTCCTCGAACGCGCGCACGTCGCCCGCGCCGATGTTCTCGCCCACCAGCATCTGGTAGCGCGCAAAGTCCTGGAAGATGACGCCGATCCGGCGCCGCAAGGTGGATTCGTCCCATTCGCGCAGGTCGAGGCCGTCGAGCAGGATGCGGCCGCGGGTAGGCCGATACAGACGCGTCAGCAGCTTGATCAAGGTGGTCTTGCCGGAGCCGTTCTGGCCGACCAGGGCGAGGCTCTCGCCGGGACGCACGTGCAGGTCGATCTGCGCGAGCGCCGGCTCGGCCGCGCCGGGATACACGAAGTCGACGCCCTCGAAGCGGATGCCGTCGCCGGGCCGCGGGCCGCGGGTGAGCGTGCCGGCGGCGCTCACCACCGGCTGCTCCAGGTATTCGAACAGATTCGACAGGTACAGATTGTCCTCGTACAAGCCGCTGATGGCGGACAGCGCCGCGCTCACCGCGGACTGACCCTGGCGCAGCAGCATCAAGTACATGGTCATCTGCCCGACCGTCATGGCGCCGAGCACGGTTTCCGCGGCGATCCAGCCATAGCCGCCATAGAGCGCGCCCGTGCCGAGCAGGCCGAGAGCGAAGCCCCAGGTGTCGCGGCGCACGGTGAGGTCGCGGTCCTCGCGGTACAGGCGCGCGAAGATGTCGCGATAGCGGTCGAGGAAGCGCGGGCCGAGCTCGAACAGCTTCACCTCCTTGGCGTTCTCATCGCGCGCCAGCACCGACTCGAGATAGATCTGCATGCGCGACTCGGGCGCACGCCAGCGGAACAGGCGGAACGCCTCTCCCGAGAACCTCGCCTCGGCGACGAACGCCGGAAGACCGGCGAGCACGAGCAGCACCACCGCCCACGGCGAGAAGCGCACCAGCAGCGTGCCGAAGGAGATCAGCGACACCGCGTTCTGCAGCAGGCCGAAGGTTCGCATCACCAGGCTCAACGGCCGGCTGGAGGCCTCGCGGCGCGCGCGGGTGAGCTTGTCGTAGAACTCCGAATCCTCGAATTGCACGATGTCGAGCGTCAAGGCCTTCTCGAGGATCATGACGTTGACGCGCTGGCCGAGCTGCGCGCGCAGCAGCGATTGCGCGAGCGACAGGCCGCGCTGCGCGAACGCGGTCGCCGCGACCAGCGCGGCCTCGCACGCGACCAGGATCATGACGTGTCCGAGGGAGGTAACGCCCGCGCCCCGGTGCAGCTCGGCCGCGCGGATCACGGCATCGACGATCTGCGCACCGATGTAGGCGACGCCCGCCGGCAGGACGCCGGCAAGCACGGTGAGCGCGGCGAGCGCGACGGACAGCGCCCGGTTGGTGGTCCACACCAGCAGCAGCGCGCGCCGGCTGTACTCCATGAGACCGGCGAGCCCGCGCTGGAACGCCGCGCTGCTCGCGACCCGGTCGGAGTCGGTGGAGATCAGGGGAGGGTGGGCGGCCAAGCTCTGTTCTTCATCGGCACCGCACGCCTATTTCACCAGGCGCAAGCAGAAGGGATATCGGTAGGGCTTCCCGTCGCTCACCTGGATGGCCGCGATGATCACCAGCACCAGATTCACGATGCCGAGGATCCACAGCAGCACGATGCCCACCAGCAAGATGATCAAGGCGGCGAACACGAGCCCCAGCAAGAACACGGTGATCTGGAAGTTGAGCGATTCCTTGGCCTGGCTCGCGACGAAG
>Ga0335075_10006539_pt1 | contig 17979 bp, 11 predicted proteins | sample Lox_Sample_24_FD_206723 | JGI IMG/M metagenome (GOLD analysis project Ga0335075, IMG submission 206723) | Soil microbial communities from Loxahatchee National Wildlife Refuge, Florida, United States - Lox_Sample_2.4 | ecosystem: Environmental > Terrestrial > Soil > Wetlands | place: USA...
TTCGGCCCCTTGACGCCGCCGACGAGGTTGACGTTGTGCGCGATCGTCATCGAGTTCTTGACGATCAAGGTCTGTCCCTCGCGCATCGCCAGCATGTGCGGCTCGAACTGGCAGCACGGCTGATCGAGTTCCACGGTCTTGTTCTTGATTGCCTTGAGCTTGGGGTGGATAGGGATGTCCTTATCGAAGCCCTTCTCGCTCATCAGATAGACGATGCACCAACGGACGCCCTTGTTGTCGGGATTGACCACCAGCGTGTCCTCGAAGAGCTTGCCGTTTTTCAGGCAAGCCGCCTGGTCCTTGACGACGTTGACGGGAGCGCGTTTGGGTGCTTCCTTGCCGCTCCACACCACCTGGCCCTTGATGGTGCCCCAGTCGGCGGGTTGCGCCGCAGGCGCGGCGAAAAGGGTGCCGCCGCTACTAGACGAATTGTCTTTGCCCGTGTAGCCGCAGCCGAAGAGCATCAGGCAAAGAGAAAAGTAGGGCAACGCGCTCAGCACCAACAGTTGCTTGCAGCAAGGTCGCATCATTTACCTCCTCCCGCCACGAGGGGCGCCCGCGAGCGATTGCCCGGCATCTGCTCCACGCGCGGCAGATCCATCAAGATGTCTCGCACGGCAATCACCTGATCGAGGGTCTTGCCGGCAAACCGATCTTGATACTGTAGCAAATCGTTGGGGAAATTCTGCGGCATGCCCGGCCTGTAGCCGAACAGGCGGTCGGGATTGGCGATCCACTGTTTGACCCACTCCGGCCGCAGACGCTGCGCCGTCAGGGCCAAGTTCGGGCCCTGCGGCGACGACGTGGGCACGTCGCCGACGTTGTGGCACTGCAAGCACAGATTGCGATCCGTCAGCAGCTTGTAGGCATCGCTGGCGTAGGCGCCTCTCTCCTCCCACTCCTTGCGAAGCTGTTCCTTGCCGCGTTCGCTCTTCCAGGTTTTGATCCGCGCCTCCAGCTCCTTGAGATCGTTCTGTTTCGCCTCCTTGACCGGAGGATCCTTGGCGTCCTTGACGGCCTGCTTGGCGGCGTCGAGACGGGCCTCCGCCTCAGCGATGCGCCGCTTCAGCGCGTCCTGCCACACTGGTCCCATCTCCTTGACGCGCTGGTCGTATTGTTCTTTCGTGAGCCGCTGGACGTAGTCGGCGGTGCGCGTGCGCCAGTAGTTGTCGTCGCGCTCCGGCACGTTGACGAAAGAGGCGCTGACGCCAGCGCCCGGATTGGTCAGCCGCGACACGCTGCTGAAATAGTTGACGAGGGCGCGGGCATCCTCGCCGCTCATGTTGAACTTGGGCATGCGCAGCATCATAAAGTCGGTCGGACGCACCGGCTGCGGATCGAGCAGGAAGCCGTACAGCCAGTTCGGCTGCACGCGCTCGCCCTCGCGGATCAGCGGCGGCGGCACCTTGGCGCGCACCTTGTCGGCATCCTTCTCAAGCGGCTTCATGTACTGCACCATCAGATCCGCGAAGGCGCCGCCCCAGGGATCGGCCCCCACCACCAACTCATCGGGATCGATGGGGATGTAGTTGGCGGCGGGGATATTTCGCAGCACGTTGTCTCGGCCTATAAAGCGCAACGCATCGATGTTGCGGACCACCAGCATCGGACGATCGGAGAGCGTCACGTCCAGCTGCGGTTGGGTGCCGCGCACCGTGAGGCGATCGGCCGAGACCGGCATCGCGCCAACCCAGGCATCGTGGCCGGCAAAAACGTGATCTTTCTTTTCGCTGCTCTTGCTTATGCCGTAGGTTTTCTCCAACTCGGTCAGCCCTTGCGGCGTCGTCTTGAACTCGTAAACGCCCGGACGAATCTGATGGCAGCCGGCGCAGTTGAACTTGTCGAGCACTTGATGGCCCTTGATCTCGGCGAGCCGATCGGAGTTGGGCTGGTTGAGATACTTGAGCGGCATCGGCTCGGCTACCAGGCCGAGGATGAAGGTCATAACGGCCTCGCGCGCCTCGGCTTCCTCGAACTCCTGCCGCGCGCGATAGGCTTCGTCGCTCTCATTCTCGCGCTGCTTGGTGCGGGCGAAGCGGAACTGCGGCATGCGCAGGCGGTCGTCCCAGGTGCGCGGGCGGTCGAAGTCGAAGCTGCGCGGCTCCACCAATTTCTGATGCAGGAAGCCTTCGCGGCGATGATGCTCGACCGCCTCGGCGTAGACCTGCTCGTAGGGCTGCTTGCCGTCCTTGGCGGCGTGCCAATCGGCGGCTCGCTTCGTGGGATCGTTGGGATCGTTGCGCAGCCGCACGATGTTGTAATGGTCGCGGACGTAGATGTCGGCGTCCTCGAAAGCCAGACGTTCGGGGTCTTTTTTGCCCCAATCGTTCAGGGCCGTGCCGATCGGCTTGGCCGTCTCGAAGCCGGGTACATCATGGCAGCCGAAGCAGCCCATGCGGTTGATGGCCTTGCGGCCGATGTACCACTTGAGCGTATCCTCATCGATCTTGCCGGTGAGCTTGCGCTCGTCGGAGTCCGGCGGCAGGTTCTTGACACGCTCATCCGGGAGGCCAGGCAATGTGTCTCCCGTCGGCGGCAGGATGGCATCGACATCGCCGCGCGTGAAGCCCGGCGCCTTGGCCAGATAGAGACGAGCCAGGAGGACAAGATCTTCTCGCGTCGGCTCCTGCGGCCCCTTCTCGTCCCAGTCGGTGACGTTCTGGCTCAACAGCCACTCGGCCACGTCGGCGGCATCCTGCGGCGTCAGGTGAGTGATGGGCATGCGCGTCCGCGGATGATAAATCGTCGGATTGAGCAACCATTGCACGACCCAGCGCCTTTTCGCCTCTGCCATACCTTTTTCGTCGGCGATCTCCGGCGCGATCTTGGCCGCGATGCGGCTGAGGTTCGGGCCGAAGTTAGCTTTGCCATCAACCACGCCCACGCCGTCGCCGGGCTTGGTGGTGCCGTCGTGGCTATGGCACGCGAGACAGCCCCGCTCGCTGAACAGCTTGCGGCCCTTGGCGGCGTCGCCGGCTTTCGGCAGCGGGACGGTCTTGCCTTCCTCGTCCGTGATGCCCTTCGCCAGGGGAGTGATCTGGCCCGCCTGGAGCAGGCTCGTCGTGTAGGCATCCAAATCTTTCCTCGCCTGCTCCAGCTCTTCCTGTTCGCCGGCGCTCAGCTCTTCCGGCTCCTTCTGGGCCTGGAGGTTCACGGCTTTCTTGTGCAGCTCCTGTAGCTTCTCCTGCGCTTGCTTCTGCGACGTAAGGAGGCGATTGATCTCGTTCGCCTGCGAGGGAACCGACATTAAGGCAAGGTCGCCGAGCTGGCGGCTGGCTTTGTCCAATTCCTTCCAGTCGCGGTCTTGCAGCAGCCCCTTCTTGAGTTGATCCTGACGTTTGTGGATCACCCCTTCAAGCACCATGCGAGCATTGTCTTTCTTGTTGGCGTCGCTCTCCAGGTTGCCCTTGCTCTCGGCCAGCAGATAATAGGCGATCCCAGCAATCTCGGTATCGGGGAAGCGTTTCTGCGAATCGGGCAGCACGTCGGGGCTGTTGTTGCTCAGGCCGTAGAAGTGCGGCATCTTGGTGTCCGGCCGGAAGCCGCGCGGCGAGCGAACCCACTTCCGCACCCATTCCTGATTGGTCTTTTCGGCAATGCGGCGCAGGCTGGGACCGACCTTGCGATACTGTCCAGGCGGATTGAGCGGATCGGCTTTGGCCCTGTCCTGCTCGGCCGGCGTCAGGTAGGCGAGGGCCGGCTGCGGCTCCAGGCGTAGATCGGGGCCAACCTCGTGACCGCTCTTGATGCTGGCGATCTCGTGGCAGCCGAAGCAGCCGTTTTCCTGAATCAGGTGGTAGCCGCGCAGCAGCTTGGGGGCTTCTTCCTTGCTGCCGTGGCGGACCAGGTCCGTCACCTCGTGATGGCACTTCAAGCAGCTCGATTCAACGAAGCGGCTGGACAGCATGGGATAGTCCCAGAATTCGCTGTGCTCCCAGCCGTATTTCTTGTGCCATTCCTCTTCTTGCTCGGCGTCGGCCGGCGTGTGAGCGGCATGGACGAAATTGGTGGCGCTACCCTGGCCGGCGTGGCAGGCGGTGCAGCCGAACTTCAACATCGGATGCGGGCTATTGGCATCGACGAACAGATCGAGCCGCGGATGAGCGGCGTACTCCTTGATCTGGGCTTTCGACAAGCTCATCCAGCGCACGTCCCTGGGCAGGTCGCTCGGATCGAAGCCGAGCTTTTCGCCTGCCTTCTCGCGCTCCGTCAAGATCTCGCGAGCCTGCTTCAGCCGCCCTTCCATCGCCGAGGCCGTCTTGTACTCCAGGGCCATCTCATAAAGCCGACGCTTCCTTACCAGCGCTGCTTTCTTGTCCTCTTCCTTCTCCTCGGCAATCTCCTTACGAGTCGAATTGATCTTCTCCTTGATGTCGCTTTCCGGTCCGTGTTTCATTCCCTCGATTTCATTCTTGACCTCGTTCCGCTCGCTCTCGTCGATCTTCGCAAGGGTGGTGTCGATGTCCTTCTGGACGGCCCCCGGCGAGCGCGTCAGGCGAGTCAGCGACGTGTGATCGAAGCTGCCGCGATCGATGCCGAGATGGCACGAGATGCAGCGATCATAACGCGGCACATCCTTGAAGCCGCCGTAGTCGATGGTCAGGTCCGGCAGCCACAGCTGATTGATTTTCGTCGGTGACTCGAAGGCGTCGAGGATCGGCAGCCGGCGAAACTCGTCACCGAATTTCCAGCGTTTCTGGGCCGTCACCTTGGCGAAGCGATCGAAGCCGGCCGTCAGCTTTTTCAGATCGTCCTCGGTCTGGTTAAGGCGCTGTTGCGGCTCTGCCAGTGGCTGCATCACTTCCTTGTAGATCTGCTCGTCGAGGTGATCCAATTCGTCCTGCGCCTTGCTGAGCCTGGCTTGAAGATCTTTCACTTCCTTGTCGAGGCGCTTCACTTCCGCGTCCAGCTCCTGCTTACGACCGCCCTCGGTTTCCCGACCCCAATGCTCGACGGCAATGTTGTACAGGCTGGATTTCGAATCGAGGTCGGCTTTGATGGAGCGATAGCTATTGTCGGCGAGGTCGTGCTTGGCCGTCAGCTCGCGCTCCTTGGCGCGCTTCTCGTCGTGCTTGGCCTCATAGTTCTTTCTGGCCTCGACGACCTTCTTGCGTGCCTCGGCCACCTGATCCGGGCTGGGCAGCTGCGCGAGCATCTGATACTCGTTCATCGCTTCTTCGACGTTGCGGAACTCGCGCTGCTCGTGCTTGAACTGGCGGTCGTAATCCTGCCAGAACATCCACAGCGTGCTCAGCAGCATCAGGATGCAGGAAACCGCGAAGACGATGTCCAGTATTTTCTGACTGCGATAAGTCTGATCGGTGGCGGCCATGATCGCTCCTGAACAAATTCCATCACGAAAACACGAAAGAAGAAAAACACGAAAGAAGAAAGAAAAAGAAGGCAACCCCAGCCACAAATTACATCTCTTTCTGCCTCCCTGTTGTCGTCTTTTTCGTGTTTCCCTACTTTCGTGTTTTCGTGTTTCGTTTTTTAAATGTTGAAGAAGATTTCCGGAATGGCGACGATGTACTTCAGGTTCAAGATCCAGCGCAGCACCATCTTGATCGGGAGCGCGGCCATGAACTGAATAAGCGTCACCAGGATAATAAACCGGACAAAGCCCATCCGCAAAAAGAATCCGCGCATCACTGTGCGCGCCAGCAGCGGCGGCAGGGCGAACAGGTACAGCAGCACCAGGATGATGCCGGGCAATTCGCGGATGATCGGGCCGAAAAAGTTACCGAAGCGGACCTTGAAGTCTTCCAGCGGCATGTGGAACATGTTCAGCCAGAACATCTCCGACAGGTTGACGTTGTTGAGCGGCAGCACCTTGTGTGGATCCCAGTACTCGAACGGCCCGAAGAAGTTCCAGTTCGGCCCGCGCAGGAAGGTGCCCAGGACGATCAGCGTCACCCACAACACCACGAAGCCGAACATGAAGATCGACACGGCGAACCAGCGCTCGGTGAACGAGAAATAGCCGTTGCCCTGGCGATTGAAATCGATGTACGGGATGGCGATTAAGCCGATGATAATCATGGTCGGCAGCACGACCCCGGCCATCCACGGATCGTAGTAAACGAGCATCTCTTGCAGACCGAGGAAGTACCACGGCGCTTTCGACGGATTGGGCGCCTTGGCGCTGGTGGCCGGCTGTTCCAGCGGCGCCTTGAGCACCACCGCCCAGATAATCAGCGCGAAGACGGCGATAATCATGCAGATCAGCTCGGTGTAGACCAGATCCGGCCACACCAGCACTTTCTCGTCGTCGATCTTTTCCAGCACTGGCTCGCCGCGCCTGATGCGGTCGTCGTTTTGCACCGCGCGGTACAGGGCGACCCAGGTGAAGAAGCCGACCGAGTAGATCAGCATGGGAATGGGCACGTTATCCGGCTTGAGGAGGATCTTCTGAAACTCTTCGTCGGTCATGGCCCAGCCGGCGGCAAGCAGGCTGAGCTGAAGGACGGCCCAGGCGATGTTCGGCTGCACGAAGAAGCGGCGGAAGATCAACAGAATGACGAAGCCGAGGACGGACAGACTGACGTAGAGGATCGGCCCCATCTGGCCGCCGTACAGTCCCATGATCCAGGTGGTGAAGGTTCGCATGCCGATCGGCAGGATCGGGCCGGCGTGGGTCAGATACAGCAGAGCGTGGACGAGGAAAACGCCGCTGACGACGGTCCAGACCAGGGCGGCAAGGCTGTTCTTGCCCGCCTTGTACCACCACAGCGCGAAGCCGAGATTGAGCAGGGCCACCAGCAGGTAATAGACGGCCAGCGCGTTTTGTATACCTTTATCGAGCATGTGGGATCGCCTTGATGACAGATGATGGCCGCTTGCGGCTTAGCGTTCGTGTGCCAAGCCGCAAGCGGCGATATTACAGTGGACCGCTAATACCGCCGTCCTTGCGTACGCGCCAGAAATGGACGGCAATGAGGACGGCAACGGCCAGCGGGATGGCAACGCAGTGCAGGACGTAGAAGCGCAGCAGCGTCTCGCCGCTGACGAAACGGCTGCCCAGCAGAATGAACCGCGCATCCGAGCCGGAATGGATGAGCGAGACATCCCCCACTTTCAGGAAGGTCGCTCCCGGCCCCTCATAGCCCAGAAACGGTGTCGCGCGGGCCATGTTGGTACCGACCGTGATGGCCCAGATGGCCAGCTGGTCCCACGGCAGCAAATAGCCGGAGAAGCTCAATAACAAAGTCAACACCAGCAAGATGACGCCGACCCCCCAGTTGAATTCTCGGGGCGGCTTGTAACTCCCGGTGAGAAAGACGCGATACATGTGCAGCCAGATGGTAATGACCATGGCGTGCGCCCCCCAGCGGTGCAGCTCGCGGAGGATGCCGAGCGTGGCCACGTCGCGGAGGATGAGGATGTCGTTGTAGGCGTGCTCAAGCGTCGGCCGATAGTAAAACATCAGCAGCACGCCCGTGACAGTCAGCTCCAGGAACATGAAAAACGTCAGGCCGCCCATGCACCAGGTATAGCTGAGGCCGATGCCGCTCTTGCGTACCGATACCGGATGCAGGTGCAGGAAGACGTTGGTGAGCATGACCACCACGCGATTGCGTCGATCGCGCGGCGCGGGGTGGCGGAAGACGCTCTTCCAGACCTGACTATTGCGGATGAAATCACCGACGGACACAGCTGACTCCTAAATTCCATCACGAAAACACGAAAGTATGAAAACACGAAAGAAGAAAGAGAAACCAGTATCAGCAGTCAAGCACGTCTCTTTCTGTCTTCCTGTTGTCATTTTTTGTCTTTTTTTCGTATTTTCCTACTTTCGTGTTTTCGTGATTCTCTTTAGACCTTGATGAACGATTCAGGGTTGCTCCACTCGCCGCGTTCTTGCTGGAACTTCTTGCTCATATCGACGACCATTTGACCGTCATCGCCAATACTGATGGCCCAGCGCTCCAGCGGTCGAGGGGCCGGACCTTCGAAGTTGATGCCGGAGATGTAGAAGCCGCTGCCGTGGCAGGGGCATTTGAATTTCTGTTCGCGTTCGAGCCAGTTGGGTGTGCAGCCGAGGTGCGTGCAAGTGGTGCTGAGAGCGTAGATGATGTCGCCGAGCTTTTCGTCCTTGCGGCGGACAATCCAGGCGTGCTTCTCCTTGTAGCGCTCCTCGACCTTGCCGTCCTCGTAGGTGTCGGGGGTGCCGATCTTGATCCTGCTGGGCGGCTCGGCGAGCACGTTGGGATAGAGAAAGCGGACGGTGCCCAGGGTCATCAGGCCGAACGAGGCGGTCATGGTCGTCCAGGCCCAGCCGATCCAGGTACCGAACATGGCGTAGAGAAAACCGCGACGGCCCGGCTTGCCCTTGGCGACCGGCTTGGCCGCGGGCTTGGGCGCCGCCGGAGCAGCCGGTTTCGCCGTCACCGCGGCAGTCGGCGGCGCGGCTGGTGTTGGATTCGGCGTGACGCCGGTTTCGGGTTTGTCGGGAGGAGGCGAGCTATTCTCAGGGCTATTCGTATTTGGGTCTGACATGATTCATCCCGCGCTTTCGATAAAGAAACCTTAACGGAAGAGCGGCCGTTAAGCCGATCCACCGGGGAACGTTGTAGCCCTTGCGTGGGGCTTGTCAACTTTTTTCGGGGCGTAGTGTCGTGTGATTGATTTTTGAGCAAACGGGGTGCCGGCGCGCATGATCGCGAAACGCGGGATTCGTGGCTCTGCGGGGAGCGCCCTTTCCTGCAAATGGCAATCGAGCGAGCATTTCTTCTCGAAAGTGAGAACGATCCTTGAACGAGCAACGGATTCGATCTGCGACAGGAGCGACTTCGAGGAGGCGGATGAGGATATTCGCCTCGTCGTAGATTATTCTTCACCCCACGCCTGGCGCTCCTCTCGCACCTGTGCTCCGATGTCGTCAGCCGAACGAAGGTTAGGGGACTTGCCAAACAGGTCGAAGATTGACGGCGGTTGCGCCAGCACCTCGCGAATGCTCTCTTCGCGGACGGGCTGAATCATTCCCTTCTCAGTAATGATGCCCGCGATCAAGTAATGCGGCGTCACATCGAACGCCGGATTGTACACGTCGATGCCCTCCGGCGCCGTCTGCCGGCCGAAACCGTGCGTGATCTCGCGCGAATCGCGCTGCTCGATGAGAATGCCGTCGCCGGTCGGCAAGCTCAGATCGAACGTGCTGGACGGTGCGGCGACGTAGAAAGGAATGTCGTGAGCGCGAGCGAGCAGAGCGACGCCGTAGGTGCCGATTTTGTTGGCGGTGTCGCCGTTGGCCGCGATGCGGTCCGCGCCGACGATGACGCGCTGCACCCGGCCTTCCTTCATCACCTGTCCGGCCATGCTGTCGCAGATGAGCGTCACGGGGATGCCGGCCTGATGCAGCTCCCACGCTGTCAGCCGTGCCCCCTGGAGCAAGGGCCGCGTCTCGTCGGCGTAGACGTGGAAGCGGAGGCCCTGCTCGGCGGCGGCGAACATCACGGCCAGCGCCGTGCCGTACTCTGCCGTGGCCAATCCGCCGGCGTTGCAGTGCGTCAGCACACCTTGACCGTCGGCGATGAGATGCGCCCCCGCCGCGCCGATGGCCCGGCACATCCGGCGATCCTCCTCCTCGATGGCGAGCGCCTCCTTCAGCAGACGCCGCGCCCACTCGCGCGGCGAACCTTGTTGGCAATCGCGCTCGAAGCAGCGTTCCATGCGCTCCAGCGCCCAGAACAGGTTCACTGCTGTCGGCCGGCTTGTACGCAGATACGCCGTCACTTCACGTAGACGCTCGCCGTAGCGCGTCGCATCGTCGCAGCCTTGCACGCCGACCACGACGCCCATCGCCGCCGCGACGCCGATGGCGGGAGCGCCGCGCACTCGCAAAGTGCGAATCGCCTCCCACACGTCCTCGACGGTGCGGCAGTCGCGATAAGCCAGCGTGGCCGGCAGCTGCGTCTGATCGATCAGACGCACATGGCCGTCGAGGTCGCCAATCCATTCCAGGGTGCGGGGTGTGGACATGACTGGCTTCTTCCTTGTCTGCGCAAGCATGGTCGAGATGTTCGTTTATCTTGGAGGCATTCTACGGCACGGGCGGATCCTCGCCACCGTTTTTCGCCGGGTCGGCAGCGCGATCTACCGTTTATGCCGAGGGACGGAGGCCGAATTCCTCAAAGTGGCGGCGGCGAGGTTTTTTCGCTAGCGAAACCTTCCGCGCCACGCTACGTTAAATCAATAGGGAGAAGGCTGACGCCTCTGTTTTCATCTCTGGAGGGAACGCCGATGGCCGCAGCAATTCGTCGGATCATTCCGGTTGCTCTCTGTGTAACGACCCTGGGTCTGCTCGCCGGTCCTGCGGCGGCGCAATCGGACGATCCGCTGCCGGAGGTCAAGGCACGATTGAAAGTCGAGGCTCAGCGCGTCGAGAAGGAAACGCGCGAGGGTCGCATGCGGGCTTATCGGATCCTCCGCGACGATCCGGAGGGAGCAATCGACATTCTCAGGGACTTGCTTGGCACTCTTCGCAAGGATGTCGCCCTCTCCGAGGAGCGCCGCAAGGTGTTGCTGGCGGCGCTCCAGCACGACATGAATAACGTGCGCGCCTTGGCCGGGATCCGCCGAACGACAGGGCCAGCCGAGCAGGCGGCGCGAATCGAGGCACGCCGCGCTGCCGTCCCGCGCGTCGAACAAGGCTCACGGTCCGCCTACGACACTGCCAGCAAGCTGATCCAGCAGCGCAAAGGAGCCGTCGCCGATGCACGCGAAGCTCGCACCAGGAGCGGAGATCGATATACACGCACCTTAACTGGAGTGGACGAGGCCGCCGTCGCGCCGAAGTCCGATTACGATCTTCCTGATGACTGGCTGGAGAAATCCAAGCGCCGCTCACCGCTGCGTAAGCTGACCGAGACGGAAAAGGCGATTTTGAAGGCGCTCAAGAAGCCCGTCAAGGTGGACTACAGCATGGAGACGTTCCAGAGCGTCATCGACCATCTCTCGAAACAGATGGGGCAAAACATCCTGCTCGACAAGCAAGCGCTGACGGAGGCCAACGTCCCCTACGATACGCCGATCACGCTGCGGTTCAACAAGCCCGTCAGCGCCCGCACCGCTCTCAAGCGCGTGCTGGCCGATGTCGGCCTGACCTACGTGATTCGCAACGAAACCATCGAGGTGACGACGCTGGAGCGCGCTCGCCAGATGATGACCGTGCGCACCTACTACGTCGGCGACCTGCTGGGCGTTGCCAGCCCGATGCTGCCGGCGGCTTACAATCAGTTCCAGATGATCCAGGCCATTGGCTCGATCATCAATCAGATTCAGGGCATCGACCCCGACAGCTGGGAGGGACGCGGCGGATCGGGCACCATCACCTTCGATCCCGTCCGCATGTCGCTGGTCGTCCGGCAAAGCGCCGAGATCCACTACATGCTCGACGGCATGCGGTAAATGCCACGATCCCATACAATGCCGCTTGCGGCTTAGCGATCTACGCTAAGCCGCAAGCGGTATTGTATTTCAGGAGCGTTTATGAGCCTGTTCTTCCCCTCCGCCGAGGAAATGAGTCATCACATCATCTTTTCGGGCGTATCCATCCAAACGTGCGCCATGGACAAGATGATGCTGTCGGTCGTTGATCTGGATCCGCATGCCGTCGTCGAGGAGCACGCCCATCCGCACGAACAGGTCGGCATGGTCTTGCAGGGACGGGCCATTTTCTTCATCGGCGGAGAAGAGAAGACACTGAAAGCCGGCGATCTCTATCGCATCCCCGGCAACGTGCGCCACCGGGTCATCGCCCTGGAGGAGCCGGTGCGCGCTCTCGACATTTTCCATCCCATCCGCGAAGACTATCGTTGAGGAGCGCGTGGCGATTTTGCCCGATTCGCCTGTTCTGCTCAATTGACAGCCGCTAGGCAAGGAAGTTATAGTGCACGTATCTTCTAGGGCGGTGGGGAATGTGGAGTGGCTTTTTCCTCTAACCACGGTTCTTGAACCATGGACCCATTGAAGCGAACCGTGGACCCATTGAAGCCCCGTAGCGATGTCAGGTCCGACCCTCCCGGCGATGCACTCCACAAAACTCCGCCGCCCCCTTCCTCGATTGAGCCGGCCGACGACGACGCGGTCAACCTGCTCGACGGCTCCATCGAGCCAACCGACGATTCCCCGACGGTCATCTCAAAGACGCCGCAATCGCCAGCCGTGGTTCGAGTCGAGGATGTTGCGAGCGGCGGATTGCGCGGCCGGCGTTTGGCTCATTTCGAGCTGATCGAGCCGATCGGTGTCGGCGGCATGGCCGCGGTGCTGCGTGCCCGCGACAAGCAGCTCGATCGTCTGGTGGCCCTGAAAATTTTGCCGCCGGAGATGGCGGCCGACCCGGAAAACGTTCGCCGCTTCCACCAGGAAGCCCGCAGCGCCGCCCGCCTCGATCACGAGAACATCGCCCGCGTTTTCTTCTGCGGCGAGGACCAACGGCTGTACTTCATCGCCTTCGAGTTCGTCGAGGGTGACAATCTGCGAACCATCCTGGAAAAGCGCGGCCGTCTGCCGGTCGGCGAGGCGCTGCACTACATGCTGCAAGTGGCCGCCGGCCTGGCACACGCCGCCCGCCGCGGCGTCGTCCATCGCGACATCAAGCCGTCCAACATCATCATCACGCCCAACGGCCGGGCCAAGCTCGTGGACATGGGGCTGGCGCGCAGCCTGGAGCCGCAGCACGACCAGGGACTGACGCAATCGGGCGTGACGCTGGGCACCTTCGATTACATCTCGCCGGAGCAGGCACTGGAGCCGCGCGACGCCGACGTGCGCAGCGACATCTATTCGCTCGGCTGCACCTTCTACCACATGCTCACCGGCCAGCCGCCCGTGCCGGAGGGCACCGGACTCAAGAAGCTACACCATCATCAGCACGTCAAGCCGCCCGATCCGCGCCAGCTCGTGCCGGACTTGCCTGATGAGGTGGCCATCATCCTGGATCGCATGATGGCCAAGCAGCCCAAGGATCGCTATCAGACGCCCGAGCATCTGGTGCATCATCTGTACCTGGCGGCGCGCAAGCTGGGCGCTGCCGGCGAGGTGCCCGAAGGCGTGCTGGCCGTCGAAGCCGCTTTACCGAATCCGCCCGCGGGTCGGCCGCTCGTCCTCGCCGCCGTCGCCGCCATCGCGGTGGTCGGACTCATTTTCCTGGTCGATGCGTCTTCCACGCCGAAACCGCAGCCGGAGACGAATCCCCCGGTCGATGACCTTTCTGCAAGAACTAGCTCGGAGCCGTCCAGCCCCCGGATGATTGCTCCCACGCGCCAGGACACACCGGAAGACCCAATGAACCTCAAGGGGACGACGCTGACGAAGAACGATCTCCCCCCCACCTTCGACCGCGAAAAACCGACCGCCGCCGAGCTGGACGAGTGGCTGAAACAACACAAAGACGCGCCGAAAATCATCGTGAAGCTCGACGATCTCGACCTTCGAGACAACGGGCCAGACCTGGTCATCGCCAATCCAGAGGTTGAGATCAAGCCTCGCAGGCCCGGCCGGCGGCCAACCATCCGCGATGAGTATCGCCCCATCTCGCGGAAACGTTACCAGGCATCGTTGACCATCAAAAGCAAGAGATGCATTATTGAGAACATTCGCTTCGTTTTGAATCAGACCGGGGCCAGCGCGCCTATGGCCATGCTGTGGCTCAACGGTACTCAGGATGCGCACATCCGCGGATGCGAGTTCCTCCAGGCCGACCCGTGCAGCGAGAAGGACATGCGCATGACCTCCGTACTCGCCGACTCGGAGAACCCAGCCGCGCTGACCGTGATGGAATCCTGTTTCCTGGGTTTTCGCTCCGTGGAATTTACCAGGCGTGATGGCGGACCAGAGCACATGCTTTTCGTCGGGGCGGCCTCCGGGGGACAGGACGCCATCACCCGTCGCGGCCCCGTGAGCATCGAGCCGACCAATTGTCTCTTCGGGCCGCACGCCGCCACGTTTCGGCTGGAGCGCGCTGCCGGCGAAAGCAGCTTGCTTCGGCTCAAACATTGCTCCGTGCTGGCCGCCAATCCCTCGGCGGTCTACGACGTGGCCGACGGCGCCGACGCCCATATCCAAGCGAGCTACTCCGTCTTCTCCTATCCTGCTGACAGCAATCCCAGCGACGCCGACATGATGGACATGGCGGAAGGCAACGGTGCGGTCCTTGTCCGCCGCGCTTCCAGCCAGGGACAGATCACCTACCAGGGCGCGGACAATCGCTATCATCATCTGCGCTATCTCGTGGTTGCCGATGCCTCGCGGGAAACGGTGCTGCGCCTGCGCGACGGTATGAACATCAAGGCCAGCGAGGAGCTGGAAACGTTTCCCTGGAAGGATCCCCAGCCGCTCGATCGCTTGAAGGATCAAGTTCAGCCGTCGGCGATCCAGGCTGCCTTCGCGGTGGATCCAACCCTGCCGGAGATGCGCGTGCGGAGCCAGGAGAGAGCGAGCGGCCAGCTCCTCGGCGCCGAGCGCATCCTGGACTTTTCCTATCTCGACAATCTACCTCCACTGATTGAGCCCTCTCCTCCTCCACCGGCCAACGAGCGCGTGGTCCGAAAAGGAGTCGAAGTGGATGAAAAGCAGCTCCTTTTCCCGACGCTGGATTACGCCCTCGTCCGAGCCAGATCCGGCGACATCATCCGTTTGCAAGTCAACGGCGAGATCCAGCTCAATCCTCGCCTGCTTAGCGGGGAGAAATCGGCGGACCTCACAATCCGCGCCGATCCGGGCTTTCATCCCATTCTGATCTTCCGCGCGGAGGAGCAGGGCGATGTCGCCGCCCTGGTCGAGGTTCGCAACGGCAAGCTCCAGCTCGAGGGCCTAGAGGTTCGCTTTCAGCCCCCCCGCGACAGCGAGTGCGCGTTGGTTTCGTTCCTCGGCGACGGGGAATGTGTGTTCAAAAAATGCCTGTTCACTCTTGAGCGCTCCGACCGCAAGACGGCCCTTGCCGTCCTGCCGGAGAAGCGCCTGAAAAAAACGCTTCCTTCGACGGCGGTGCCGCGTTTGGTTGTGGACGGCTGTTTCATCCGCGGACACGGCGACCTGCTGAGGATGCGGAGCGGCCATTCCGCGGAGGTGATGATTGCCAACAGCCTCCTCGCCCTGAGCGGCTCTCTGCTTAACATCGACAACGACAAGAAAGATCGCAAAGAGGAAGAGCCGGCCGCGACCGAGTCCCTGCTCCTCCACCTCCACCGTGTCACGACCTACCTGGGCGAGCACCTGATTCGCTTGCGCGCTGCCAAGGACATCAGCGGACTTCCCCGCACCCGCTGCGAGGCTGGCGATTGCTTGTTCCTGCCTGCTCGCGACCGGGCCCTGGTCCGTCTGGAAGGTCCGGAAGTCGAGGCGAGAGGACTACGCGACAAAATGTCCTGGGTGAGCCTGGGCAAGAATGCCTACGGCGCGTTCACCGCCTTGATGGAGCAACAGCCGGTTGACCTCATGCGGATGCCATCAACGTCTGGTCAGGAGAAGTGGCCGGAGCTGAGCGGAGAAATGAATAGCATATACAAGGTCAAGCTCGCCGACCCGCCAGCGGCCGACGCCTTGTTCACGCAATTGCTGCCGACGAAATTCCGCCCCGCTGACGACCTGAAAGGTTACGGGCCTGATTTGGCTGCGCTCGGCTCCCTGCCCGCGCTTGAGAACAAAAAGAAAGACCTGGACCTCGATTCCGACTTACCCGAGCTTGATGCGAAGCCAGGCTCCGTCAAATGAGCAAGCGCTCTTCGTTTAGCGACGCTTCGCAGAAGCGTTACAGCCAAAACGCTTCTGCGAAGCGTCGCTAAACGAAGAGGATCCTGGGCGTTGTTGAGGTCACTTCTTCTTGCTGGGCTTCTTTTTCTTCTTGGCTGTCGAGCTTTTGGCGACTGCCTTGGTCTTCGTGCTGGACTTCTTTTTCTTCGTGCTGAAGATGGCGTCATAGCCCTCCGCGAAGTTCTTGGTTTCGGCCAGGCCGACACGAACAATGCTCACGTAAGCTACCTCCCTCACTTGTGCGAAAGCTCTTCCCTGGGCGGTGCATCCGCCCTTGTATCCCATCCCGCGCCGAGTGCGGAGCCTCCCTGTTAGCATCAGTGTAAAGCGTCCGTCGTTGCTTGTCACGAGCAAGTACACGCTTCCACGGCGGCGGCTGTTACGTTAGCGTTGCCAGTACCTGCACCGCGAGCCGGGCGCTGTCCTCATTGTCAAAGGCGAGATAGGCGGCCATGCGATTGGCGACCGACGAGATGGAGATGCCGCGCAGATTGATCCCCGCGACGGCCAGCGACCCCATGATTTGTGCGCCGATGCCGGGCCGATTCTCGCTCTCGACGCACAGCATGGCGACATCGTGCGCCGGTGCCAGTCCCGCCGCCCGGGCCGCTTCGGTCTGCTGCTCGCCCTGAACCGGAGCCAGAAACAGCACGGCTCCGTCGGGTTTGCTTGGATGCGGCCGGGTCATGAGATACTCCAGATCGGCCCCGGCGCGGCTCAAACACGCCAGCGTGGCCGCTGCCGCTCCGGGCTTGTCGGGGATCTCCCCCGACCAGACTTGTACGCGATGAATGCGAAGCGCCATGGCAGCGTCCTTCGTGTTCGGAATGGGAGCTCTTCTCATTGTATTCACCCGTTTCTCAACCGACGCGCTACTTGTGACCGGGCTGCTCAGCTCGTATGACGTAGGATGAATCCCTCGCGTCTCAACCCTGGAGGTCCCTACCATGTCCAGACGTGCTGTTCGTCGCTTTCTCGCCTGTGTCGCTGTTCTGGCCCCGCTGCTTGCATTGTTGCCCTCGCCGGCAGCGGAGAAAACCGGCGCCATCCCGGAATTCCGCATCCAGGAGATCGAGAAAGGTCTCGGCGTCGGTTATGCCGTGCTGCTGGTCGATGTCAATAACGACGGCAAGAAAGACATCGTCGTTGTCGATGAAAAGCGCGTTGTGTGGTACGAGAACCCTTCGTGGAAACGGCGGAACATCATCGAGGGCAAGACCGCACCGGACAACGTGTGCATCTCCGCGGCGGACATCGACGGCGACGGTCAGCTCGATTTTGCTCTGGGGGCGGCCTGGAAGCCCGGCAACACCAAATCGGGCGGAACTCTGCAATGGCTGAAACGCGGCAAGACGCTCGACGAGCCGTGGAGCGTCCATCCTATCGGCGAGGAGCCGACGCTGCACCGCATTCGCTTTGCCGACCTCGACGGCAACGGCAAGCCCGTCCTGCTCGTCGTGCCGCTCTTCGGCCGCGACAGCACGGGTGCGAAGAACCACATGGACGGACAGCCGGTGCGCGTGCTGGCGTATCGCATCCCCAAAGATCCGGCAGGCGATCGCTGGCCGGTGGAAGTGCTCGACAAGAATATGCACGTCATTCACAATTTTCGGGCCATACCAGCCGAGCGCGGCAAGGGCATGGACGTGCTGACCGCCAGCTATGAGGGCGTGAGTCTGCTGCATCGCGACGGCGACAAATGGACGCGCCGCCAGCTCGGGGTCGGCGATCAGTCGAACCCAAACAGCAACCGCGGTGCCAGCGAGATCAAGATGGGCAGGCTCAAAAATGGCGGACATTTCATCGCCGCCATCGAGCCGTGGCACGGAAACAAGGTCGTCGTCTACACGCCGCCCACGGAGTCCGGCGGGCTGTGGGACCGTCATGTTCTCGACGACAAGCTGAAATGGGGCCATGCCGTCTGGTGCGCGGACCTCGACGGCGACGGCGGCGACGAGCTGATTATCGGCGTCCGCGATGTCCTCAGCGAAAGGTCCGGTGAGAATTCCGGCGTGCGCATCTTCAAGGCTCTTGATGATACGGGCAGGAAGTGGCAGCGCCATCTGCTCGATGAGGGCGGCGTGCGTGTGGAGGACCTGGCCGCCGCCGACCTGGACGGCGATGGCCGCATCGACATCGTGGCCGTCGGCCGGCAGTCGCACAACGCACGGATTTACTGGAACATGGGAAAGAAGTAATCGCGTCCACGATCCGTTTAGCCGCGAC
>Ga0335075_10006540_pt1 | contig 17979 bp, 14 predicted proteins | sample Lox_Sample_24_FD_206723 | JGI IMG/M metagenome (GOLD analysis project Ga0335075, IMG submission 206723) | Soil microbial communities from Loxahatchee National Wildlife Refuge, Florida, United States - Lox_Sample_2.4 | ecosystem: Environmental > Terrestrial > Soil > Wetlands | place: USA...
GCACGGTGCCGCCGAGGTAGTCGCCGCGGCGCTCGCGGCGGATGACCGTGTCGTAGACGCCGCCGGCGGTGACGTTGGACGCGCGGCTGGTGTTGGCGTCGGTGAAGCGCTCGTAGTGGCCGAGGTCGAGGTCCGTCTCGGCGCCGTCCTCGGTGACGAACACCTCGCCGTGCTGGTAGGGCGACATCGTGCCGGGGTCGACGTTGATGTACGGGTCGAGCTTCTGCAGCCCCACGGACAGCCCGCGCGAGACGAGCAGGCGCCCGAGCGACGCCGACGCGATGCCCTTGCCGAGCGAGGAGACGACGCCGCCGGTGACGAAGATGAACCGGGTCTTGGCTGGAGCCTGGGCGTGTCGGTCGGGATGGCGCGCGCTCATGTGGGCCTGCCCCAGGAGTCTAGTTGGCGCAGCCCGGGAGTCCTTTCGACGAGCCCGGAAATTGAGCGAAACTCGCCGTACAGCGTGACCGCGAGCAGCAGCGCGAGCGCGATCAGCTGGCCGGCGCTGGACAGCGTCAGCACCAGCCACAGGCCGGCGAGGGCGCCCAGCAGGTTGGCGCCGGTGTCCCCCAGCATCGCCCGCTCGCGCAGGTCGTACGCGCCGGCCACGAGCGCGGGCGCGGCGAACAGGCCGAGCGCCCACAGCGGGCGCACGTCGGCGCAGCCGATCGTCAGGCCGACGCCGAGCAGCACGAACGCCTTCGTGGCCCGCCCCGGGCGCAGGTCGAGCAGGTTGAAGGCGTTGGTCGCCAGCGCCAGCACAGCCGCGGCCAGCAGCCAGCGGGCGTTGGACAGGGCCAGGTGCCGGCCGAGGCCGTTGATGCGCGTCGCGAACAACGCCAGCCCGAGCGAGCCGAACGCCTTCAGCGCACCCGTCGACAGCTCCCCCCGCAGCGTCGCCGCCCCGTGCCCGCGCCAGCCGCGCGGCGGGGCGTGCGCCGGGGGCGAGAGCAGGTCGTCGACCAATCCCAGCGCGAGCACGCCGAGCGCGTACACGGCGACTGGGACCACGGGCTCAACGAACACGCGAGCGGACGCGAGGCGTTCCACCAGCGTCAACGGGACCAGCGCCAAAGCGGCCGCCGCCAGCACGAGCACGCCGAACGGACACGGCAGCGCGCGGTCGCGGTAGTTCACGCGCGTGTGGCCGGCGGCGGCCAGCGCGCGCAGCAGCGCGGGGGCCAACGTGGCGGCGGCCAGCAGCGCGAGCGCCAACGGCAGGGCGTGCATGAAGGCAAGCTAGCTGCGCGGGCGGACACGCCTGGGCGCCCGTTCAACCGGCGTTGCTCGCGCCCGCGCTCGGCAGCAGCGAGTCGGCGGTCGACTTGGTGCCGAACGTGCCGCGGTAGCCGGCGAGCGCGTAGTCGAGCGCGGCCTGCCCGGCGAGGTCCTGGAGGTCGTCCACGCTGGAGATCCGCTCGCCCCTGTACCAGGGGACCTGCGACGGCTGCGTGCTCGTCAGCTCGACGCCCACGGCGGTGACGCCGGCCGCGCCCACGCCGCCGAGCAGGCCCGACTCGAACGCTTCGCCGGCTTCGCTGTCCTGTGCGCTCATGCCGGGGGGCTCGGCGCGCATCACCACGAGACCTTCCAGGCGCGTGAGCTGCCCGTCGAAGGCGCTCAACAGGCTGCCGCGCACGCGGCTGATCAGCTCGTGGGTCACGTCCGGGCCGCCGCCCACGAGCTGGCGCCCGACGATGTCGCCGAAGCCCTGGACCAGCGGCACGGAGCTGCCGAGCGCGGAGAAGTGCGCGTCGCGGGACTCGCGCGCGAGCGCTTCCAGTTCCAGCGGCTCGCGCACCGCCACCACAGTCGTCACGTCGCCGCCGGCCGCGGCCACGGCCGCGCGCACGAGCGCGTTCACCTGATCGGAGGCGCCGCCGAGGAACACCAGCCCGACGTTGCGCCCGGCGAGCAGTTCGTGCACGGCCAGCGGGTACAGGCCGCCGGCGAGCGCTTCCTCGCCGGTCAGGCGTCCCTGCAGCCGGGCGGCTTCCGTGCGCCCCTGACGGACTTCGGATTCGAGGTTGTGGACGACGCCGCTCTTGGCCGAGGACACGAGGTTGGTGTCGCCGATCGCCACGCCCAGCAGCACGCCGAGGGCGAGCGCGAACAGGACGGCAGCGAGGGACAGCGCGTGGTAGCGGAAGTCGAACACGGACGTGCCCGGGGCTGGCTCAGCCGGCGCCGAACAGCATCTTCAGCTGCATCCACAGCAGTTCCGCCACGTCGCGCAGCGCCGGCGTGAGCAGCACCACGGCGAGCATCGCCACGATGCCCGCGCCGATCACCACCAGCAGCGGCGTCAGCCCCGGACGCGGCTGGTACAGGCGGCTGACGCCCTTGGCGTCCACGAGGATCTCCCCGATGCGCAGGCGCGTGAGGAAGGTGGAGGACATGCCCTCGCGGTTTCTGTCGAGGAACTCGAGCAGGTTGAACTGCGAGCCCACGGACACGATCAGCCTGGCGCCCTTCTCCGCGGGGATCAGCATCGCCACGTCCTGGCTGGTGCCGGGCGCCGGCACGAGCTTGAACGGCAGGCGCAGCGTCTCCAGGCGATGGCGGCCGGGAGCGCGTCCGTCGGGGTAGGAGTGCACGACCAGCTCGGCGCCGCAGCGCAGCGCGCGCTCGCCGGCGGAGTCCATGTCGCCCACGATCATGTCCGGGCGCAGGCCCGCTTGCAGCAGGGCGTCGGCGGCGCCGTCCACGGCGACGATCACCGGGCGCCGGTCGCGGATGAACGGCCGCAGCGCGCGCAGGTCGCGCTGGTGGCCGACGCCGCGCACGACCACCAGCGCGGAGCGGTCGCGGAAGTCGGTGGCGAAGCGCGGCATCTGGATCCTGCCGGCGAGCAGCTCGCGCTCCTCGCGCATGTGCTCGATGGTGTTGCGCGCGAAGCGTTCGAGCGCCTCGCCGACCTCGCGCCGGCGGATGTCCGTCTCCGCGTACACGCGCTCGGAGTCGAGCAGCTCGCCGCTCGCCAGCAGCTCGCCTCTGCGCAGCACCTGCACGCGGAGCGGGCTGGCATCCCCGTCGGCGGCATCCCCGTCGGCGGCATGCGCGCGCCTGCCGTCCGGCGCTGCGGGCAGTCGGATGACGAGGGGATCGCCGTCGGAGAGGACCTCGAACAGCGAGTCGTCCGGCAGGTCCACGAGCGTGACGCCTGCCTCCACGAGCAGCTGCGGGCCGAGGTTGGGATAGGAGCCGCCGGAGGAGGGGCGACAGTTGAGCACGGCCGCAGCGCCGGCCGCGATCAGCTCCTCGGCGGACACGCGATCGATGTTCAGGTGGTCTATCAGCGCGATGTCGCCGCGCACCATGTGCCTGACCAGCAGCTTCGTGCGCCTGCCCGGCCGCACCGGTCCGGCGATGCTCGGCGCCGGAGGCGTGCGGTCGAGGGGCGCAAGCGTGCCGGCCAGCGGTGGATCGCCCGGGGCGCCTGATCGCGTTGCCGCCACGTTGCGAGGTTAACGCCCGCCGGCGGACGGCGTCACAGCATGAGCCGCAGACGGCGCGGGCGCTGCACACGGCACGACACTTCACACGGCGTGGCGCAGCACGACGGCACGACGCCTCACACGGCGCGACGCTCAGGCGGCGCGGCGCAGGTCGCGCGCGTGCCGGCGCGCGGCCATGTCGTCGCTGTCCGCCCCCAGCATGCGCACCAGCTCGGCGACCACCTCGCGCTCGTCCAGCTGCACGACGCTCGCGCGGGTGGGCTCGGCGCCGGTGTCCTTGACGATCGAGAAGTGCCGGGCGGCCTGGGAGGCGACCTGCAGCAGATGGGTGATGCACAGCACCTGGCGGCGCTCGCCCAGCTCGCGCAGCCGCGCGCCGAGCACGCGCGCGGTGTGGCCGCCCACGCCGGCGTCGACCTCGTCGAACACCAGCGTGGCGTCCGCGGCGGACGCGCCGGCGACGCCCATGATCGCGAGCATCACGCGCGACAGCTCGCCGCCGGAGGCGATCTCGCGCAGCGGCCCCGCCGGCACGCCCGGGTTGGGCGCGATCACGAACTCCACCGTGTCCGCGCCGCCGGAGCCGGGCTCGCGCTCGCCGAGCACCACCTCGAAGCTGGCCTCGCCCATCGCCAGCGCCGCCAGCTGCTCGCGCACCGCCGGCGCGAAGCTGCGCGCGGCGGCTTCGCGCGCGCGGCGAAGCGACAGCACGCGCCGGTCGAGTTGCGCCCGGGCATCGCCCACCTGCGCCTCGACCTGCGCGAGCGCGACGTCCGCGCCAACCAGCTGCTCGTGGCGCGCCCGCGCGCGCTGCGCGTAGTCGAGCACCGCGTCCACGCTGCCGCCGTGCTTGCGCGCCAGGCGCTCGACCTGCGCCAGGCGCGCTTCCAGCGCGTCCAGGGCGCCCCCGCCAGAGGGACCGATCTCGACCCCCAGCTTGACGAGCGCGTCGGGCAGGTCCTGCACGCCCGCGCGCTCGCAGTAGTCGCGCATATCGCCCGCCAGGTCCTGGGACTCGATGACGAGCGCGCGCATGCGCTCGCCCAGCGCGTCGAGCGCCGCGTCCACGCCGGCGAGCGCGTCCAGGCCGCCGGCGGCGCCTGCCAGCAGGTGGACCGCTCCCGGCTGCTCGCCGGACTCCGGCGCGAGCGCTTCGGCGGCCGCGCCGGCGGCGGCGCGCAGCGCGTCGAGGCTGCGCACGCGCTCGCGCGCGGCGAGCAGCTGCTCGTGCTCGCCGGTGTCCGGAGCGATAGCGTCGATCTCCGACAGCTCGTACGCGAGCAGGTCCAGCTCGCGCTCGCGCTCGGCGCACAGCTCGCGCAGCGCCGCCACCTGCGCCTCGAGCTCGCGCGTGCGCGCGAACGCAGCCGCGCACTCGCGCAGGCGCGCCGCGTGGTCGCCCTCGCAGCAGCCGTCGAGGATCTCCAGCTGCGCGCTCGCGAGCGTCAGCTTGCGGTGCTCGTGCTGGCCGTAGAAGGCCAGCAGGGAGGCGCCCACCTCGCGCAGCTCCGCCGCGCTCGCCGAGCGCCCGCCCAGGTACGCGCGCGTGCGCCCGTCGGCGCCCACGCGCCGCGCGAGCACGATCTCCTGCGCGTCCGCGCTCAGGCGCTCGCCGAGCTGCTCGCGCAGCGGCCCCGGCAGGTCGAAGATCCCCTCCACGTATGCCTCGCTGGCGCCCGGACGCACGATCCCCGGCCGCGCGCGCCCGCCGAGCAGCAGGTCGAGGGCGTGCGCGAGCACGGTCTTGCCCGCGCCGGTCTCGCCGGTGAGCACGTTCAGGCCCGGGGCCAGCCGCAGCTGTGCCTGCTCGATCAGCAGCAGGTTCTCGACGCGGATCTCTTGCAGCACGCCACGTGGTCTAGCAGCGCACGGGGACGGATCGCGCGACCCTCAACCCATTAAACATCCAAGCCCGCGACGGGAGCGCGACGACGCGACTTGCCCGCGAGCGGCCGTAGGGGCATAATCGGTGGCAGGGGGCATGGGGAACGGACACCGCCCCGGCGTACACTCGTCCGCTACGGGCATGGCTGCCAGCGACTCCCACACACCCTCCGATTCGCTTGTTCAAGCGGGGGTGGGCTGCTTGGCGCCGGCCGCGCTGCGCGAGCGGCTGGAGGAGGAGATCGTCCGCGCGGAACGCCACCGCACGCTGCTCAGCTGCCTGCTGGTGGTGATCGAGGACCTCGACGAGATCGCGCGCGAGCACGGCAGCGCCCTGCGCGAGCAGACGGTCGAGTACGTGGCGGGCGCGCTCGCGCGCGAGCTGCGCCGCTTCGACCGCGTCGGGCGCCTGCAGGCGGGGCGCGGCTCCAGCCACGAGCTGCTGATCATCCTGCCCGGGGCCGACAGCCCGCGCGGCGAGATCGTCGCGCGCCGCGCGCTCGAGCGGCTGGGCGCGATCAAGCTGGAAGCGCAGGGCACGCGACGGCCGCTGCGCGTGTCGATGGGGCTGGCCGCCTGGCGCCAGGACGTGAGCGCGGACTCGCTGCTGGCGAACGCGCGCGCAGCGATGCGCAGCGTCAACGGCGAGAACGCCAACGGCGGCCTGGCGTCCGGCGCCGCGGCCGCGCCGGCGCCCGCGGACGCGCAGCCCGCGCGCGAGCAGGCGCGCGCCGAGGTCCCGCCCCCGGTGGGACGCTTGCGCGGTCAATAACCTCCTTGCCGTGCTCTCCGGTTCCGAGCTGTGGCTGCTGCGCCTGATGGCCGACCGCGGGCTGGCGCTGCTCGACGCCAGCACGCTGCTTGTGGTGATCGAGGAGCGCGGCGAGCTGCGGGTGGCCGCGGCCAGCGGCGCGGCGTCGGTGCGCGTGCGGATCGTGCCCGCACAGGGCAGCGCGCTCGGCGCCCTGTACGCGCAGGGGACGCCCGTGTCGCTGGACCGGCCGCGCGGGCAGGAGGCCGCGTGGCTGCACGAACTCGGGGTGGAGGCGCGCGCGGCGCTGGTGGAGCCGCTGGACCTCGAGGGTCACGGGGGCGGGATGGTGATCGCGCTGCGCAGGGACGGCGGCTTTCGCGACCCCGACCGCAACGCGCTCAGCGCGTTCGCGTCGAGCGTGTCCCAGCGCCTGGCGGCGGAGCGCTCGGTGGAGATCGAACGGCTGCGCTACGGCATGCAGGCGCGCGAGCACGAGCGCGCGCGCTGGGCGCGGGAGATCCACGACGAGTCGATCCAGGGCATCGGCGCGCTGCGCCTGCAGCTTGCCAACGCGCGCGACGCCGACGACCAGCAGGCGCTCAGCGAGGCCGTCGACCACGCGCTGGAGGGCCTGGGCATGGAGATCGACGGCCTGCGCCACCTGATCACCGAGCTTCGCCCCGCCGCGCTCGACGACCTGGGGCTGGCGGCGGCGATCGAGGCGCTCGCCAGGCGCGCGCAGGCGATGGACGGGCTGGAAGTGCAGACGCAGATCGACCTCGGCGCCGCCGCCGGCGCGGGGCAGCAGGCGAGCGCGGACAACGGCGGCGTGCGCCTGGACGCGGAGCTGGAGAGCACCGTTTACCGCGTGGTGCAAGAGGCGCTGACCAACGTCGGCCGCCACGCGCACGCGAGCAAGGCCGTGGTCAGCGTGCTCGCCCGCGACGGCGTGTTGCACGTGTCGGTCACCGACGACGGGCGCGGGATGCCGGACGCCACCAAGCTGGGGCCGCGCGGCGACGGCCTGGAGGGCGGCTTCGGCATGTCGGGGATGCGCGAGCGCGCCGAGCTGGTAGGCGGAGAACTCGAATGGGCGCCGGCGCCCGAGCGCGGGACGGTGATGCGCCTGACGGTGCCGCTGGCAGGGCGACACGGCCTTCGCTGAGGCCCCGCCACGGCGTCCCCTCGGCGTAAGCCAGACGGCTAACCATCCGGTCACCGCTCAAGCGGGGGACGGGTGCGCCCCGATGCGTGTCCCATGACAGTGGCCACGACCGCGATCGCGGCGATGTTCCTGTGTGCTTGCGCGGCGCTCGTGATCGTGCGCAGGAAGCACAGGGAGCTCGCACAGACGGTGGCGCTCGACAGCGAGCGTTTGGAGACGATCGTGGCCTTGCACCGCGAGGTCGAGCGCGCGGAGTTCGACGTGCAGGATGTGGTGCTGGGGATCCTCGAGCGGGCGCGCACGCTGCTGGGCGCCAGCGCCGCCAGCGCGGGGATCGTGGAAGGCGCGGAGATCGTCTACCGCTACCGGACGGGTCCCGGTCGCGACAGCGGCGTCGAGCTTCGCACGCCGCGCGACACGAGCCTGTCGGGCATCTGCGTGAGCACGGGAGAGGCGGTTTACTGCGAGGACTCGGAGGTGGACGCGCGGGTCGACAAGGTCGCCTGCCGCAGGCAGGGGCTGCGCTCGATGATCATCGTGCCGCTGCGCCACCGCGGCGAGGTCGTCGGCGTGCTCAACGTCAACTCGCCGAAGGTGTGCGCGTTCGACGGCAACGACGTGCGCACCGTGCAGCTGATCGCCGGCTCCATCTCCGCCGCGTACGGGCACGCGGTCGATCTTGCTGCCAAGCAGCGGCTGCTGGACGAGCTGGAGGCGACGGTGTCCGCGCTGCGCGACAGCGAGGCCAAGCTCAGCCACCAGGCGCTCCACGATCCGCTCACCGGCCTGCCGAATCGCACGCTGCTGCTCGACCGCCTGCGGATGGCGCTGGCCGCGCGCGGCCAGCCACGCGCGGCGGTTCTGTTCGTGGACTTCGACGGCTTCAAGGCGGTCAACGACAGCCTCGGCCACGACGCCGGCGACGCAGTGCTGGTGCAAGCCGCGCAGCGCATCAGCGGCGTGTTGCGCCCGTCCGACACGGCTGCGCGGCTGGGCGGCGACGAGTTCGCGATCGTCTGCACGAGCGACACCCCGCTGACCGCTGCGGAGCGCATCGCGCAGGACCTGATCGCGGTGCTGGCGGCGCCGTTCGAGCTGGGGGGCCGCGACGCGGCGATGACCGCGAGCATCGGCATCGCCACGCACGCCGGTCCCGCGGAGGACCTGCTGCATGACGCAGACATGGCGATGTACCTCGCCAAGACGGGCGGCAAGGCCCGCTATGAGGTCTTCGACGCGAGCATGCGCGCGCAGACGCGCGCGCCCATGCACGCGAGCGCGTAGCGCCAGAAGCGTCGTTGGCGTCGCCGCAGACACGCCCTCCGCGGGCGATGCGTGACGCCTATCGCGGCGACTCGCTCACAGCCTCGTCGCGCCCGTCGGCGCCGCCGTCGTCTTCCCGGCCGTCCTCGCCCTCCTCGCCGCCGTCACGGCGCAGCCAGCCCGCCAGCTGCTGGCCAACCGAGTTGATCGACTCGCCGGCGTCGCGGAACGCGTCACGCACGCGCTGGGCGTAGAACGACACGGCCTCGCCGCCGTCCGCGCGAGCGTCCACCGGATCGCCTCGGCGCGCGTATTCGCCGGCGCCCACGATGCGGTCGTAGTCTCCGTGGCGCACCCACGCCATCAGCTCGTGCGTGCGCTTGACGACCATCGGGTGGGTGACGCCGAGGTCGAGCATCAGGCGCGTCAGGCGCTCCAGCGGGCCGCCCTTCTCCTTGTAGTCGAGCCCCTGGCGCATGAACACGTCGAGGTCCAGCTGCTCCACCATCGCGCCCGCGGCGATCGACATGAGCGTGCGGCACACGGCGAGCGGGTCGCGCGTGACGATCGCGGCTGCGCGGTCGGCGGACAGCTCGGTGGCGCGCCCCCACTCCATCAGCGCGGTGCGCACGGGCGCCAGCGGCAGCGGCAGCCGCGCGCTGCGCGTCATCAGCACCATGATCGTGAGCGCGGTGCGGTACAGCTGGTGGTCGGCGAGGACGTGCGCGGCCTCGTGCGCGAACACCGCGCGGCGCTGCTTCTGGTCGAGCAGCTGCAGCAGCTCGGACTGCACCACCACGATCGGGCGTCTCGCGCCGATGGCCAGCGCGTTGGGCATCGGGAACTGGCTCAGGTACAGGTCGGGGACCTCGCCCATGTCGAGCGTCTCGTACGCGAGGCGGTGGTCGCGCCACACCTCTCCCAGCTGCTCTTCGGACAGGCGCACGGAGGAGCCGAGGTACGCCTGGCGCAGCGCGCGCTCGTAGCCCAGCTCGATCAGCTTGCGCACGACCGTGTCCAGGTACGGGATCGCCGCGAGCGCCGCCGTGGCGGCGCGGTCGGCCGGGTGCTGGAAGGCGCGCGGCGAGATGTCGGTCAGCCGATAGCCCGCGGCGGGCACGCTCGACTGAGACGGCGACATGAGGCCAGCGTACGCTAGTCGGCCAGGCCCGTGCGTCGCACGTACGCGGTGATCTCCGCGCGCGAGGAGAAGCCGAGCTTCTCGATCGCGCGGGCGCGGTAGGTCTTGACGGTGCGCTCGGCCACGTTCAGCTGCTCAGCGATCTCCGGATTGGTGTAGCCGTTGGCGATCAGCCGCACGACCTCGCGCTCGCGCTCGCTCAGCACCACGCCGTCGGACACGCCGTCCTCGCCGGTGGCCATCAGCGCGCCGAGGCGAGGATGCAGGTAGTTGCCGCCGGCGACCGCCAGGCGGAACGCCTGCAGCAGCTCCGCCGGCTCGGCCTCCTTGAGCACGTAGCTGCGCGCGCCCGCCCTCAGCGCCTGGCGCGCGTACTCGGGGTCCTCGCGCATCGTCAGGATCGCCACCGCCAGCGTGGGGTGCGAGATGAAGCACGACGCCAGCGCGCCGAGGCTGGAGCCGCCCGGCATCGTCAGGTCGAGCGTCAGCAGGTCGGGCTTGCGCTCGCGCACTTCACGGATCATCGACGGGATGTCCGAGACCTCCGCCACCACCTCGAACTCGCCGCCCTGGCGCAGCAGCACGGCGCGCACGCCGTCGCGCACCACGGCGTGGTCGTCGGCGATGATCACGCTGATCGGTCGCGTTCCCCCTGGCGTGCCTGCGTCCATACCGCCTGACACCGTAGCGCCAGCGTAGGACCGACCGATACATCCGTCGAGCCCGGCGGCTCCGCTAGCGTAGCCACGTGCGCTCACCGCTCGAGTCGGCTCGGCTGCGCAGGATCCTCCTCGCCTTCACGGTGAACCGGCTCGGGGGTTGGTTCGGGCTGGTGGCGCTGCTGGTGCTCGTGTTCGACCACACCCACGACGCGCTCGCGGTCTCCGCGCTGCTGCTCGCGTGGCAGGCGCTGCCCGCGTTCGTCGTGCCCGCGCTCGTCGCGCGCGTGGAGGCGTCCAAGCGGGGTGGCGAGCTTAGCGGCCTGTACCTGATCGAGGCGGTCGCCACCGCCGCGCTGGCCGTGCTCGTGTGGCACTTCTGGCTGCCGGGCGTGCTGATCCTGGCGGCGATCGACGGAACCGCCGCGCTCGCTGCCAGCGCGCTGCTGCGCGCAGAGCTGGCGCGCGCCGCACGCGAGGAGGCGGGCGCGCTCGCCGCGGGCGCCCACGTGGGCGAGGAACAGGAGGCGCGGGCCCAGGAGGCCGAGCGCAAGGCCAACGCCGCGCTCAACATCGCATTCTCGGCGACGTTCGTCGTCGGACCCGCGCTCGGCGGGCTCGTCGTCGCCGGTCCCGGCGTCGCGACCGCGCTGTTCATAGACGTGGGGTCGTTCGTGCTGTGCGCGGCACTGCTCACCGATCTCCATCCCCACGTCGAGCAGGCTGGGGTGGACTCGGTGCGGGCGCGGCTGCGCGCCGCCTGGCAATACGTCGGCGAGCGGGTCGCGCTGCGGAAACTGCTGCTCGTGTACGCGGTAGCGCTCGCCATGTTCGAGACGGCTGCTCCGATCGAGGTCGCGTTCGCCAAGGAAACGCTGCACGCGGGGGATCGCGGGCTGGGGCTGCTGTTCACGTGCTGGGGCGCCGGTGCCGTGCTCGGCAGCCTCGCGTTCGCGCGCCTGCATCGCCGTCCGCTTGCGCTGATGCTCAGCGCGGGCACGCTCGCGATCGGGGTCGCCGACGGCGGCTTCGCGCTGGCTCCCACGCTCACCGTCGCCTGCGGCGCAGCGATCGTCGGCGGCGCCGGAAACGGCGTCGAGCTTCCCGCGCTCGTGAGCCTCGTTCAGCAGGTCGCGCCGAGCCACATGCACGGGCGGCTGATGGGGGCCGTCGAAGCGCTCACCGCCTTCGCCGTCGCAATCGGGCTGGCTCTCGGCGGAACGCTCGTCGCGCTTACCTCCACGCGCGTCGCTTTCGCCGCCGTCGCCGCCGCCACCGCCGTAGTGGCCGCCGTGTTGCTGTCGCTGGGGCGCCGGGGAGGCGACCTGGCCGTCGATGACGGCGATCAACAGAGCGAGACCTTGGACGCACAGGCCGACAGGGCCGCGCCGAGCCCCTTGCGCGTGCTGGCGGAGGACCCCTAGCCGACGAGGTCCCTTAAGTACGACGCGCTGCCAGCCGTTAAGTACGACAGGGCTGCACATGACGGCATCTCCGCTCACCAAACGCCTCTTCCTGACGGCCGAGCTGCTGCTGCTGGGAGCGACGGTCACGGCGGCGGTGTTCCTGCACAGCGCCGCGGAATGGCACCCGGCGGTTCTGGTCGCGCTGCTGATCGTGCTCGCGTTCCTGAGCGAGACGTTCAGCGTGGAACTCGGCGACGGGACACTGAGCGCCTCGACCGTGGTGATCGTGCTCGCGATGGGCCTGCAAGGCCCGGGGCCGGCGGCCGCGTGCGGGCTCGCGGCCGTGATCATCAGCTCGACTGCGCGACGTGTCACGTTCAGCCAGTGGCTGATCAACCTCGCGACGTTCGCCGCGGTCCCGTTCGGCGGCGGCCTGGTCGTGCGCGCCATCGCCAGGCACTTCCACCTGCTGCAGCACGGGCCCAGCGGCAGCAGCCTGATACTGGGTCTCGTGCTGCTGGGCGTGTTCGCGGGGACGCTCGTCCTGAACTTCGTGCTGATCGGGCTGCGCACGTTCGTCGAGGAAGGCCGCTCGCTCCGCCGCCAACTGCCCGACTTCATGCCGCTGCTCCCCGGGGAGATGGCGGCGGGCGCGCTCGCGTCGATCCTCGCGGTCGCCTATCGGAGCGATGGCCTGCCCGCCCTGATCGCGGCGATCGTCGTCCTGCTGATCTTCCAGCACCTGACGGTCGCGCTGCTGCGCTCCGAGGAGCGCGCGGAGCAGCTCCAGGCTCGCTCGCGCCAGCTCGTGGGGCTGCAGCTCGGAGTCCTGAGGACACTCGTGCGGGCGCTGGAGCTGCGCGATGCCACGTCCGCCCGGCATGCCGCAGCGGTGTCGGCCTATGCGACGGCGCTGGGGGCCGAGCTGGGGTGCGACGAGGAGGAACTCGACGTGATCCGCGCCGCCGGGCTGCTCCACGAGATCGGCAAGTTCACCTGGCCGGACCGCGTCCTGCACGCGGAGAGCGTTGCCCCAGAGGACCAGGCGATTATCGAGAACCATCCCCAGGTGGGGTCGATCCTAGTCGGCGCGCTCGACGGCTATGGGCCGGTGGCGGACGCGATCCTCTACCACCACGAGCGCATGGACGGTCGTGGCTACCCGGCTCAGCTGATCGGCGAGGAGATCCCGCTGGCCTCACGCATCCTTGCGGTGTGCTCGACCTACGACGCGATGTCCGCACGCCACGGCTACCGCTCGAGCATGACCCCAGAGGAAGCGATCGAGGAGCTGCGGGTTGCCGCCCGCAATGGCCAGCTCGACCCGACCCTCGTGGACAAGTTCATCGAGCTGCTGGGACGCGAAGGCCCGGAGTTCGCCCAAGAGCCCGACTTCGAGGCCGAGCTCGAATTTGAGCGTCGGGTACAGGATATGGCCGAGCCTCCCCCCGTGAGCCCCGCGGCTCGCGCGCCGGTCGCTCTGGGACGCAACCTGCTCAGCCGCGCCCGCTCGCGCACACCGTCCTGAGCCAGCGACGAGCACGCGCCACATACACGAAGGGCGCCACGCTCACGCGACGCCCTCGTGTTGTGCTGCCACTAAGCCATACGGTATTCAGCCATGAATGTCGCCTCCAGAGGTTCTTTGGCTTGCCAAGACGCCAATCCCTCTGGTCTCCATGCCCTCGGAAAAGACGTCACCTATGAGTAGGTTTGCGAAGCATACCCCAGAGTTGGGCGAAAAGTCCAGTTTGCGGGATGTTTGTGCAGGAATGCTTGCAGCCAAGGAGATCGCGCCCGCAACGCGACGCGTGCAGCTCGACGCGCACCAACGCCCCGCTTCCCGGCACGGAGCGGGGAAAACGTCCACAAACCTGCACGGCGCTCAAGCTTGCGGGCTGAAGTGACGAAACACCCATAGTCAGCCCGCCACCCGGGCTATCCCAACCGATCGAGGACAGCCATGCCACTCTCCGCGTCCCCCGCCCCTCTTCGCAATGACCGCCGGCTCGTGTTCACGAGCTCCCAGGCGGCGCGCTACCTGGGCGTGTCGCTGGCTACGGTCCGCCGCTGGACGGACGCCGGCCACGTCGCGTGCTACCGCACGCCGGGCGGCCAGCGCAGGTTCTCGCGCGATCAGCTGGACGAGTTCATAGCGTCGATGCAGCGGGGCGGCGAGCCCCCCGCGGCAGAGGTCGTGGAGCACCCCGCCGCGCGCGTGGCCTGAGCAGCCCGCTCAGCTGGCCAGCCGGCCGAACTTCTCGCGCAGCCGGCGATAGAACGACGAGCCGGGCAGCTGCGCGATCAGGCCGACATCGTTGGCGAAGTGCGCGTGGATGCGCCCGTCGGGCGCGATCTCCCCGGCAGGTCGCCCGTCCACGGCCACGTCGAGCGGCTCGCGCGAGCGGTTGTGGATCGTCAGGGGATCGTCTGGGGCGGCGACAAGCGCACGCGCGCTGATCGAATGCGGGGCGATGAACGACACCACGAAGCCCTCCACCCCCCAGGCCATCACCGGTCCGCCGTTGGCGAGGTTGTAGCCGGTCGAGCCCGCCGGCGTGGCCACCACCAGGCCGTCGCAGCGCACGCTGCCAGCCTCCTCGCCGTCGAGCGCGTACGCGATCTCGGCGACGCGCTCGCCGACCTTGCGGTGGATGGCGACGTCGTTGATCGCCGTCGGGCGACCGCCCGGCTCGGCAGCGCTCGTGCGCCCGTCGGCGGGCATGTCGAGCACGATCGCGGGCAGGCGCAGCAGCTCGAACTCGCCGGTGAGCGCACGGCGGATGCCGTCCTCGACATCCTGCGGCTCGACCGTCGCCAGGAAGCCGATCTCGCCGAAGTTGATCGCGAACACCGGCACTCCCGTGAACGCGTAGCGCTGCAGGGCGCGCAGGATCGTCCCGTCCCCTCCGAGCACCACACACAGCTCCACGTCGTCCTTGGCGGGCACGTCGACGGCCAGCCCGGGACCGGCGGTCAGGCCGTGCTTGCGCGTCTCCTCCTCGTCCAGGCAAAGGGTCACGCCGGCCTCGGCCGCGCGGGCGGCCAGCAGCGCGAGCGCCGGCGCCGTCTGCTCGGGGCGGCGGTGCGTGAACACGGTGATCTCTCTCACGGCTCGACCTCGCTCGCCATCCGCTCGATCCCCGCCGCCTCACGCGTGCCCGCGCGCGCCGGGTGGGCGAGCCAGATGAAGGTCTCGCGGTTGCCCTTCGGCCCCGGCAGCCCCGAGGGGTAGAAGCCCACCACCGCCGCGCCCAGCTCGAGCGCTGCGTGCCCGACGCCGGTCAGCGCCTCGCGGCGCGCGGCCGCCTCGCGCACCACCCCGCCCTTGCCGACCCTGCCGCGTCCGAGCTCGAACTGCGGCTTGACTAGGGCGAGGACGTCGTAGCCATCGCCGACGCAGCCCAGGACGGCTGGCAGCACCTTGGGCAGCGAGATGAACGACACGTCCACGCACGCGAGGTCCGGCACCCGGTCGACTCCTGCCTCCCCTTGCAAGCTCGCGGGCGGCAGCGCCTCGGGCGTGAGCGACCGTGCGTTGGTGCGCTCCATCACCGACACGCGCGGATCGGTGCGCAGATGGTAGTCGAGGATCCCGTAGCCGACGTCCACGGCGATCACTTCGCGCGCCCCGCGCTGGAGCAGGCAGTCCGTGAAGCCGCCGGTCGAGGCGCCCACGTCCAGCGCGCGCCTGCCACGCACCTCCAGCCCGCTGGCGGCCAGCGCGTTGGCGAGCTTGATGCCCCCGCGCGAGACGAACGCCGGGCGCGCGAGAACCCTCACCGCGGTGTCGGCGTCCACCAGCTCGCCAGGCTTGGCCGCACGGCGCTCGCCCGCGCGGGCGCCCGCGCCCTGCAGGAAAATCTCTCCGGCCATCACCGACGCCGCCGCGCGACTGCGCGATGGGAACAGCCCGCGCTCGGCCAGCAGAGTGTCCAGACGGCGCTTGCCCATCGCCCGAAGAACCCTTACACACAGTCGCGCGCGCTGCCCGGCCGCCGTGCAAGCTCACGCCCACAGCGCGATATGTGAGCGATCTCACACATGCTCCGGCCACACGCGGGCATCATGTTTGGTGATCGAGAGCGCAGCATCAACTCTCCTGAATCCCTCCTCCCCGAGACGGCCCGCTTCCCCGGCGGGCCGTCTCATTTAACGACCCTCGCGCGCGTCGATCGCGACCGGGCGGCGCGCCGCGGACGCCGATGAGCCGAGGCGCATCGGTGCGCCGACGGGGCGGGCGCGCGTCAGGCGCCGACGATCGCGGACCCGCTGGGGTCGGTGTCCAGGGCGGATGCCCGCGAGATCGTGCGAGAGCGAGCGCGTCCGGATATCGCCGCGGCCACGCGCTCGGCGATGCGCGCGCCCGTAAAGCCGACCTCCTCGTGCAGCAGCGCGGGCTTGCCGTGCGTGACATAGCGATCGGGAAGCCCCACGCGCATGATCCGCACGCCTCCCGCGCCGGCTGTGCCGGCGTCGTTGAGCGTCTCCCACACCGCCGAGCCAAACCCGCCCGCGAGCACGCCCTCCTCGACCGTCACCAGCAGATCGTGCTCGGCGGCCAGCTGGGCCATCAGGCCGGCGTCGATCGGCTTCGCGAAGCGGGCGTCCGCGACGGTCACCGCGATCTCCGCGCGCCGCAGCTCATCCGCGGCCTCCAGCGCCTTGCCGACGCCGCTGCCGTAGCCGATCAGAGCCACGCGCGCGATCCCCTCCATTTCCGCTCCCCGTGCGCTCGCTGACGCACGCGCGCCCCCGGCCTCGCACAGGATCTCGCCGCGGCCGATCGGTATCGCACGCGCCACCTCCGGCAGCGCCACCCCAACACCCTCGCCGCGCGGGTAGCGCAGCGCGATCGGCCCCTCGTCGTACTCCACGGCGGTGCGCAGCATGTTCACGAGCATCGCCTCGTCGCGCGGCGCCATCAGCACGATGTTGGGCAGGCAGCGCAGGTAGGCGATGTCGAAGGCGCCGTGGTGGGTCGGCCCGTCGTCCCCCACGAGGCCCGCGCGGTCCATGGCCAACACCACGTTCAGCTTCTGCAGGCACACGTCGTGCACGATCTGGTCGTAGGCGCGCTGCAGGAACGTCGAGTAGATCGCAGCCACCGGCTTGACGCCCTCGAGGGCGAGCCCGGCGGCGAACAGGATCGCCTGCTGCTCGGCGATGCCCACGTCGAAGTAGCGCTCGGGCATGGCCTTCTGCAAGATGCTCAACCCGGTGCCGGAGTTCATCGCTGCGGTGATGCCGACAACACGCTCGTCGCGCTCGCATTCGCGCACGAGCGCCTCGCCGAAGACCTGCGTGTACTGCGGCGGGGGCGCGCCGGCGGCGGAGCCGCGCTTGGAGCGCGCCTTGGCCGCGGCGCCGGCGGTCGAGGGGCCGGCTGGGACGCCGTCGACGATCGACTTGGGCTTGGCCGCGTGCCACTTCTCCATCCCCTCCAGGCCGCCCTCCTCGGCGGGAGCGAAGCCCTTGCCCTTGACGGTCGCGATGTGCACGACCACCGGCCGTTGCGCGGCGAGCGCCTCGCGCAGCGCCTCGCGCAGCGCGCGCACGTCGTGGCCGTCGATCACGCCCATGTACGCCCAGTCCAGCTCCTCCCACCACAGGCCCGGCGCCCAGAACGCCTTGATCGACTCCTTCAGGTGCGGCCCCAGCCGCTCGAACGCGGAGCCGATGCCGCCAGGCAGGCGCGTGAGGCCGCCCTCCACCCCGGCGCGCGCGCGCCACAGCTTGGGGTTCAGCCGCACGCGGTTGAAGTAGCGCGACAGCGCGCCGACGTTGGGGGCGATCGACATGCCGTTGTCGTTGAGCACGACCACGATCGGCGTTCCCAGCCCCCCCGCCTGCCCGATCGCCTCGAACGCGACGCCGCCGGTCATCGCGCCGTCGCCGATCACCGCCACCACGTTGCCCTCGCCCGCGCCCTCGCCGCCCGCCCGATCGCCGTCCTGCGCCGCCGCCGCGCGCATGCGGCGCATGCCCTCCTTGATGCCCACCGCGTAGCCGATCGAGGTCGACGCGTGGCCGGCGCCCATGATGTCGTGCGGGGACTCCCCGATCGAGCAGAAGGGCGCGAGGCCGCCGTACTGGCGGATGGTGCTCAGCTGGTCGCGACGGCCGGTGAGGATCTTGTGCGGATAGGCCTGGTGACCCACGTCCCACAGGATCTTGTCGCGCGGGGAGTCCAGCAGCGAGTGCAGGGCCACCGCCAGCTCGCAGGTGCCGAGGTTGGCGCCGAAGTGA
>Ga0335075_10006541_pt1 | contig 17975 bp, 18 predicted proteins | sample Lox_Sample_24_FD_206723 | JGI IMG/M metagenome (GOLD analysis project Ga0335075, IMG submission 206723) | Soil microbial communities from Loxahatchee National Wildlife Refuge, Florida, United States - Lox_Sample_2.4 | ecosystem: Environmental > Terrestrial > Soil > Wetlands | place: USA...
TTGAAGTAGGTCAGTCCGCTGGTGACGGCACTCAGCAGGATCGCCCCGATCACGGCTCCGACGACGGTGGCGCTGCCGCCACGCAGCGGCGTGCCTCCGATCACGGCGGCAGCGATCGCCTGCAGTTCGAAGCCGGCGCCGATGTTGGGGTCGCCAGACTCGAAGTAGGACAGGCCGAGCATCCCGGCGATGCCCGCCAGCAGGCCGATCATCACGAGCGTCTGCACGCGCACGCGCGGGATCGAGATCCCGGAGAACGTCGCCGCGTCGGGGTTGGAGCCGATCGCGCGCACGCGATAGCCGAACGGCGTCAGGCGCAAGACAGCCGTGAGGAGCACCGTGATCCCGATCAACACCCACACGCTCACGGGCAGCCCGGCCGCGTTGCCGCCGAAGATCGTGAAGAAATGGCTGTTGACGGGCAGGTTGGTGATCGGCTGTCCTTTTGCGAGCGCCGTCGCGAGGCCTCTGTACATCGACAGCGTCGCGAGCGTCGCCACGATCGTCGGCATCGCGAGGCCCGCGCCGATCCCCACGCCGGCGGCGAGCCACGCGTTCATGCCGTGCTCCATCAGCAGCGCCGCCACCACCAGCGACAGCCCGAACATGGACCCCGGCGACAGGTCGATGTCGCGCATCGAGATCAGGAACGCCATGCCCGCCGCGATGATCCCGACGTAGACGGCCTGCTGGACGACAGCCTTGAGCTGGCTGACGCTCACGAAGCTCGGGTGAAAGATACCGATCACGACGATCAGCACGACCGTCGCGAGCAGCACGCTGTTGGACTCGACGGCGAGCGCGCGCCGCGCGAGGCCCTGCGCCCGCTCGCCACGCGAGCTGGCGGTGGGCGCCCCGGCCGCCGCGGGCTGCTCCGCGCCAGGCGCAGGCGGCGCCGAGCCTTGCCCGGGCTCCTGCGCCGGGGACGCCGGCTCGCGCGGCGGCTGCGGAGCCGGTTCAATCGGCTCGAGCGGGTGTGATGGAGGTGTCTCGGGCGCCATCGCTGCGACTGCTCAGATCGGGTACTCGCGCGGCTCGCCCTGGGTGGTGATCCAGCGCAGCTCCGTGAACTCCTCGACTGCGGCGCTGCCCCCGAAGCGCCCCCAGCCGCTGGCCTTGACGCCGCCGAAGGGCATCTGCGGCTCGTCGTGGACGGACGCGTCGTTGACGTGGCAGATGCCGCTCTGCACGCGCCCGGCAACTGCCAGCGCATGCTCGACGTCGGCGGAGAACACCGCCGCGGACAGGCCGTAGTCGCTGTCGTTGGCGACCTCGACGGCCTGCTCCTCGCCGTCCACCTCGATGAGCGCGACCAGCGGCGCGAACGTCTCGGCATGGTAGATGGCCATCCGCGAGTCGACGCCCGCGACGACGGTCGGCGCGAAGCACCGCCCGCGGAGCTCGCCGCCGCACAGCAGTCGCGCGCCGAGAGCGAGCGCGTCGGCGAGCAGGTCCTGCGCGCGCTCGAGCGCCTGCTCGTCGATCAGCGGCCCCACCTCGGTGGCCGGGTCGCGCGGGTCGCCGACGCGCAGGGCGCGCGCGCGCATGGCAAGCCGCTCGCCGAACGCCGCGACGAGCGGGCGCTCCACGATCACACGCTCGGTCGACATGCAGATCTGGCCCTGGTTCATGAACGCTCCGAAGCTCACCGCCGCCGCCGCGCGCTCGAGGTCAGCATCGCTCAGCACGATCACGGGCGCCTTGCCGCCGAGCTCCAGCAGCGCGCGCTTGAGGTGGCGCCCGGCGAGCTCGCCGATCCGTCGTCCAACCGCCGTCGACCCGGTGAAGTTGACACGTCGCGTGGCGGGGTGGCTGATCAGCGCCTCGACAACGGACGGCGCGTCCTCGCGCGAGTGGGTGATGAGGTTGACGGCGCCGGCCGGGACGCCGGCGTCGACGAGCGCCTGGGCAAGGGCCGCATGGGTGGCGGGGCAGTGCTCCGACGCCTTCAGCACGACCGCGTTGCCGAGCGCGAGCGGCGCTGCGACGGCGCGCGCCGCGAGGATCACGGGTGCGTTCCAGGGCGCCATCGCGACCACCACGCCCGCGGGCGCGCGGACAGCGAACGCACGCTTGCCCGGCACATGGGAGGGGATCTCCCGCCCGGGCGGGTCGCCCTGGCGAGCGGCCTCGCGCAGCATCTCGGCGCCCAGCTGACAGTTGAACCCGCCCCACGCGGCGGTCGCGCCGACCTCGGCGGTCATCGTCGCTGCGATCGCCCCGGCGCGCTGCTCCAGCAGGTCGGCGGCGCGCACGAGGATCTCGGCGCGGGCAGCGGGCGAGGTCTGCGCCCATCCGGACTGGGCGGCGGCCGCCGCGTCGACCGCCGCCTGGGCCTCGGCTGTACCCGCGGCCGCCGCAGTCGTCGCCGGCGAACCCGTGTATGGGTCGCACGCCGTGAAGGTTTGGCCCGAGCCGGCGGGCTGCCAACGCCCGTCGATCAGCAGTGGTTGCTCACCGCTCGATACCACAGTCCCTGCTCCCGGTCCCTGCTCGCTCTTGCACTCTCTGCGCCTCAGCTCGATGCCGCTGTCGCATCCAAATCCCGTCCTGTGTTCGCCATGCGAACTCCTTGTCGCTACGCGTACACATTATCGTGCGCACCGGCGATCTACATCAATGCTCGGCGATCAACCCACCGGCAGTTCTCTCCCGATCGCCTGTGCGGTTCGCAGCAGCGCCGGCAGCAGCTCGTCACGCATGTACTCGATCGTGCTGCGCGACGCGTGTGTCGAGAGGTTGATCGCCGCGACCACGGAGCCCGCACCCGTGCGCACCGGCGCACCAACCGAACGCAACCCCTCCTCGAGCTCCTGGTCCACGATCGCCCAGCCCTGCTCGCGTATGCGCGCCAGCTCCTCGCGCAGCGCCGCCGGCTCGAGGATCGTCTTGGGCGTAACCGCGGACAGCTCGATCGAGCACAGCAGCTCCTCCCGACGGTCCGGCTCGAGCGCCGCTAGCAACACGCGACCCATCGAGGTGAGGTGCGCGGGCAGGCGCGTGCCGACGTTGATCGCCACGTTCATGATCCGCTGCGATGTGGGCGCACGGGCGACGTAGACGATCGAGCCGCCGTCGAGCACGCTCGCCGAGCTCGACTCGTGCACCTCCTCCACGAGCGTCTGCAGATGGGGCTGCGCGATCTCCGGCAGCCCCAGCGAGGACAGGTAGGCGTAGCCGAGCTCGAGCGCTCGCGGCGTGAGCGAGAACACGCGCCCGTCCGCGCGCGCGTAACCGAGATCCACGAGCGTCAACAGGAAGCGCCGCGCGGCCGCGCGCGTCATACCGGTCGCACGGGCGACCTCGGTGAGCGTCTGCCCGCGCTGGGACTCGCCAAGCGCGCGGATCACCGACAGTCCCCGCGCGAGGGACTGCACGAAGCTTCGCTCGCGCGCCTCCGGTGCACTCACGCCGAGTCCTCGAGAGCGCGCGCGAGCACCTGCAGCGCGCTGTTGGCTGCGGGCACGCCCGCGTAGACCGCGGTGTGCAGGACGACCTCGCCGATCTCCGTCACGGTGAGGCCGTTGCGCAGCGCCGCGCGCGCGTGCAGCGCCAGCTCGCCCTCGCGGCCGAGCGCGCTCAAGAGCGCCAGCGTGATCGCGCTGCGGGTACGGCGGTCGAGCTCCGGTCGCGCCCATACCTCGCCCCACGCGCAGCGCGTGATGAACTCCTGGAAGGGCTCGGTCAGCGGCGTCGTGTGTGCGATCGCACGCTCGACGTGCTCGTCGCCGAGCACCTCGCGGCGTACACGCATCCCTCTCTGCAGGCTGTCCTCGCTCAAATCGTGCCTCCTTCGGGTCCCAGATGATCGGCTATCAGAGCGGCCAGCTGGCGCGGGCGCTCGACACACAGCAGGTGCGCGGCCGGCGAGAGCGTCTCGATGCGGCTGTCGCGAAGCGCGCGCGCGAGCGGCTCACCGTGCTCCGCCGCCGGGGCGGCGCTGTCCTGCGCCCCGCACACGACGAGCGTGGGCGCGCGGATGCGTGGCAGCTCTGCACGCAGGTCCATCGCGGCGATCGCTTCGCAGCAGGACGCATAGCCGGACGCCGGCGTCGCCAGCAGCATGCGCAGCAGCTCGGCGTGCACGTCGGCATGCGCAGCTCGAAAGCCGGGGGTGAGCCAGCGCTCGACGACGCCGTCGGCGATCGGGGCCGTCGAGCGGGCGCGGCGCACGGCACGCGCACGCTCCTGCCAGCGCTCCTGCGGCGGCATGTGCGCGGAGCTCGCACAGACGATCAGGCGTGCGATGCGCTCCGGTGCGTTGGCCGCCAGCCACAGCCCGACCATCCCGCCCAACGAGATGCCACAGAAGTCACAGCTGCGGAGGTCGAGGGCATCCATCAGCTCGAGCACGTCGGCGCCCAGGTCGGCGATCGCATACGCTCCCGCCGGGGCGGGCGAACGACCGTGCCCGCGATGGTCGAAGCGGACGATGCGCCGCGCGGGCGCCCACGCCGCAAGCACGCGCGCCCAGCAGTCGCGGTCGGTCCCCAGCGAGCTCGCCAGCAGCAGCGCGGGACCGTCGGGAGAGCCGTCGAGCTGGTAGGCGAGCGCGCTCACCGGTCCGCCTCGGCGATCCTGCGCAGCGCGCGCTCGGCCAGCGCGTCGGCCCTCCCGGCGCTCTCGTCGAAGCCCTCGCGCGCCGCCGCCTGCCGCAGGTTCTCGCGCATCCGCCGCGGATCAAGCTCGACACGCTCGAGCATCGTCCGTCCCCACGCCAGCGTCGAGCCTGTCAGCCGCAGGCCGTCGCGCAGCGTCTCCCACTCGCTTTGCCAGGCGCCCGCCGCGCGCTCGTGCTCGGCGAGCATCGCGGCCTGCAGAGTCGCCGCCAGGCCCGGCATCCGCCGTGCGCAGGCGAGCGCGGCGATCGCAGCGACGGGATTGTGCTTGTGGGCCATCGACGAGGAGCCGCCCTCCCCCACGCCTGTTGCTTCTCGCAGCTCCCCGACCTCCCCCTGGGCGAGCAGGCAGACGTCGAGCGCGACCTTGCCGATCGCGCCGCAGAGCAGCGCCATCGCCCCGCCGAGACGCGCGATCGGCAGCCGGTTGCTGTGCCAGGGGAGGACCGGGGCTGGCAGCGCCAGCAGCTCGGCCGTCGCCTCGGCGAGCCCATCGGCGCTCGCACCCGGCGCGTCCATCCTGCCGACTGGCCCGCCCAGCTGCAACGGCAGCAACTCGACCGCGCGGGCAAGCTCGGCGCGCGCGCCGACCACCCCGCTCAGCCACGAGGCGGCCTTGAGCGCGAAGCTGATCGCCAGCGCGGGCTGCAGCAACGTGCGCGCGAGCATCGGCGTGTCCGCATGCCGCTCGCTCAGCCGTCGGCAGGCGAGCGCGACGGCGTCCGCGTCCTCCAGCGCCAGCGCCGCGCTGCGCCGCGCGACGAGCACCGCGGCGGTGTCGAGGATGTCCTGGCTGGTGGCGCCACGGTGCACATGCGCGGCGCTCTCGGCGTCCAGTCGCGCGCGCAACTCGGCGACCAGCGGGATCACCGGGTTTCCCCCTCCCGCAGCCGCCCTGCCGATCGCGTCGGCGTCGAAGTCGCCCGCGCAGACCGCAGCGATCCGCTGCGCCGCATCCGTCGGGATCACGCCGCGCTGCGCCCACGCGCGCGCGAGCGCCGTCTCGACGTCGAGCATCGCGCGCAGCCACGCCTCGTCGCCGCTCGCCGCCGCAGCCGGCCCGTGCGCGAACACGCCGGCGAAGATGCCGCCGTCAGATCGCGAAGAAGACAGTCTCGCTCGGCCCCTGCAGATGAATGTCAAAGACGTACCCGCCGGGAGCCGCGTGGGCGAGCAGCGTTGCCCACCGCTCGCGCGGCACCGTCGCGAGCAGCGGGTCGCTCGCGTTGGCCTGCTCCTCGTCGGCGAAGTAGATACGCGTCACGCAGCGATCGAGCATCCCGCGCGCCATCACGCTCACGTCGATGTGCGGCGCCTGCATGCTGCCCGGGCGCACGCCCGCCACCGGACCCGGCTTGACCGTGACGATCTCATAGCTTCCGTCGCCGTCCTCGGCGCAGCAGCGCGCGAACCCGCGGAAGCCAGCCAGCGTCGACGCCCCCCCGAAGCCGAGCAGGTCGGCGAAGCGGCCGTCCGCGTCGGCCTGCCAGGTCTCGAGCACGTGGTCGGGCACCGGCGCGCCCGCGCCGTCGCGGATCATGCCGCTGATGCGGATCGCGCCGGGCGTGTCGGGCGCCGCCGCCAGCGGGCCACCCGCCCACGGCAGCCCGATCGAGAGGAACGGCCCGACAGTTTGTGACGGCGTCGGCGTGAAGATCAATGGCGCTCCTCGAAAGGCGTCGCTCCCGGACCGCGCAGGTAGAGGTCGAACTCGTATGCCTGCGCCCAGTTGGGGACCGTGTCGTGCATGCGGAAGCTCGCCACCATACGCTGCCGCGCAGCCTCATCGGCCACGGAGTTGAAGATCGGGTCGAACGGCTGAAACGGGTCGCCGGGAAAGTACATCTGCGTGACCAGACGCTGCGCGAACGCGCGCCCCAACAGCGAGAAATGGATGTGCGCCGGTCGCCAGGCGTTGTAGTGGTTGCCCCACGGGTAAGGACCGGGCTTGATCGTGATGAAGCGATAGCGCCCCTCGGAATCGGTCACGCAACGCCCCGCGCCGCTGAAGTTCGGGTCCAGCGGCGCCGGCCAGCGATCCCAGCTGTGACGGTAGCGTCCCGCTGCGTTGGCCTGCCAGATCTCAACCAGCGTGCCCGCGAGCGGCTTGCCGTCGGTGTCGTAGACACGACCGCTCACGATGATCCGCTCGCCGATCGGCTCGCCGCCGTGCTGTCGCGTGAGGTCGCTGTCGAACTCCCCCACCACGCGCGCAGGCCCGAGCTGCGGGCCGGTGATCTCGGTGATGCCGTGGGGAAGGTAGATCAGTGGCAGGCGCGGATGGCGCAGGGCGCTCGAGCGATACGGCGGGTAGTCCAGCGGCGGATGCATTCCCGCCGACGGGCGCTCGTAGGAGAGCGGCGTGTCCGGCACCTCCGCGTAGATCGGCCGCTCCTCACCCGTGGCGGGGGGCGCATCCCGCTCCTCGCCCGTGCCGGGGCGTGCCTCCCTGCTCACGCCTGCTCTCCCGCCAGCAGCTCGTGCAGCTCGTGCAGCTCGTGCGCGGTGGGCGGGGGGACGCTCGCCACCTGCGCAGCAAGCCGCAGAGGCCACCCAGTGCGCTCGCGCACCAGCTCGACGCCGACACCCGGATAGATCTCCGTCAGCACCAGCTCGCGACCGCTTCCCTGTGGGCGCAGGATTCCGAGGTCCGTCACGACCGCGTCGACCCCGCCATGCCCGCTGCCGCAATCGTGGACGCCGCGCGTCGTCAGGAAGTCGAGCTCGGCGACCAGCGTGCGCCTGTCGTGGGGCACGACGACCACGACGCTGTGACAGCCGCGTGCGATTTCCGGCGCGCCGCCGGCGCCCGGGAGGCGCACGCGCGGCTGCTCGTAGTAGCCGATCACGGTGGAGTTCAGGTTGCCGAACCGATCGACCTGGGCAGCGCCGAGGAACGCCACGTCGATCCGTCCGGGCCCGATCCAGTAGTTGAACATCTCGCTGATGCCCACGACGGCGTCAGCGGTCTGCGCGAGCTCGCCGTCGCCAATCGAGAGCGGCACGCGCAGTGGCTTCGCGCCGATCGTGCCGGACTCGTACACGAGCACGAGCTCGCGGTTGTGGACACGGCGCGCGAGCAGGGCGGCCACTCCCGGGCGCCCGACGCCGATCAGCACCGAGCGCGCGCCGCGCAGCTCACGCGCAGCGGCGATCGTCTGCAGCTCGCCTCGCGCCGGCGCGGCGGGCGATCCTGCCCACTGGGGCTCAGACGCCGAGAACATGCTCCTGCATCCAGTCGCTGAAGCGCTCGCGGTCGCGGCTGATCGCGTCCCACTCTCGGTAGAAGTCGTTGTCGCGCTCGGTCACGTCGAGACTGTACGACGGCTGCGATCCGCCAGGCGCCTCTGACACCGCATCAAGCACCCAGTATGGGATCACCACTCCCGACGGGCGCAGCGCCAGCTCGTCGACGATGCGCTCGACGGTCACCAGCGCGCGCTTGGCGGACAGCACCGCCTCCTTCTGCACGCCCGCGATCCCCCACAGCTGCACGTTGCCGCGCCGGTCGGCCTCCTGGGCGTGCACGATCGCCACATCCAGCTCGATCGCCGGCACAGCCGTCAGCTGCTCGCCGGTGAACGGACAACTGATCTCGGCCACGTGCGTGCGCCCCCAGAGAGCGGTCCCGGCGTAGCCGCGCATGACCGCGAATGGGAGTTTCGCAGCGCCCGCCATGAAACGGTTTGCCATGCCCGCGTGGGTGTGCTCGTCGAGCTCGATCGAGCGCGGCCAGCCGTGCTCGACGGCGTCGCGGATGCGGTGCAGCGATCCCACTCCCGGGTTTCCGGCATAGGAGAACACCAGCCTGCGCGCCGCGCCAACGCCGATCATCTGGTCATAGAGGAGGTCGGGCGTCAGGCGCACCAGCTCGAGCTCAGTGCGCCGCTGGCGCAGAATCTCGTGACCGGCGGCGAAGGGAATCAGGTGGGTGAAGCCCTCCAGCGCGACCCGGTCGCCGTCATGGACCAGGCGGTCGATCGCATCTGGGAGGGGAAGCTGCATCATATCTGTGCGCTCAGCGTACGAACCGGCGCATGGCGCACGATATCGATAGCACGCGCCGGCCTCAAGGCCGCGGCCGTGGAGCAACGCTCTTAGCGCCGGGACCGCCACGTCGCACGGTCCGACGGCGAGCCACCCGGCTACCACGATGTCGTTCGTCGCAAGCCAACTTCACGCTCTCCAGCAGCCCCAGCCCCCTCCCCCAACTGAAACACGACCACCTATATGCGCTCTCATCGGGAGATCAAGTCATGGCGGAGTGCCGATCTACCGCTGCATCGTCTATCAAGTCGAAGTCGAAAATGCACTGTATGTGCTCTCTGGCGGACAATGGTTCCGTGTCGACCTCGCTTACAAGGAACAGGTGTACGCCGACGTCGAAGCGCTCTCAAGACTCGAAGGTCTTCCCGATGCGGACGCTGGCAGCAACGACGATGCCTACAACGTCAAGGCGGCGGTCGCACTCGCCAGCCTCTGCCTCGATAAAAAGCTTGTATATGACGGTTGCATCCTCGGATCATCGGACACGTTGCGGACCCTTCCGTCGAGTTCCGAGCATCAGACCAGCCTCAGTTGCGTGTGGCTGGCCGTCCGCTCGTAGGCAGCGGCAACTCGATCGAGCGCCCGGTCGTGGTCGCGGTGCCCGTATAGCCGGCGGACCAGCTCGCCTCCATCGGTGTGTCCGAGCGCGATCGCCACGTCCTCGGAGGGCAACTCGAGCACGTTGACCATGTATGAGCCGGCGAAGTGCCGGGTCGCCAAATGCAGGCCCTGAGCCTCTCCCGGCATCCAGCGAGACTTCGATCGGGGAGACAGGATTTGAACCTGCGACCGCCCGGCCCCCAGCCGGGTGCGCTACCAGACTGCGCCACTCCCCGTGGCAAAGCGGGCGACGGGAATCGAACCCGCCCTAGAAGCTTGGAAGGCTTCTGTGCAGCCACAACACTTCGCCCGCACGCCCTGCGTCCATCCTACCGCCGCACAGCTGCCGGCGTGGACGCCGCCCACGAGGGGGGCCGAAGCGCGGGCGCTGGCTCGCGCGACCCGAGCGGCCCTGCTCGCCAGGCATGCGCCCCGGCCCCGTCCGCGCGACGGACGCCAATTGGGACCGCAGGCGGGCTCCGCGGCGACGAGCGCCTGCGCCGGCATCGCCCGCGTCGCCTGCCAACCCATCCGTCCCCGCACCCCTCTAGGGTTGGCTCGTGTACCGCAGACGGTTGGCGTTCGTGACCGGGCTGATGCTCGGCGACTACTTGCTGTGGGGCTGGTCCTCGGGGGGCGACCACGGGGCGCTGGCGCTGGCGTCGGGGCTCACGCTGCCGCCGCTGGCGGTGGCGTGGCTGTGGATGTGCGCCTGCGCGATCGGACGGCTGCTCGCGCGCGCCGGCGAACGGCACGAGGGTCGGCGCGCGGACGCCGGACGGGCGGTGGCGGGGGGACGCGCGCGCGTGCGGCGCGCACGGGCGCGGGCGGGCGCCGCGACCGGGGTAGCGCTCGAGGAGCGCCCCGGAGCGGAGGCGCGCTCGGGCCGCTCTCCACGCAAGCTCGCAGCCTGAGCGCGGCGCGCGGCCGTGGACGACAAACGCGGCCAGCACTGGCTCCGGGGGCGCAAGCGCCCGCGCCTGGCGCGGGGATCGAAGCGCGCTCGCGCCGCGCTGGCGGCGCTGCTGGCGCTGCTGGCCGCGGTGGCGCTGGTGGCGTACCTGTACGAGCGCCACCGCACCGGCAGCATCTACCACCCGCACGCGCGCTTCGTGCCGCAGCCCACGCCGACGCTGCCCAAGCGCGGCCCCGCTCGCTTCGCGTGGCCGCTGTACGGCTACGACAAGCAGCACACGCGCTTCTTCCCGGCGCCGGCGCGCGTGCACCCGCCGTTCACGCAGCTGTGGGTGCACGACGAGCACGCGCTGCTGAGCGCGATCGACAAGCGCACCGGCCGTGTGATCTGGAAGCGCAAACTGGGCCGGCTGTCGGCGTCCTCGCCGGCGGTGACGTACAACACGGTGTACGTCACGATCCTCTCCAGCGGCCGTCGCAGGAACCCAGGGCGGGTGGTGGCGCTTGACAGCGCCAACGGCCACATACGCTGGCAGCGCGCGCTGCCGAGCCCCAGCGAGTCCTCGCCGCTGATCGACCGCGGGCGCATCTTCTTCGGCTCGCAGAGCGGGCGCGTGTACGCGCTCAACGACAGCGACGGCAAGCTGCTGTGGAGCTACAAGGCGGCGGCAGCGGTGAAGGCCAGCCCGACGCTGGCGGACGGCGTGCTGTACTTCGGCGACTACTCCGGGCACCTGCAGGCGATCTCCGAGCGCAACGGGCGGCGGCTTTGGATCAGCGCCTCCGAAGGCGCGCTGCTGGGCAGCGGCACCTTCTACTCGACCGCCGCGGTGGCCTACGGGCGCGTGTTCCTCGGCAACACCGACGGGCGCATCTACGCCTACGACGCCCGCAGCGGCCGCCTCGACTGGGCGGTGCAGACGGGCGACTACGTGTACTCGTCACCGGCGGTCACCAACGCGCCCGGTCTCGGCCCCACCATCTACCTCGGCTCCTACGACGGCACCTTCTACGCCATCAACGCGCGCTCCGGGCACGTCAGCTGGCGCTTCGACGCGCACGGCCGCATCTCCGGCTCGGCCACCATCCTGGGCCGCATCGTGTACTTCTCAGACCTCGGCAGCCACCGCACCTATGGCCTCGGCATCTCCACCGGGCGCCTGCTGTTCGAGAAGAACACCGGCGCGTTCGACCCCGCGGTCAGCGACGGTGACGACGTTTACATAACGGGGGACAGCAGTCTGTTCGCGCTCGCGCCCGGCGGATAGCGTCGGCGTGCGCGGGAGCGCGGGCGTGAGCTGCGCGGCGCACGCGAGCACGCGCGGCGCACGCCGCGCCGCAGCCGGCGCCCGTCTCAGCCGCCGCGCGTGCAGCTCGCGCCGGAGGCGAACGCGCGCGCGAGCGAGAAGCGGATCGCGACGATCGCCTCGCCGGGCTGGCGCAGCGTGACCTGCGTCCAGCCGCCGGCGGCCGGCGCCACGCACCCGGCGCCGCGCACCAGCGTCCAGTAGCGCGTGTAGTGCACCCGCACCAGGAAGCGCCCGGCAGCGCGCGCGCGCAGCGTGAACGACTGGTGCGAGAGCGCGCTGATGCGCCCTGGCCCGAGCGCCAGCGGCGTGGCGCCGAGCACCGTGTAGATGCGCCAGCGCGCGTCCGCGAACACCTCGCGCAGGTACGGCAGGCCGCCGCGGATCAGGCGGCCCTCGGCCGCGCTCGAGCCATCCAGCGGCACGTCCGGCAGCGCCACGTAGGAGACCGCCTGCTGGCGCAGCCAGCTCCGGTAGCGGGCCGCGTCGAGATCGGGGGACAGCAGCGCGCCGTCGTAGCGCGTCTCCATCTGCTTGTCCCAGCCGCGCGCCAAATCCACGCTCGGCGCCAGCAGCGCGGCCTCCCAGTGCGAGCGCGTGAGCGGCACCTCCACGCGCACCGGCCCGTGCGCGTGCGCGGCCAGGAAGCGCTTCACCGGCGCGTAGAAGGAGGCGCTGGTCGCCTCGCTGCCGGCCACCGCGCGCGTCTCGCGCACGGGGCCCCACACCAGCCACAGCGCGCTGCCCGCCAGCGCCGCCAGCGCCGTTGCCGGCAGCCGCCCGCCGAGCACGCGCCGCGCGCCCAGCAGCCGCGCCGGCGCCGGCCACCGACCGCACGCCCGCCCCTCGCCGTGGCCCGAGCGGCCGGCCTCGCGCGGCTGCGCGAGCCACGCGCACGCCAGCAGCGGGCCGCTCAGCAGCACGCCGTAGCGCTCCACGTTGCTGCCGATCGGCGTGCGCACCAGCACGCAGCCCGCGCAGGCGAGCAGGTACACGCAGGCGCCGGTGCGCAGCAGCCGCGCGCTCGCCGGCAGCGCCACCAGGAAGGCCAGCGTCACCGCCAGCGTGGCCGCGAACGACAGGAACGGGTAGGGCTCGTAGCCGCCTTCGGGGAACAGCAGCGCCAGCGCGGCCACCAGCGCGGCGCCCGGCGCCGCCAGCACGACCAGCGCCCGCGGCGAGCGGCGCTCGAGCGCGAGCGTGAGCGCGGCGAGGCCGAGCAGCGCGCCCGCCACCGGGCTCGCCGCGGTGCACGCCAGCCCGAGCAGCGCCGCCGCCCACGATCGCCCGCGCGCCAGCGACAGCGCCGCGGCCAGCGCCAGCGCCACCCCCAGCGCGAACGTGAGCCGCCCGCTCCACACGTCGCCCAGCGCCGCCAGCGCGAACCAGGCCGCGCCCCAGCGCGCGCGCTCGCCCCACACCACCCACGCGAGCCGCGCGAACAGCACGCTCGAGGCGAGCACCGACAGCGCGCCCAGCGCGCGCATGCCCAGCAGCGACGCGAGCGGCGGGTACAGCAGGCTGTAGCCGAGCACGCCGTGGCCGGCGTACCAGTTGTTATCCCAGATCGCGAGGCCAACCTGGCGGAACAGCTGCACCCGGTAGAGCTGCGCCGCCATGTCCGGCGTGTGCGGATAGACCGCGAGCCAGGCCGCCACCAGCGCCGCCGTCAGCACGAGCTGGCCGAGCAGCACCCCGCGCCAGCCGGCTCCCGCCTCCCGCCAGGAGCGCGCCCGCGCGGGGCCTGCTGTTGCCGGGGTCCGGCGTGCTACCCCGCCGGACCCCGGCGAAGCCGCCGCTCGGGCGGCTTCTTCGCACGGACTGAAACCCTCGACGGCGCCGGAAGTCGCTGTGCCGCTGCCCATGCGCACGCCAGGATAATGCTCGTCATGAGCCCTCACGCCCATCTCCCCGGCGGTGCGCGAGCGCGTCTCGCGGGCGTGCTGCTGGCGGCCTGCGCGGCGCTCGCGCTGGCCGGCTGCGGCACCTCCTCCCCCCCGCCGATCGCCGCCGCCGAGCTGGCCGAAGCGCAGACCTTCCCCTACTTCCGCGTGTACTGGGTGGGGCCGAGCTTCGACGGGCAGCCACTGGTCGCCGCCGATGGCCTCAAGAGCTACATCTCGAGCGTCGGCGACAGCGTGTACTACGGCGACTGCGTGCAGGGCAAGGGCCTGTTCGGGGGCGGCAGCTGCCCGCTGCCGCTGCAGGTCAGAACGGTGGTCTACGCGATCCATTCCAACGCCGCGCTCGGGCGCCAGCGCAACCTGCTGGTGCGCGGCGTGCCGGCCACCTCCTACGACGGCGGGCGCTCGCTGGAGATCTACAGCGGGCGCGTGGCGATCGACATCTTCTCCGACTCCTTCGCGCACGCGCTGCAGGCGGGCCGGCAGCTGCGGCCGCTGAACGCGCCCGGCTCGGCCTCCGGGCCGCTGCCGGCGCCGGTGTACTGCCCCGGGCTGTCCGGGCCGGTTGAACCGCGGCTCGCGCGGGTGATGGCGAACCTGCCCCGCCACGCCTGCCAGCACGCGCAGGCGCAGGAGGCCTTCATCAGGCAGATCGACGGCTAGTCGGCGCTGGCGGCGGCGCTTGCCTGCCTGCTCAGCTCGCCGCGCAGGCCGAGGAACGCGATCGAGCCGATCACCGCCGGCACCCACAGCGAGATCGCCCGGTACACCACGACCGCGGCGATCACCACCGACGCCGGGCGCACGCCGAACGCCAGCAGCATGCCCACCAGCCCGCCTTCCACCGCCAGGAAGCCGCCGGGCACCGGCACCGAGTTGGCGAGCATGCCCACCAGGTAGGCCATCGCCACCACCGCCGGCGAGGGATCGTGCCCGAACGCGCGCAGGCACGCGTACAGCACCAGGTTGTCGAACAGCCAGTAGCCCACCGCGCCCAGCAGGCGCGGGTCGTGGGCGCGGATCGTCGCCAGCGCGTCGAACACGCCGCCGCTGAGCGCGGTCAGCGTTACCACCGCGCGGCCCTCGTTGCGCGAGCGCGCGCGCGCCCGGCGCCTGGCCCAGGCCGCCAGCGCCAGCGTGCCCGCGACCGCCGCCAGCGCCGCCAGCGCCGGCAGCAGCGTGAGCAGCGGGTCTTCGGAGCCCGGCAGCAGGCCCAGCCACATCGGCAGCCCGATCAACGCCACGGCCGCCACGTTGACCGCGCTCGTGAGCATGAAGATCAGCACCGAGCGCCTGGCGATGCGCTCCACCGACACGCCGCGCGCGCGCAGCACCCAGGCGCCCAGCGCGATCCCGGCCAGGCCGCTCACGGACACCACCGAGTTCACCGCCAGCTCCGCCAGCGACAGCCGCGATCCGAGGCTGCGCCCGCCCGTGCCGGCGGCGCCGGTGAGCCTGCCGAACACGAGGTCGAACAGCGCCACGTAGCCGAGGCAGGAGAGGATCTCGAGCAGCACGCCCGCCATCGTCCAGGCGACGCTCGCGTGCGCGATGCGGTCGGCCGCCGCGTCGAGCGCCGGCACCGCCAGCAACAGCGCGGCGAGCAGCGCGAAGAACAGCGCCAGGCTGATCAGGCTGTTGCGCAGGCTGCGCGACTGCGCCGCCAGCACCGCGCCCGCGGCCCCCGGCTCGTCGCCGTCTCCCCCGCTGGCGTCACGAACGATGGCTGGCCTCGCGATTTCTCAGCGACCTCTTCACCGCGCTTCAGGCCCACACCGCGGACGTCGGCCACGCTAGCCTGAAGGTCGCGCGCTCACCGCGCCGCACGGCGGACGGCGCGAAGGCGCGCGCCAAGGTCATGGCCGAGCAAGCCCGCATACTCGTCGTGGACGACGAGCCCGCAGTGCAAAACGCGTTGCTGCGTGCGCTCACGCTCGAACACTACGACGTGGCCAGGGCCAGCGACGGCGGTGAGGCGCTGGAGCGGCTGGGTTCCTCGCAGTACGAGGCCGTGATCCTCGACATCGCGATGCCCCGCGTCGACGGCCTCGAGGTGTGCCGGCGCCTGCGCGAAGGGGGCGACCGCACGCCGGTGCTGATGCTCACCGCGCGCGGCGAGGTCGACGACCGCGTCGCCGGCCTCGACGTGGGCGCCGACGACTACCTCGTCAAGCCGTTCGCGCTGCGCGAGCTGCTGGCGCGCGTGCGCGCGCTGCTGCGCCGTGCCGGCGAGGACGACGGCAAGGACGAGCTGCTCGTCTTCGCCGACCTGCGGCTCGACCTGCGCGCGCACGAGGCGTGGCGCGGCGAGCGCCAGCTCACGCTCACCCGCACCGAGTTCCTGCTGCTGGAGCTGTTCATGCGCCACCCGCGCCAGGTGCTCACCCGCTCCGCCATCTTCGAGAGCGTGTGGGGCTATGACTTCGGCTCCAGCTCCAACTCGCTCGGGGTGTACATGGGCTACCTGCGCCGCAAGACCGAGGTCGGCGAGGAGCCGCGGCTGCTGCACACCGTGCGCGGCGTGGGCTACGTGCTGCGGGTGCCGCAGTGAGCTTCCGCCGGCGCATCACGATCGTGTCCGCCGCCGCGGTGGCGATCGCGGTCGTGCTCGCCGCGATCCTCACCTACGTGCTCACCTCCGAACAGCTGCACAACCACGTCGACATGCAGCTGCGCGCCAAGGCCGCCGCGGCCGCGCGCCGCCTGCACACGCTGGAGGCCAGCGGCCGCGGCGGGCTCGCCTTCCAACGACGCGCGAAGCTGCGCGCGGAGGTCGAAAAGGCGCTCGGTGCAGCGCTGCCCGCCGGCCACCCGAGCGCGAGCGCCGGCCACCCGAGCGCGAGCGCCGGCGGCGCGCGCAAAGCCGGCTCGCGCACGGCCGGCTCGCCCACCCGTCATCTGTTCGGGGCGCTGCAGCCCACCCCCGACGAGGTGCGCGGCTACCAGCAGATCGTCGACTCCTCCGGCCGGATCGTGGAACGCGCGCCGGTGGGCGGCGTGGTGCTGCCGGTGGAAGCGCGCACGCGCGCGCTGGCGGCCCACGGCGGCGAGCCGTTCCTGCGCGACGTCGACGTGCACGGCATGCACCTGCGCGTGCTCGCCGCCCCATTGGGCAAGGCGCACGCCGTGCAGTTCGCCCAGCCGCTCAGCGAAGTGGACAGCCTGCTGGCGCGGCTGCGACTGATCCTCGCGCTGCTGGTGGTCGGCGGCGTCGCGCTCGCCGCGCTGCTCGGGCGCCTCGTCGCCGGCGCCGCCGTGCTGCCGCTCAAGCGGCTCACCCGGGTCACCGAGCACGTGGCGCAGACGCAGGACCTCAGCAAACGCATCCGCCCCGCCGGCGAGGACGAGATCGGCCGGCTCGCCACCAGCTTCAACGCCATGCTCGACGCGCTGCAGCGCTCGATGAGCGCCCTCGACGCGTCCGTGCACGCGCAGCGCCAGCTCGTCGCCGACGCCTCGCACGAGCTGCGCACCCCCATCACCAGCCTGCGCACCAACATCGAGATCCTGCAGCAGCAGGGACCCGACATGGACCGTGAGGACAGCGGCCGGCTGCTCGCCGACGTGGTCGAGCAGATCGAGCAGCTGACCACGCTGATGAACGACCTGATCGACCTCGCGCGCGGCGAGGAGCCGCGCGCCGACACCGAGGAGCTGCGCCTCGACCTGCTCGTCGCCGAGGTGGTGGAGCGCACGCGCAGGCGCTCGCCCGCCACGCCGCTCGTCACCGCGCTCGAGCCCACGATGCTCACCGGCATGCCCGCGCGGCTCGAGCGCGCCGTCGGCAACCTGATCGACAACGCCGTCAAGTACGGGCCGCCCGGCCAGCCCGTGGAGGTCACGCTGCGCGGCGGCGAGCTGGCCGTGCGCGACCACGGGCCTGGCATCAGCGAGGAGGACATGCCGCACGTTTTCGACCGCTTCTACCGCGGCGCCGAGGCGCGCGGCCTGCCCGGCTCCGGGCTCGGGCTCGCGATCGTGCGGCAGGTCGCCCTCCAGCACGGCGGCGACGTGCGCGCGCAGCGCGCGCCCGGCGGCGGCACGCTGATGCGCCTGCGTCTCGCCGGCGCCGAGACTCCCGACCTGCGCGACGTGCAGGCCGGGCAGGACGCCGCCGCGCTCGCCGGCGCCAGCCTGCGCGCCTGAACGCCGCCGGCCCCGCCGGGCCGCCGCGCCGGCGCCGCAGGCGCCTCAAGCGTGTGCCGGACCTCGATCTTGCCCCGCCCTTCGATCGTGCGCCGCGCCTCGACCATGCGCCGCGCCTCGACCGTGCCCCGCGCGGGCGCGCCGCGCGGCGAGGCTGCGGAAGCTCGCCGGCGGCAGGCCGTAGCGGCGGCGAAACGCCCGCGCGAAGTGCGCCGCGTGGCTGTAGCCCACCAGCCGCGCCACGTCCTCCACCGGGATCGCGCGCTGCTCCAGCAGCAGCTGCGCCGCGGCCGCCAGGCGTCGCGCCTGCAGGTCCTCGCTGAAGCTCATCTCGCCGAATTCCGCGTAGGCGCGCTGCAGCTGTCGCGGCGAGCTCGCCAGCGTCCTCGCGAGCGCGTCCAGCGTGAGCGCGCGGCGGTAGTGGCGCGCCACCAGCA
>Ga0335075_10006542_pt1 | contig 17967 bp, 19 predicted proteins | sample Lox_Sample_24_FD_206723 | JGI IMG/M metagenome (GOLD analysis project Ga0335075, IMG submission 206723) | Soil microbial communities from Loxahatchee National Wildlife Refuge, Florida, United States - Lox_Sample_2.4 | ecosystem: Environmental > Terrestrial > Soil > Wetlands | place: USA...
GCTTGATGCCGGTGCCCGCGTAGCCCTGCCGGCGGAACAGCTCGGCGCCCGAGTACACGATGCGCTCGCGGGTCGTCGGGGGATCTGGCGGCGGGGCGTCGGTGGGCGGGAGGGTCGCTGACGGCATCGCGCCGCCGGACCGTATCACAAATAGAACGTTCTATCTAATCCGAGCGTGCGAGCCGTCGCGTGCGGCCCGGGTGTGGAACGTGGACTCGCCTGATTGCCGATTGCGTGACGTCACACCGGGCTCACGGTGACGTTCGAGCAGCGACCGGCCGGCGGTGGCCCGCTCGCGTGCCCGCCAATGATCCGTTCGATCAGCCACGCATGCTGCTCGAGGGTCATCTGGAGCCGGGCGCCGCTGGACAGGCTGACCTCGGCGCGGTCGCCGCTTTGCGTCGCGCGCGTCACCGACGAATTCGCCACCACCGCCTCGCGCTGGCAATAGCCCATGATCAGGAACAGGTCGTCCTGCTCACACTGCTCGAGGACCGGTCGCGGGAGCGGCCCTTGCCGGCGCATCTCCAGGAACCCGCCGCCGATCTGCGGACACCACGACCGGGTATCGCCGCGGTCGATCGCGGCGATGAAGCGCTTCGCCGCCTTGGCCGGGGCGCTCGCCGACGAGCTGGCGGCTCCGCAACCCGCCGCGGTCAGCGACAACAGCAGTAGCGAGCCGACCGCCGCAATCCGGGACCGCGGTGCCATCCGCCCCAAGTGGAGCTACCCGCGATGGTCGATGACCGGCGTGACCAGGACCTCGGCCATCCTGGCTATCTGCCCGGCGCCGTACATCAGCGGCGCCGTCACCACGGGTGCTCCGCTCCGATCGACGAACTCGAGTCGCGAGGCCCCGTGCCGGGCGACGTGAATCGCGGCCACCGCAGTCCTCGGAACCGACCACACCTCCGCCGATCCTTCCAGCAGGTGGAGTCGGTCCGGGGTCACCGCAATCCATACCCGGCGACCGAGCGCCAGCATCGCGACCAGGCGGCCGATCGGGACGACCACGAGGAACCACGGGACGGAGTGCATCACGGAGGCGTAGGCAATTCCCACGGCAAGCACGAGGAGCAGCCAGCCGGCATCGGCCTGCCAGGGCATCGCCGCCGGCTTGAACACGGCGAGCGCCGGATCCGGAGGTCTCGGAGTCCCGCCTCGGCTCAGACTCGCGCGGGCCGGCCTCGTGCTCGTCAATCGGATCGCGCGGCCGGCCTTCGTTCCCGGCGCGCTACCCCGGGCGAGCGCCTTGTCGGCGTCCCGCCAGCTCACGACCGGCCTGCTCCCCCGGTTGAGGCTCCACTGACGGGGACTGCAGCCAGGCCCGGCGGCGCCGGCCGGTGGCTCTCGATGCTCTGGCAGAGGTGCTGCACGCGCGCCTCGGCTTGCTTTTGCTTGAGCGGCCCGTAGTCCACCCGCAACGCCTGCGCCACGATCCGGTGCCCGTCGCGCCGCTCGATCACGACCACCGGGATCTCACCCCGAAATGCGCTCACCCCGGACACGTGGCCCGGCTGGATCGCCCGAATCTCGTCCCAGGCGAGCTTCTCATCGTGCACCGGGTTTCGAACCTCCACGCCGTCCGGACCCGCGATCAGCGCGACGCTCCCCAGTCGCCGGCCCCACCGGAACAGCGGCACCGACAGCAGCAAGATCGCGATCCCCACGAGCACGGCCACCACGATGCTGGTGCCCGGCCAGAGCACGGGGGACAGCAGCGAGATCACGCCGACTGCCGCGATGATCAAAACGAACCCAGTGGCCTGACGCCCGTAGACGCGCCCCGAATCCTCATAGAAGGTGGCGCTCCTACTTGTGTCCATGGTGATGCTTGGGGTGGTTGGGGAATACCTGCTGGTTGAGCTGGGGGGACACTGCGGTGATGCCGGCACTCGGGCCTGTAAGGAACGTGTTGACTCCGACCTTCCCCAGTGTGGACTCGGGCAGGAGGCCTTCGAGGCTACCGGCAGCGCCCATCTCAGCCTTCACCAGTCCCGGCACGCCCACGACGACGACCTCACCGGTCGTGACGCCCTCCCGTGCGAGGAAGTTTCCGAACGAGCTCGCTTGAGTTACGTTCGCGGCCGTGTCGGCGCCGAACGCGAACTTCACAGCCCCGATGCAGGCGCCGTCACTTCCCACCGTACAGACGGCGATCGAGCCCCACTCGCTGAGGCGGGCCAGGTTCCCGATCACCTGCTTGACGCTCGCGGTTCCGGTGCCGGTCACCTTCATCAGGTTGCAGGCACCACCCTCGCACGTGATACCTGAGTCGTACCTGCTCATCGCCTGCCAGTACTGCTCGCCGGATCCCGAGGACGAGAGCTGACTCCAGTTGGCGGGCATCGGGGGAAGCACTCCGGCCCGCACCGCAGCATTGATGCTGGGCGTCCAGTTACCGAACCAATAGCTGCTCCAAAGGGTGTATGGCCCGCGCGCTCCTCCGGCTTGCAGGCTCTTGTCGTACTGGGTCCGCTGATCGGACATCAACGAGTAGATGAGACCGGGAGTCCGCTCATCGGCCGGCACGGCGTCGATGAGCGGGCCTTTGGTCCGTCCGGCGAGCCACATCGACATGAGTTTGCTCGCCAGGCTGGTGTCCGCGGGGGTGACGTTCAGCGGCGCCGGCGCGCCACCGGGCGGGGACTGCACGGTGTGCAGTTCCGCGCTCGCGTGGTTCACGCGGCCGGCCAGGGCGCTCGCCTCCTGCATGTAGGTGTTGAAGGCGGTTACTCCGCGCGACTTCGCGTCGGTGAGGTTGGTCTCGGCGGTGTGGACCGCGCTCTGGGCGTTGACCAGATCGGTGTGCGTCTGGCTCGCCTGCACGCCGTAGGCCGTCTTGCTCAGCGGGTCGGTTGCGGTCTGCTCGTTCTGAACCGCGGTCTGGTGCGCCACGGTCGCGGTCTGCACGTCGCCCAGCGCCTTTGTGTGCGCGTCGTTGTAGGTGTCACAGTCGGCGAGCGCCTGACGGGTCACAGCCTGGGCGTGCGAGAGAGCGCGGCTGAGCTGGGCCAGCGCGCCCGCCGCGCCGTCGCACACCTCAGCGTTCGCTCGCAGCGTTCGGGCGAAGCGACCGACGTATTCGGCGAACGCGCCCGACGCCGCCCCATGCCAACCGCCGTCGGCGCCCACGGCAACCTGCGCCGCCACCCCCAGCGAGGTGGCCTGCTCGGCGAACGCGCCCCCGATCCGCTTGACCCCTTGCGCCGCCGACTCGATCGCGCCGGGATCACCCTGGGGCACCTCGAATCCGTAACCAGTCATGCCGCCGAACAGGGTCGTGGTGCTCATGGACCCCGGCGAGAGCCCTGGCGCCGCCGGCATCGGCGAGAGCGGGGGCAGCGGTGATGTCCATGGCGACGTCCACGACATCGCGCTCACCCGCCCTTCACGGACACGGCCTGCGCCGCGGTGCTGTCGGCCGCCGCGTAGGAGACCGCGGCCATCTGCAGTGCGTTCTGCAGATCGCTGACCGCGCCGTGGACGCTCGTGACCACGTCGTCGATCGAGCCCACCAACGCCTCGTATCCGCCTGCGGCCAGCGTGCCCGCGCACGCCCCGCCCGACCCGGCCACCGCCCCGCGCCCGGCTGCGAGCTCGGTGTCACTGACCCCGACCATTCCACCAGCCGTCGTGAGCGCCTCAGTTGCGACCTGAAAGTAAGGCACGCTTCACGTCTCCCTTGCCGTTGACATCAATTGTCCCATCCGCCGCAGCGGGCAACGCCAGTTGCACCAGCGCCGGGCTCCCGCGGCGGCGCAAGAGCTTCGCGCGGCCCGGCGGCAGCGGATCGGCTCGCGTCCCGCGCAGCAGCGTGCCCTCGTGCGGATCGCCGCTGAGGAGCAGTCCCGGCGCGCCCGATTCCGTCAGCCTGGACATCACCGGATCGAGCATTGCCCGGGCGGCGCCGCCGGCCGACCGGGCCAGCACCACGTGCATGCCCGCGTCCCGGCCCGCATAGATCAGATCGCACACGGCGCCCAGCGGGTTGACCGGCAGCCCCGCCGGCAGGTCGTAGTCGTCGATCAGGATGTACCAGTCCGGGCCGCTCCAGCCGGCATCCCCGGCGCGGTCGAGCACGCGCAGCCGCTCGATCGTCAGCTCGCGCAACTCCCCCAGGGCGGCTTCCACCTGCGGCGGGCGCGAGGCCAGCCGACAGGGCAGCGCAAGCCCGCTCAGATCGGTCAGGCCACGGCGGAAGTCCACCACGAGGAGGTTCGCCTGCTTGGGTGTGTAGCGCTGCGCCAGCGCCTGCGCGAGCATCCGCAGCAGGCTCGTGCGCCCCGACCCCGGGTCCCCGAGCACGATCAGGTGCTGATCGGCTCCGGCCAGATCGAGCGTGACCGGTCCGAGCGTCAGCTCCTCGAGACCGATCCCGACCCCGGGGCCGTTGAGCACGGGCAGCTCGTCGAGGCGGACCCGTTCCGGCAGGACCCGGACCGGCGCCGCCGGCGGCCCGTCCCACCGGTCGGCCAGCGACCCGGCAAGCGCGGCGATCGCCTCGTTGAGGCCGGTGGCCTCGTCGCGCCCGTCGATCCGCGGCAGCGCGACCTGGAAGTGCAGACCATCGGGGGTCACCCCACGGCCGGGCACATCCGCGGGCACACTCTCGGCCACCTTTCGCCCGAAGTCTGATTCGAGGGGATCGTTGAGCCGGAGCTCAAGCCGCGTGCCGAAGGCCTCGCGGAGGTTCGGACGGATCTCCGCCCAGCGGCCGGCAGTCGCCACCAGGTGGACACCATGGTGCAGCCCACCGATCGCGATCTCGGTCAGCTCGGCGAGCAGGTCCTCGTACTCGCGCAGCAACGCCGCCCAGTTGTCGATCACCAACAGCACGTCGGCGGTCTGGTGCGGGGGAAGCTCGCCGGCCCGGCCGCGCTCGCGGGCTTCGTCCATCGAGTCGATCCCGAGCTCACGGAAGCACGCCTCGCGTTCCTGGATGAGCGCGCGCAGCTGATTGATCGTGGCGCGAACTCGCTCGGGATCGCTCTTGCCGGCCACGCCGCCGAAATGCGGCGCGCCGCTGAATGCGCGCAGCAGGCCGCCGCCGAAGTCGAGCCCATAGGCCCTGAGCTCAGAAGGACGGTAGGACAGCATCAGCGAGGCCAGCAGCGTGCGCAGCAGGGTGCTCTTGCCCGTGCGCGGCGCCCCCACGAGCGCGACGTGGCCACCGACGCCGGCGAGATCGAGCACCAGCGGATCCTGCCGCTGCTCGGAGGGGCGGTCGAGCAAGCCAATGCAGGCGCGAAGGCCACCGCGCGCCGGCCCCGGCGCCGACGCACCCCCACCGGCACCCGCACCCGCACCCGCACCGTCCGCAAACCAGTGCCCGCCCGTCCCCGCGGCACCCAGCACCGTGGAGAGGGGTAGCCGGGCCGGGAGCGGATCGAGCCATACCTGATGAACCGTCGTGGTCCCGTGCTCGGCACGCAGCCGCGCCACCAGCACGTCGAGCGCCGTCGAGCCGGCGTCGGCACGCGGGTTCGAGAGGGCCTGCGCCGCGGCCTCGGAGGAGACGAGCTCGAAGGAATCCACGAGCACGCCTCCCCCCGCCAGCGTCGTGTCCTCGTGGGGCGTGGTCACCAGCGCCGTCTTGAAGCGCTGGAAGACGTCGGTGTCGACGCTCATGTATCCGACGCCCGGAAACGGCGGGAGCAGGAACGCATCCGAGGTCCCGAGGACGGTCTTGCTCTCCGCCGCCGAGTACGTGCGCAGGCAGATGCGGTAGCGCAGGTGCCCCTCGAGCCCGCGCAGCCGGCCCTCCTCGAGGCGCTGGCTGGAGAGAAGCAGGTGCATGCCGAGGCTGCGACCCACGCGGCCAATGGCCAGGAACAGGTCGATGAACTCCGGCCGGTTCGCGAGCAGCTCCCCGAACTCGTCGACGATCAGCAGCAGATGGGGCAGGGGCTCGAGCGTCGGATCGGTCGCCTGAAGCGCTCGGTAGGCACCGATGTCGTCGAGGTTGCCCGCCGCCCGCAGGATCGCCTGGCGCCGCTGCTGCTCGCCGAACAGCGCCGCGTGCATCCGGTCGACGAGGCTCACGTCATGCTGCAGGTTGGTGATCATCCCGGCCGCGTGGGGAAGCGCCGCGAGCTCGGCGAACGCCGCTCCACCCTTGAAGTCGACGAACACGAAGCACAGCTCATCGGGGCTGTGGAACGCCGCCAGACTGGCGACGATGGTCCGCAGCAACTCGCTCTTGCCCGAGCCGGTGGCGCCCACGATCAATCCATGCGGTCCCATCCCCCCCTCGGCGGCCTGCTTGAGGTCGAGCACCAGGCGATCCCCCTGCTCGGTCACGCCGATTGGGGCACAGAGCGACTCGGGCGGATCGGCGAGCAGATCGGTGAGGCGCACCTCGGCCGCCAGATCGATGTTCGAGGCGCGGTCCTCGAGCCGAATCGGGGCGATCGCGCGGGACAGCGTCTCGGCCGCCGCAGCGCTGAGCTCGTCGAGCGCGATCGGAGCGATCCGGTAGCCGCTCGCGCCGGTGCGCTCGAGCTCGGCCGGCCCAGATGCCGGCACGACGATCCGCAGCGTTGCCTCGGGCGGCTCGGCCGCGCCGTCGGAGACCAGGCACAGCGTGCGCACCTTCAGGAACCGGCCGCGAGCGGCCAGCTCGCGCACGAGCGGAAGCCGCGCCACCGCGCTGCCGGCATGGAACTCATCGAGCACGAGCAGGAGCTCGGGAGCGTCGACCGTGGCTCCGCGGTCCTCGCCGATCGCCGATGACTCGATGCGGCGCAGCTGCTCGAGCCTGGGCTGCACGTGCTCCTCGAGCAACTGCGAGAGCCCGTCCAGGCTCGAGGCCATCAGGAGCGCCGGGCCGCCCGCCCGGCGCTGGCCGTCCTGGGCGCCTCGCGAGCGCGTGTGCGGAAGCCACTTCAGCCACCCCCACTCTCGCTCGCGCGCCGACTCGAAATAGGCCATTAGCCGCAGGTCCCCGGGGGCGCGGAACGCCGCCGCCTGCGCCAGCACGGCCCGGACGAGGCCGCCGATTCGCTCCCGGTCCCCGGTCAAGGTGACGACGCTGGCGTCGGCGAGCGAGGCCACCACCGACAGCTCGTCGACGGCCCGAAACCAAGACACGAGCTCCTGAGCCTGCTGATAGAGATCGGGCTCGTGCTCGGTCAGCGGGTCGTCGCTGAGGGTGAGCTCGAGCGGGCAGGCCAACGGGATCGCCGCCCGGCCGAGCCGGAAGGCAAGGAAGTCGGCGTCGTCCTTGCGGCGCTCCCACAGATAGCGCCGCTGCGCGACGAGCTTTGCCAGACGCAACGGATCTGGATAGAGCCGCTCGTCGACCTCGCGCTGGTGGTCGGCGATCACCTCGAGCTGCCGTTCGCGCTCGTCGAGGTGCGCCCGGTAGAGCCTGCGCTGCGTTCGCGCCGAGAGCTTTCCGCTACGGCGCTGCACCCAGTAGGACCCCAGCGAGGTCACCAGTGCGACCACGATGAACGCGCCGGCCACGACCAGGAACACCGTGCTCGGCATGACGATCGCGAACGCGACGATGCCCAGCGTTCCGAGCGCCGGCAGCAGAACCTGCAGGAGCGTCGAGACGCCCTGACGCCGCCGCGCCGGCGGCTCCGCGATCACGATCGCTTCGCCGGAAACCGCGCGCGGGAACGAGCGCGGAGGGCGGTGGAATGCGCGTGGATCCAATGGACCCGCCTCAGTCAGCCGTGACCCCGGCAGGGACGGACCAAACGGCTACGCGAACATCCGGGTGTTGTTGCTCTCGGTGACCGCGTAGTTGGTACCGGCCGTCTGGGTGGCAACGCCGATCTCATTGGACGCCTCCTGGATCCGCGTGGCCGCCACGTTCCAGTCGTTCATGGCGTTCTCAAACGCGCCGTTGGCAGCGCCGGTCCACTCGGAGTGGACGCTCATCGCGGTCGTCCGCAGCCGCCCGATCAGGGCCTCGATGTCGGCCGAGATCATCTGGATCTGTCGGCCTGCCGCCTGCACGGACTCCGGGGCGACTGAGTACTGAGACATCTGTTACCTCCTGTGAACCTGGATGGGACTTACCTGGAACCTGGATGAGTCCGGCCGGGAAGGCCTAGCTCCCTAGCCGGCCGGGCATACGAGTGCCTTCTCCCGTCTGGGATGACGCGCCTTGGTCATCCAACACTGCGTCGCTGACTGGCTGGCGGTGAGTGACCGGCGGGCCACGGCCAGCCGGCCGGTCTCGGTGCTCAGGCTCGCGTTCAGTCCGGCCAACATCCCCTTATCGCGCGTCAGCTGACTCGCCTGACTCGCGTTGGCGGCTCGTAGCGAGCTGACGGTCCCGGACTGGTTCGTGCCACCGGCGCTCGCCGACGCCACGAGCACGCCCACGAGCACGAGCACGGCGGCGAGGACCACCAGCGCGCCAATCAGACGCGGCCATTCGCGCACCCGCCGGGCGGTCATCGACACCAGGAACTCGCCAGTTGGTGAGCCAGGTCCTTGATCGCGATCCGGGTGGGCTGATCGAGCTCGGACACGGCCAGAGCCCCGGTATCGAGCTGACGCACGAGCGCGTCGTCGCGCGGAATCGCGGCGTAGCGCCGGGTCTTTCCATTGCGCTGGGCGACCTCGATCACGCGGCGGATCGAATCGTCGGGACGCCGGGGAACCATGTTCAACGCGAGCGTGACCGGGACGTCGGGGCGATGCTCGCCGAGGTAGCCGAGCATCCTCCCGGCGCGCCTCAGGCTTCCCCGGGTGGGCGTGGCGATGGCGACGATCTCATCGGCCGAGGAGAAGGCCCAGCGGGGGATCGTGCCGCGCAGGCCGATGCCGGGCGAGAGATCGAGCAGGATGACCGGGAAGAAGCGCCTGAGCAGCTCGAGCAGCTGCTGCATGTCTTCGGCGCCGATCCGCTCGATGTCGTTCGGATCGGTGGGTCCGGCCAAAAGCTGCGCTCCGCCTGGCAGCGTCACCAGGTACGGCGCCAGCTCACCCGGCGAATTGATCCGCTCCCGCGCGGCCAGGACGTCGGTGAGCGTGCCCCCCTGCCGGCCGTCCTGAGGCGTCGAGTCGGCGGCCGTGCCCCACTCGAGATCGGCGTCGATCACGACCACCCCGCAGCGCAACGCATCCGCGAGCATGTCGGCCAGCGTGAGCGTCAGCGTGGTCTTGCCGACGCCGCCTTTGATCGATCCGAGTGCGACGGTCACCCCCCGGGACAGACCGCGGACGCGCAGGTGCTGGAGGTCGTGGTCGAGTTGCTCCTCCTGCTTGGCCGGTGGGCTGGTCAGCAGGGAGCGGGCCCGCCCGACCAACCGGGTCCAGGCCGTGTCCCGCACCTCGCGACCATCGACGATCCGGTAGATGTCGGCCGGCAGCAACTCGGTGCTGAGCGGATCGTCGTGATCCCCGTCAAGCCCCGTGGGCGGCTCCGGGGGCGGCTCCGGCGGCGGCGCTTTCAGCGGGGGAGGCGGCGGCGCGGCATCACTGAGCGCCTCACGCAGATCCACCCGCAGTTCGGTCGCAGAAAATCGGTCGGCTCCGTTCTCCATCTGCGCATCCCCTGCCATCTGTGGTTGTACTGACTCTTGAACCCCTGTGTGCGGCCTAGCCGCGGCGCGATAGAACTACCCCTGGCCGCGACGGCATAAACGACGCAAACCTGGCAGAACCGGGTCCGGATTCGGACCCTCAGGCAGCCGCGCCGAGACCCAGCTCATCCCAGGAAAGCGCGAGCACGGCGGCGAGATCGAGCACGGATTGGTGGAGCGGGCGCGGCGCGCCCAGCCACTCGAACTCGCCCCGGAGGGCACGCTCGGCGTCGGGATCGTCCGGGATCCCGATCAGGCCGCTGGCGCGCGGGAACAGCGCGTCGAGTCGAAGCAGATCGTCGGCGCCCTGCTTGCCGCGGCGCAGCCGGTTGCAGACCACGGTCATCGGCCGGCCTGTCCGCTCGAGCAGCCTCATCGCCTCGACCACCAGGCTCGCGGTCGCACCCGACGCATCCGTGACCACAACCAGCTGATCGCAGGCGAGGATCGCGGCCTGCACCCCAGGCTGGCCGAGGCCGGTGCCGCAGTCCATCACCAGCACCCCCGCCAGCCGCTGCAGATTCCCGATCACGCGCGCGTAGGTCGCGCGGTCGGCCCGCGCCATCTGCGCCGGATCGCGCGGAGAGGGGACGACGCGGAGCCCGCCCGGGAGGCTCCAGAGCGTTCGATCGAGCTCGGCGAAGGTGACCGCACCGTGGGCAAGCGCGTCGAAGACCCCGCTGTCCCGGGCCTCCGAGGTTTTCGCACCCGCATGCGCGGGCGCGACACGACCGAGCGAGCCGTAGTCCACGTCCGCGTCCAGGGCCAGAACCGTCTCGGAGCGCAGCGCGCACATGAGCTCCCCGAGCAGAATCGAGATCGTGGTCTTGCCCACCCCGCCCTTTGGCGATACCACCGCGACCGTCGCGCAGCGGGTCAGCCGAGCGGCGCCAACCGCTTGCTCGAGCGTCGCGCGCGCCCCTTCCGCCGCGGCCGAAGCGTCCGGAATCTGCGGCACGATCCGGCCCCGGAGCGACGGGGCGGCGGTGGGCTGAGCCAGGAGCGCGCGCGCCCGGTCAAGCGGCGATCCGGCCGGTCCACCGGCGAGCGGTGAGCTCGGGACGGGATCCGGTCGCTGCTCGGCGTCGCGGCGCAGGACCACGACCGTCCCATCGAGAATGCCCGAGTCCTCGAGCGTCAGATCCGGCTGGATGGGCTGCTTGCCCATCACGGCAAGCCCCCACCCGGGAAGCCTCTGGGCCTCTTCGCCGATACCGCCCGCGGTGAGCAGGCTGGGCAGCAGCTCGGTCACCGCGGTATCGGCGTCGACCACGAGGTCGGTCGTCCGCTCGGGCCCGATCAACGTGATCAGCACCGTCCGCATGCGCAGATGATGCCCCAGGAGGGGAGTGGCACACCTCAGTCCGCCGTGGACCGCAAGCCGGGGCCTTGGCCGAATACGGCCCAGTGTGCTTGCTGCTTGCTGCTAAGCTGCAAGCACAGCAAACGAATCACCGATCTGCCTCGCTTGCGCGCTAGCTAGATTCTTGCTAAGCTGCAAGCACAGCACATCACGGACCGAACCCGATCCTCCAGGAGACAACACATGGCAACCACCACTGCGAACAAGACCGGAATCCCCTCGTTCGACGCCGCCTTCGAGCAGGTGCGCGAGAGCAATGAGCAGGTCCTGGCCGCCACCCGCAAGGCCGCGAACCTGTATCTCGACACCTACGAGAAGACCGTCGACCGGACCACCGAGCTGCAGCTGAAGCTGGCCGGTCTGAGCCAGCAGGAGTGGCTGAAGAGCCTGATCGAGGCGCAGGTCGACGTGACCCGCGAGCTCGCCGGCTCCTACACCACGACGGCTCGCAGCCTGCTGAAGTAGGGTTTCCGACATCTGTGACTGGTAGAAGCACCGGTGGGATTTCCACCGGTGCTTCGTCGTTTTTAGGGTGCTTTGAGGTTTTCGCCAAGGAGGTCGAGCATGAGCGCTTTCACACAATGTCCCCCAGTCCCCTCCCCCGCCTTCGGCTCGGGCCTGCTGGATAGCTGGCTCGACGGGTACGCCAGCGCCGTCGAAGGGATGGGCAAGATCTGGTCCGCGGCCTATGAGCGCGGCCCCACAGCTTTGAACGTACCCCGCTGGATCGCCACCACAGCGGACCGCCGGGCGCCCGCCTGGACCACCCCGCACGAGGTGGTGTTCGAGGCCCCGCTGGCGCGCCTGCGCGACTTCTCGGTCTCCAAGCGGCGCGTCGTCCCCACCCTCGTCCTCCCGCCCCAGGCCGGCCACGATTCGTGCATCGTCGACTACTCGGCCGAGCAGAGCCAGATGCGGACGATCGTCGAAGCGGGGCTCGAGCGGGCCTTCTCGCTCGACTGGGTTGGCGCCACCCGCGAAACCAAGGATGCCTCGATCGAGGACTACGTGGACATCGTCGACCGCGCGGTCGAGCACTGCGGCGGCCGTGTGAACCTGATCGGCGACTGCCAGGGTGGCTGGCTGGCCACGATGTACGCCGCCCTGCGCCCGGAGCGGGTCAACACGTTGACGATCGCGGGAGCGCCGATTGACTTCCACGCCGGTGAGCCCGTCATCCACGAGGTGGTCCGGCGCGTCGCGCCCGACGGCAACCTGCGCTTCTACGAGGGGCTCGTGGCCATGGACGGCGGCGTGCTCGAGGGCCGTCACATCCTGTCGGGCTTCATCATGATCCAGCCCGCGGCCGAGATCTCGCGCCAGATCGACCTGCTGCTGCACCTTGACGACGACGCCCACGTGGCGCGCTACCGCGAGTTCGAGGACTGGTTCAAGCACACCCAGGCCGTCCCCGGTGCGTTCTACCTGTGGATCGTCCGGAACCTGTTCCGCGACAACGCGCTGATCGCCGGCGCACTCGAGGTCGGCGGCGAGAAGGTCGACCTGAGCCGGATCGAGATGCCGCTCAACCTGCTGGCCGGCGCGACCGACCACATCACGCCGCCCGACCAGGTGTTCGCGCTCGCCGACTACGCCTCGACACCGGCCGACCTCGTCACCCGCGACGTGACGCGCGGCGGTCATCTCGGGCTCTTCATGAGCCACGAGGCACTGCGCGAGCACTGGCCGGGCGTCCTGGCCGAGGTCGTCAAGCACTCCCGCGCGTCGCGCCCGGCAAGGTCGGGTAGCCCCCGGTAAAGACCCCGAACCAGGGAGGACCCGATGGGCGACCGAACGCAGCGAGTCAAGGGCAAGGCAGAAGAGACCAAGGGACGCCTCAAGCGCGAGACCGGCGCCGCGACCGGCCGCCCCGGGACCGAGGCCCGCGGTGCGGCCGAGGAGACCAAGGGCAAGGCCAAGAACGCGATCGGAAAGGCTCGGAGCGCAGTCAAGAAGGCGACCCGCTAGAGCGGCATCGTGAAGATCTGACCCTGCCAGCCGTTGAGCTCGAACCGGCTGGAGCGGCTGAAGCCCTGCTTCTCATACCAGCGAACCAGGCCGGGAGCGTGGGCCCAGCAGTCGACGCGGAGCACCTCGGCCCCGCGGTCGTAGCCGAGCTCGATCGCCCGGTTGACGAGCTCTGAGCCGATGCCGCGTCCCATCAGCCGCCGGGAGCTGAGCAGCAGGATGATGTAGAGCTCCGGGACGGGCGCCGGCGGCGCGTAGGCCGGCGCCGGTCCGACGACCAGGACGCCGACCGGCTCGTCCTCGAGCTCGGCGATGTGGAGACCCCCGGCGATGCGGAATCCATGCACCCGCTCGCGCACGCCGGGCCGCTCGGAGAACGGGGTCGCTCCCCACTGGCCCGTCTGACCCCGCTCGACCAGCCACGCCACGGCCTCGTCGAACAGCGCCACTACGGCGCGGCCGTCAGCTTCGCCTCCGGGCCGGATGGTGAGGCCGCTCAGGGACATCCGGCGAGGCATTATCAACCCGGTGGGCAGTGCGGGCTATGCCCGGGCAATCGAGGCGGGATCGACCCCGTCCAGCCGCGTCATGGTGACGCTCGCCTCGAGCGTGGCGGTCGCGCTCCCGCGGTAGACACCCTTGATCGGGGGCACGTCGGAGTACTGGCGCCCGTGGCCGATCTTGACGTGGTTCTCGCCGGCCAGACCCCGGTTGGTCGGGTCGGCGCCCACCCACACCGGCTCCCCCTCTCCGGGCACGGGAAGGAGCGCCTCCAGCCACGCGTGGGTGTCGACCTCGATCGACTGCTGGCCCCCCGCGCTGCCGGCCGCGAACAGATAGCCCGAAACGTAACGGGCGGCGATCCCGTGGTGACGCAGCAGGCAGAGGCCCAGATGGACGAAGTCCTGGCACACCCCGGCGCCACCGTTCAGCACATCGCGCACGGTCGAGTCGACATAGGTGGCCCCCTGGCGGTACTCGAAGCGGTCGGGGATCAGCTCGGCGATCAGCAGCAGCATCCCCAGGGGCGAGTCCGCCGCCCGGGTCGTGGCGAGCAGCTCGACCATCGCGGGGTGCTCGGGCGCGTCGTCGGTCTGGAGCAGGAACTCGCCCCCGGCCTCGCGGTAGACGGGATCCTCAAGAGTTTCCCAGGTGGCCTGCGGGGGGTCGGCGCCAGGCTTGGTGCTCACCCGTGCCCGGACGTCGATGGTGAGCTGCTGGTGGGGCCGGGAGACTTCGAACTCCACGACATCGGTGCCGAAGTAGTCGGTGTGGCGGTGCAGCCGGACCTCCGGGGTAAGCCGGACCGTGAACTCGTCGCAGCGCTGGCGGGCGGTGGCGGCCGGCTTGACGCGCAGAGCGTTCAGGTTGTCGACGACGTCGCCGTCGTACTGGTAGCTGGTCAGGTACCGGATCGCGAAGTTCATGGAGAGCGGCTCTTCAATCATGCCGCCACCTACAGATGTACCGCCGCCAACGCGGCTATCGCGAAGTAGCGGTCCCCGATGTCGCGGTCGATCAGCTCGAGCTCCCCCTGTACCCGCTCCAGAATCCCGGCTAACCCGAGCCTGCCCTGTGGCGTTCGGCGCTGAAGCTCAAGCTCGGCGACCAGCCGCTCCAGGCGCAGCACTGGCGGCGAGGACCGTGGATTTGCGTCGGCGTCCACCAGCGCATCGCGTAGCGCCGCCACCGAGGAGGCGACCGATCCCGGATACGAGCCGTCATAGAGCAGGAAGCGCACCACCGGGACCACGGTCGGCGCGTCGCGAACCGCGCGCCGGTAAGCCTGGGCTCCGCCGACCGACTGCAGAAGCGCGATCGCCTCGCTCTCGTGGCCGCCCCGGGCTGACTCCCCCGGGACGGTGACCAGCAGCATCCGCAGCACCATGTCGGCTTGCTCGATCCGCCCGCCGGCCTCGAGGAAGGCACGGCCATCATCGTGGAGCATGGTCCGGTCGACCAGGCCCCAGAAGAGCGCGCAGCGCTCCTTGACCTCCTGGTAGACCGAGTACGGCCCCGTCTGCAGCGCGGCGGCCAGGTCATAGCGCTGCAGCGAGAGGTAGAACGAGTTGAGCGCCTCCCACATTTCGGTCGAGATCACGTCGCGCAACGTGCGGCCGCGCTCGCGGGCGCGGGTGATGCAGGAGACGATCGAGGCCTGGCTCTGAACGTCGAGAGTCAACAGGCGCGCCGTCTCGGCGCGGCCCAGCGGCCGATGCTCGGCGGTCGCGGGCTCGAGCGCGCTCTCGCCCGGCCTGGGCGGCTTGCCGCCGATGATCGTGAGCACCGCGTCCCACGTGAGTGAGATGCTGCGTTCGCCCGGCGCTCCGGCTACGTCGGCGTGAAAGGCACCGTCGAGCGTACGCGCGGTGTGCTCGCCCCGGGTGAGATCTCGTCCCAGCCAGAAGAGCTCGTGGGCGATCCGGGCCAGCATCAGGCAATCTGGGCCGGCATCACTGCTGTTGCTGCTGCGCCTGGCCGTGCCAGCCGCCGTAGCGCACATCGGGAAGGCGTGGCGGACGCTGAGCCGGGAGCGTGCCCGGGGCCAGGTCAACCGAGGCGCCGTCGTCGAGCACCCAGGTGTCCTTCGAGCCACCCCCCTGCGAGGAGTTCACGATCATCGATCCGTCGTGGAGCGCGACCCGAGTGAGGCCACCGGGCACGATCCGGATCTCCTCCCCGAACACCGCGAACGGACGGAGATCTACGTGGCGGGGAGCGAGCCGCCCATCGCCCGCCTCCGTGGGCACGGTTGACAGGTGCACGAGCTCCTGGGCGATGAACCGCTCCGGCTGGGCTTCGACCAGGCGCGCCTGCCGCTCTCGCTCCTCGGGCCCGGCCTGGGGGCCGATGAAGACGCCCTTACCGCCCGATTCAGAGGTGGGCTTGATCACCAGCTCGTGCAGGCGACCGAGCACCTCCTTGCGCAGCGCCTCGTCGGTGAGCAGATAGGTCGGAACGTTCTCAAGGATCGGTTCCTCGCCCAGGTAGAAGCGGATCATCTCCGGGACGTAGTGATAGACCGCCTTATCGTCGGCCACGCCGGTCCCGATCGCGTTGGCGATCGCCACAGTGCCGGCGCGATAGGCGCGCACCAGCCCCGGAACGCCCAACAACGAGTTGGCGCGGAACTCAAGCGGATCGATGAAGTCGTCGTCGAGCCTGCGGTAGATCGTGTGCACCCGCTGCAGACCGCTGGTCGTGCGCATGTAGCAGACGGCGTCGCGAACCACGAGGTCGCCCGCCTCGACCAGCTCAATGCCCATCTGGCGAGCCAGAAAGGCGTGCTCGAAATAGGCCGAGTTCATCGGCCCCGGCGTCCACAGCACGACGTTCGCTTCGCCGGCCTCGACGCCCGGAGCCACCGAGCGCAGCGCCTCCAGGAGCAGCGACGGATAGTGATCCACGGCTCGGATCCGCTGACCCTCGAACAGCTCCGGCATCAGCCGCGTCATGGCCAGCCGGTTCTCGATCACATAGGAGATGCCCGAGGGTGTCCTGACGTTGTCCTCGAGGACTCGCCAGCGACCGTCGCCGCCGCGCACCAGATCGCAGCCCGACACGTGGCAGTAGACCCCGCCGGGCGGCCGTACACCGTGCACGGGCCGCGCGAACTGTGGGCGACTGACCACCAGCGACCAGGGGACGATCCCGGCCCGCACGATCTCGTGGGCGTGGTAGACGTCGTCGACGAACGTGTTCAGGGCCCGGATGCGTTGGGCCAATCCCCGCTTGATCGCGGTCCATTCGGCCGCGGTGAGGACTCGCGGGACCAGGTCCAGCGGCCAGGCCCGGTCGCGTCGCTCGCCGTCCCCGGTCGGCACCTCGAACGTGATCCCCTGCTGCATGAAGATCGTGTCGCGGCGCCGGCCGGCAGCGCGCAGGCGCTCGGACCCCAGGCGCGCCAGGGTGTCGAGCAGTCGCGCTGCGTGCGGGAGCGGCACCCCGTCGACGCCAACGAGCTCGTCCCGGCATCCCGCCGGAACCAGATATCCATCGAGCAGCTCGTCGCTTGGGGTGACCATGATTGGCGAGGTTTATCGAGTCTCGGCGGGGCCTGCTACACCCGCGCGGCCAACGCAGACGCCGCCGGCTTGGCCAGGTGTCGAATGCCCCGTCCTCACTCGGCGATGTAGTGCCGGTTGCCCGCCGGGTCGACCCACACGCGCATGACTCGCTGGGTCCGGTTGTCGCGAAACCGCTCGTTCGTGGGCTGCCAGTCGGCGCCGGGCTTCTCCACCTCGCCGTGACCGCGCCCCCACCTGGGCCGGCGCTCGCGAGCCGGAGTGGGGGCGAGCGGCGGCAGCCCCGCCATCGCCTCGGCGGCGGCCTCGCGCGTCTCCGCTTCGGCGACCACGGCCACCCGGCGCTCGAGCTCGGCGACGTCGAGCCGTCCTTCCGCGGCGTGGCGCTTCAGCGTCTCGTACAGCAGCTCGCGATCGGCGTCGCCGAGCAGCATCGCCGGTTACGGCGCGCGCTCGACCTTGACCGCCGTCCCGTAGGCCACGATCTCGGTGAACTGCCCGCCGATCTCCGAGGAGTCGAAGCGGACCCCGACGATCGCGTCGGCCCCGAGCAGGCGCGCGTTATCGGACATGCGGTCGATCGCGTGGCGGCGCGAGTCCTCCAGGAGCTGCGTGTACTCGGACACCTCGCCGCGCCGAAGCGCCCGAAAGGATGACGTGACGCCGCCGACCAGGCCCATGCTCCGGACCACCAGCCCGTAGCAGACGCCCAGGTTCTCCTGGATGCGGACGCCGGGAAGCTCGAGGCCCGTGGTCATCGGCAGATCGGCCGTGTCGCTCACGTCCGGCAACTTACCAGTGAGGGAGACATCGGGCCGCGGCTCTGGGCCTCCGGGTCACACCCGCCTCCGGCCGCGCCGGCGCCGGCGGGACAACTCGATGGCGACACCCGCGCCCACCAGCAGGACGATGCCCACGACGCTCACCCAGCCGAGGTCGCTGACCCAGTCGAGGACCGGGGGGCCGGCGTAGTACGCGGCCAACCCGATCCCGACCGCCCAGATCAGCGCGGTCACCTCGTTGGTGATGAGGTAGACCCACGTTTGCACCCGGTTGATCCCGG
>Ga0335075_10006543_pt1 | contig 17966 bp, 11 predicted proteins | sample Lox_Sample_24_FD_206723 | JGI IMG/M metagenome (GOLD analysis project Ga0335075, IMG submission 206723) | Soil microbial communities from Loxahatchee National Wildlife Refuge, Florida, United States - Lox_Sample_2.4 | ecosystem: Environmental > Terrestrial > Soil > Wetlands | place: USA...
ATCGCACTCAACTTGGTCCGCCGCGAGACCTCCAAGGGCTCACTGCGCAAAAAGCTCAGGCGCGCCGCCTGGAGCGACAGCTTCCTAGCCACAGTGCTGGCTCAGATCTGAAATGCGATTGCCCTGGGCCGGGGTGGTTGTTCTCGGGGTGATCTCGTCCGCGGTCGTGGCCCTCAACCGCGGCGAGCCCGTGAATGCGGCCTGGCTGCTCGTGGCGTCTGTCTGCATCTATTTCATTTCCTATCGCTTTTACGGCCTTTTCATCGCCAAGAAGGCGCTCGGGATCGACCCGGCACGGCAGACGCCCGCGTATCGGCACAATGACGGGCTGGATTACGTGCCCACCAATCGTTACGAACTGTTCGGGCACCATTTCGCGGCGATCGCCGGCGCCGGACCGCTGGTCGGGCCCGTCCTGGCCGCGCAGATGGGCTATCTTCCCGGCACGCTCTGGATTCTCGGCGGCGTGGTCTTCGCCGGCGCGGTCCAGGACATGACGGTGCTGTTCATCTCGACGCGGCGCGACGGCCGCTCACTCGGCGATATGATTCGCTCCGAAATGGGTCCCGTGGCCGGGGCCGCCGCTGGGATCGGCGTGCTGCTGATCTGCGTGATCATCATCGCGGTCCTGGCGCTGGTCGTGGTCAAGGCGCTGACGGCAAGCCCGTGGGGAACCTTCGCCGTTCTTGCGACCATCCCGATCGCCTTCATCATGGGGCTCTATGACCGCTTCTTCCGGCCGGGGCGCCTAGCGGAAGTGTCCATTCTCGGCGCGGTCCTGCTGCTGGCGGCCATCGTGTTCGGGCGGAACGTCGCCGCTCTGCCGGCCCTGGCCTACTACTTCAACCTCTCCGGCCCGACACTCGCGCTGATCATCATCGGCTACGGGTTCGTGGCCTCGGTCATCCCGGTCTGGCTGCTGCTCGTCCCGCGCACCTATCTCTCGACCTTCATGAAGGTCGGCGCGCTGGTCCTGCTCGCGGCGGGCATCATCATCGTCCGGTCGGAACTGCAACTGGCGGCGATCACTAGGTTCGTCGATGGGACCGGCCCGGTCTGGGCAGGCAGCCTGTTCCCGTTCCTCTTCATCACGATCGCCTGCGGATCGGTCTCCGGCTGGCACTCGCTCGTCTCGTCGGGCACCACGCCGAAGATGATCGAGAATGAGAGCCAGATTCCGTTCATCGGCTATGGCGGCATGCTGACCGAATCGTTCGTTGCCATCATGGCGATGATCGGCGCCTCGGTGATCCATCCTGGTGTCTATTTCGCGATGAACAGCTCCGCCGGGCTGATCGGCAGCACGGCGGCACAGGCGGCGCACGTCATCTCGTCCTGGGGCTTCACCGTGACGCCGGAGATGCTGTCCCAGGTGGCGCACGACGTGGGCGAGACGACCATCCTCTCGCGCACCGGCGGCGCACCGACGCTTGCGGTCGGCATGGCGACCATCTTCGCGCAGTTCCTGGGCGGCCGCGCGCTGATGGGGATCTGGTACCATTTCGCCATCCTGTTCGAAGCGCTCTTCATCCTGACGACGGTCGATTCCGGCACCCGGATCTGCCGCTTCATGATCCAGGACTATGTCGGCAACCTCGTCCCTTCGTTCAAAGACACCAAGTCCTGGACGAACAATCTCATCGGCTCGGGGATTTCCTGCGTGCTCTGGGGATATCTCCTCTATGAGGGCGTGATCGATCCCTATGGCGGCATCTGGACGATGTGGCCGCTGTTCGGCGCGACCAACCAGATGCTGGCGGCCATCGCCCTCATCCTGTGCACGGTGATCCTGTTCAAGATGAAGCGTGAGCGCTTCGCCTGGATCACCATCGTGCCGACCGTGTGGCTGGTGATCTGCACGGTGACCGCGGGGCTCGAGAAGGTCTTCGATCCGGATCCGGAGGTCGGCTTCATCAGCCATGCGCTGAAATTCAGCCGGGCGCTCGAAGCGCATCACGTGCTCGCTCCTGCCAGGTCGCTCGGCACCATGAGCCGCGTCATCACCAACGACTATGTGGATGCGGGCCTCGCGGCCCTGGCCGTGGCGCTGGTCGTGATCATGATCATCTATGCGGTCATCGAGATCCCCAGGGCGATGAGCGCTCCCGACAGCACGGTGATCGAAATCGGCGGTCCGACCGAGGCAGTGGCAGGAGGTGGCGATGATTGAGGGCCTCCAGCGCTTCTGCAGATGCGCGGCGCGCACGGCGCACCTCATGGTCGGCATTCCCGATTATGAGACCTATGTCAGGCACCGTCGGGTGACCCATCCGGAAGAGCCGATCATGACGTACGAGGAGTTCTACCGGGAGGTCCAGAAGCGGCGCTACACGATGGAGAAAGGCCAGTTCAGAGGCGGCTGCTGTTGAGCCGGGGTGGCGCGGCGCTTTTCCGCCGGGCTTGCACCGAGGGTGAGGGACGGAGGTGTTGCCCATGACGAGGGTGCAGCAGCGTGACATCACGCCGCGCGTGGACCTGACCCATGAAAAAGGAACTGGTCCGGAACGGGCGCGACGTCCCGTCTATGTCGATCTCCTGCCACCCTGCAACCATGCCTGCCCGGCCGGAGAGAACATCCAGGCCTGGCTCGATCTGGCGCAAGGGGGCCGCTATCGCGAAGCCTGGGCGATGCTGGTCCGCGACAATCCGATGCCCGCCGTGCACGGCCGCGTCTGCTATCACCCGTGCGAATCGCGCTGCAATCGGGCCGAGCTGGATGCCGCGGTCAGCATCCACGCGGTGGAACGGTTTCTCGGCGATCTTGCCGCCGAGAAGGGTTGGACGTTCGAACGCGGCGCACCGCCGAGTGGCAAGCGCGTGCTCGTTGTCGGCGCCGGGCCGAGCGGGCTCTCAGCTGCCTACCACCTCGCGCGGCTTGGCCACACGGTCGAGATCCGGGAGGCGGGTCCCTTGGCCGGGGGGATGATGCATTTCGGCATACCGGCGTACCGGCTGCCGCGGACGGATCTGGCGCGCGAGGTTGCGCGCATCGAGGCGATGGGGGTGCGAATCGTCACCAACCACAAAGTCGAGGAGTTGCTGGCCGAGAAAGAGGAAGGCGGATTCGCTGCCGTCTTCGTGGCGATCGGTGCCGGGATCGGCAAGCACGTGAACATTCCGGCACGCGATGCCGTCCGCGTGCTCGATGCCGTTTCCCTGCTGCACAACGTGACGGGCGGTGAGGCGCCGCTGCTCGGACGGCGGGTCGTCGTCTATGGCGGCGGAAACACGGCGATGGACGCGGCGCGCACCGCGAAACGCCTGGGCGCCGAGGAAGCCCTGATCATCTATCGTCGCGACCGCGCGCACATGCCTGCGCACGCCTTCGAGGCGGACGAGGCGATCGAGGAAGGCGTGAAGATCAAATGGCTGACGACCATCAAGGAGGTGGCCGGCCCGGAACTGACGGTCGAGATGATGGAGCTGGACAGCAACGGGCGGCCGCATCCGACCGGCAGGCTTGATACGCTGAAGGCCGATGCGATCATCCTCGCGCTTGGCCAGGAGACCGACAGCCGCTTCCTCCGCAATGTACCGGGCCTTGCATTCGCCGATGATGGTGCCGTCAGGGTCGGCCCGGACATGATGACCGGACATCCCGGTATCTTCGCGGGCGGCGACATGGTGCCGGGCGAACAGTCGGTCACCATCTCCGTCGGTCACGGGAAGCGGGCGGCGCGGCACATCGATGCCTGGCTCCGGGAAGCGACATTCGAGCATCCGCCCGAACATTCCATCGTGACATTCTCCATGCTGCATCTGCCGGTCTACAGCGACGCCGAACCGCGCGCGCAGAAGACGCTGGCCCTTCCCGAGCGCGTGAGCGGGTTCGAGGAGGTCGTCGCCGGCCTTTCCGAGAAAGAGGCGCGATATGAGGCCGAGCGCTGCCTTTCCTGCGGCAACTGCTTCGAGTGCGACAATTGCTACGCCGCCTGCCCTGAGGATGCGATCGTCAAGCTCGGGCCTGGCAGGCGCTATCGGTACGAGTATGCGAAGTGCACGGGATGCGCCGTTTGCTTCGAGGTGTGCCCGTGCCACGCGATCGATATGATCGAGGAGCCCGCGGCACATGAGTGAGCAGGCGAAGCACGTCGCGACCATGGACGGCAACAGCGCGGTTGCGTACGTGGCCTACCGGGTCAACGAAGCCTGCGCGATCTTTCCCATCACGCCCTCTTCGCCGATGGCGGAACTCGCCGACGAATGGGCCTCTCTCGGCATTGCGAACATCTGGGGCAATGTTCCCGTCGTGCAGGAGATGCAGAGTGAAGGCGGGGCTGCGGGCGCCGTGCACGGCGCGCTGCAGGCGGGCGCGCTGACGACGACCTTCACGGCCTCCCAGGGGCTCATGCTGATGATCCCCAACATGTTCAAGATCGCCGGCGAGTTGACGGCCAGCGTCTTTCATGTCGCGGCGCGCTCAATCGCCACTCATGCGCTGTCGATCTTCGGGGACCACTCGGACGTGATGGCGACGCGCTCCACCGGCTTCGCGCTGCTTGCCTCGGGCTCGGTGCAGGAGGCGCACGATTCGGCCCTCATTGCCCAGGCGGCGACGCTGAAATCGCGGATTCCGTTTGTGCATTTCTTCGACGGATTTCGCACCTCGCACGAGTTGAACACGCTGAGCCTGCTCGGCGACGGCCAGATTCGCGCGATGATCGATGACGAGCTTGTGCGGGCGCACCGGGCGCGGGCGCTGAACCCCGAGAATCCCTTCATCCGCGGCACCGCGCAGAACCCGGACACCTTCTTCCAGGGCCGGGAGGCGGTGAACCCCTTCTATGCCAAGGTACCGGAAGTGGTGCAGGCGGCGATGAACGATTTTGCCCGGCTCACGGGCCGCGCCTATCGGCTGTTCGATTATGACGGCCCCGCGGATGCCGAGCGCGTGCTGGTGCTGATGGCTTCCGGGGCGGAGGTGGCCCGCGAGACAGCCGCCGCGCTCAACGCCGCCGGCGAGAAGGTCGGCGTGATCCAGGTGCGGCTCTATCGTCCTTTTTCGGCGGCGCATTTCTTCGCCGCGCTGCCCGCCACATGTCGCGCCGTTGCCGTGCTCGACCGGACGAAGGAGCCGGGAGCGGGTGAGCCGCTCTATCTCGACGTCGTAGCGACGCTGGCCCAGGCTTTCTCGCGCGGCGGGCTGAGGTCGATGCCGATCGTGATCGGCGGGCGCTACGGGCTTTCGTCGAAGGATTTCACGCCTGCCATGGCGAAGGCGGTGTTCGACGAGTTGAAGAAGCCCGAGCCGAAGGGCGGCTTCACGGTCGGCATCACGGACGATGTTTCCGCGACAAGCCTCGATGTGGATCCCCGCTATTCCATCGAATCCGCCGAGACCGTGCGGGCGGTTTTCTACGGTCTCGGCGCGGACGGCACGGTCGGGGCGAACAAGAATAGTGTGAAGATCATTGCCGAGGATGCGGGGCTGTACGCCCAGGGGTATTTTGTCTATGATTCTCACAAGTCGGGCGCTCAGACCGTCTCGCATCTGCGCTTCGGGCCGAAGCCGATCCGCGCACCGTACCTGATCCAGGAAGCGAACTTCGTCGGCTGCCACCAGTTCCAGTTCCTCGAGCGGCAGGACGTGCTGCGGCTGGCGGCACCGGGTGCGATCTTCCTGCTCAACAGCCCGTACGGGCCGGAAGAGGTCTGGAGTCACCTGCCGCGGTCGGTGCAAGGCCGGATCATCGAGAGAAGGCTCCGCTTCTTCGTCATCGACGCGACTTCGGTCGCCGAGGCGGTCGGGCTCAGGAGTCGCACGAACACGGTCTTGCAGACCTGCTTTTTTGCGCTCTCGGGCGTGCTTCCGCGCGAGGCGGCGATCGCGCAGATCAAGAACGCGATTCGCAAGACCTACGGATCGAAGGGCGAGGAGGTGGTGCAGCAGAACTTCAGGGCCGTGGACGGCACGCTTTCGCGGCTGCACGAAGTCACGGTACCGCAGGCACCGACGAGCGCGTTCGACCGACCGCCGCCGGTTCCGGCACAAGCGCCGGAATTCGTGCAGAGGGTGACGGCCCGGATGTTCGAGGGGCTCGGCGACGACATTCCGGTCAGCCTGATGCCCGCGGACGGCACGTTTCCGTCCGGGACGGCGATCTGGGAAAAGCGGAACGTCGCCGACGAGGTGCCGGTGTGGCGATCCGATCTCTGTGTGCAGTGCGGGCAATGCAGCTTCGTCTGCCCGCACAGTGTCATCCGGGCCAAGTATTATGATGTCTCCCGGCTCGAAGCTGCACCGTCGAGCTTCAAATCGGCGCCTGTCGCCGCCCGCGGCTATCCGGATATCCGCTTCACCCTGCAGTTCTATGTCGAAGATTGCACGGGGTGCGGGCTCTGCATCGAGGCCTGCCCGGCGCATAGCCCGGTCGAGCCCGGCATCAAGGCGATCAATCTCGAGCGCAAGGCGCTGCTCGTTGCGGGCGAACGGGCGAATATCACGTTCTTCGAAGAGCTGCCCGTCAATGACCGGGCCCGGGTCGATTTCGCGAACGTGCGCGGGGTGCAGTTCCTGGAGCCGCTGTTCGCGTTCTCGGGGGCCTGCGCCGGCTGCGGCGAGACGCCCTATCTCAAGCTACTTTCCCAGCTTTTCGGCGACCGGCTGATGGTTGCGAACGCGACCGGATGCTCCTCGATCTACGGGGCGAACCTGCCCGTGACACCGTGGGGGAAGAACGCGGAGGGACGGGGGCCGGCGTGGTCGAACTCGCTGTTCGAGGATGACGCCGAATTCGGTTTCGGCTTCCGGCTGGCCGCCGACAAGCACCTGGAGCTTGCCAAGGACCGGCTCCGATCCCTTGCCGCAGAGCTTGGAGAAAATCTCGTCGAGGCGATCCTGAAGGCGCCGCAGGTGCGCGAATCGGAAATCCGGGCGCAGCGCGCGCGCGTGGCCGAGCTGAAGGCGAAGCTCGTCGCGCTCAGCGAAAAGAGCGAGGTTGCGCGCGATCTTCTTTCGGTGGTGGATCACCTGGTCCGGCGCAGTATCTGGATCGTGGGCGGAGACGGCTGGGCCTATGACATCGGCTATGGCGGCCTCGACCACGTGCTGGCGAGCGGCCGGGACGTCAATGTGCTGGTGCTCGATACCGAGGTCTATTCCAACACGGGGGGACAGGCCTCGAAGGCAACGCCGCTCGGTGCGATCGCCAAGTTCGCCGCCGCCGGCAAGCGCGTGGCGCGCAAGGACCTGGCGCTGCAGGCGATCGCGTACGGCAGTGTCTACGTCGCGCAGGTCGCGATGGGTGCCAACCCACAGCAGACCTTGCTCGCCTTCCGCGAGGCCGAAGCCTATCCGGGCACGTCGCTCATCCTTGCCTACAGCCATTGCATCGCGCACGGGTTCGATCTCCGCTATGGCATGGCGCAGCAGCGAATGGCCGCAGCCAGTGGCTATTGGCCGCTTTTTCGCTATAGCCCGGCGATGCGCGAGATCGGTGAGGCGCCGTTCCGCCTCGATTCGCCGCGGCCGACGATTCCGCTCAAGGATTATGCCTATAACGAGCTGCGCTATCGCGCGCTGGCCGCCATGCGCCCGGAGGAAGCGGCTCAGCTTCTCGCGCGGGCGCAGCAGGACGTCGTTGAGAAATACCGCACCTACGAGAGCTTTGCACGCGAGCCGGCCGGCCCGGGGCCGACAGAGGCGGCGCTCCGCGTGAGCTGAAATCGAGACGCCGGAGCGGAGACACCGGAGCGGAGACAAGGGCCGATGAACCTGACCACGCGGTACCTGGGGCTGGAGCTTCCGACGCCCATCATCGCCGGGGCCGGCCCGCTGAGCGGGGAGCTCGACAATATTCGCCGACTTCAGGATCTGGGCGCCGGGGCCATCGTTCTTCCTTCGATCTTCGAAGAGCAGATCGAGCGCGAGGAGCGCCTGATCGAAGAGCTGATCACGGCCGGGACCGAGAGCTTCGGCGAAGCGCTCAGCTATTTTCCGGCCCAGGCGGCCTATGCCATGGATCCCGGGCATTATCTCGATTTCGTCCGTCGCGCGGCGGCGGCCGCGACGATTCCGATCATTGCGAGCCTGAACGGCACCACCAGCCATGGCTGGACCTCGTACGCGCGGCGGCTGGAGGAGGCCGGCGCGCGCGCCCTGGAACTCAATATCTATTTCATCCCTTCCGATATCCGCGCGTCCGGACGCGACGTCGAAGAGCGCTATCTCGAGATCGTCAGCGCCGTGCGAAAGACCGTGAAAATTCCGATCGCGGTCAAGGTCGGTCCCTATTTCAGCTCGCCCGGCCATTTCGCTCTCGCACTGGCGCGCGAGGGCGCGGACGGGCTGGTGCTGTTCAACCGGTTCTACCAGCCGGACATCGATCTGGCGCGGCTCGATCTCGTCTCCGATCTCCAGCTCAGCCGCGCTTACGAGATCCGGCTGCCGCTGCTCTGGATCAGCGTGCTGGCCGGACGCGCGCCGTGCTCACTGGCGGCGAGCACCGGCGTCGAGGATGCGGACCAGGTGGTCAAATACCTGCTGGCCGGCGCGGATGTCGTCATGACCACGTCCTCCTTGTTGCGGCATGGCATCGGACATATCCGCTCGCTCTGCGAGGGGCTCACAGCCTGGCTGGCGGCCCGTGGTTTCGACTCGGTCGATGCCATCCGCGGCCGCATGAGCCACCAGAGAGTGGCCGATCGAACGGCGTTCGAACGCGCCAACTACATCAAGACGATTCAGTATTACCGCGCGGTCGGGGTTGGGGCCGCGGGCCCGTCCGGCTGAACGGCGACGGGGGGATCGATCGCGCCTGGCAGGAGGCTGGCGAGGCGGTCGAACTCGGCGATCGAGAGGGTTTCGGCGCGGCGATCCGGGGCGATGCCGGCGGCCTCGAGCAAGGCGCTGCCGCCCAGCGATCTGAGAGCCTGGCGGAGCATCTTGCGGCGCTGGCCGAAGGCGGCGGCGGTCAGGCGCTGCATGGCGGCGAAGCGCAACGGAGATGGCTGTTCAGCGTGCGGAACGAAGGCGACGACCGCGGAGGCAACCTTGGGACGCGGGCGGAACGCGGCGGGGGAGAGGCGAAGCACGATCAAGACATCCGAGGTCCATTGCGAGAGCACTGAAAGCCGCCCGTAGGCCGGGCTGCCGGGGCGCGCGGTGATGCGGTCCGCGACCTCGGCCTGGAACATCAGGGTGAGGCGGGCGAAGGCGCCGGCCTCGGCGAGCCAGCCGATGAGGAGCGGGGTTGCGACGTTGTAGGGGAGATTGGCCACGACGTGGCGCGGGGCAGGGACGAGCGCGGGCAAAGCCACCGCGCGGGCGTCTGCCATGACCAGGCGGAATCGCTCCGGGTGGCGATCGCGAAGCGCCTCGAGCGCAGGAGCGGCGCGGGCGTCGATCTCGATCGCGGTCAGGCTGGCGAGCGGGGTCTCGAGGAGGGAGGCGGTCAAGGCGCCGGGGCCGGGGCCGATCTCGATCACGTTCATCCCGGCGAGATTTCCGGCCACGGCGGCAACGCGGCCTGCGAGTTCCGCGCTGCGCAGGAAGTGCTGGCCGAGCGACTTGCGGGCGACGAATGCCGGGCGGTGAGCGGGTGCGGTCAGGAAGAGCGGATCTCGATCACCGCGCGGCGGCGCAGATTGGCCAGCAACTGGCGGGAGAGGAGTTCGGCGCGATTGTCGATCATCACGCGCGCGACCTCCTGGGGTTGGGGCGCCTCGGGATTCTCCATGCCGCGCGAGCAGACCATCACCACCGCGACACCGTCATTGGCGATCAAGGGCTCGCTCACCGTGTTGAGCTTGATGTTGGTCAGAAGGGTGCGAAACGTGTCCGGAGTGACGCGGTCGAGGACGATGGGGCCGGGATCGCTGGGCTGCACGGAGCCGGCCTTCTTGTTCGCCGCCTCCATCTCATCGCAGCTATGCACGCTCGAGGCCAGGGCGCGCGCCTCCTCGATGCGGGCGCGCTGCTCGGCGGTCGGGGCGGCGGGGTTGAACTGGGTTTTGAACGACAGGAACACCTGACGCAGCGAGACCATCTCGGCGGCGCTGCCGCCGATCGGGCGGCGGCCGAGCAACTGCACGATCTCGAGCCCGCCGGCCACCGGGATCGGGTCGCTGATGGCGCCCGGCGGCATTGCATTGACGAGGCTCACGACCTGCGGATCGAGTTGGCTGGCCTGCACCCAGCCGAGGTTGCCACCCTGCAGGGCGGTCTGGCTCTGGCTGAACTGGGCGGCGACGACGCCGAACGGCGCGCCGGCGCGAAGCTCGTCGATGACGGTGGAGGCGAATTTTTCGGCCTCGGGGCGTCTGGCGGGATTGTCGATCCCGATGAAGATCTCCGCGACCAGATATTCCGTCTGGCCGGCCTGCCGTTGCAGGGCGGCGATCCGGTTGGCGATCTCCTGGGGTGTCACCTGCGCCTGTGGCCCCAGTTGCCGGCGCAGAAGCTCGGTCCAGCCGAGTTCGACCCGGATCTGGTCGATCAGCGTGCGCAGCGCGACACCCTGGCCTGCCAGGCGTTCACGCAGGGAGCCGGGCGCGAGATGGTTCTGCGCCTCGATCTGGGCAATGGCCGCGGCGATGGCTTTGTCGGGCACCACGATGTGCGCCTCTTCGATGGCCTGCAAACGGAGCTTCTCGTCGATCAACTGGTTGAGGATTTGCGGCTTCAGCCGATCGAGCACGTCGGGTGACGTCGGGATGCCGGTGGAGAGCGCAAACAGGCGGACGCGATTGTCGACGTCGGCCCGGCTGATCGCCACTCCATTCACAACCGCCGCGATCGATTCGGTCTGCGCGCGCGCCGGCTCCGCGAGCACCGGCAGAAGGAGCGCGACCAGGAGGGAAAGGGCCAGGGAAAAGCGAAGTCGCATGCAAGCCTCATCGGGCGGCCAGGAATCGGAAAAACGGCCCGTGCCGCAGATTATAGGGCGTTGAAGCCGAACTGTCCCACCGTCTTGAAGGTGATCTGGACCAGGAGAATCGTGGCGCCATTGTCGCCGTTGAGCGAGGTGAACCGGCGAGCGAACTGGACGGCGAAAATGATGCACTCGTTCTCGTAGGAGCCGGTGAAGCCGGCCGAGTCCGCCTTGCCGCTCTCCAGATTCTCCCGTCCATAGGCGCTCATGCGCCAGGCGCCCAGGTGAGAGGAGGCGCCGAGAGAGATCTCGTTGCGCGGCATGTCGATCTCGGGCAGCACCTCCGGCAAGGGCGCGCTGTCGAGTTCGTAGGGATTGATCGGTGTGTAGAGATATCCGGCGCTCAGACGGAAGAGGTCGGTGCCGACGCTCGCGGTGGCATCTGTGAAGTTCAGGCGCAGCGGGTTGGTGGCGAAACGGCTCTGCCAGATGAGGTCGAGCCAGGGATTGGGCGTCAGGCTGAGCCGGCTCACGACGTCGGAGAAGTTGTTCTCGAGGCCGGAGCCGACCGGGAAGGTGCTGTCCTTGTGCAGCCGCCAGGACTGGCCGATCAGCCCGTCGATGGTCGCCCCGCCAATATACCAGGCTCCGTGCAGCGCATAGTTGGCACGGATGCCGCCCTCGGCGCGGTCGATGCCGGGGAACTTGTTCCAACCGAACAGATTGGCGTCGGTGAACTCGAGAAAGAGGCTGTCCTCGTTGGGAATGGTCGAATAGCTCGTTCCGCCGGTGTTGGGAGCGACGATGAACTGCATGATCGGCTCGATGAGCTGGCTGCCCCACGCCCCCGAGCGCATCAGCGGCCAGCGAAAGGTGACCCCGGCCTGCGGCAGCGCGCGCGCGGTGGTTTCGTCATCGAATGAAAAGAAATCGGGCTGCAGCTCGAGCTGGTTGGCGGTGTAGGCGGCCGAGGTGAGATGGAGTCCGAAGTCCCAGAGCGTGCCGTCCGGCCCGATGGCAGGACGATCCCAGTTCGCGATGGCGGAGACGCGCTGGACGTTCGCACCTTCCGGGCGGAGCACGTTGAAATACCCGGTATCGAGCGAGAACCGGCCGCCCAGGGCATCCGGCGCACCGAGGAAGCTGTACTGCCAGTGCGGCAGCACCACCGGCAGGAAGGCATCGTCGATCGAGGAATTGAGCCCCTGATAGATGCGCGCATCGAAGCGCGTATAGGCGCCTTGCCCGAAGCCTTCGACAAAGGCCTGGCTTGTCAGCACGTCGGCGCCGCTGGCGATGTTGAAGTCGCGCAGATAATTGGCGTTGGTTGCGCGGTCGTAGGTGAAGCCGTAGCGGTAGGTATTGTTGTAGTCGAAGATGCCGTTGGCAAAGAGGGCGCCCTGCGCCGAACCTTCGTCGCGGGCGATATATCCGTTCAGGTTGATCTGGCCATTGTTGAAGTCACGGCGATAGATCAGGTTGAGCTGCGGACCCTGCTTGGTGGCGATGGTCGGAGAGACGACGAGATCGGACTGGCCGTCGAGCACGAAATAGTAGGGAACGGTGAGGAAGCCGCCGATGTGGGAGGCAACGCCGAAGGAAGGAACCAGGAGGCCGGTTCCCCGCTTGACCGAGGGATCGACGGTCCAGAAATAGGGAAAATAGAAGACGGGAAAGCCATAGATGCGCATCATGGCGTCGTAATATTCGATGCGCTTGTTCACGAGGTCCTGCACCACGCGTGAGGACGTGATCTGCCAGAGCGGCGGCTCGGTGGGATTTTTCGCGCAGAGATTGCATGTGGAATAGACGGCGCGCGCCAGCTCGTTGATCTGGCCCCCGGTCCGTTGGCCGCCATTGGCGATCAGCCGCGCATTCTGGGCGAGCCTGACGCTCATGCCGGTGAGCACGGCGTCCTGCATGCCCTTGGAAAGCTGGGCGCGATCCGAAAAGATGACCTGCCCGTCCGGCTCGAGCAGCACGACATGGCCGGTGGCGATCGTGATTCCGGTGTTGCGATTGTAGGTGACCTTGTCGGCCTGCAGCACGTGCCCGTTTTGCCAGGCCTGCACGTGGCCGGTGGCGGTCACGATGCCGGTGTTGCGGTCATAGCTCAGCTTGTCCGCAAGAAACGTGACCGGCTCGGTGTTGGAGAATTGCTGGCCTGGTGCCCCGGAGAAGATCGAGGGCTGGGCCAAGGCGGGCCCGCGCGGGAGAAATATCGCCAGCAGGACGAGAATGAGTGCGGCACCGCGTTTCGCCGCCGCGCGATCAGCCATCTTCGAGATGCAGCAGCAGGGCGAGGGCCAGCATCAGGCCCGATGCGGCCGGCGCCCAGGCTGCCAGCATGGGCGGGAGGGAGCCGGACTTGCCGTACTCGGCGGCAACCTTGGAAATGACGAAGAGCGCGAAGCCGGCCGCCGCACCGCTCAGCAGCATCTGGGCAACATGGCCGCGCCGGGCCGGACGCATGGAGAACCCGGCGGCGACGAGAGACATGGTGCCGCAAAGCAGCGGCAGGGAGAGCAGGGTCTGGAAATAGAGCCGATGCGAGACCGTGGAGAAACCGGAGCGGGAGAGCAGCGAGATGAATCCCGGAAGTTCCCACACGGAGAGCGTGTCGGGCGAGGCGAAGCTCTCCTGCACGCGGGCAATGGTGAGGTCGGTCGGCATGCGGATTCTGCCCGGCGCGCTGGGAAGGTGGCCCGGCTCGAGGGTGCGCGCGTCACCGAAAATCCAGGCGCCGCCGATCAGCCGGCCGTTCTTGGCCTCGATGCGCTCAAGGAGGCGGTCGTGGCCGTCGAGGCGGAACACGCTGACCTGTCGGGCGCTGAGAACCTTGCCACGCACGCTGACGCCGGCGGCATGGATGATGGCGATACCGTCGGGAATGAGGCCCGTGTCGGACTGGCGGAGCCAGAGCTGGCCGCCATTCACCGTGAGCGGCCCGGCGCCGACCTTGAGATACTGGTCGTCGAGCGCGGTCGCGCGGGCGTAGGTGACCGAAGAGATCGGACTAATGATCGCGGTTGCGAACCCGCCGACAAGAAGTGCGACCAGGAAGGGTGCGCCGAGAATCTGCCAGATCGAAACGCCGGCGGCGCGGGTGACGATCAGTTCCGAGGAGCGTGTCAGGCGCCAGAAGGCGTAGATGCCGCCGAGCAGAACTGCGAACGGCAGAATCTGCATCAGGAGCCAGGGAACGCGCAAAGCGGCCATCTCCGAGACCAGCGTGAAGGTTGCGTCGGGTCGCGAGGCGGCCCGGCGCAGCAGATCGATCAGATCGAACAGCGAGCCGAGCCCGGTCAGGCCGGCGAGCGCCACCATCACGGCCAGAAGGAATTGGCGGGAGAAGTAGGAGGCGAGGGTTGTCGGCATCGTCACGGGCGACCGAGCGCGGGCGCGCGGACCATGCGGACACGACGCAATCGCGGGCCGAGGAGCAGCCATCCCGCAATCACGCCGGGCAGGATCGCATGCACCCAGATCAGCGGCATCAGGATCGGGCGGCGGGCCGCGAAATCGGCGATGGCGAGTCCGGCCGCCAGCAGCAAGGTGACGGCCGTGACCGCGGTGGTCGGGCGGGCGAATCCGCCATGGCGGCGAAAGCGGCCGGAGAGCACCGTATAGAGGGCGATCAGCGCGAAAGAGAGCACGGTGAACGGGCTGGACAGGCGCCGATAGGCCTCGACGCGGAACTTCGGCACATCGGCCGGGCTCACGGTTGCCGGATCGGGATGCAGAAGCTGGGAGAGCGGAAGCTCGGAGGCATCACGGAAGCGCTGCTCATCGGACCTGGTGGCGGTTGCTAGATCGAAGGTGTTTTCGGCGAAAGTAAGAACGTTCAATCGGCCGGTCCGCTGATCGATGACCTGGCGGCTGCCGTTGAAGAGCATGACCTCCGGCCCGTCCGGCCCGTCGATCAGCCGGCCCGATTCGGCGAGAATCGTCGCCTGGTTGCTTGGGTCGCGCGCGTCATCCACCAGAATCCCGTGCAGCGTTCCGTCCGGATCGCGCTTGCGGACATAGACCGTGAGATTGTTCGAGATCGGGGTGAAGACGCCTTCCTGGAGCAGGAAGGCGGCGATGCGGTTGCGGATTTCGAACTGGTACTGGCGGAAGGCGGTGACACTGGCGGGCACCACGATCAGGTTGAGCCAGAAACACATCAGGACCGAGAGGCCGGCCAGTCCGAGAGCCGGGCGGGCGAGGGTGAAGGGCGAACAGCCGGCGGCGCCGAGCACGGTCAGCTCGCGATCGGCGGCGAGACGCTGATAGAAGAAGAGGATGATGATGAAGGTGGTGATCGGCAGGATCACCGCGATGAAGCTCGGGATGAGGAGGCCGGTCAATTCGAGGAAGACGCCAAGGCTGAGGCCGCGGTCGATCACGAGGTCGAGGAAGCGGAGGGACTGGGTGAGCCAGATCAGGGCGGCAAGCCCGCCCGTGCTGACCACGAGGCCGGCCAGAAGCTGGCGGAAGATGTAGCGGTCGAGCCGGCGGACCAGCGGATGGCGGAGGAGGCGCATGCGAGAGGGTTTGGCCGGATTCAGGGGGCGGAGTCTACAGTGCCGGCTCCGGCCTTGTGCGATGAGTGACGAAGGCTGTTCTTTCTTGAAAGAAAGAACCAAAGAACTTTTTTTCGTTTCCCGGACCCGGCACCACCTCAGGATTTAAGAACGAAATACAGGAAAAGTCTTTTTGCTTCTTTTTCTTCAGAAAAAGAAGACTCTTTCTTCTCCATCCTTCATCGGAATGCACAACGCCCTTCGGATTAATCCGGAAACCCGGCGAGTTTGCGCCAGTCCTCTTCGCTGATCGTCTTCACGTCGAGTTCCTCCGCCTTGCGCGCCTTGGAGCCCGCCTCGGCGCCGACGACGACGAGGTTTGTCGTCCGCGAGACGCTGTCGGTCACCTTGGCGCCGAGCGCTTCGGCGCGCGCCTTCGCCTCGGCGCGGGACATCGAGGAAAGCTGGCCGGTGAAGACGATGGTCTGGCCGGCAAGGGGTGAGGCACCCTGGGAGACCGGTGCTTCATCCTCGATCGTGATCTCGGGCTCGAGCGCCGCCAGGGTCGCAAGGTTGCGCGGTTCGGAGAAGAACGCGGCGAGTTCCTCGGCGATCGCCGGGCCGATGCCGAGAATCGAATCGAGGCTGCGGCGCTCCTCGGATTCGGGTTCGATCGCCGCCTGCATTGCTTTTTTGAAGCGGGCGTACGAGCCGTAGTGGCGCGCCAGCAGGCGCGCATTGGCTTCCCCGATGCGACGGATGCCGAGCGCGTAGATGAAGCGTGCGAGCGTGATCTTGCGCCGCGCGGCGACGGCGCGCGAGAGGTTGCGGGCCGATACCTCGCCCCAGCCCTCACGCCTGGCGATTTCCGCTTCGTGCCCGGGCAGCGCGAAAATGTCGGCGGGCGCGCGGATCAGGCCATCGGCGTAGAATTCGGCGATGGTCTTTTCGCCGAGCCCCTCGATGTCGAAGGCGGAACGGGAGACGAAGTGGCGGATGCGTTCGACCACCTGGGCGGGGCAGGTGAGCCCGCCGGTGCAGCGGCGCACCGCCTCATCGGTTTCGCGCACGGCGCGGCTGCCGCAGACCGGACAGTGATCCGGAAAGATGAATTTTTTCGCATCCTTGGGACGGCGGGAGAGGATCGGCCCGAGCACCTGCGGGATCACGTCGCCGGCGCGCTGGATGCTCACCCAGTCGCCGATGCGGATATCCTTGCGCTCGATCTCATCCTCGTTGTGCAGCGTGGCGCGCGAGACGAGGACGCCGCCGACATTGACAGGCGCGAGCTTGGCAACCGGCGTGAGCGCCCCGGTGCGGCCGACCGAGATCAAGATGTCCTCGAGACGCGTGACGGCCTGCTCGGCGGGAAATTTCCAGGCAATCGCCCAGCGCGGCGCCCGTCCGGCGAAGCCAAGGCGGCTCTGGAGCGCCAGGTCGTCGATCTTGTAGACCACGCCGTCGATGTCGTAACCGAGGCTCGCACGGTTGGCGGCGATTTCCTCCTGAAACGGCGCGGCCTCTGAATCGCTGGCCAGCCGCCGCGACAATGGATTGACCGCGAAACCCCACCCGCGCAGCCGCTCGAGATAGTGCCAGTGCGTATCGGCAACCCTTTCCGAGCAGGCGCCGAGCGCATAGGCGAAGAGCGAGAGCCGGCGCGAGGCGGTGATCGAGGGATCGAGCTGGCGGAGGCTGCCGGCGGCGGCATTCCGTGGATTGGCGAAAATCTTCTCGCCCGCCTTTTCCTGCGCCTCGTTGAGTGCGAGGAAATCCTCCTTGCCCATGAAGACCTCGCCGCGAATCTCGATGAGAGCCGGAGCGCGGCTGGCGAGCGTGCGCGGCAGGGATGCGAGAGTCTCGAGATTGGCCGTCACGTCCTCGCCCTCGATCCCGTCTCCGCGCGTGGCACCGGAGGCGAAGCGGTGCTGCTCGTAGGTGAGAGAGATCGACAGTCCGTCGATCTTCGGCTCCGCGACGAGCGGCAGTTCGGTCGTCGGATCGAGTCCGAGGAAGCGGCGCGCGCGGGCGAGGAACTCGGCGAATTCGTCGGGCGAGAAGACGTTGTCGAGCGAGAGCATCGGCTCGCGATGGCGAAGCTTGCGGAAGCCGCCGGCGGGAGCGGCGCCAATGCGCCGGGACGGCGAATCGGCGCGCACGAGGTGGGAAAAACGTGCCTCGATGGCTTTGTTGCGGGCCCGCAGGCGGTCATATTCGGCATCCGAGATCGTCGGCGCGTCGGCTTCGTAGTAGGCGCGGTCGGCGTCCCCGATGGCCTTGGCGAGTCGGGCGAGTTCGGCGCGGGCGGCTTTCTCGTCGAGGGCGTCGACGGGCGGATCGGCGGGTTTTTTCACGATCGGACCGTGCGTCGTCGGGGTGAAGGTCGGGGCGAGTCGAGCAGGCTCAGGGCCGCGGCGCGGGCCGCGTCGGTCACGCTCGCGCCGGCCAACATGCGGGCGATCTCCTCTTGGCGCCCGGCCGGGGCGAGCGGGGTGGCACGGGTCGCGATCCGGCCGTCCGCCGCCTCCTTCGTGATGCGGACATGGCGGGAGCCGTGGACGGCGACCTGCGGGCTGTGGGTCACGACCAGCACCTGCGTCTGCTCGGCGATGCGGGCGAGGCGGTCGCCGACGGCGGCAGCCGCAGC
>Ga0335075_10006544_pt1 | contig 17966 bp, 17 predicted proteins | sample Lox_Sample_24_FD_206723 | JGI IMG/M metagenome (GOLD analysis project Ga0335075, IMG submission 206723) | Soil microbial communities from Loxahatchee National Wildlife Refuge, Florida, United States - Lox_Sample_2.4 | ecosystem: Environmental > Terrestrial > Soil > Wetlands | place: USA...
CGGGGTGGTTACAACCATGACCATCCAGTTCGAGCCCGAGGCCGCCAACGCCGTGATGTATATCTTCATGGCGGTGGTGCTGCTGCTGCGTCCGCGCGGACTGCTCGGCGAGCGCTGGGAGCGCTTCGAATGAGCGCGACCGGCGTTCCGCTCGACCGCCCTGCCCTGGCGAACCATCCGATCGTCTGGGTCGCTGCGGTCTTGGCCGCACTGACCGCGCTCTGGGCAGCGCTCGGTGCACCGGAGAGCCTGATCACCGAGATCGCGATTTACACGCTGTACGGCGCCGGCGTGAATCTGCTGGTCGGCTATACCGGCCTGGTGCCGTTCGGCGCATCCGTGTTCTTCGGCTGCGCCACCTACGCTGCCGCCATCTCGATGAAGACGTTCCTCAATAATGAGATCGAGGCATTCGTCTTCAGCATCGCGTTCTGCATTGTATTGGCGACGGTGATCGGCTTCATCATCCTGCGCCGGCGCGGCCTCTATTTCTCCCTGCTGACGCTTGCCTTCTCGCAGATCGCCTTCGAGATAGCCTACAAATGGACGGCTCTCACCGGCGGCGAGAACGGCCTGCAGGGCGTGCCCCGACCGCTGCTCGCCGATCCCGGCGTGTTCCACGGCTTCGCACTGGTCACGGTCGTGCTCGGCATGTGGTTGCTGTGGCGCATCGCGCACGCACCGTTCGGGCGCACCCTGCAGGCGCTGCGCGACAACGAGCAGCGAGTGCTGGCACTCGGCTACAACCCGTTTCGCCTGAAGTTGACCGCCTTCGTGGTAATGGCCGGCGTGCTCGGCTACGCCGGGGCGTTGCTCGCCTTCATGCTGCGCGGCGCCTATGCCGACAATCTCGGCTGGCAGCACGCCGGCGATGCGCTGCTCATGACGGTGTTAGGCGGCGTGCACCAGTTCCTCGGTCCACTGTGGGGCGCGATTGCTTTCGTGCTGCTGCAGGACAAACTTTCGACCCTGACCGAGAACTGGTGGCTGCTTTTTGCGCCCATCATCCTGGTGTTCGCGCTCGCCTCTCCCGAGGGCATCCAGGGCCTCGCCCAGCGCCTGCTCGGCCGCCGCCACTGGACGCTGACGCGGCGTGGCATCCCTGCGCGTCCCGCCACGATCACGCCGTGGCTAACCACGACCGAGCGTGCGGCGCTCGACCCCGCGCAGCCGATCCTGACCGTGCGCGGGCTCAACAAGCGGTTCGGCTCATTGGTCACCGCACAGGACGTGAACCTGGAAGTACACCCCTGCCGTCTGCACAGCGTCATCGGCCCGAACGGCGCGGGAAAGACCACGTTCTTCAACATGCTGACCGGCTTGCTGTCCGCGGATGCGGGTGAAATCCAGTTCGCCGGCCGCGACATTGCGCGGATGCCCGTGCATCAGCGCGTCCGCCTGGGACTGGGGCGTTCGTTCCAGATCCTTAGTGTGTTCCGCACCCTCACCGCGTTCGAGAACGTGCGCATCGCGGTGCAGGTGCACAGCCGTTACGCCGGTAACCTCTGGCGCGACGCCTACGGCTTGGTCGAGGTGAACGCGCGCACATGGTCGCTGCTGGATGCTGTCGGCCTCGCCGACCGCGCCGCCGAACAATGCGAGAACCTCGCGCACGGCGAGCAGCGCCTGCTGGAGATCGCCATCACCCTGGCGACTGAAGCGACCCTCCTGTTGCTCGACGAGCCGCTGGCCGGACTCGCCGAAGCCGACCGCGAAGTGGTGGGCCGGCTGATCCGCTCGCTGGCCGACACCCACGCTGTGTTGCTGATCGAGCACGACATCGACCGCGTGCTGGCACTGTCGGACCGCATCACCGTGCTGCACCAAGGTCGCCTGATCGCCGACGGCAAGCCGGCCGAGGTGGCAAAGAACCCCGACGTCATCGCCGCCTATCTCGGCGCCGCGCGCGAGGCGGAAAAGCCGGCAACGATCGCCGCCGCCCAGGCAGTGCAGCATCACGTCCTGCCGACGCCACTGCTGCAGCTGGATAAAGTGCGCGCCGGCTATGCCGGCAGCCGCGTGCTGAACGACCTCGACCTTGTCGTCCATGCCGGCGAAGCGGTGGCGCTGCTCGGCCGCAACGGCGTCGGCAAGACCACCACCTTGCGGGCGATCACCGGCACGGTCGCCAAGACCGCCGGGCGCATCGTATTCGATGGCAACGACATCACCAATGCACGGCACTACGAGATCAATCGCGCCGGCATCTCGCTGGTGCCGGAGGGGCGCCGGCTGTTCCCCAACCTGACGCTGCTCGAGAACCTGCAACTCGCGGCCCGTCCCGGCGGCGCCTCGCTCGACGACATCTACGAGCTGTTCCCCCGCCTGCGCCTGCTGCTTCGCTCGCGCGCCGAGAACCTCTCCGGCGGCGAGCGCCAAATGGTGGCGATCGCCCGCGCCCTGATGGTGCCGAGCCGTCTCGTGTTGCTCGACGAGCCGTTCGAGGGACTGGCGCCTGCCATCGTGCACGAAGTGATGGAGGCGCTGGTCCGGCTGCGCGGGCGGGTCAGCATGCTGATTGTCGAGCATCACGCGGAATCGGTGCTGCCGATCGTCGATCGCGCGTACGTGCTGGTGAATGGGCAGATGGCGTTCGAAGGGAGCGCGCGAGAGTTGGAGACGGATCTGGCGTTGCAGGCGCGGCTGCTTGGTGTGGTGCAGGCGGAGCTGACCGCGGCATAAGCGCGATGATGTTTGGTGGACTCCTCGAGCAAATGCTCGGGCGCCCATCTCTCGCCCATGCAAACCCCCGCAAGCGCAGAGGCGGCTCCCTACCTTACCGTCACCTGAGCAACTTCGTCGCGTCGCTCAGCGTATGCGCTATCCCCCAGAGCAACGGAATACCCACCAGCGCCCAGGCCAAAATCAATTTCACTGCCATCTCCGTCCCCTCCCCTTCAAACGCCCGCCACCTGTGGGCTGAGCAGATGCCGTTCGTGCACCGGCCGCATCATCACGTTGCAGATCAATCCCACCAGCAGCAGCCCGGTCATGATGTACATCGTATCGGTATACGCGTCAGCCTTGGCCGTTCCGTGTTCGATCAGGTATTGCCGCATATAGTTCACGATCACCGGCCCGAACACCCCCGCCGCCGACCAAGCGGTCAGCAGCCGCCCGTGGATGGCGCCCACATATTGCACGCCAAATATGTCCTTGAGATAGGCGGGGATAGTCGCGAAACCGCCCCCATACATGCTGATAATGATCACGAAGCACAGCACGAACAGCGCCACGCTGCCGATGTGCCCAGCGGTCGGCACCAGGGCGTACAGGATCATGCCCAGAACGAAGAACACGCAATACGTGGCCTTCCGCCCGATGAAGTCCGAGGTAGAGGCCCAGATGAACCGGCCCGCCATGTTGAAGATGCTGAGCAGCCCGACGAAGCCCGCCGCGGCGATTGCAGTGATTCGCCCGGGAAACATCTCCTGCGCCATTGCCGACGCCTGTCCCAACACGCCGATCCCGGCGGTGACGTTAAGGCACAGCACCCACCACAGCAGCCAGAACTGCGGCGTCCGCCAGGCCACATCGACATGCACGTTCTCGGTGGTGATCAGCCCGACCGACTGCCTGGGTGGCACATAGCCGTCGGGCAGCCACCCATCCGGCGGCACGCGCACGATGATCGCTCCGATAGACATGAAACAGAAATAGATCAGCCCCATGACCACGAAGGTTTCCGCCACGCCGACATGCGTCGGGCTGGAGAACGCGCCCATCAGCAGCACCGACAATGGCGAGGCAATCAGAGCGCCGCCGCCAAATCCCATAATGGCCATGCCCGTCGCCATTCCGGGTCGGTCGGGGAACCACGTGATCAGCGTCTTGACCGGCGAGATATACGCAATGCCGAGCCCGATCCCGCCAAACACGCCGTAGCCGAGATAGGTCAGCCACAAACTATGCACGCTGACACCGAACGCCGACACCAGGAAGCCGCCGCCGAAGCAGCACGCCGCCAGCAACATCGCCTTGCGCGGCCCGACCCGATCCAGCCACGCGCCACCCACTGCCGAGGCGATCCCCAGCACCGCGATCGCGATGCTGAAAATCCAGCCAAGCTCGGTCAGCTTCCAGTCGCCGGGCGCCGATTTGGTGATGCCGATCAGGCGGGTCATCGGCAGGTTGAACACGCTGAACGCATAGACCTGGCCGATGCACAGATGCACGCAGAGCGCCGCCGGCGGCACCATCCAACGGCTGAACCCCGGCCCGGCAATGATACGTTCTCGATCCAATAACCCTGGAACAGCGCGTGCGCTCGTGGAACCCATGGATGCATCTCCCGGCGGTTTCTTGATTTTTGTCACTTATAGAGTCGCGTAGTCGCAACGAGCCTATCAGCCCGCCCGCAAGCGTTCAACCGCCTCGCGCACCATCGGGTCCAGCTTGTCGCCGGCCGCCGCGGGCTGGCTCAGGATAGCTGCCCGCATCCGCGGATCCCAGAACTTGCGCAGATGGTCGGCGGTGGACGCCACCGCCTGCTCATGCGGCTGGTGGGCGAAGAAGCGGCCGATCTGGTTGGCCATGTAAGCGAGCTTGTCAGGCGACATCCTTGGCACGCCCCATTTCGATGCGCTCGGCGTGGGTGAACACTTCGAACCCGTCCGGGCGCGTCACGCCGATCAGCGTGATCCCCGCTGCCTCCGCGACGCGCACCGCCAGCGCGGTGGGCACCGAGACGGCCGCCACCACCGGTGCTCCGATCGCCGCCGCCTTCTGCACCAGCTCGACCGATAGCCGGCTGCTGAGCAGCACCAGCCCGCCCGAGGCATCCAGGCGTTGGCGTGCCAACGCCCCGGCCAGCTTGTCCAGTGCGTTGTGCCGGCCGACATCCTCGCGGACCGCCACCAGGCCGCGCGACGGTCGCCACAGGCCGGCAGCATGGACCGCATGGGTTGTCTGATTCAGGCGCTGCGCGGCCGGCAGTGCCGCCATTGCCGCCGCAACATCGCCCGCCGTGAACCGTATGTCCGCTGTCACCGGCGGCGGCGCGCGGACCGCATCGGCGAGGCTTTCGATCCCGCACAGGCCGCACCCGCTGGGCCCGGCAAGCCGGCGCCGGCGTGCCTCGGCCACCGCGACCTGCTCTTCCGCCAGCCACATGCGCAGCTCAACGCCGTCACCGACCGGGACGACCTCCAGTTCCTGGAGCTGCTCGGGTCGCTCGATGATCCCCTCGGTCAAGCTGAAACCGAGCGCGAAATCCTCGAGATCCGCCGGCGTCGCCAGCATCACCGCGAGCGCCGCCCGGTTGTAGGTCAGCGCGACCGGTGTCTCTTCCGGAACCGTGCGTATCCCCGTCTCACCCTCACCACCCCGCCACGCAATCCGCCGCAGGGTGCGCGCAATCGAAAGCCCCCTCCCCTTGCGGGAGGGGGTTGGGGGAGGGGGACGCGCCGCGTCGCTCATTTCGCCGGTACAACCTCCACCCGACGACTCAGCGCCGCGAAGTCCCGATACTCCTGCTGCCAGTCGCTCAGCCCATTGGTCGGCGTCACCTGTACCGCCGTCACCTTATATTCAGGACAATTCGTCGCCCAGTCCGAATAATCGGTCGTAACCACATTGGCCTGCGTATCGGGGTGATGGAACGTCGTGTACACCACACCAGGCGCCACCCGATCGGTGATACGCGCGCGCAGGCTGGTCTCCCCGGACCGGCTCGCCAGCCGCACCCAATCGCCGTCGCGGATACCGCGCTGCTCCGCGTCATGCGGATGGATCTCCAGCAGGTCTTCCTCATGCCACAACGAATTGGCGGTGCGCCGCGTCTGCGCGCCGACATTGTACTGCGACAAGATCCGCCCGGTGGTGAGCAGCAACGGAAACCGCGGCCCGGTACGCTCGTCTGTCGGGATGTACTCGGTAACGACGAAATGCCCCTTGCCGCGAACGAAATGGCCCACGTGCATCACCGGCGTTCCCTCCGGTGCCTGCTCGTTGCACGGCCACTGCACCGAGCCCAGCTCCTCCAGCTTCGCGTACGAGACCCCGGCAAAGCTCGGCGTGGTCGCGGCGATCTCGTCCATGATCTCGGACGGATGCCGATAGTGCCAATTCAGCCCAAGCGCGTTGGCAATCTTCTGGGTGATTTGCCAGTCGCCGAAACCGTTCTTCGGCGCCATCGCCTTGCGCACCAGGTTGATCCGCCGCTCGGCGTTGATGAACGTGCCGTCTTTCTCCAGGAAGGTGGAGCCCGGCAGGAACACATGCGCATAATTCGCCGTCTCGTTCAGGAACAGGTCCTGCACGACGACGAATTCCATCGCCTCCAGCCCGGCAGTCACGTGCCGCGTGTCCGGATCGGACTGAGCGATGTCCTCGCCCTGGACATACAGCGCGCGGAATGACCCATCCTGCGCCGCGTCAAGCATGTTAGGGATGCGCAAGCCCGGCTCGGGATCCAATGTCACGCCCCAGACACGTTCATAGATCGCCCGTACGCCCGGGTCCGAGATATGCCGATAGGCGGGCAGCTCGTGCGGGAAGCTACCCATGTCGCAGGAACCCTGCACGTTGTTCTGCCCGCGCAGCGGATTCACCCCGGTCCCCGGGAAGCCGATATTGCCGGTCGCCATGGCGAGGTTGGCAAGCCCCATCACCGCGGTGCTGCCCTGGCTGTGCTCGGTCACACCAAGCCCGTAGTAGATCGCCGCGCGGCCGCCGGTCGCATAAAGCCGCGCCGCATCGCGGATCAGCGCCGCGGGAACGCCGCTGACCTTCTCGACCTCTTCCGGACTGTTGCGCGGCTCAGAGACGAACGCGGCCCAGTCGGCGAACGCATCCGGCTCGCAACGCTCGCGCACATAGGCTTCGTTCAGCAGCCCTTCGGTGACGATCACATGCGCCATTGCGTCCAGCACCGCGACGTTGGTGCCCGGGCGGATCGGCAGATGACATGTCGCTTCGACATGCGGCATGCGCACGAGATCGATGCGCCGTGGGTCGATGACGATCAGCTTCGCCCCTTCGCGCAGCCGCCGCTTCAGGTGCGAGGCGAACACCGGATGCCCATCGGTCGGGTTGGCGCCGATCACCAACACCACGTCGGTGTGATCGACCGAATCGAAATCATTGGTGCCGGCGGAAGTCCCCAGCGTCGTCTTCAGGCCATAGCCTGTCGGCGAATGGCACACGCGCGCACAGGTATCGATGTTGTTGTTGCCGAAGCCGGCACGCACCAGCTTCTGCACCAGGTAGGTTTCCTCGTCGGTGCAGCGGGAAGACGTGATGGCGCCAACCGCGCCACGCCCATGCGCTGCCTGGATGCGGCGGAACTCGGCGGCCACCCGCGCGATCGCTTCATCCCAGCTTACTTCCCGCCACGGATCGGTGATCCGCTCGCGCAGCATTGGCTTCAGCATGCGGTCCGGATGCGTCGCATAACCCCAGGCGAAGCGGCCCTTCACGCAGGAATGCCCGTGATTCGCCTTGCCGTCCTTCCACGGAACCATGCGCACGACGACATCGCCCTGCATCTCGGCTTTGAAATTGCAGCCGACGCCGCAGTAACCGCAGGTGGTAACGACCGAGTGCTCCGGCTGGCCCACCTCGACGATTGATTTTTCGATCAGCGAGCCGGTCGGGCAGGCCTGCACGCAGGCGCCGCAAGAGACACATTCCGATGTCAGGAACGGCTCGTCCTGACCGGCGACGATCTTCGAGGCGAAGCCGCGCCCCTCGACGGTAAGGGCGAACGTGCCCTGCACTTCCTCGCACGCCCGCACGCAGCGCGAGCAGACGATGCAGCGCGCGGGATCGAATTGGAAATACGGGTTGGACTCATCGATCTTGGCGTCGAGATGATTGACGCCGCCGGTGCCGTAACGCACTTCGCGCAATCCGACGAGACCGGCGGCTTCAGCAAATTCGCTGCTGCCCGCAACGGGGGAAGTGAACCCGTCGCGCGGATGATCCGACAGATACAGTTCCATCACGCCGCGGCGGATGCGGCGGACACGATCGGTTGTGGTTGATACTTTCATTCCCGGCGCCACCGGTGTGGTGCAAGACGCCGGAGTGCCGCCGCGTCCTTCGATCTCCACCAGGCAAAGCCGGCAGGAACCGAACGCGCTCAGCATATCGGTGGCGCAGAGTTTCGGCACCTTGACGCCGGCCACCATCGCCGCGCGCATGATCGAGGTGCCCTCCGGTACCGTGACCTCGTAGCCGTCGATGGTCAGTGTGACCATCGTGTCGGCGGAACTCGGCGGAGTGCCGTAGTCGATTTCCTGGATCAGGGGCATTGGCCGACTCCTCAGTCCGCCGCGAGTGCCGACGCGCGACGGAAATCTTCGGGAAAATGGATAAGCGCGCTCATCACCGGATACGGGATGAACCCGCCGAGCGCGCAGAGCGAACCGAACTTCATCGTCTCGCAAAGGTCGCGCAGCAACGTGAGATTCGCATCGACACGATCGCCGGCGAGGATGCGGTCGATCACCTCCATGCCGCGCACCGACCCAATGCGGCAGGGTGTGCACTTGCCGCAGGATTCCTCCGCGCAGAACTCCATCGCGAAACGAGCCTGCCGCGCCAGATCGACGGTATCGTCGAATACCACCACGCCGCCATGACCGATCAGGCCGTCGCGCGCGGCGAAGGCTTCGTAGTCGAACGGCGTGTCGAACAGCGCCGGCGGGAAATACGCGCCGAGCGGCCCGCCCACCTGCACCGCGCGGATCGGGCGGCCGGTCAACGTACCGCCGCCGATATCCTCGACGATCTCGCCCAGGGTCAGCCCGAACCCCGCCTCGAACAGCCCGCCATGGCGGACGTTGCCGGCAATTTGGATCGGCATTGTGCCGCGCGAGCGGCCCATGCCGATGTCGCGGTAATGGGCAGCGCCCTCGGCCAGGATCACCGGCACGCTTGCCAATGTGATGACGTTGTTAATAACTGTCGGACAGCCGAACAGGCCTTTGTGCGCCGGCAGCGGCGGCTTGGCGCGCACCTGCCCGCGCCGGCCTTCCAGGCTATCGAGCAATGAGGTCTCCTCGCCGCAGATATACGCGCCGGCGCCGATCCGCTGCTCGATATCAAAGGCGAAGCCGGACCCCAGCACGTCGGCGCCCAGCAGCCCTGCGCGCCGCGCATTGACTAGTGCCGCGTCGAATGTCGCAGCCGCGTGTGGATATTCCGAGCGAGTATAGATCCAACCTTTCGTTGCCCCCACCGCCAGCCCGGCGATCACCATGCCTTCAATCAGGCAATAGGGATCGCCTTCCATCAGCATGCGATCGGCGAAGGTGCCGGAATCCCCCTCATCGGCATTGCAGACGATGAACTTGCGGGGCCCCTTGGCCTCGGCCGCGGTGCGCCATTTGATCCCGGTCGGAAAGCCCGCCCCACCGCGCCCGCGCAGCCCGGCGTCGGTAACCGCCGTAATCGTGGCTGCGGGCCCGATCTCGATCGCCCGCGCAAGCCCTTTCAGCCCGCCATGGCGGCGATACTCCTCGAGCGATACCGGGTCCGTCACGCCGCAGCGGGCAAAGGTCAGGCGTGTCTGCGCGGCGAGGAACGCCAGTTCCTCCGGCCGCCCGAGGCGAAGCCCGTGTGCCCCGCCGGTGAGTAACCCGGCCGAGTGCAGGCCTGGGACATCCTCCGGCTGGACCGGGCCATAGGCAATCCGCCCGGCGGGCGTTTCCACCTCGATCATCGGCTCCAGCCAGAACATGCCCCGCGAGCCGGTACGCACCAGCTCGACCGGGCCTGCCGCCGCCACCGCCGCGGCCACCGTATCGGCGCCCAGCGCCAGGGATGCCGCATCGCGAGAGATGAAGACCCGGGTCATCGGGCGGCGTCCAGCGCCGCTTTCACCCTCGCCACGTCGAGGCGGCCGAGCGGCTTTCCGTCCAGCATGCCGGATGGCCCGACTGCACAGAGGCCCAGGCAGAACACCGGCTCCAGCGTTACCGCCCCGTCGCCGGTGGTGTCGTGCCAATCCACGTCGAGCCGTGCTTGCACCTCGGCCGCCAGGCGGTCGGCGCCCAGCGACTGGCACGCCTCGGCACGGCAGAGCCGCAGCACGTGCCGTCCAGGCGGGGCACTGCGGAAGTCGTGATAGAAGCTGGCGATGCCGTGGACCTCGGCGCGGGTCAGGTTCAGCGCTTCGGCGATTTGCGGGATCGCCTGGGCGGGGACATAGCCGAACGTTTGCTGCAGTGCGTGCAGGATGGGCAGCGTTGCCCCCTCCTGCCCGGCATGCACAGCTATGATCTCGGCCGCGCGGCTCGCGGCCCACGGCTCGTATTCGGCCAACTGGCCCTCCGGTCACTTTCCTCTTGTCTCAAGAAAAGGCGTTTGGCGCTGGATTTGCAAGTTCGCCGGGGGTGGAACGCCCCTACTGCACCGGGGTTCGGCTGGCGGTTGCCGGTTGAACCACGCCGCCGCGGACGGCGCCGGCCGCGGTGCTGCCCCACAGCACGTCGAAGCCGGGCGGCAGGCGCCGGCTGTCCGGCGTGGCGAGCCAAAGTCGCAGCAGCAGCCGGTCCTGGCCTGATGCCGCATCGTCGTCATAAGCCGTGCGGCCGTGGAACACGACGTGGTTATTCAAAAGCTGGATGTCGCCAGGCTCGAACGCTGAGAACAGGCAGGTCTCGTCGGCGACTTCGGCCAGCAGGTCGAGCGCTTCATTCTGTGCCGCGCTCAAGCGCGGGATTTCTGAGAATTCCTGTGCCTGCTCGACATAGGTACGCGAATACTGGCACGTGAGCTTGCCATCGAGCACGCCGAACACCGGCAGCGGGAAGGCGCGCTCGGGATGCTGCCCATCCTCGTCGGCGGGGCGTGAGCGCCAATAGTTCTCGCATAGCAGAGCATGCAGGTCAGGTCGTCGGCGCAGGATCTCGTTGTAGATTGTGACGATGCTGGCAAACTTGCTGATGCCGCCGGCGCGGGCATTGCGCACGCAGAGCAGCGCGATGACATCGCAGCGATCGGTGTGCCAGCGCAGCGGCCCGGTCGAGCGCGCGCGGGCGCGCGAGGAGACAATCTTCCCCGCTTCCAACGGCGCATAGGTTTTCTCGGCCAGGCGGCTTTCGTCGCGCACCTCGCCCATGATTTCGGCGCGTGCGTTCTGATAGAGCGCGGTGCCGAGATGGCAACCGAGACCCCAAAAAATGCGGCGCAGATCGTCTTCGGAATAGCGCGCGACATCGAGGCCGCGGAGACGTACGGCGCCGCGGCCGTTCTCGAGTTCGTCGCTGATGTCGGCGAGCAGCGCGGCGGTGCTGTCGAGGGGGAAATCCGACTTGCCGAAATCGAACAGCCCTGCGGTGTGTCGCTTCGCCTGGCGAAGTGCCGCGTCGATCTCCTGGCGTTGCCGGTCGTCAAGCGTGCGAATCCAGTCGCCGGACCGTTCGAGCTCGGCCGCGGTCCAGGCAGCGCGTCCGGCGAGCATCTGTGACATGGGCGAGCCTCCTGGGGTCACTGCTTGAACCATACATTATACATGCGCGGGTTATAGAAGGGAATATAGTGCTCGACATTCGCCCGCACCGCCTGAACCTTCGGCATGACGCCGAACGGGATCACCATCACATCCTCGAAGGCGAGCTTTTGTGCATCCGCGAACGCGGCCTGCCGTGCGGGCAGCGTGGTGCCGTTCGAAACTTCCTCGAAATCCTTCATGAACTCGGGCGGCGCCGTGCCGCCAGGCGGGGTATACACCGGGGCCGGGGACGCCATGGTGCGCAGCGTCTGCATCCCACCCTGCGCGACATAGGTGATCCAGCCGGTAAAGAAGAAATTCCACGGCGCCGAGCCTTTCATGCTCATTTGCAATGCGCTCGGCCAATCGAGCACCAACAACTGTGCGTTGATTCCCACTGCCTGCAACTGCTGCGCCGTGACCAGCGCCGAGTTGTAGAGGGTCGGGTAATCCTTGTTGGTGAGCAGCACGACCTTCTCGCCGTGGTAGCCGGCTTCCTTCAGCAGCTCTTTGACCTTCGCCGGATCATGCTGGTCGAGCAGCTCCTTCCCGGCCTCGGTGTAATAGGTCGAGCCGGGATATTGCAGCGACGGGTTGGGCTTCCAGGCCCCGTCACTGGCAGCCTGCATGATGTCGGCAAAACCGACCGCCGCCTGAACCGCCCGGCGGAATTTCAGGTTGTCGGTCGGTGGCGCCGACCAGTTGGGGTACATAACGTTCAACCAGAAATTATCGAGCTTCAACAGATGAATCGCCGGATTTGTGGCGAGTCGCTTCTGCGCGATGGTGGGCACGTCTTCGACCCCCTGTAACTCGCCGGTCTCGAGGCCGGCGACGCGGGCGCCTGGCTCCGGCACCATGCGGAACGTAACCGTATCCAGGCAGGCCTGCTTGTAGCCGCCGAAACCGTCTTCGTCGGTGTAGCGCGGATCAGGCGTGTAACCGTCGAAGCGCTTCAGCCTGACATAGCTGTCCGGCACGAACCGATCGAGCTGGTAGGGACCGGTGCCGACCGCCGGAAGCTGCTGCGGCAGCGCGTTTGCGTTCTCCTTCGGGATGATGACGATCGGCACGGTGATCGAGGACATGCTTTCCAGGAAGGTCGGCCGCGCCTCTTTCAGCACGATCCGGAAGGTGGCCGCGTCGGGCGTTTCGTAGTGATCGACCGGCGCCAGGATGGAACGATCAACGCCTACGCGCTGATAGCGTTGAAAGGAAGCCAGCACATCATCGGAGGTCATCGGCTTGCCGTTATGGAAATGCACGCCCTGGCGGAGGTGGAAGGTGAATGCCTTATAGTCGGGGTCGGTATCCACCGATTGCGCCAGTTGGAGCAGCGGCTTCATATGCTCGTCGCGTGTGACCAGCGTTTCGTAGATGTTCATCGCGATGTCGCGCGTCGAGGCAGCCGCCGAAGCCTGCATATCCAGCCCGGCGACGTCAGCCTCCAGCCCGTAGGTAAAGTCGCCGCCCTTGTGTCCACACTGAAACGGCTGGGCCGCTGTGGCTGGGTGGATCGAAGCGCCGGCCACGCCGGATAACAACACCAAGCATAGGGTACCGCGGGTCAGCCGCATCGAAACTGTCTCCACTATGAGGTAGGGATGCTGCGTTCCACGCAGGGTCGCGTCAATGTGCCGCGCGGGAGGCGCTCGCCATTCGAAACGAGCATACTGTGCCCGGACGAGCACTCCGGGTCCGCATCGTTCTGGAAGAAACACCGATGACGATCAGAAAGAGTGGAGCGCATCTCCCCAGCACGTCACGGTCCGCGCATCTGGACCAGTTCGCGTCGTCGCCGCACCAGGTTCGCGGCAATTCCGATCAGCTCCGACTGCAATTCGGGCGGCGCTATCGCGATAACACCCTGATCATGCCGCCCCAGGTCGGGGAACCATTCGGCTGTCCGGGGTAGCTTGGCAAGGACGTCCAGGCGCAAGAGGAATGGCCTCGACTGGTTCAACTGAGCCGCGGCTTCGGCACCAAACAATCGCACGCCCGCAGGGATCGGCGCATCGGTCGGCCAGGGCTGGGACGTGGTGTAGGCGACGAGCGCTTCGCTTGCGGTGCCGCCGAGCACATATCCGATGTGGAGAAGCCCGGGCCTGCGGGGTTTTTCCTGGGTAGGGAACAGCACACGGACAAAGGCGCCCGGGACCATCTGCCGGTCCCGTTACTCGCTGTCGGGAATGGACCACAGCTCGACCAGCAGGTCCCGGCGTTCGGCATAGGCTTGCTCCGACTCGCCCTCCCTACGCGCCACGTCTTCAGGCCGGATGTGAGGAGATGTGCCGGGAGCGGCGTACATCGTGATGACCCGCGCGGCTTCGTCACGGTGGGAAAGATCGCGCAACAAAGCGGTCTCCACATAATTCGTCAGAGACCGGTTCTCCGCTTTCGCCGCGGCCTGCAGTCGCCGAACCTGCTCGGACCCGAGACGCAGGGTGATCGCGACTTTGGCGGGCTGCTTGCGGGTGCGCGCCCGGCGGCCGCTGGGCTGTTGCCTGGGGCGTGACATGGCAGCAGCTTGATGCCCTTTGCAAGCAAAAGCAAGCATCCGTCGGTGCCGAATGATGTGCCGTGCTCGCGGTCGTCCGGCCAGCGTCGCCCCCGATCACGCCCCAGCAGGCAAAGCAGCTCAGACCCGGTTAGTCGCCTCAGCCGCAATCGGCTACCCTGCGACATGTCCGAAAGCGACTGGAGGCTCAATTGAAATTCGGCATCTTCTACGAGCTGCAGCTACCCAAACCCTGGGCGCCGGACGATGAGCGCACGCTGTACCAGAACGCACTCGATCAGGTCGAGCTCGCCGACCGCCTCGGCTACGACTACGCCTGGGAGGTCGAACACCATTTCCTGGAAGAGTACTCCCACTCTCCATCGCCCGAAGTCTTCCTCGCTGCGGCCAGCCAACGGACCAAGCGCATCCGCCTCGGCCACGGCATCATCCAGCTCACCACCAACCATCCGGCTCGCGTGGCCGAGCGCGTCGCCTGTCTCGACCTCGTCAGCAATGGACGCGTGGAGCTCGGCACCGGAGAGGCTGCCAGTATCACCGAGTTGGGCGGATTCCACCGCACGATGGAGGAGAAGCGCGCGATCTGGGAAGACGGCATCCGCTGCGTGCTGCCGATGTTCACGCACGAAGGTTGGGAATACGACGGGCCGTATTTCAAATTCCCACTGCGCAACGTGCTGCCCAAGCCGGTGCAGCGGCCGCATCCACCGCTATGGGTCGCGTGCTCGCAGCTCGAAACGATCGAGATGGCGGGCAAGCGCGGCATGGGCGCGTTGGGGTTCCAGTTCCTGTCCGCCGACGCCGCGCACGCCTGGGTGCATGCCTATTACAACGCCTTCACCAAGCGGCAGGAGGAGCTGACCGACTACCAGACCAACCCGAACATCGCGCTGGTCAGCTATTTCATGTGCGCCGAAACCGATGAGGAGGCGCGCCGCCGCGCTGACGGCGTCACCTTCTTCCAGTTTGCGCTGCGCTATTACAACGCCGCGGCAGGCCGCGAGCGGGCGAAGCCGGGCACGGTCAGCCTGTGGAACGAGTATAACGCATGGAAGCGCGCCAACCCGGATGCCGCCGCGCGCGCCGTGTCGGGCGGACTGGTCGGCTCGCCGGAGACGCTGCGGCGCAAACTGCGGCGGTTCGAGGGCTCGCACATCGATCAGGTGATTCTTCTCAACCAGGCGGGACGTAATGCGCATGCGCATATTTGCGAGAGCCTGGAACTGTTCGCGCGGGAGGTGATGCCGGAGTTCCACGCCGCCGAACCGACGCACCAGGAATGGAAGCAGCAAGTGCTGAGCGGCAAGATCGCGCTGGAGGAGGTCGATACCGCGCCATTCCGTGAGCGCTTCGGTCCGAACGCTGTGCAGGTGGCGGGGCCGGTGGCGGCGGAATGACTCTTCCTGGGGGTCGAACGGTCTGGGTGGTTGATTCCCGGCCGCCCCCCAACCCCCTCCCGCAAGTGTTTATCCGATCAGCACCATGCGAACATCGTTGACGTTCGTCAGCGTCGGCCCCGTGCGGATCAGGTCTCCGAGCTTGTCGAACAGAGTATAGCTGTCGTGCCCGTCGAGCAGCCGGCGCGCGTCCAGTCCTACCGCACGAGCACGCGCCACAGTATCAGGCGCAACCACAGCGCCCGCGGCGTCCTCGGTGCCGTCGATGCCATCGGTGTCGCCGGCGGCGGCCCAGATGCCCGGCGCCCCGCCCAGCGCCACCGCCAGGCCAAGCAGGAATTCCGTGTTTCGCCCGCCGCGTCCGGCCGGCCCGCGGCCGATCGTCACCGTCGTCTCCCCGCCGGAGAGCAGCAGCGCCGGGGCCGCCAGCGGCTGGCCGTGGGCACGAACGCTGCGGGCGATACCAGCCATCACCGTCCCCAGCTCGCGCGCCTCGCCTTCCAGCGCATCGCCGAGGATCATCGGCGTCACGCCGAACCCGCGCGCCACCTCCGCGACCTTCGCCAGAGCCATCATCGGTGTAGCGATCAAGCGGAACTCGCCGTCAGGCAGCTCGCCGGGCTTCGGCGTCTCGTCCGCGTCCTCCGCAAGGCGCGCGGCAACCCGCCGCGGCGGCTCGATTCCATAGCGCGCGACCAGGGCGCGCGCGTCGGCGAACGTGCTCGGATCCGGCACCGTCGGGCCGGAGGCAATCACCGCCGCATCGTCGCCAGGCACGTCGCTAATCGCCAGCGTGACGACACGGGCCGGTGCCGCGGCGGCGGCCAGCCGGCCGCCCTTGATGCCGGAGAGATGCTTCCGCACCGTGTTCATCTCGGTGATCGTGGCGCCCGAGGCGAGCAGCGCGCGGTTGATCGCCTGCTTGTCGGCGAGCGTCAGCCCCGGCGCCGGCAGCGCCAGCAACGCCGAGCCGCCGCCCGAGATCAGCGCCAGCACAAGATCGTCCGCACGCAGTCCCTGCACACGCTCCAGCAACCGACGCGCGCCGAACTCGCTGTTGGCGTCAGGCACCGGGTGGGAAGCTTCGATCACCTCGATGCGGCGCGTCGGGACGGCATGGCCATAGCGGGTGACCACCGTGCCAGTCAGCGCCACGTCGGGCCATGCCTCTTCGAGCGCGGCAGCCATCACCGCGGCGGACTTCCCTCCCCCCGCAACAATGCAGCGTCCGCGCGGCTTGTCCGGCAGATGCGCCGCCAGCACCTTGCGTGGATCGGCCGCCGCCACCGCGGCATCGAACAGCGCTCGCAACGCCGCGCGTGCCTGCGCATCGTCCCATTCCATGTCCGGCCGTTTCCCTGTCGCGTCGCGGAGTATGGCGAAAGCGGGCGGCACACGCCATGTTCAGGGCTGGATCAAGAAGAAGGAGCAAACATGGGCGCCCCTGCATTCGACGACACCACACGCACTGAGCTGGAAGCCGCGGCGTTTCGCCGACTGGTGCAGCATCTGCGCGAGCGGACCGATGTACAGAACATCGACCTGATGAACCTTGCCGGGTTCTGCCGCAACTGCTTGAGCCGCTGGTACCGCGAAGCGGCGGAAGCCAAGGGCATCGGTTTGGCGGATCCAGACGCACGGGAGATCGTGTACGGCATGCCATACAAGGAGTGGCAGGCGAAGCACCAAGCCGAGTCGACAGCCGAGCAGAAAGCAGCGTTCGCGAAAGCCTCGTCCAGTCATTGACCGCGACTCTGCCCTGGCGCTATCTCCGCCGCCCTTGCAATCGGGGCGACACGGATGGCGCTGAAGCTGGCTGAGAGACCGAAGACAGAAACCGGCGGCATCGCGGCGGACCGGCTGCGCAGCCTGGTCGAGCGTATCGAACGCCTGGAAGAAGAACGCAAGGCGCTCGCCAACGACATCAAGGACATTTACGCCGAGGCGAAATCGGCCGGATTCGACGTAAAGGTTCTGCGCCAGCTTATTCGGCTGCGCCGGCAGGAACCGGCGGAGATCGAAGAGCAGGAGTCGCTGCTGGACGTTTACCGCCGGGCGCTGGGGATGTAGCGCGCACTCCTCACCCGGGCGGCGGCGCTAGCGAACCGGGCGCCACCGAGCCGATCAGCCAGTCGCGAAACAGCGCGATCTTCGGCGTGTCGGCGGTCTCCTCGGGGGCGACGATATAGAACCCCGCATCCGCCGGCAGCACCACGTCGAACGGCACTACCAGGCGCCCGGCGGCGATATCCGCCTCGACGTAGAGGGTGCGGCCCATCGCGATGCCATGGCCGTCCACCGCCGCCTGGACCGCCATGAAGCTCTCGTCGAAGGTCAACCCGCGTTTCGATGCAATCGAAACAGGAAGCCCGGCAGCGGTCAGCCAGAGCTGCCAGTCCTCGCGCGAAACCGTTGCATGTAGTAGCGTGTGATGCGCAAGATCCTCGGGCCGACGCAGCGGCTTCGCTCCATTCAGCAGAGCCCGGCTGCACACGGGGAACAGTTCCTCGGCCATCAGCCATTGTGCGCGCAGCCCCGGCCAGTTCCCGCGCCCGTAGCGGACCGCCATGTCCACCTCCTCGCGGCGAAAATCGACCAGATGGGAGGAAGT
>Ga0335075_10006545_pt1 | contig 17966 bp, 23 predicted proteins | sample Lox_Sample_24_FD_206723 | JGI IMG/M metagenome (GOLD analysis project Ga0335075, IMG submission 206723) | Soil microbial communities from Loxahatchee National Wildlife Refuge, Florida, United States - Lox_Sample_2.4 | ecosystem: Environmental > Terrestrial > Soil > Wetlands | place: USA...
TATACTGGGCCATTCCAACCGCCTTCTACTCTACCTCAAAACTGAAACCCCGCTTACATTTCGAACGAATGGCTTTCACGAGTCGCGCAATTGTATGCTCACTACGTATGATATCTAAACTGTCCAGTTGCTCAATAATGTCTCTAGTTTGTAGCTTTTCTTGGACTTCTTGGTTACTTCATTTCGACCCGTTCTCGCACTCTTTGGTCCTTCTATGGCAATCATCCAAGCCGACTTCCTAGCATTTCGAATATCGATTATGAAATCAAGTTCGCAGATATAACCAGAAATTGCGAGGATGGGATTCTTGATGAAGCCAACAGCATTTTGATTCTTAGCTGTGACCCTGGACGAGATAAATGGAACACCGTAATGGTATTACATGATCTGGATTAGTCCGTTCTGAAAGAGCAAAATCTTACCACTGAATGCATAGGGAACGTTCATTGACGAGCACGACGCTCGCGGCAAGCTATACTGGTACAAATACACTGATCCAGAATCCAAGCCAACACCAATAAAGCTCGAGATGGTTCCGGCAACTGTACCAAAGGCTCTCCACCCACTAGGGGTAGGATTCTGGGCACCAACTCGGACTCTGTACATGGTCTCTCACGCCGAGCCAGCTTCAATCTACGTTTTCAAGCTCTCCCAGGATGGCACAGCAGCCACGTACATCCGCAAGCTCGAGCATCCGCTCATCCAGACTCCAAACTCGGTGGCGCCGATCAGCGACCACGAAATCTACTTCACGAACGACCACCAGTTCAAGATCCGCGACCACTTCCTGCTGGCGAAGCTGGAGACGTACCTGGCGTACGCGGGCGGCAGCGTGGTGTACATGGACACGGCCACGGGCGACGCGAAGACGGTGGCGCGCGCGGGCTTCGCGAACGGCGTGACGCCGCTGCCGGGCGGCCGGCTGGCCGTCGCCAGCACCACCGGCGCCGCCATCTACGTGTACGACATCGACGCGGCGACCAAGGGCCTCGCGCTCAGCCGCACGCTGCCCGTGCCGTTCCTCGTCGACAACCTCAAGACCGACGCCAACGGCGTGTTGCTGGCTGCCGGCCATCCCTTTGCGCCGGCGCTGGAGGCCGTCGCTACGACGAATCGCGACTATGACTTGGATGGCTCTGGGGAGGCGGGCTTGAAGCCGGAGGCCGAGAGGCTGAGATCGCAGAGTTGGGCGGCTGAGTGGGATGGGAATGAGGAAGGAAAGCTGAGAGACTTGTACGTGGGGTCGGACTATGGGTGCAGTGCCACGGCGCTGAGAGATGTAAAGACGGGTTGGGGATTCATCTTGGGCTTGTATGAGAAGGGAATCATGCAGTGGAAAGATAAGAAATAGAGGAGCGAGGGAATCTGCTGAAGGAAAAGCCGCTTCCATTCACCCAGGATGGTCTTGATGGTGCGATCTGAAGTTCTATCGTTGAGAGAAACCCCACCCAATGCCATTTCTCGTAAACCTTGCTTCTTCTGCCATCGCCGTCAAAGATTGATACTTCCTTGGCAGCTGTGTTAAGCCGCGCGAGCGAAGTCTGTAAGCGCACCTGTTCGTTCTACGCCAGCCACAGCGATTCGAAACCGCTGTACTCGTAAAGCCCAAGATAGACTCCCACAAATCCGTTTAAGGTTGGTTTGTTGCCCCAAATCAGTCCCTCACGCTGAAGAGAGGACTGTCTTCAACGACGTTGAGCATGCGTCTATTCCCGAAATGCAACGAATGCTTCGAAGGAGGTCTACGTCTCAGCACCTGTGGCATCTTGTCAGCGTATGAAAGTTAAAGGAAATCACAGGAGGACCCACATCCTGTATTCTCCAGCGCCTTCTGCTTGACGACTCGGATCGTCTGTTATCAGCTTATAGCTGATTTTAATATCCAAATCTCTCTTGTTCTTGGCATTTGGTTTGTTCTCCAGTACTCCTGAGATCTGTTCACCTTCATCTGCTGTCAGAACGTGATGCAGATAGAACACAGTTTGCTTCCAGTGGGTGTATTTAGTATGCGGGCCTGTAGAGAATTTGATCGGCTTGTGACATTTGGTGAATTCGATATCGAACCAAGCGATGAGGGCGTGAACAAAGTCATTCCGGCGGACATTGAGGGTGAAAGGAGCATCGAAAGCGAGGTCAGAGGAGTTAACTGTATAGAGGTCGAAAGAGATGACCGGCGACGGATCAGTCACGACAGCTTTCATGTCAACCGTATCCACCAGAGGCTCACTCATTGCAGTCGCTTTGAGTGGAGTGTAGTCGAAACCCCAAACATTGTCCCAGACTAAATAATATGTCAGCTTGGAACTTGGTTGATAAATGTCAAAGAATACGACTTACAGCCAATCTTTTCTTCCTTGTACTCTCCATCTTCGATCCCAGCCATAAAAATGGTAGCCTTGTCTGGAAAGATGAGTCCACCAGGCTTGAGATATTGATCTCGAGCGTATAGTACAGTGTCCAGCATACTCTCATACAGCAAGAAATATCCCATCCACTCAGATATGATGATGTCAACCTTGTCATAGGGAAGCTTAACTTCCTCCATTTTGCCTTGTAGGAGTGTAATTTTGGCCGTCATACCGTTGGCCTCGACAATCTCTTTCGCTTTGTCGATGATTGTGGACATATCGACGCCGATGACATGTTTTGCGCCGGCCTTGACGGCAAACCTGGAAAAATTTGTTAGCTACATGTTACAAACACGTTACGAACATCTTACATGCTCAAGATTGCAGTTCCGCATCCTACATCCAGGACAACTTTGTTTTGGAAGAGGTGAGAATTCTGATAGATGGCATCGCGGTAGCTCCTTGTCCGGACCTCATCTTTCAGCATCTCCTCGTGGATGCCATGGTGGTTGTACGAGTTGAAATAATGCTGCTCAGAGTGCGCCATACCCTCCATAGGATCTTTGGGCGCCAAAGGCAGTTGGTTAGAAGCAGCGTTGCTCATTGTGGCAACCGTGAGCTTCTGGAAGCTCCGTGTCGGTCTGCGCTTGTGCTGTTGCGTATCGAGTTGCAATTATGTGCTCTCCGAAGTTGTGCGATTCCCAGGGTCTGCTAAATTAATATAAAGCTGCCCGAGCGTCGATTCGCTGGCTCTTCGCCGCGGCTTTTCCACTGGCTTCAAATTCGAACACGATAGTAGATTGCAGAGGGAAGATTTATTTACTTTGGTGAGTAGAAATTTCTTTAATGGAGTAGTTGCACGATCATGTGCGCAGTTTCAGCGTTGCAGACAGCGCTGCCCAACGCCACGCTTGCCTAGCCGTGTTTATCAAACACCTTCTGAAGCTTGTGTTGTGAAATTGCCCATATACTCTGTGACTTGAAATAGTTCATATCATTATGCTGCACGCGAACACGCTATGCATCACAATGCAGCACGTTGAGTTTTCCAACAACCCATTCATCTCCAAATCGCCGTGCACATGGCATGGCACCCTTGGTCTGAGGCATCATCTTGATTTGGGAGCTCAACGATTTGCGTCGTCAAGTCGCAAATTTATTGGAAGCCCAGAAGGTGAATGACATCGGAAAGCACGAGACTTGGAGAGTTACTCGCATAGCCTGACTTCCTACTTCTTGAAGAAGACATCTCGGTAGTATTTGGCTTCCGCAATACTCTCCAACACGTCTTGCCTCGCATCATGAATGCCTTGCTTTGTAGGAGAGGCTTTGATGATATCTTTGGAAGACCACCGACGCATCGCTTCTTTCAAAGAACTTACGTCCAATAGTCGATGATGTAAGTAATCCACGAAAGGAGTGAATGGCGACTTGCGCAAGAAAGCTCGATCTTGATGGATGCTATTTCCTGCGAGTACGGCTTTGCCAGACTGAGGAATAAGTCCTTTCACGTATTCAAGGAGCATCTCTGCAGCTTGCTCTGGCGTGATTTCTGATTCAAGCACTCTCGCTGTGAGACCTGATTTGGCATGCGTTTTCGTGCACCATTCGTCCATTGCATCCATTACTTCCTTGGAACGGTGGATAACCACTTCAAAGCCATTTTCGTCAAGAAGATTCAAATTGTAGTCGGTCACAAAGCAAGCTATTGAGAGCAACACATCATTGTCAATATCCAATCCCGTCATCTATCGCTGGTAAGCATCTAAACACCTAGTATCGTATTCATAATCGCAAATACCTCGCAATCCACCCAAACGAGAGGCACGTGAGAAACGGTCTCAGGCATATCGTTAAACAATTTTGTAGGAGAGTGATGTTGTTGTCGATTGATTTAGCACAGTGTATTGTCGAGATTTCATTACCAAGCGGGGTACTCCCTATGGTGGCACTAGAGAGGCACTAACTACGTTACCGTGTCGCGTTTGGGCGCGTCTCGTTACTCGCGTAAAGTGGAGCTTCACTCTTCAAGACACAAGCTTCAACATCCACCCATCTCTTACCACTTGAACTGCTTCTTTCGTGGCAATTACAATGGCCTCGAGAGCAGCTCGTCTGGCCGAGCTTAGGGCATTACGGGCCGGTGGTAAAACTCGACTCGCTACATACGAGGTCGAAGAGGTGGAGAAGATTTACGAAGAAGTCGACGAAGAAAGCTACAAAAAGGTTGTTCGGAAACGACTAGACGATGATGACTTTGTTGTCGACGACAATGGAGCTGGTTACGCAGATGACGGCCGTGAAGATTGGCAAGATGCTCCCCAAGACTACAGCGAGAGCGAAGACGAAGGTCCCGCGAGGGGAAAGGCCGGTGAGTACACCATCACGCTCCATCCTTGCATTGGTAATCTTGGCTGACTGTAGAATCTGTACAGCGAAGAGAAAGCGCGAAGAGGACGAGGAGAAGAAGCAAAAGATTGCGAATGGGATCAACAAATACTTCAGCGCAAAGGCCGCCATGGCGCCTCCAAAGCCAAAACCTGTCAAAACTGCCGAAGACGATGCGTTCATGAATGACCTTCTTGGTGAAGTTGACGTCAATACAAGCACTCGCCGTATCGCGTCTCGAATGAAGCCCGTCAAGGATGAGTCTCGACGAAAGACTCGCGTGCTGTCTCCTCCGCTGCCTCATACCAAATCCAGGTCGAAGTACCAGACCAATGCTACCGAAAATGCTCAAGTGGACACTCCTCCTACTGACGAGTTATATGACAATGATGGATTCAGACCTATGCTCGACGACGATGTACCCATGAGTGATCCTCTACCGTCATCCCCCGTCGTAAAAGCCGTGGAACGGAAGACTCAACCGGTCATCAAAGTTGAAGAGGAGGAAGACGATCTTATGGAAGTTACTCAGGCAGTTGGACACGCTAATACTACTGCTTCGATAAACTTCACCGGCAGTAAGCCGCCTCCGAAGATCAAAAAAGAAGCATATCCAACACCTGTCAGCTCTTCACCAACGGGACCTTCCAATCCTGGTATTGATGCATCAGCATGGAATAGTGTCACGGATAAATTGAACGTTCTCAGCAGTCCTGCTACTCCCCAAACCTCTAGCATTGGTAAACTTAAGCCTCAAAACGCTCTCGAAGAAGACGGTAGCCTTCGTATGTTCTGGATCGACTACACAGAGGTTAATGGTAGCCTCTGTCTTTTCGGCAAAGTCAAAGATAAGACCACAGGAAACTTCGTCAGCTGTTTCGTCAAAATTGACAACATCATGCGCAAATTGTACTTCCTCCCTCGTGAGTTTAGGTATCGACACGGACGGGATACCGAAGAAGAGGTTGGCATGCAAGATGTCTATGAGGAAGTTTCGTCCCTCATGTCAAAGATGAATATTGGCTCATTCAAAAACAAACCGCTCTCCATGAAGTACGCTTTTGAGCTGCATGGCATTCCACGGGAAGCAGATTACTTGAATTTACTTTACCCGTACGATAAACCAGTCCTACCGACCGACTGCACTGGTGAAACGTTTTCTCATGTCTTTGGAGCAAATACTGCTTTGTTCGAGCAGTTTGTCCTTGACAAGAATATCATGGGACCATGCTGGCTCAACATCAACGGAGGAGATTTCCAAGCTGTCAACAATGCGTCTTGGTGCAAGCTCGAGCTTCAAGTTGTCGAACCGAAACATATCACTCCGCTAGGGGAATCGGAGAATATGGACGCGCCTCCATTGACTCTTATGAGCATCGCTCTGCGGACCACGTACAATGCCAAGGAGAACAAGCAGGAAATCTTAATCGCCAGCGCTCGCGTGTACGACAACGTGTCTCTCAGCGACACAACACCTGCTGACAAGTTGCCCTGCAAAACTTTCACGATTATGCGGCCTAGTTCTGATGCATTCCCAACTGGATTCAAGCTGGAAGTTGACAAGCACAAGGGCATGATAGGTTTGGAACGAAATGAAAGTGCTCTCTTGAGTAAATTCATGGCCATATTCGGGATGATGGATCCAGATGTTCTTATGGGCCACAAGCTTGACGACATCGACTACAGTACCCTATTGAACCGGATGAAAGAGCGAAAGACTCCAGGCTGGCATCGAATTGGACGGCTACGTCGCAGTGAATGGCCAAGGTCCATAGGTAAAGGTGGTGGTAGCTTTTTTGCTGAACGTCAGCTCGCATCCGGACGACTTCTCTGCGATCTTGCAAATGACCTAGGCAAGTCTTTGATGACCAAGTGTCAGTCGTGGAGTTTGAACGAGATGTGCGAACTTGTCCTTGGCGAAGGTGGTGCCCGACGCGAGTTCGACATTGAAGCGGCTCTCAAGACCTGGGCAACAACTCGTGAGGGTCTCATGAACTTCGTACGACATTGTGAAGCCGATACGTACTTCATTGCTGCTATAGCTTTGAAGGTACAAATGCTTCCTCTAACGAAAGTTCTAACTAATTTGGCTGGCAACTCATGGACACGCACCCTCAGCGGTACTCGAGCTGAGCGTAATGAGTACATTCTGCTTCACGAATTTACTCGGAATGGCTACATCGTTCCTGACAAAGTCTATGGCAAGGGCAAGCCGAAGGACGAAGAGATCGAAGAAGGCGAAGAGAATGCCGACGCAAAGAAGAAGGATAAGTACAAAGGTGGTCTCGTCTTTGAACCTGAGAAGGGCCTATATGACAAATTCATTCTTGTCATGGACTTCAACAGTTTGTATCCTAGTATCATCCAGGAGTACAACATCTGTTTCACAACGGTTGAGCGGTCTGATATTACTGAAGATGATGAGCGTGTTCCAGAAGTTCCAGGGGAGCAAGAGTTGGGAATTCTTCCACGCCTTATTTCGACACTCGTGAAGCGCCGTAGGGAAGTCAAGAAATTGATGAAGGACAAGACCGCAACAGCAGATCAAATCGCTACTTGGGATATCAAGCAACTTGCCTTGAAGCTCACAGCGAATTCTATGTACGGATGTCTCGGATACACCAGATCACGCTTCTACGCCCGTCCGCTCGCCATGCTCACTACAGCTAAAGGTCGTGAGATTCTTCGCAGCACGAAAGAACTTGCTGAAAGCCAAATGCTCCGTGTGGTTTACGGAGACACGGACTCTGTCATGATCAACACGAACATGGATAATATTGAGGCTGCCCTCAAGGTCGGAAAGGAATTCAAAAAGGCAGTCAATGAACGTTACAGGCTGCTTGAGATCGATATTGACAACGTCTTCCGCCGCCTGCTTCTCCACGCAAAGAAGAAGTATGCTGCCTTTAACATGATTGAGATGGATGGCAAATTTGTCGAAAAGCTTGAAGTCAAGGGTCTTGACATGAGAAGAAGAGAATACTGTCAGCTCTCGAAGGAGACGTCTTTGAAGCTGTTGAACTTCTTACTCTCAGGTGATGATCCTGAAAGCGTGGTGGAAAAAGTGCACGAGTATTTGAGAGAGTTGGCCTCGAAAATGCGAGAATTCAGCATTCCGGTACAGAAATATACGATCTTCACAGTAAGTTTACCGTCTCCTGAATTGGCTGGACTTTAAGATGGCTAATATTCACGATAGCAACTCGGCAAAGATCCTAAAGAATATCCCAATGCCAACAGCATGCCTTCTGTGCAGGTTGCTCTCCGACTTATCGCCAAGGGCAGACACGTCAAAGCCAAAGATGTTATGTCTTTCATCATCACTGGCAACAGCAATGGCTCCGCCGAAACCGCCGCAAAGAATGCTTATCCGCAAGACGAAGTCATGAAGGCAGACTCTGATCTTAAGCCTGACATTGACTATTACCTTCACAAACAGATATTGCCGCCAGTCGAACGCCTGTGCGCTCCAATCTCAGGGACGAACGTTACCCAACTTGCCGATTGCCTGGGACTAGACACAAGCAAATACCGTGTCAGCTCTGTGTCGAATGATGCCAACCAAGACAACGAAATCCAACCGCTCGAATCACAAATCCCGGATAGTGTGCGCTTTAAAGACGCCTCTCCGCTCATATTACGCTGCCGCTCATGCAAAAATGTCTCACCCTTCCGCGGACTCATTCCACCACAACCTGGAAGCGTTGAGGAGAGCTCGCTTCACGTTGTCGCTAATCACGAAGGTCTTGCATGTCCACACGAGGCCTGCAAAGCTCTCATTCCGAATCTGACCGTCGTCGCCCAAATGGAATCTCAGATCCGCCAGCACATTGCTCGTTACTACGCTGGATGGCTGGTGTGCGATGACCCATCCTGCGGAATGCGAACACGCCAGATGTCTGTTTACGGTCATCGGTGCCTTGGACCGAAAGGTACGGGGCTTGGTTGCTTGGGTCGTATGCACTTCGAATACACGGAAAAGATGCTATACAACCAGCTGCTGTATCTGTGCAAGATGTTCGATGTGGACAAGGCGAAGAAGGATGTTGAGAAGATGCCAACGGGTGGAATGGAGAAGGTTAAGGTTCTTGCGGAGATTAATCGAGAGCGATTCGAGACTGTGGAAGAGGTTGTGAAAGGCTACTTGGAAAGAAATGGAAGGCAATGGGTACAGATGGATAGCTTGTTTGGGTTTGTTTTGAAAGTGGTGTGAGTGATATTTACTACCTCATTACAGGTTATCCTTTCAACATATTACCGGTGCGGCTTAGGTCTATTGGTCTAGAAATGCATGTGTGCGTTCATTCAGTTCACACGTTTTCTCCCTGCGGGCCTTCTTCCATAACTTCACCTGTGTTATCGGACTGCTTCGTCTTTGCCTTAACCAATGCTGCATGGAACACTTGCATGAACCGCCAGCAATCCTCAAAGCTATTGTAGAGCGGCGCCGGCGCAACCCGCACCACATCCGGCCTCCTCTCATCGACCACAACGCCGCCCTCCTCAAGCGCCTCCATCACCCCCTCCAACAGCCCCTCCTCCAGCCGGACACTAATCTGCGCGCCCCTCTCCGCCGCGCCCCGCGGCGTAAGCAGCACGTACGGCCGGCGCCCCACCCCACCCACGTCCCAAGTCAGCAACAGCCGCTCGAGGTACGCCGTCAGGCGGACGCTCTTCGCGCGCAGCCGGTCGAGCCCTGCCTCGGCGAACACCGCCAGGCTCGCCAGCACGCTGGTGGTGTCCAGCACGCTGGGATTGCTGAGCTGCCAGCCGGCGGCGCCAGCCATGGGGCGGAAGGCGGCCTCCATGCGGAAGCGCGGGCCCTTCGCGCCGCCCCACCACCCGGCCAGGCGGCGGCGGTAGCCCAGGCGGGCGTCGACGCCCTCAGGCGTGTCTTCGGCGGCGGGGGTGCCTTCGGCGGGCGCGGCCACGGCGCCGTGGCGCGCGTGCACGAAGGCGGCGGCGATGGCGCCGGGCCCGCCGTTCAGGTACTTGTACGAGCACCACGCCGCGAAGTCGACGTTCCAGGCGTGCAGGCGCAGCGGCATGTTGCCGGCCGCGTGCGCCAGGTCCCAGCCCACCGTGATGCCGCGCGCCTGCGCGAAGGCCGTGATCGCCGCGATGTCGAAGGCTTGCCCCGTGTAGAAGTGCACGCCCGGGAGGAGGAGGAGCGCGGTGGTGGAGGCGTGCTGCGCGATCAGCGATTGGATGTGGGAGGTGCTGTAGTAGTGCATTTTGGGGTCGGAGGGCTCCATGATGACCAGCGAGGTGGACGGGTCGAGGTTGTGATGGTAGAGCTGGGAGTGGACGGCATACTGCGGCGGGTTAGTAAGGAAACGAGGAGTAGGTTTGGGTTGGCTTCGAGATGGCACATACGTGGTCACTTGGAAAGGCCTTGCTCTCGATGATGATCTTGTGCCTCTCCTTTGTTGGTCGATAGAAACTGGCGAAGAGAAGATGCAGGTTGGCAGTCAAGGTTTGCATCACGACCACTTCGCTAGGTTCAGCACCGACAATATTTGCCATTGCTTTGCTGGATTGCTCATCGATATCAACCCATGGTACCGTATTCTGATCCGAAAGCGGCTTGAAGTGTCCGTAGACTCCCTTCTGGCTCCAGGTATCCAGATACTTTTCGATGTATAGCCGTGTACGCTTCGGTTGAAGTCCGAGAGAGTTTCCGCACAGATATGTGCATGGCGTTGGATCTTCTTGGACAGAATCGTCTGGAGAAGGTTAGCATCGTGTCAATACTTCTACACGGTGATATTCCAAGCTCTTGCAAAGCCACAGAACCCTGTCAATAGGATTTCACATCCCGATAGTCCTATGACTTTGTTGAAAGAGATAGTACGTTGAGATTCACCTTTTCCGATTTTTGTCTTCTTCAACTGGCTCTTCGTCGGTGTTAGAAATTCAGCTCTGAACTCCTTAAGCTCGTCCTTCTCGTCGAGACTGCGAGCATACGCTAGTGTCAGCTCGTGCTCTGGCAAACTCATCTCAGGACAATTTCCATCCACTCCGGAAGCCTCCGTGATTTGTGACATCTGTGGGCGGATTCTGAAGCCTCAACAAAAGGAATTATGAACCGCGAGGCCGAAGATGTGACTAATAGTAGTCCATTGAAGTCCGTAGGTACGAAGGCATTCAAGGGTATCGGCAAAAACCCGCCTATCGTTGCTTCCTGATTAATATCCGTGACGTGAGCTGCTCTAGCGTCCGAAAATGAGCAAACTCATATCTTTAGTCATCTTCAAGTCTACATTTCTTCCATCGCCATATTAGTCGTGATCGTTTCCTAACGTCAAAGTATTCGACCCATTGCTCAGCATGTGTGCGCCATGACCTACAAACGAATCCTAGTGATCGCCGGGAGCGACAGCTCCGGGGGAGCGTGAGTGAAACAACGCCAAAATATCTCTGAGCTTCAAAGGCTAATACATATTTATGTGCTAGTGGGCTTGAGGCCGATCAAAAGGTCATTGCAGCGTATGGCTGCTACGCCATGACGGCTACGACCGCACTCACGGCACAGAACACGAGGGGCGTTTTCGACATCCACCACACGCCGCCCGAATTTGTCAAAAAGCAAATAGACCTCGTCCTTGACGATGTTGGAGCGGACGTGGTGAAGACGGGTAAATTCCGCATAGCAGGGCTTATGTACCATCACTAATGGCAATATTTACAGGTATGCTTGCGTCCGCGGAATGCATCGAAGTCGTTGCCGATGCTTTGCGGAGACATGATGTGAAGGCCGTAGTTGTGGATCCGGTTCGTCCGTCCCATATTGAACAAACCACCATTGCTATGACTTACCACTTCTGTTGACTAGGTAATGGTGTCAACCAGTGGTTCGCAATTACTGCCACAAGATGCGGTTGACACATTGATCCAGAAGTTGCTGCCGCTGACTACCGTTCTCACACCTAATATTCCGGAAGCAATGGTGCTGCTGAGGTCCGCGGGAAGCACTACTCCTGAACCTAAATCTCTGGGGGATCTTAACGGCGTGATACGCGCGGTGAAACCTCTAGGTCCGAAATATGTCCTTCTCAAAGGAGGCCATCTCCCACTGGATAAGAATGGGAAGATCGCTTCATCAGAAGCCGATCGAGAGAAGGTTATGGACTTGTTGCTTGGCGAGGGTGATATCCAGTATCTGTCTTCGGAGTATCTCACTTCAAAGAATACTCACGGTACAGGCTGTTCATTGGCGTCTGCAATAGCGACGAACATTGCGCTGGGATCGACTGTTCCGCAGGCAGTGACCGAAGGCATTCGCTACGTGAAAGCAGGAATCGAGACGAGTCAAGATCTGGGAAAAGGAAATGGACCGATCAATCATTTTCACTCGACCTATACGCTTCCATTTGCGCCTGGCAAGTTCATCGACTACCTTCTCAGCCGGGAAGATGTGAAAGGTCCATGGTGGGAGCACACGCATCATGAATTCGTACAGCAAATGCAGGATGGGACGCTTCCGCTGGGAAAATTTAAGATGTATTTGATCCAGGATTACCTCTTTCTCAATTCGCTCGAGCTAATTCGCTGGCGGCCTACAAGGCAAAGAACATCGATGATATTGATCGCTCGGCGGCAATCGTTCGGCATATCTTCCAAGAGATGAAGCTACACATCGACTACTGCAAGGACTTCGGCCTTTCCAAGGAAGACATTGTCAACCAGGAAGAAAAGATGGCATGCACGGCGTATACGAGGTATGTACTCGACATCGGTGTCGCTGAAGACTGGTTCGCTCTGCAGATTGCTCTGTTGCCATGTTTGCTGGGATACGGCGTGATAGCGCGGCGGCTTTACGACGATCCGAAGACGAAGAGAGACGGAAATACGTATTGGAAGTGGATTGAGAACTATGTGGCCGATGACTATACGGAAGCCGTGAGCCTCGGTTGCGGTAAGCTGGTACAGTGACACGATGGCAACACTTGGCTAAACTCCAATAGAGCTCGTCGAGAAACACGCCGTACGACAGTCGGCAAGTCGGATCGAAGAGCTGGCCAGGGTTTTTCTACATGCCACTAAGGTAAGGTCCGCATTCTGCACATAGATTAGTTCATTTAGCTGATTGCCGGGACAGATGGAGACTGGGTTCTGGGATATGGGAGCCGAAGGATGAAGGTTAAGCGAACGGATATCAATCTACCGAGCAAGGATGTGAGATCGTCGAGATATACGATATCGATAGAGTTCCCGTGCCGCTATGATGGGCGCTATGACGTTCAGAACAGCGATGCGTGACATTGCGGCCGAAGGAATGGTTGCTTAGACGGATGGATAGATGCATCATCGAATGAAGTGCAACGGCAAGCAGCGCTCGGAAATGCCCATTTCCGGGCAGTAGCAGAAGACGTTAGGTTCGTGATAGCAACGAAGAAGTTTTTGCCATGAAACGCCAGGCCGCGCCGTGCCCGACTCCCCAAGTGCCGCTCGCACGGCAGTTAAAAGGGCTCGGCCAACTCGCCCGACGAAGCCAACCTCATTCCGGCATCGCGCCCACACACCCACGACCATTCCGCTCGCCGCCTAGCCGAACCCAGCCGACCGGGCTCGGCCTCCGCGCGCTCACGCACGCCTTCGCAACCCGCCCGGCCGGCGAGCCGTTGGGGGCTCCACGGGGAGGGGGGGGGCGCTGGGATCGAGGAGCAGCGGCGGCGGCGGCGGGCGCGCCGCCGGCCCAGCCCCAGCCCTGATCGACGCGCAGCCCGGCCGGTTGCCTGCGTGGCGGCGCCGCATTTGCCTGGCCTAAACGCGATGCGGCGCGGCGCGGGCGCCCGCCGCGACATGCCCGGATTGGCAGCGGGCTGCGGCGGCCGGGCAGCGCTGCCGGACGCCCTTGGGGCCCTGCCTGCGCGGTGCTGGCCGGCCGCGCTTGCGCGTGCTTGGCCCGCCGCGCTTGCGGAGTGCTGGGCCTGATGGCGCTGCCGCCGGGGCCTGGGAGGCGACGGGGTGGGCCGGGCTCGCCCCCCCGTGGGTGCGGCCCGCGAGCGAGGCTAGAGACTAGAGAGATGCACGCGAGATCTGGGGACCTTGCTTTAGACTGCGCGCCGTCCAACGGCGCTCCGTAATGGCCAAGGCACCGCTTCGGGTCGTGGACTGTACCTGAATTGCAAGCCCTTTTGGTGTTTTGCGGCTTTGGCGTTGCCTGCGCGCGAACGCCGTGGACGGATGTTTCCTGCGGCCGGTTAGCTTTTGCTGTGATTAGCGAGCACGACGAGAATGGCATTTGGCTTGCCGTGTCTTCTGAGCGTTTTCATCACTTGCTTTGGAAGAGGGCCGGCCGAGGTATCGGCAATTGCAGACTGGTGCTTCGGTGCAACGAAGGGAGGGGTGCGGTGGAACCAGGCGTCAATCGAGCTGCTACGACGGCATTCGCCGTAAAGCTTGTTGTGGCTTGAAATGTGCATTCAAAGCTGCCGTATATTTAGTCCGTGATACGACGAGAACATGCATATTCCATTCGAAAATGCATAACAGCGGGTTGTCTCCATCAAATGATGGCCGGTCTGTGACGTTCGGCCGACCACAAAAGCACACGTAGCAATACTCGTCTGCCCGACCTTCGGCACTTCTGCGCTCGACCATCTCGTTGTGCCACGCTCGTCGTTGACATTTCAGGCGTTCAAGATGCTGCGAGGTCGCATTGGATGGCAGGACAGAACGGCGACACCGCCTAACGGATGGTGGCAGTGCGTTCGCATCAAAACGATGCCGGACCAGAGCGAGCCGTGGGGGGTCAGAACCCTTCCACCACATGCAGCGAGTGTTCGTAAAACGGCCACTGCGCTCACCGCCCATGATTTCCCAGCGGTCGAGCAAAAAGGAAGCGAGCGTCCGCCTGGCCGTTCGCTCGCATTCGTTCAGAGGAATGCATGCCGTCGGCGAGCAGGAGAATTGCAGCATGCTCCGCCCGTTCGCTTATTCGCGTTTCAATCCACGGACCGAACATCCAATTGCCGGACGCCCTGGTGCCGTTCACAACGTAACTCAGACCATTCGAGTGTGGACGATGACCTACCTGTATTCCTGCCGAGCCATCCGATTTTGTGTTTCGAATGTTGACACAATCCCTCGTCATTGAATGCTCTCAAGGGTGTTCAAAAAAAAGAAGTGGGCCACAATTGGAGTGATATCCTTGCTCGTTCATGCGATTGATGGAGTGATACCTGTGCGATTCGACGGGCAATGGCAAATGGCAAATAAGATGGCGTGCCTCCGTTCAAATGTTTCGTTCCGCATCTGAACTTACCTTACCTGTGCGCTTCTCGGCTGATGGGATACGAAAGCCTTCTCAGCAGCGAATGGGGCAAGCTTCACCGAGGAGCATCAGCCAAACGCTGAAGCTGGCTCCATGGAACGATGCTTTCAGTCCGTCACATGGTCATTTGATTGAGGCAGCAACGGGGCATTCGAAGCCACGTAGTATTCGTAGCACAAATGCAGGAATGGCACACGCTGTCACGTCTCCTCCGTTCCGGAGACGTGGTATCTTACTGTCAGGGCTAGGTGAGATCGCGGATCAGAAATGCAGAAAGGGAAAGTAAAGGAACATGAAACGAACTAAAGGGGGCCAAAATATCGACAGGTACTAGCGTCTATTGTACAGAATTGCCGCGGACACCAAATGTACACGTGAAAGCAATAAAGTGTCAAAGCCGTGCATTTCTTTGCGAATGTCCTCCAATAGATGAATCATCAACGTGCTCCCTTCATATATCAGCGACGGAATGCGACGAAATTGTTTCATAGCGCCGATCGTATGCTTGTTCTAGACCAGGCAGGAAAAGATTGGAATCAAGGGAGACCGAAGGGGACCGATGGTTCGAATGAAGAGCCGATTCGGCTGCCAGCTCGTTAGGGCGAGGAGGAAATTTGGCTGTGGAGATGGATTTTTTTTTTTGTTTTGTTTGCGAATGAGAAAGCTCCACGCCCGACGGAGGAGCAAAGATCCAGAACAGCCGTGAATTCATGCTACACGTCCAAGCCGCCCGTTTGTGAAATGGTCACCGCAACACCAGGCCCCAGTCCGATGTGCTGGAACTTCACCCCTCAGCGAATGCAACCCGAATCAGTAAATGCGACAACAAAGGAAATAACCGCAACCACATAAGCAATTTGTGCATCGGAAAATAAAGCCGGCCCACGGGAAGGAATTTGTTGATGTACTGCCATCGAATCATGACTTTCGCGGCCTCCGTGGAGATTTTTTTGTGGCTATCACTGGTGGAAGGTTTGACCGTTATCTTCTGCTTCCACGGTCAGTATTTCGTCCTCTGAAAGAAAAATCGAAGGGCCAAATATCTTCGAAGCCATCTCACGGAGCTAGCAGGTGGTGACACGTAAAATCACGCGCAGCTCTAGGAAGCCGGCCAAGAGTATATCGGGCTCCTCTCAAGGAGAGGGGGAATGACGTTGTGGGTACATCTGGTTGTTCTGCCCATACGGCGACTGCGGGTAACTGTTCCCATTGTTATTGATGCTGCTGTACAGCTGGTTCGTAGCGGCGTACTGTGCCATTCCCTCCATAGCCGAAGTCTGCTGCGGATATTGAGGCTGAGATTGACCTCCAGCATTTGGCGCGTAACCGATCGGAGGCAACTGAGGTCCACCCATGGTCGGAGGAGGTCCGATGGGTGTTCGCATGTGTTGTCCGTACACGGGTTGGTCGGATGGGTTGTCCGGACCGCGTTGCTGTTCGGCCTGCTGGCGCTGTCGCTCTTCCTCAGCCTTTCGCGCAGCCTCCTCTTCCTTCTTCTTGGCCTTCCACTCCTTCCGAATCTCTTTGAACTCTGTGGGTTTGAATGTTAGCATGGGTTTTTCTCTTCACGTTGGTTGTCGATGCTAGTGTGGTTGGTGTGACGAGCTAGTAGGATACGGAGCGACACTAGCTCCCGCACCCTAAGAAGCCATCCAAAATGTCGGGAGCGACCATTGGAAAAATAGCGCGAGGGACGGGGGAAAAGGGACCAATGGAATGGAATAACGATGGAATTTTTGTGCGAACGGAAAGAAAAGTCCGGGGAGTGTGTTGGGAGAAAAAAAAAAATCATGAGATGCAGGGTCGACTTACCTTCGGGCGTGCGCTTGGAGCCGTGCGACTGCATGGTTACGTGGGCGTTCAGGTGGTTCAACGTTCCGTACGCCTTTTCGCAACCGTTCCAGCCGCACTTGTACATGCGCTCGATCTCTTCATAGCGTCTGCGAGGTCGCTTGTGCTGCTGTGCGCCCGGGATCGGGACAAACGAGTAGACGGTCGAGAGAGGATGGCCACCCTGCTGAGCGGTTAGCTGGCTGCGAACGTCATTCAAAGCTGTGTCTCGCACCGTGGGAGGGCGTTGGACCGGAGACACCATGGCCGGCGTTGGAGGCCCCGTCGTCACCGGTTGCCCGTACGGCGAAGGCATGTGCGGCGGTGTCTGGTAGTGGCCGGGAGGCCAGTCCGGTCGCGGGAAATGCGCCGGGTGCTGGCTGTACATTGGCTGAGCTTCGCCGGGCGTGTATGGCGAGTATGGGTGGTGTTGAGGGTAAGTAGGGCTGGCAGCCGCTATGGAAGGATCTATAGGAACGTCCGGGTCAGATTTGTTGGCGTTGCCATTGTGACTGATCGCTTGATCATTGTGCAAAGGTATTGACGGACTTGTTGCTTGCGCCATGCCTCCCGCAGAAGCACCCTGACCCGTGGGAGGGTACTGCGAACGCTGTATGTAGTCGGGAAACGACCCGGATCGGGCGGAGGAGGGTGCGATTCCGTAGTCTGAGGTGGGCGTGGCGGAGGAGGAGAAGTTCGCGTTGCGCGGATCCTGACCTTGAGGATACTGTGCAGCAGATGTCTGGTCTGGAGACGAACGTTTAGATTGGAGCTCGCTGACGGCTGGGAAGGGCGGACTCAAACCTGGCTGCTGGTAGTCTGACTGGCGACCGTCCATAGACCGCGCGTGAGGGTTCTGCAGGTGAAAGGCGAGCTTCGCACCCGGCGACGACGATGGGCTGAGTGGTTGAGCGGAAGCAGGAGACGGGTAGGCCTTGGACATATCACGGTCGAAGCCGTTCGATGGGAATAGGCTTTGAAGATAGGGCTAGGCGCGGAGCTAAGTAGAAGGAGGCGGAAACCAAGAGGCGCGTTGCGCAAAGATGGCCGGCGAGACGGATTCGGGATGGGTTGGGTGGCAGAGGAGAGGGGGGCTTTGAAAGGCGTCAGGAACGCTGCGG
>Ga0335075_10006546_pt1 | contig 17964 bp, 16 predicted proteins | sample Lox_Sample_24_FD_206723 | JGI IMG/M metagenome (GOLD analysis project Ga0335075, IMG submission 206723) | Soil microbial communities from Loxahatchee National Wildlife Refuge, Florida, United States - Lox_Sample_2.4 | ecosystem: Environmental > Terrestrial > Soil > Wetlands | place: USA...
CCTTCGATTGGGCTTGCGGAAGCAATTGCTCAATCAGGCGCCCGACTGTAACGAATTCACCGGTTAGAACCTCGCATTCCGCTCGTTCGAGCCACAGGCTGAACATCAATTCGTATTCATCGATCCAGTCACTCTTGTCCAGCAGCGCCATGCCGGCCGCGAAATACTCACGCGCTGACGCAAAAGCCGCGGATTCTTTGGCCTTTCGCCCGGCCCTCAAGTCGATTCCGGCCACTTGCACTCTCTCGTTGTGATCGATCAGCAGCTCGGCGCCCCGATTAAATTGGTTGGCGACATCGAACAGATGTTCGGCCAAGCCTTCCTTCGTCAAACTCGCAAGCAACGCTCGGCCAATCCGAAGGTGTGCGGCTGCAAGTTCGCTTTTGGGGATGAGTGCATAGGCCGCCTCTTGAATCCGGTCATGTGGGAAAACGTAAGATCCCTCCATGAGGAAGATCAGTCCGGTGCGAGCTGCCTCCAGATGCGCGGAATGGACATCTATTTCAGATTGCCCGAAGACCGTACACAGTGTCGCGACTTCGGCGACGTTTCCGAGACAGGCGAGTCGCTGGAGAGCGGTCTGCGTCGTGCCGGACAGTCGCCGGAGCTTGCTCACCATCAGATCAACCACATTGTCGGAGTATCCCTTGCCGCGAATCCGTTCCAGGTCCCAGACCCAAGCGGCCCGGTCCCGATCCAACCGGATCAGTCCTTCTTCGGCCAGCGCAGTGAGGAATTGGATTGCGAAGAACGGATTGCCGCCGGTCTTCTCGTAAACCAACTGCGCGAGAGGACCAGCGGAGGTCCTCTCGCAGCGCAGGGAATCGGAGACCAATCGGCCGACATCTTCGGGTCCGAGTGGGGCCAGCACAATTTCCTGCGTTCTTGCTCCGGCATCGCGGACCGCTGCCAAAGTGCGCATGAGCGGGTGAGATGAACTGACTTCGTTGTCGCGATAAGCTCCGATCAGCAGCACGTGCTTCAAATCCGAATCGATAATCAGCCGCTCCAGCAGTTCCAAGGTTGCCGCGTCGAGCCATTGCAGATCGTCGAGGAACAGCGCCAGGGGATGCTGCGGTGTGGCGAAGGCACTGAGGAAGCGTTTAAATACTGACTGGAAACGGCTCCGTGCTTCTTGAGGCGGCAGTTCTGCTACAGGCGGCTGTTTCCCAATCACGAATTCGACTTCGGGGATCAGGTTGATGATTAATTGGCCATCCGGCCCCACTGCCTCCACAAGGGCTTGCCGCCAACGGTCCACTTCGGCTTCGCCCTTGACCAGGATCTGACGCACCAGCGTCTGGAATGCCTGTGCCATCGTCGCGTACGGTATGTCGCGCTTGTACTGGTCGAACTTGCCCGCGGCGAAGAGCCCGCGCGGCGGAACCAGCACCTTGTGCAGCTCATTTACAACGGAAGATTTGCCGACGCCTGAGTACCCCGAGATCAGCACGAGTTCAGTGGTTCCCTGCGCCACCACCCGGTCGAATGCCGCGATCAGTGTGCCGACCTCGCGCTCCCTCCCGTACAGTTTCTCGGGTATCAGCAAGCGGTCCGACAAGTCGTCCGTGCCCAGAGGAAATGGATCAATGCGCTCATGGCCTTGCCACTCCGTAAGGCATCGACGAAGATCGGCTTCGAGACCGGCGGCGGTCTGATAGCGTTCCTCTGCATTTTTGGCGAGGAGCTTCATGATAATTGCAGAAAGCGGCTCGGGGACCGTGTGGCGATCAACCGGCGGCACCGGTTGCCGTGCGATGTGACAGTGTACCCATTCCAGAGGTTCGGCGGCATTAAATGGGAGCACGCCTGTGAGCATTTGATACAAGGTGACTCCCAGTGAATAGAGATCGCTCCGGGTATCCACCGACCGATTCATGCGCCCGGTCTGTTCCGGGGACATGTATGCGAGTGTACCCGCAATGATTTCGGGTGGTGCGAGCGTTAAGCGCTCACGGGGCAGACGGGACGCGATGCCGAATCCGGTAAGCCACACTTGACCGGAGTCATCCACAAGTGCGTTTGCAGGTTTGACGTCTTTATGGATGAGACCCTGCCGGTGGACTCGGCTGAGTGCTGCCGCCAAACCGATGGCTATGTGCAGGAAGCTAGTCAGATCGAACCGTTGTCCATTGTATTGCTCAATTACACGATCCAGGGGTTCACCACCGGGATCCTTAAGAAGGAGGACGGCTCGCCCCTTGTGACGAGTCAGAGCAAGCGGCTGAACTGCCCATGCCGCATCGAGTTCGGCCGCCAGCGAGTATTCGTGTTCGAGCCGCCGGAGAGTCTGAGGCGAAGGTCGTTCAGACGCAACCGCCACCACCAGAATCGGCATCTGGTTGCCGCGCTCTTTGCCGCGATAGAGAGTAAAGTCCGCCTCCTCGCGAAGCCGCTCCAACACATACTCGGAATCCTCTGCCATTGAGAACACTCTTGTCGTCAGGATCAAAAGGGCCCAAGATTCTCAAACAGGTCCAAGATTTTCGAACAAATGGAGACTCGATGCGAATCATCGGGCAGGTGCACTTACAAGGGAAGGAGAAGACTCTGCACCAATAATCCGGAGGAAACCATTATTATCTAAATGAGCGGATCAAACCGTGTGCTTGAACAAGGCGCCCTCCTCACAGAGAGGGCGACGGGCTCCTGAAATCTTGCAATCGTGTGCGATGCCGTCGTCTCTTCTATGCGAAATTTCGGCGCTGAACAGGGGTACTCTTCCATCGCCAGAAATGGAGATCGTCCCAGACTTTCTATTCCCGATCCGAACTCGGTGAGTGGTTTGTCCAATGCACTCACCGAGATTCGCCGATTTCAGATGGCCGAGAAGCCGCCGTCGACAGCCAACTCCACCCCATTCACGTAGCTCGCTTCGTCTGAAGCAAGAAACGGCGCGGCAGCCGCGATTTCTTCAGGACGCCCCATCTTTCCCCGCGGAATCAGGGACTCGAACATCTGCCTCGTCTCCTTGTCGATTCGCTGGGAATCTGGTGTGTCGACCTGACCCGGGCTCAGCACGTTCACCCGGATATTCCTGCCCTTGAGTTCGTTGAGCCACGTGCGTGCGAATGAGCGCACTGCCGCCTTGCTCGCCGCATACACACCGAATCCAGGAAAGCCTTTCACCGAAGCAACTGACCCGGTCATGATGATCGATCCGCCATCGTTGAACAGCGGCAACGCCTTCTGAACCGTAAACAGCGTGCCGCGCGCAATCAGGTCGAAGGTCGCATCGAAGTGCTGCTCGGTAATCTCGCCCAGTGGCGCGGCTTCGCCCTTGCCGGCGCTCGCGAACAGGACGTCGATCTTGCCCTTTTCCCGCTTGACCGTTTCGAACAGACGGTCGAGGTCGTCGAGATTTGCCGCGTCGCCGCGCACGCCGGTCACGTTCCGGCCAATCAGCTTGACGGCCTCATCGAGCGCCTCCTGCCTGCGGCCAGTGATGAACACGTAGGCGCCCTCTTCAACGAACCGCTTGGCGCTCGCCAGCGCCAGGCCGCTCGACCCACCCGTGATGACTGCAACCTTACCCTTAAGCTTTCCCATAATTACTCCCTTCGGTAAATGTGCTACAGAAGAGTAGAGTTCTCTGGCGGCGTACGAGAACTGCCCGGGAGTCCTAATCTTTTGTCCATTCGTGCAAACAGGGAGGGCTACGTTGGACCCGATAACAGACATCTTCAGGACGCTGCACGTAACCGCTTTCGGTCAGCACAGGCTCGAAGCCACGGCCCCGTGGGGTTTGATACAGGAGGGTCGGACCGAAGAAAAGGTCACGCCTTCCGGCAAAAAGATTTCACCCACAGACTTGGCGCACTTCGCCATGCTTTCGCGCGGCAATTGCTGGCTCAGCGTGGAAGGGATTCCGGAACCGATTCCCCTCACCGGTGGTGATTGCTTTTTGCTGGCCCGTGGGACTTCGATTGTTTTGCGCGACAGCCCGCGAACCCGTCCGAGGATGAGTTTCCGCGAGATCCCGCTCAGCGCCAACCGCAAAATCGCTCATTATGGAGGTGGTGGCGCGCCGACGACAATCGTCTGCGGGTCCCTGAGTTTTGATCGCGCCAGCCTTAAGCCGATCACTCAGTTATTGCCGAGCTTCATTCTGATTAAGGCCGATCAGGCCCACACGCTTGCTCTTCACAACACAATGCAGGCGCTGGCGTCGGAGATGGCAGAGCAGGCGCCGGGATCTGAAGTCGTCGCGACCCGGCTAGCCGAGGTTCTATTTATCCAAGCACTCCGGGCACATATCGCGTCGGGAGTGGGATGGCGCAACAAAGGATGGCTTCGTGCGATTTTCGATCTTCAAATAGGCACTGCCCTGAGCGCCATTCACGACAGTGCGAATACACCCTGGACGGTCGAGTCCCTGGCCGAGGCGGCGGGCATGTCTCGCTCCGCATTCGCAGCGCGTTTTAAAGAGCTACTCGGACAAACACCACACGGCGGCCGGGAAAGGGAACTGATGTCTCACGGAATTGGACGTGGAAATCAAAGCCCTCGGAGGCCGGCTCAGATCTCGGAGCATGAGAATGATGCCGAAGCCTCTTGAGGAATGAGCACGAAACCCTTGGATTGCGCGATCCGCCGCGAGCCTTTCCGAAGAGACTGTTTCCATTATCGAAGCCAAGAATTGCCACCATGTGCTGGGACAGGATGGAGTCCTGGCCGGGCACACGAGCTACTGGACGAATTGGAGCGAGTACGCTGTTGCCGGATCGAAGGAAGCCTGCACAATGCCCAGGGATTTGAGCTGGTCGCAGGTGGCCTGCCAGCGGGCGGAGGTCATCTTTCCCAATTGTTCAGTTTTCCCGGCATCGCCCGTGATAAAGCCTCCGTCGCGGAGCGCCTGAGCGGTGTAAGCCTCCTGCGCCGGATTCAGAGCAGGATTGAGTTTGAGCAGCAACGCATTGGTGGGCGCGGGATCGCGGAGATACTCCTGCCATCCGCGGATGCTGGCGCGGACAAATTTCGCCACAAGGTCAGGATGCTGCGCGGCAAAATCGTGTGTGGTGAACTGCACGCGATACGGGTCGTATCCCGACGAGCTGATCAGCATGGTGCGTACGCTGGCGCCGGCCTGTTTGGCGAAAAACGGCTCGCTGGTGACGAAAATCTGCTGCACGTATTCTGGGTCGGCCAGGAAGTTTGCGATCGACCGCGTGGCAGGAATCTCCTGCACGTTGTGCAGGTGGTACCGGGCGATGACATACTTCAACCAGACAGCTCCGGTCTGTGCGGCGATCGCGTGCCCATCCAGGTCTTTGAAATCGCGAATGCGAGAATCGGCGTGCACCATGACCGCCTGGGGATCGTGTTGCATGGTGGCCGCCACGGCCAGAAGCGGCAATCCGTTGGAGTCCCACTCCAGGATGTCGACGCTGGAGCCGAGACCGAACTCCGCATTGCCTGTCGCGACGATTTGCGCAACGCTACCGTATTGCGGCAGCGGCACAATGGACAGGTCGAGCCCTTCGGCTTTGTAGTAGCCGAGCATCTGCGCCGTATAAAAGCCGCCGAGCTCCGGCTGCGGATACCAGTCGAGCTGGAGACGGACGGGGGTGAGGCCGTTTTCGCGCCGAGATGAACCGCCGTGGCATCCCGCCAGGAAGAGCGCGACCACGCCGCTGAAAGCTGTGAGCAACCTGAGAAATGAATTGAATCGCAAGCGAGGCCCCGATGGAGAGATCCTTGCTATGAAAGTTATCATGAGCGAAGAGGGGCCATGGTTCTCGCGGCGAACGAACAAAGCGCGGCTTCGAATTTTCTCAAGCATGAAAACTGCCCGATGTGCTAATTTCAGTCATGGGGATAGCCTCCTTCTCCCAACACCGTACAAGCAGGCCAAACCTATCGAGCGCCGGCTCTGAGGCAGATCTGCGGCAGATGGCCGTGCTCGTCGCTTTCACGGCCCGCACCATGAAGACTGCGTCTCCCCGTCCCTTCGGCGCATCCGTCGTACACACGCGATCCGGAAAGGTATTGCTCCGGGCCCTGAATGCCGTCAGGCAGGAGCTCGATCCCAGCGCCCATGCAGAAGTCCGGGCCATTCGCCTGGCGGCAAAGCGGCTCAGGAAGATTTCCCTGGCGGGCTATACGCTTTACACCACCTGCGAGCCGTGCCCCATGTGCATGAGTGCAGCCCTGTGGGCGGGTTTGGACCGCGTGGTCTACGGAGCCACAATTGAAGATGCAGTCAGGCACTGTAACCAGATCATGATTCCTGCTGCCGATGTTGAAGCGCGCGCCGACATGCGCTGTGTCGTCGACGGGCCCTTGCTGCGCAAACAGTGCTACTCGTTATTCACGCATCCGCGCATGTTGCGTGCGTTCCGCAGTTGGCCCTCGCGCAAGCAATGACCCTGAGCCGAACGCGCGCAACCGATTGGAGGGTCCCTGGCTATGGACAAACATCTTGCCGCTGAACTTTCCGGAGTTCTCGGCGATCGGGCGCGCGTGTTGACCGAGCTGGCAGTGCTCGACCGCCTGTCGCACGATTTCTATTGGTACTCTCCGGTTCTGCGCCCGCTACTGGTGAACAAAAACGGTGACGTTGCGGTGCGGCCGGTCAGTACGGATGAAATCCTTGCCGTGCTGCGCTACGCCGTAGAGCGCAATGTGCCCGTGACGGTGCGCGGCGCGGGCACCGGCAACTACGGCCAGTGCGTGCCTCTCCACGGAGGCATCGTGCTCGATCTGTCTTTGATGGACAAGCTCGAAGGAATTACCCCCGACGGCGTGGCCGTGTGCCAGCCGGGATTGCGCCTGGGCGTGCTCGAAACCGAAGCGCGCAACTGCGGATGGGAGCTGCGGATGTATCCCTCGACGCTGGTCAAGGCCTCGGTCGGCGGCTTTCTCGGCGGCGGCTCCGGGGGGGTCGGATCGGTAGCGCACGGCAACCTGCGCGACTTTGACAATGTGCGCGCCTTCGAGCTCGTCACCATGGAAGATACGCCGCGCATCGTGCGGCACGAGGGCGCGGCGGTTCACGAGATTCTGCACGCGTGGGGCACCAATGGGGTGCTCACGCGCATCTGGTTTGCACTTACTCCCGCGGTTGAGTGGACGCAGGCTACAGCGGCCTTTGACACCTACCGGCAGGCCTTCCGTTTTACGCAGTCCATTGCCGTGGATCCAGCCTGGACGAAACGGCTCGCTACCGTCTTCGAGTGGCCCATCCCGTCGTTCTTCACGCCGATCAAGGAAACGACTCGCGAAGGCAAGGCGCTGGCGCTGTTGATGATTGCGTCGGCGCAAACAGATGAATTCAGAGCGGCGGCAAAGGCAGCCGGCGGCGAAGTTACCTTCACAGGACCCTACGAGGGCCCGCGCACGCGGCCACTGTTGAGCGACTACACCTGGAACCACACCACGCTGTGGGCCATGAAGTCCGATCCGACTTACACCTACCTGCAATGCGGTTTCTCGGCTACTGAGTGCGAAGAACAATTCCGTCTGCTGCGCGAGCGCTATGGGCAGGAGATCCTGTTCCACATCGAGTTCATGAAAAACGGCGATGGCCAGGTGATTCCCGGCGCAATTCCCGTGGTGCGTTTCACGACCGAAGAGCGATTGAACGATATGATCGCGTTCTGCCGCGCGATCGGGGTGTTCGTCGCTAACCCGCATGTCAATTACCTCGAAGACGGCGGCCGCTTTCGCCCCGATCACATCCAGTTGCTAGCTAAGGAAAGGTACGACCCGCGCGGCCTGCTCAATCCCGGCAAGATGATCAGTTTTCGCAAGCAGGCGGTGAGCCGGTGAAGACATGGATTCCCGAGACGCGCAACTTTGCCTATCTCACGTGGAAGCAGGTCGACGGCCTGCCCCGGGAGTCCACGCTTCTTATCCTGCCCACGGCGGCGATTGAACAACATGGCCATCATCTGCCTCTGGCGACGGATACGTTGATCAATAATCTGCTGCTGGGCAAGGCGCTCGCGCTCGTTCCCGCGGAACTGCATGTCTTTGCGCTGCCGCCCGTCTGCTATGGCAAAAGCAACGAACACCTTGGGTTTCCCGGCACACTTTCCGTGCGCGCCGAGACCTTTATGGCCGTGGTGCGCGATTTGGGTGCGAGCCTGGCGTCGGCCGGTTTCAAAAAACTGGTTCTCTATAACACGCACGGCGGGAACACATCGCTGGTCGACGTGCTCGCCCGCGACCTGCGCGCGGAATTTGGGCTTCGTACCTTCACCTTGTTCGGCTCGCCCGGCGCATCCTTCGCAGGCTTGAGCGACCAGGAGCGCACGTATGGCTTCCACGCGGGTGAAATTGAGACCGCCTATCTGCTTCACGCTGTGCCTGCACTCGTCCATGGCGGCGAGTACACAGCCAACTACATTGCGCGCGTGGGGCGGCCCGACCCAATCAAGCCGGAGGGCTCGTCGGCAAACTTTGCCTGGCTTACGCGCGACATCGCTCCCAGTGGCGTGCTGGGCGATCCATCTGCGGCCAACGCGGAGAACGGCGAGCGCTGGTCGAACGAAGCTGCTGCACGCATCGCCGAACTTCTGGTCGCGATGTGTAACTTCGAACCGAGGCACGGCGCTTGACGATGATCGACTGCGGAAATGGGGTGAGCCTTGAGCGCGGTATCGAGTGTTGCCTGAGCGACGGGACGGCTCTTCTTTCCGATCATTACTATCCGGCCTCGGCTGGGCCCTGGCCCACGTTGCTCATGCGCCAGCCGTACGGGCGCGACATTGCGTCGACAGTCGTCTATGCGCATCCGGTGTGGTTCGCGCGGCAGGGATATCATGTCGCGATTCAGGACGTGCGCGGCCGCGGCGGCTCGGAAGGCGAGTTTTATCCCTTTCGCCACGAGGGCCGCGACGGCGCGGAGACCATCGCATGGCTGCGCTCGCATCCGGCGTGCAATCGGCGCATCGGCATGTACGGTTTCTCTTACCAGGGCGCAACGCAGCTGCTCGCGGCCGCCGAACAGCCCGAGGGTTTGCAGTGCATTGCGCCGCACATGACCTCAGCCGATCTCTATCATGGCTGGTTCTATCATCACGGTGCGCTGCGCTTGAGCGCTACCCTGGGTTGGGGCATTCAGATGCTGCGCGAGGACGCGCGCCGCAAAGAACTGCGTGAAGCAACGGGTCGACTGGAAGAGGCCTGGATCAACATTCGCTCACAGCCCATGTACGCTCCGTATGGAATCCATCCGGCAATCGCCGATCCCGCGTTGCCCAGTTACGTGCGTGACTGGTTTGCGCATCGTGAGCCCGGGCCCTATTGGAGCGAACTGGGCCTGAGCACCCGCGTCGATCGCATCCATGTTCCGGCGCTGCACCTCGCGGGCTGGTACGACGCCTATTTGGAAGGTTCGATCGCTGGCTATCTCGCGTTGCGCAATGGCGCCGGCAGCGAGTTCGCGCGAGACAATCAATATCTCATTGCCGGCCCGTGGATTCACATTCCCTGGGGCGACCGTGCGGACGACGTGAACTTTGGCGAAAGGGCGAATTTGTCGGTCGACGAAATCCTGCTGCGGTGGTTCAATCACTGGCTCAAGGATTCCGGCGAAATCGCCCGCGAAGAGCGCGTACGCTATTTTCTGCTCGGCCGCAATGAGTGGCGCACTGCAGAAGAATGGCCAGAGCAAGCTCGCTGCGCGCTCTATCTGCATAGCGCGGGCAATGCCAATGCGCGCAAAGGAGACGGAAGCCTGACCTCACAAGCGCCGGAAGGCGAAGAGCCCCGCGATCTGTTCATCTATGACCCGGAAGTGCCCGTCTACGCGCCGGGAGGGCCGCAGGCGTTGAGCGGTCCATACGATCAGGCCGTGCTCGAGATGGGCAATAATCTTCTTGTTTACACGTCCAATCCCATCGAGCGCGAAATCGAAGTCTTCGGGCAGCCGCGCGTTCGATTGTTTGCTGCTACGTCGGCGGCTCAAGCGGATTTCACGGCAAAGCTTGCGCATGTGACAGCGAGCGGCCGTGCCCGGTTTCTCTCCATTGGCATCGCGCGCAGCTCGTGGCTGTTCCGCGAAGGAGAATACTCGGCCAATGAGGTGCATGCGTGGGAGTTCACACTGGAGCCGATTGCCTTCACCCTCGCTCCCGGCGAGCGTCTTCGCCTCGAAATTGCCAGCTCCGCATTTCCGCTCTACGATCGCAACCCATCCAACAGTACGCCGCCTCAACTTGCAGACCATTGGAACTGGACGCGCTCGACACAGCAGATTCTGCATTCGGCAAGCCATCCTTCCGCTCTCTACCTTCCCGTCCAAGGAGAGCCCGGATGGTGAGCGAGAAGCAAACGCCGATTTCTGAAATTGCTCTCGATTGCGTGGGCAAGCAATTCCGCAACGGCGCCATTGCGCTCCAGAACGTTTCGCTTACCGTTGCTCGCGGTGAGTTCGTCACGTTTCTGGGGCCTTCAGGTTGCGGAAAATCAACGCTTCTCAAGATCATTGCCGGCTTGAGCCCCGCCAGCTGCGGCCAGATCCAAGTGAACGGGATGACGCCGAAGAACGCACGCGAGTTGATGGGCTTTATTTTTCAAGATGCAACGCTGCTGCCCTGGCGGACGGTGCGGCAAAACGTCGGACTTGGCCTCGAACTCGAATACGCCGCGCGCGCGATTCGCCAGGAGCGCGTGATGAGGATGCTTGATCTGGTGGGTTTGCGTGAGGTGGCAGGCAGTTATCCGCGGCAGCTCTCCGGGGGCATGAAAATGCGGGTTTCGATTGCTCGCGCCCTGGTGAGCAAGCCGCGCATTTTGCTCATGGATGAGCCGTTCGCCGCACTGGATGAGATGACGCGCGACCGCTTGAACGAGGAACTGCTGCGGCTGCACAACGAACAGAAGTGGACAGTCCTGTTTGTCACGCATTCAGTGGCGGAAGCGGTGTTTCTTTCCACGCGCGTTGTAGTTCTCGCGCCACATCCTGGCCGCGTGGCGCATGATGTAGACGTGCATCTCGCCTGGCCGCGCACAGCTGAGACGCGCGAGTCGCTCGCCTTCGAGGAGATGGTTACGCGGGTCACGCGATTGCTGCGAGGAGTTGTGGAGTGAGAGACAAACGCGGTTTCATAGCGCTCAGCAGCGCACTGGTGCTGGCTTGTCTGCTTGGGCTGTGGCAGGCGATCATCTGGATCAACCACCTGCCCTCCTATATTCTGCCCGGCCCGCTCGGCGTGGCCGAAACCATCGCAATGCGATACCGGTCGCTTCTGAATTCACTATGGATTACCACTGAAGAGGCTGCGGGCGGACTGGCCGCCAGCGTCGTGACCGGCCTCGCAATCGCCATGGTCTTCGCGCAGTGGCGTTGGCTGCGGCAGACGCTTTACCCTTACACGATTCTGCTGCAGACGGTTCCCATCGTCGCCATCGCGCCGCTGGTCATCTTTTGGATCGGTCCGGGAATCTTCGCCGTCACCGTGGTCACGTTCATCATCTGCCTGGCGCCGATCATCGCCAACACGACCCAGGGGCTCATCAGTGTTGATGAGAACCTTGTCAACCTGTTCGTGATCTATGACGCCTCGCCCGCGCAAATGCTTTTCAAGCTTCGCCTGCCCAACGCTCTGCCGAGTTTTTTTACAGGACTGCGCATTGCGGCAGGCATCAGCGTCATCGGCGGAATCACCGGCGAGCTTTTCGCCGGGTCCACGAGTGTTGGCGAAGGCGGCCTGGGTTACGCGATGATCTACGCCAATAATCAGATGGAGACGAGCTACCTGTTCGCGCTGGTGTTTGCGGCCACGGTGTTGGGCTTTTCGTTTTTCTTTGTCGTGATGTTTCTGGAATGGCTGGCGCTGCACAACTGGCACGAATCGAGCCGGCCTCAACTGTCCGAATGAGGAGCACCAACGATGCTGCGCATGGAAACCAAAACTGGCTGGTGGCTTATTACCCATCCCGATCACGCGCGCCTGGCCGGAGATTTCGCCGCCGCATGGGGAAACGCCGCATTCCGCAAGCCGGAGCCGCGCGCCCGCGTGCTCAGGGGCATTGCGCAGCACGACGACGGCTGGGCGGCTCGCGATGCGCATCCCGCCATCACCAGGGAGGGAAAGCCCTCCGCGTTTTCTGTCGAACTCGTGGGTCAATATTCCGCGTTCGAGGAGATTGATCTCGAAGAGTATCTGGCCGTGCGGGAGCGCGCCGTGCGCATCATCGCAGCGGAGGACTCCTATGCGGCTCTGCTCATCTCGATGCACACGTACAATCTGCTCGCAGAGCACGCCGACCGCTCCAAGATCGCACCGGAAAATCTGATTATTCTCGACCGATTCCTTGAAAACCAGCGTGGAGTGCAGAGTGAATTGCGCATGGCCATCGCCTCGGACGCGACCTTGGCCCCAGACGAAAAGGCGGAGCAGACCCTCCTCGAGCACTTTCGCCTGCTGCAAGCCTGCGACAATCTTTCCCTCTTGAGTTGCGTCTCTTATTCCCGGCCTGCCCATCTCCTGCATCCGCTGCCCCTTCACGGCGGGGGCACCAGTGAAGTGCGGGTCTTACCGGTCGCTGCGCGCCGCTTCCGCCGTGGCCATTCGCCGAGCCGGAACTCAGCTTCCTCTTTCCGGCGCGGCAAATCGAGGGCAAGACGTTCGCATCTTCCGATGCGCTGACCGCGGCGTTCTCGGCCGCCCCCGTCGAGCAACTTGGCGTCACGCTGACAAGCTAGAGCAGTTCCCGAATTATCGTCGACCTTTTGAGAGCTTTGAAAAGTGGCGTTTTCTTGAGGAAAACGCCACTTGGCGGGAGTGCTTCCGGACTACACCAATTCGGGAACTGCTGTAGACGATTCGACAGGGAACAGCGCGCGCGGCGGAAGGATCTGCTTGGCAATCGCGGCGCTCACGGTGTGGACGGGCTCATTGACCACCTGGCTCAGCCGCAACCGCATGGCCACGCTCGCAAGGATATATGCGTGAACGTCGCTGAATCCCCAACGGCTGACGAGCAGCTCAATCATTCGCAGCGTCGCGCCGCGCGCTGCCTCTGCAAGATCGGTTCCCGTCTCGATTACGACCCACGCGTCGGGATGGGAATCGGGAACCACGGCCTCGCTCGACTCCAGCAGCGGGCCGGCTAGCGGCTGGCGCTTGTGCAGTTGGAAGCGCAGCGTTGCATCGAGCGGGCACTCGATCCCATTGATGCACACCTCGCCATCACCCTGCGCCGCGTGGCCGTCGCCGCAACTGAACTGCGCACCGCAATTGTAAACAGGTAAATAGAGCCGGGAACCGGCGCACAACTCGCGCACATCCAGATTGCCGCCGAACGGGCCCGGAGGCCGCGTGCGGAAGGCGCCATCCTCAGCGCGCGTCACGCCCATCACTCCCAGAAACGGCCGCAGCGGCACGACGGCCGGCGCGAGCGAGCGGCTGAAATCGCCGTCAAGTTGCCAGTGAAAGAGATAGGGAACGAGGAATCGGTCTTTGAGAAAACCAAGACCTTCAACCACACTGCTCCAACCCCAGCCTTGGTGGCCAAGCGCCAGCACATCGATCTGGAGCACGTCCCCGGGCTCGGACCCTTCGACAGATACCGGTCCGGTAAGCGCGTGAATGCGTGAGCGATCGATGGCGAGGTATTCCGCTGCCGACATGCCTGGCCTGACCTGGGCGCCGCTGGCATCCACGCACTGGAAATGCACTTCATCGCCGGAGCTGATGTGCAAGCGCGGAGGCAGCGAGCGGTTCCACACAGAATGCGTGGGATTGGCTGAAAGCGTGTGCGCTTTCATTCGCGCACTCGCACGCTCATTTGCACTTCGACTAACGCGTTCCGCGGCAGCGCGCTTACGCCCACGGCCGCGCGGACATGCCGTCCCGCTTCTCCGAAAATGTTCACCAGCAAATCCGAAGCGCCATTCAGCACAGCGGGCGAGTCGCCAAATCCTGGCGCCGCATTCACATAACCGTTTACCGCCAAAACCTCGGCCACGCGATCGAGCGAACCAAGCTCGCGCCGTAAAGCGGCGAGTTGCGTGAGCGCGCAGCTCTGCGCCGCTGCGTAGCCCTCCTCGATCGTGCGATCTGCTCCCGCTGTTCCGGTGATCACTCCGCCGCCATTGGCAGAAATCACACCGGAAAGATAGATCACCTGCCCCGCTCGCTTCGCCGGAACATAATTGCCGCCCGGCGATGGCGGCTCAGGAAGCTCAATGCGGAGTGCTGCGAGATTCTCTTCAGGCGTCCGATGGTCTGCCATTCCTCTTCGACTGTAACATGCATGCTCAGGACTTCTCTTCTACCTGCAGGCCTGCCCACGCTGGCATTCGTCTGACCGCCGCGCCGCCAGGCTCTTCATGCGGCTGATGCAGCGGTTGCCTCGATTGGTCTTGGAACGAAGCTTTCAGATGGATGCATGCCCCTCCCCGGTATTACTGAGAGGATTGCCGCCCCGGCACCTCCAGGACCCTGTCCGGGATGGAATTCTCATCCGGCATCAGGAAAACGTGGTGCCTCCCCGCGTGCGGTATGCACTTTCGAAGTACGGGTGGACCCCGGGGGCCGGTGTTGGAGACAATTTGGGCATCGGGCGGTACCCACCTTCGGCGCCCAAAAACATGATCGTTAGTTTTCCGCGACTGCTGAGTCCGCGAGGTGCCGCAGGCTGTCAACGAGCACCTTATCACCCTAGGCGCGGGCACCGTTTCCAGCCGCGCAGGCCTTCTTCGAACTCACCGCTCTTGAAGTCTTTGGGATGTCCGGCTTCGCGTTCTTTTCGATGCCGTCTGTGGTGCCTGAGCGCCGTGAATTCCTTCCTCGATCAACATGCAATCTGGCGCAACATTGGACGCTACAGGAAGGAATGGCTCTTAAGTCTTTTATATGCATTGGGGCGGCTAGTGGGGATCGAACCCACGACATCCTGAGCCACAGTCAGGCGTTCTGCCGCTGAACTATAGCCGCCGTGCGACCTATTGATTGTAGCATCCGATGCGGTTTGAAAGACGCATCGGTAGAGCTACTTTTAGTGGATTGCCGGCAAGTTGTCCCGCATAAACGCCGAAAACCGGGTGGCAGTCCGGCTTAGGCAAATACCGTTTGCGATAGCTTCGTGAAGCCTGGCAAGTGAACCGATAGAAGAGTTACCCGCCGCTTGAAACTTCAGGGATGGCATCGAGTCGACTTATGCCTGGTTCAGTGCCACAGGAGATTCGGTCCTCGATGCGGATGGTCGAGTCCGGATGGCCGAATCCGTTGATCCGCCGGCTTGAGGTCCGATCACGGGCATGGGGCATTCATGGCGGAAAGAGACTCCTTCACTGTTGGGCGGGCGCCGGCGCCGACATCCTGAGCGCGCCGCTGATGAAACCGCGACAGAACGGAGTTGGCAGAGGCCAGAGCAGCAATGCGCTCAACATACGTAGCGAGGTTGGCCCCTGGGAGCGCGCAAAGAACAAGGTCCGAGGTAAACGCGTCGACATACGCGCGAGCACCGCAGCAGCCGAGACTCAGCGCGGCCAGGCGCGTGTTGGCCACCCGGGGAATCACGGCACAGGCAGGTCGTCCCATGGCCGGAGGGTTCCGATGCTCCACCTGCTGTACGGCTTCGCTGATAATCAGAGCCTGACTGGCGTCGCAGAAGAGGAGGACGACTTCCGGAGGAAGCGGCGATTGCGCCAGCGGAGCATACACCACACGGTTCGGGCGCCAGCCGAGGACGGGGATGAGCGGCAGGTCCTGATCCCTGACATAGCCGAGGCTGTTGAACACCGCAAGGCAGTCGTTCAGCTCATTCTGCTCTCCGGAAGACATTTCCAGATTATGGGTATAGCAGCCAATCGCACAGAGCGCATGGTCGGTGGGCGAGGTAGCAAAGGACGCGGTCGCGGCCTCCTTCCAGAAACAGCATCCCGCGGGGGCATCGCCCTTGTGCGCGGGCACGGATTCGGGAACCGAGCCAGAGAAACTCACGGCGACCGGAGGTTGAACGAGCCGGAGGCTTCCTGCGAGGGTCTCGGCAAGCTGGGAATACGACTGATCCATTGGCTGAATTCCTTTTGGGGAGCAAATTGGGTTCGAGAGGGAATGCCTAAAGCCGGAGCGGAATCTGATAAATGCGCGCCAGGCGAGCACAGCCGACTTGTCGGCCGGCTTAATCCTTGTCAGCCGTAAAGCCGAGCTCGGTAATTTTCGAGCGAAGGGTTTCCTGGGTCACGACGTCGGGGTGATACTGGATGGTCACCATGGCCTGCGGCCATGTGGCGCTCGCCGCCACGACACCCTTCTCGCGGCGCAGCAGGGTCTCAAGACCGACGGCGCAGGTCACGCAGGTGAATCCGCGAACATGCCAGGCGACCGATTGTGTCTTTTCTGCGTTCGGGCTCGCGTCTTCGCGGAGCGCCTGCACAGCCCCGAACGACGCGAGGCCCGTGGCTCCGGTGAGAGTGGCAATCTTGAGAAATTGTCGGCGAATCATGGACGGTCTCTCCTGATCATTTGGCGACGGCGTCGCCAGGTTCGTATTTCCACGAGGTTTCTGTGTTTGCGTGATCGGCAAACCGCAGGTCCGTATAGGCGCTGAACGGGATCTTTACATCGAGCACACCCGTCTGGATCATCATGTCCCGCACTTCGTCGAAGTCGGCTTTCTGCGGCTCGAGCAGGTTATACCGGATGCGCGACATTGGTTTGGTCAGCGCCCAGCGTAACAACTCCGGCTTCTGGTGGTAGTAGTAGCGTCCCACGAAATCGGCGGCGTCGATGCGATGCGGGCGGCTGGTGTCCAGCCACAGCCCGGACCGCGCAATGCCGTCCACCAGCACCTGCACCACTTCCGGGCGATTCTGGATCAGGTCTTCCCGGGCCACCAGAATGCAGGACATGTAGTTGGGCCAGTACTGGTCGGCATAAAACAGGATGCGGCCGTAACCGCCCATTTCCGCCTGCGAGGGAAAAGGCTCACCCATCACGAAGGCGTCGATCGCTCCCGCCTCAAGAGCGCCGGAGACATCGGGTGGAGCCATTTCGACCATCTTGATGGAATCGGGCTTCATGTTGTATGCCTGCATGGCCCGAAACAGCAGAAGGCGCTCGTCGGAGAACCGGCTGGGGATGGCAATGGTCTTCCCGCGCAGTTGGCCGAAGTTTTTGATCGGGCCGTCCTTTGGCACCACCACAGCGCTTCCGTTGCGATGGCCGATGTAGATCACCTTGATCGGCACCCCTTGCGCAGCCAGCGCGATCGCCATGGGAGCCACGATGAAGGCTGCCTGAATCTTATTGGCGATGAGCGCTTCCTTCAGCTCCGGAAATCCCTGAAACATGCGCGGCAGATACATCTCGCCGTTCTCGGAATATTTGGAGATGTAGTCGGTCACAGGACAGGTAAGCTGGCAGGTCACCGGAATATAGCCGACGACGATTTTTCGCTGCGCGGCCGGCAAATAATCGTTGAATACGGCGGTCCAGTTCACGTTGAGCCAGCCATGGAGACCGGAGACGACGAGCAGCCAGGCAATGGCGCCGGCAACCACTCTGCTGCTCAGGCTCCAGCTTCTCACGCGGGCGACGCTGCTAAGATTCATTGCGGAACCCCCAACGAACGGGCTTGATCGCTTCCAGTCGGCGGAATAACACATCCAGGATGAGGCCAATCACTCCGATCAGGAGCATGGCTCCAACCACGAGGTCGTAGCGCTTGCCCGAGTTGCGCGAGTCGATGATCAGAAAACCGAGCCCCGAGTTGACGGCGATCATCTCGCCGGCAACGACAACCAGCCAGCCAATGCCCAGCGCAATGCGCAGGCCAACGAGAATCTGGGGCAGCGCCGCGGGAAAGACCACGCGCGCCAGAAGCTGCGGAGGCGTGAGCCCGAAATTGCTGCCGGCGCGCCGATAGATCAGCGGCACATTGGCCACCGAGTCCACGCAGGTCACGACAGTGGGAAAGAATGCGCCCAGAAAAACGAGAAAGATCGCGGCATCGTCGCCCACACCGAAAAAGAGAATGGCCACCGGAATCCAGGCGATGGGGCTG
>Ga0335075_10006547_pt1 | contig 17963 bp, 18 predicted proteins | sample Lox_Sample_24_FD_206723 | JGI IMG/M metagenome (GOLD analysis project Ga0335075, IMG submission 206723) | Soil microbial communities from Loxahatchee National Wildlife Refuge, Florida, United States - Lox_Sample_2.4 | ecosystem: Environmental > Terrestrial > Soil > Wetlands | place: USA...
CCCCCGAAGCCCGCATCGAGCGCGAGCATGCCGCCATCGCCGAGGCCGCCTTGCTCGCCCCCGCCGACGCCGGCGAACTGCGCATCGCCATCCGCTGCGTCGCCGCCGACGCCTGGGCCAACGAGTACCTCCGCCGCATGAACATGCACGCCGACGACACCCGCAGCTTGCTCTTGCTCACCGCCCAGGCCGCCCACATGGGCCGCCTCGCCAACGCCAACCGTCACTTGCTCGAACGCGTGCAGGCCCAGCGCCGCCGCCGCACCGGCGCCGCCGACATCGATGCGGACGACCTGGCGGCAGAGCGTGCGCAGAACGGGCTGATGCAGGCCTGGAACGAGCAAGCCGAGAACCTCGCCATCCCCCTGCCCAAGGCCCCGCCCGTTGCCGCGCCCGCCCGCGCCGCCGGCTCGCCCCGCGGCCGGACCGCCGAGGACGCCCGCTGGGAGCAGATCGTCGCCAAGCGCCGCCGCCAGTACGAAGAAGCGATGGCCGCCGGCGGCCCCGAGCCCGACTGGCTGACGCCAGCCTGGCGCCTCTCCCTCGGCCTGCCCGAACCACCCCCGCCCACCGAAGAAGAGAAACAGCGCCGGCGCGTACTCAACGAGGCCGACCGCTACGCGATCATCCACCCGCTGCGCTCGCGGCTGATCCGCCGCCTCGGCAACCTGCCCCCCGATTGCGGCATCGAGCCCCCCGCGCCGGAGCTGCTGGAAGCGATCCGCACCGGCAAGGAGACCAACCAGCTCTGGGCCGACCGCCTCACCCCCGAACAAGCCAAACTGAACGCCGGCCGCGACCGCGACTTGCTCTGGCGCTACGAGGAGGAGGCCGCCCAGGCGGGTAACCCAGGATGAAAACGACAAGCCACCAGCCGCCAAGGCCAGGTCCCACCCCGCCCGACATCCACCGATCGCCCGGCGCCGCAACCACACCACGCGCGCGGTGCCAAGAAAAACCGCTCCCCCAGCCCTGGGCCCCCACGCGGACCAGACCCCCAACCGCGCCAGCACCATGGAATTTCCCGGTTCGCCCCCCCACTCCCCCCTCAACGCGGGGGGACAAACCTCCCCAGGCAACGCACGCGGCGGACCAACTTCCAAGCCGCTCCGCCATCCCCGCAACCCCAGCCGCCAGGCGCCACACCCGATTGCCCCACCCGTTTATCGATCGTGCTTGCACCAATGCCCGGATTCCCGGTAGCAGAAGCGCATCGCCAGCCCGTCACCGCCCGGCTCCGATCAAAACGATTGTATCGCCGCACAGCGCATCTCCCACCGCATCATTCCGGAAGAGCCCGCCGCCCCTATGCCCTCTCCCCATGAAGACTTGCCCAACCAGGATTTGCTCGAGCGCGTTCCCCTCACCGCCCGCGTCGTGCTGGACGTAGGTTGCGGCACGGCCGCCCTCGCCGCCTTCTATCGCCGGCGCAACCCAAGGGCCCGCTTGTTGGGCATCGACAAGGACCCCGCCGTCGCCTCGGTCGCCATCGAACGCCTGGACGAGCTCGCCACCGTCGATGTCGAAGACGATCCGCTGCCGTTCGACGTCTCCGAAGGCATCGACTGCATCGTCTACGGCGACATCCTGGAGCACCTGCGCGATCCCTGGGCCGTGCTGACCCGCCAGGCAGAAGCACTAACGCCGGACGGCATGATTCTGATGTGCGTCCCCAACGTGGAACACTGGAGCTTCGCCGACCGTCTGCTCCGCGGCGTCTGGAATTACGAAGAATCCGGTTTGTTCGACAACACCCACCTGCGCTGGTTCAGCCTGCGCAGCATGCAGGAAGGCCTGGCGCAACGCGGGTTCATTTTATGCGACGTAACGCCGCGCGTGTTTCCGTTCGACCGCGAACCATCGGCGAAATTCGCCCAGGCGATCGCGCCCGCGCTGGCCGCACTGGGGGTGAAATCCGACGATTACAACCGCCGCGCCGCGCCGCTGCAATATGTCTGGCGCGTGCGCAAGACTCCCAGGCACCGCATGACCGTCGCCGGCAACATGCTGAAGCCGATCGGCGGCGTTTCCCACGTGCGCGTGGTCTACCCCTTGCGCGCCATGGCAACGGATCCGCTGGTCTCAACCATGGTCACGACCGAGGTCGATGGATCGGTCCGCAACGACAATACCGCGCGCATCTTCATCCTGCACCGCCCCGCCTTGAGCGGAGAAGACGGCCGCAAGATGATCCGCTACTTCATCGACGCCGGCTGGCTGGTGGTGACCGAGTTCGACGACCATCCGGACTTCTTCCCGATGATGCACGACGCGCAGCAATTGACCTTCCGCGGCGTGCACGCGGTGCAGACCAGCACCCGGTCGCTGGCCGCGGTGCTGCGCCAGCGCAATCCCGAAGTCGCGGTGTTTCCCAACGCGATCGTCGAGCTGCCCGAGATCCGCAACTTCGCCGACCCCAACGTGCTCACGGTCTTCTTCGGTGCCCTGAACCGCGAGCAGGACTGGGAACCGCTGATGGACACCATCAACGCGGTCGCCGCCCAGGCCGGCGAGCGGCTGCGGTTTTCCGTAGTCTACGACCGCGGATTCTATGATGCCTTGCAAACCCCGCACAAGCAGTTCGTGCCGTTGTGCGAGTACGACACCTATATGGAATTGCTGCGCCGCTGCGAGGTGTCGCTGATGCCGCTCTCCGACGGCGGCTTCAATCGCGCCAAGTCCGACCTGAAATTCATCGAGGCCGGCGCCTGCCGCGTCGCGGCGCTGGCAAGCGATATCGTGTACGGCGAAACCATCGAGGAAGGCCGCACCGGCCTCCTGTTCCGAGATGCGAACGAACTGCGCGAGAAGCTGATGCGGCTGGTGGCGATGCCGGACATGGCGCGCGACCTGGGCGATGCGGCGCGCGATTACGTGGCACAGAACCGCATGCTGGCCTACCAGATCGCGCCGCGCATCGCCTGGTACCGCTCGCTATGGGCACGCCGCGATTCACTCAGGGCCGCACTCGAGGAACGCCTGGCAGCCGTGCCCGAACCGGCCCTCTGAGCCACCGCGTATCGGGCCGCAGCGCATCGCGCCGCGACGTATCCGGCCGCCAATAAAAGTTCTCCCCCGCCCGCGCGTCGCCGCCCTACAATGCTGCGCCGCAACAGACAGGAGGCTGCGATGGGCGCGAAACCGGTCTCCAGGCCGCCCCCCACCAAACCCGCCCTCGCACTGATGCTGCAAGGCGGCGGCGCGCTCGGCGCCTACCACATCGGCGCCTACCAGGCCCTGGCAGAGCATGACCTGCATCCGGACTGGGTCGCAGGCATCTCGATCGGCGCCATCAACGCAGCGGTCATCGCCGGCAACCGCCCGGAGAACCGCGTCGCACGGCTGACCGCGCTGTGGGAGGCGATCTCCTGGCCGGATCTGCCAACGCCGCTGGCTCTGACTGCTCTGCACACGCTGCACAACATGGCCAGCAACGCCGAGGCCCTCTTGTTCGGCCAGCCGAATTTCTTCACCCCGCGTCCGGTCAACCCATATTTCCGTCCGCCCGCACCGCCGCAGGATGTAAGCTTCTACGACATATCGCCCATGCTGGAGACACTGCGCCGCTTCGCCGATTTCTCGCTGATCAACGACCGGGCGGTGCGGCTGAGCCTGGGCGCCACCGACATCGCCACCGGCGATCTGCGTTTCTTCGACAATCGCTGCCAGCGCATCGGCCCAGAGCATGTGCTCGCCAGCGGATCGCTGCCGCCGGGGTTTCCAGCCACGCTGGTGGAAGGGCGGCCGTATTGGGACGGCGCTTGCGTCTCCAACACGCCGCTCGATGCGGTGGTGGACGAACCTGGCCATGCGCACCTGGTGGTGTTCGTGATCGACCTGTGGGATGCGGCCGGACCGCTGCCGGAAACCATGAACGAGGTCTTGTGGCGGGCGAAACAGATCCAATATGCCAGCCGCACCGCGCATCATGTCGATGCCGTGGCAACGAAGATCAATCTCCGCCATGCGCTGCGCTTGTTGCAGTCGCGCGACGCGCCGGAGGTTGCGACAGTACCCGGCGATCCGGCACCGGCGGAACGCCGGCTGGACATCGTCCACATCGTATATCGCCCCGAAGCGGGACAGAGTCCGAACAGCGACGCGGAGTTTTCCCGCAGTTCGATCGCGGAACGAAGGGCGGCAGGATATCGCGACTTGCAGACCGCGCTGGCGGCGGAGCCGTGGGTGCGAGTGGAGAAGCCGGCGCATCTCGGCGCGCTGGTACACCGGGTAGAACGCCAAACGGTAAAGACCCTGCAGGAGCCGAATTTGCGCTCGATGACCGATCGAGGGCCAGTGGCGTAACAACGCACCGTCAGTCGATGGCGCGGAAGGTTCGCCCGTACAGCGCGAGATAGGCAGCCTGCAGCCCGGCAGCCAGCAGGAAGGGCAGCGCGAGCAAATTCGACTCCAGCAGCACGCCGCCGATCATCGGGCCGAATGCCCGTGGCACCTGCATCGAAATGGCATTGAGGCTCGCCGCCAAACCGCGGCGGCCGGAGCCGACCAGTTTCAGCCCCACCGCCTGGCGCGCGCCGGCCGTGCCGCGGTTGCAGGCGGCACGCAGCACATAGCACGCCGCCGCGAGCCCGTAGCTGGGTGCGAACGGCAGCGCCACAAACAGTACCAGGCCCGCAAGCCGCATCGCGACAACCGACATCGCCGTGCCAAGGCGTCGCGTCAGCCAGCCGGCTACCACCGAGGAGAAGGTCGCGACAAAAAAACCAAGCGCCAGCACCGGCCCGATCTGTGCTGGCCGAACGCCGAAGCGGAGATAGAACCAATACGCCATGAATGGCCCGATCATGCCGATGGCAAGGCCGTTCAGCGCGTTGATCGCCACCAGCCGCAGCAGCATCCCATGTTCCTGCTGCCGGACGCGCATGGCGGCCGCCGGACGCGGCGCATCGCGCCCCGCCACCGGACGTGGCGAGTCTGTCATCCAGATCAGCAGCACAAGGCTGGCAAGGGCGCCGAGCAATACCAGCAGGAACAGCGGCCGATACCGCAACGGACCCGGGAGCCAGCGTTGCCACCAGGCGGGAAGCGCAGCGAGCAATGCGCCGGTGCCCATGCCGGCGAATCCGACAGCGGCGTTCAGGCTGTAGACGGGCCCGAAATCGGCCGGGTCGAGGCCGTCGGCGAGCCAGGCTTGCTCGACCGGACCGAACGGCCCGGCCGCACCGTTGGCGCCTCGCCCGAAGGCGCCGATCAGGGAAGCGGAGACCAGCCAGACAGGGGCGGCCGTCAGCAATGCCGCCACGGCCGCGAAGACTTGCGCTATGCCGTAGGCCAGCAGAAACGGCTTGCGGCCGAAACGGTCGGACAGCGGGCCGGAGACAAGCGTCATGGCGGCGCCAAGCATCAGCCCGCCCATATAGACTCCGCCCATCTGCACCGGGGTCCAGTGCAGCGCGGCCAGATAGAAGGCAAAGTCCGCCACCAACGCCCCCTGGCCGAGGCTGCGTACCGCCCGGCAGGCGATCAGCAGCTTCGCGGTGCGTGGCAGGCGGCGAAAGATCGAGACGGCTACCGGAACAGCGCGTCCGGCGGACGCGCCGGCCACTGGAGCTGCGGATGCCCCGCCAGTGCGGTCGGATGGGGAATCCAGCATCGCCGATCATCTCCGTCACAGCGCCCGAGGCCGTGAGGGTTGACCCTGGCTGTCGTCGCCAGGCGGACGGTAGCGGCCATGCCTGAATTGGCAAAGTGGCGACGGAGCAAGGCTGCATAGGTCTGCGGATGGATGGGGGCGGTAGGTTCGTATCAAAATATTCCGAAAGAGACGGTTGACGGCGAGACTATCTTCCTATAAAAAGGAGAGATCAGCCTTACTTTGCGTCTTGCGGTCGAGATCATCGGCCGCAGCGGCCACCCGCTCCAGAGCGACGATTTCGACAACTTGGTACGTCGTGCTGATGTTCACCAGCATCGCACGTCCAATTTCCGGGCACGCCCTCCCTGGGGAATTATTCTTCGTTAACCACACAGACCCGCCACCAGTCTCTTTTGGGTATTTTGGTGCCCTCTTTACTCAAGGTTGCTAAGGTCCTCAAACGCCTCCTCCTTTAACCCTTTGCAACTTGACTTATATGACAATCCGGTCTGTTATCCAAGCCTGGACGGAAGGCGACAGGCCGCGGCTGCATCTTATACAACCTGCAGTTGCGTCAAGTGCCCGTGAAAGGTGGGTTTTTGCGTCTGAGGAAGTAGCGATGGCGCTGCAAGGTCCGTGGAGTACAGTGCGTGACGAGGTCCGCTTATCAAGGGCGCGGCAGGATGTAGACAACTTCATTAGCGGGGCGATGATGAGCGCCAGAATGCCCCCATCAAAAGACGTCCACGCCCAACTCGCATTGCTGGACCCAGCATCCGGCGAGGTATGGGAAATCCGCTCGCGAGACCCGAAACCCGGCGTACGAATTTTTGGTAGATTTTCAGAACGGAACTACTTTATAGCTTTGACGGTGGTATTTAGGGAGCAGTTAGCGACAGATGACGATTGGTCGCGGGAGATCGAACGGTGCAAACGAGAGTGGCGCGTGCTCTTTCCGTCATACAACCCAATATCAGGTTCTGAAGTTCACACATATGCCTCAAAACTCTTTCCTATCTGAGATACTGACGGGACAGGAAATTCCCCCGGGCAAGCGAGCCTACTTTCAAGAGAGGCTCCGGAATCGCTTGTACTCCCTTATACTCAGCGAATTTGCCAAGCGCCACAATGAGGAAGGTCTTACGCAGGCCGCTGTTGCCATGCGGATACAAAAACGACCGGAACAAGTCAACCGTTGGCTGGGAAGTCCGGGAAACTGGACTCTTGGGACTGTAAGTGATCTGCTTTTAGGGATCGGCGGCGCCGAGCTGGACTTTTCCATCAACCCTCTTTGTGAGACGCCGCGGAACCATATCGCTCCTTCATGGTTTAGCATCTCGATGAAGCAGGACCAGCTAGTAAACGCGCCGGCAATTAACAAGGCGTCTGAAGTGTTTAACATCTACGTTACCAGAGAGTCCGATCCGAAGAAGATAACCTCAGAACAAGAGATAGGTCAGCAACATGAGTGAATCTGGACGGGCAGGAGTAAGGGTCGAGACCGGGCCTCTTGCCGCGGAGAATTATAGCGTGGGTCCGGATCATCAAGAGTTTTATGCTAACAATATAAGAGCCGGTTTGTCGCCATGGGATGCAAGTTTACACTTCGGGGTTATAGTGGACCGTCCTCACGTCGTTCCTTCTATCGAGGAGAGGGTGACGGTCCGGCTATCTCCTCAGACATTAAAGGTTCTCTCGATAATCGTTCCTGCCATTGCAGCGCAATGGGAACAGCGGTTCGGTTCTATACCGCTTCCGGCGGATTTGTTACCGGAAGTCGCCGCAATACGAGATGCATTTGCGGCCGCTGATGTCGCTTCCCAGGCGAAAAACCATAAGGACTAGCCTTTGGTGAGTTGGGGATCAGGCAGACTCATGCGCCTGGGTTGTGTGAACATGAGCCGTTTGGTTCGGCTCGCTGCAAACCGCGCCATCCCGCCCGACCGGCGGACGCTGGCTTTCCCCTTCGGATCGCGCATCAGGATGCCGCGGCAGCCCGTCACTGATCCGCATCCACGACAGCCGCGTGCCGTCATGCACATGGTCGGCCGGCGGCACGTTCTCCGGATCGTCCAGGCTGGCGGTGGTGATATCGATCTCGGCAGGATGCTCGTCGCTCTCGAAGGTAAGCTGTGTGCCGCAGCCGCCGCAGAAGCGCCGGATAGCATGCTCGGTCGAGCGATACGCCGCGGGTTGACCCGCGGTGAAGCGGAAATCCGGACGGTTGACGCTGAACCACGCCACCGCCGGCGCGCCGGCCGCGCGCCGGCACATCGAACAATGGCAGAGCACAGCGTGGAACGGAGTGCCGCCCGCTTCGTAGCGGACGGCACCGCACAGACAGCCCCCGGTCAGCACCGGACCATCAGGTCCCTATGCCACCAACCGCGAGATACTTGATCTCAAGATACTCCTCGATCCCGTATTTCGAACCCTCCCGTCCCAGGCCCGAGGACTTCATCCCGCCGAACGGCGCCTCGGCAGTGGAGATGATGCCCTCGTTGATGCCGATCAGCCCGTATTCCAGCGCCTCGCCAACCCGGAAGATGCGGCCCACGTCGCGAGCATAGAAGTAAGCGGCAAGCCCGAACTCGGTATCGTTCGCCAGCTTGATCGCCTCGTCCTCGGTCTTGAATCGGAACAAGGGTGCAACGGGTCCAAACGTCTCTTCGCGGAAGATCATGGCGTCGCGCGGCACGTTGGCAAGCACCGTCGGTTCGAAGAACGTGCCGCCCAGCTTGTGGCGATGGCCGCCCGTCACCAAGCTCGCGCCGCGCTTCAGCGCATCGGCGATATGCTCTTCCACCTTCTTCACCGCGTCGGCGTTGATCAGCGGCCCCTGCGCCACGCCCGGTTCCATGCCGTTGCCGACCTTCATCGCTTCCACCGCGGCCTTCAGCTTGGCGGCAAACGCGTCATACACCCCGTCCTGCACCAGCAGCCGGTTGGCGCAGACGCAGGTCTGTCCGGTGTTGCGGTACTTGCTGGCCATCGCACCCTGCACCGCGGCGTCCAGGTCGGCGTCATCGAACACGATGAACGGAGCGTTGCCGCCCAGTTCCATGCTGGTCTTCTTGATGGTCGGCGCGCACATCGCCAGCAGCTTGGCACCGATCTCGGTCGACCCGGTGAACGACAGTTTCCGAACCAGCGCGTTGGACGTGAGTTCCTCGCCCATCGGCCCGGATGGTCCGGTCAGTACGTTGCACACGCCCGGCGGCATGCCGGCCCGCTCCGCCAGCACCGCCAGAGCCAGCGCGCTGAACGGAGTCTGCGACGCCGGACGGATCACGCCAGTGCAGCCGGCCGCCCAGCCGGGGCCGGCCTTGCGGGTGATCATCGCGCTGGGGAAATTCCACGGCGTGATCGCAGCGAACACGCCGATCGGTTCCTTCAGCACCAGGATGCGGCGCCCCTTGGCGTTCTGCGGAATGGTGTCGCCATAGACCCGCTTCGCTTCGTCGGCGAACCAGTCGATGAAGCTGGCGGCATAGGCGATCTCGCCCTTGCTTTCGGACAGCGGCTTGCCTTGTTCCGCGGTCATGATCACCGCGAGGTCCTCGGTGTTGGCCAGCATCAGGTCCGAGAGCTTGCGCAGGATGGCGGCCCGTTCCTTCGCCAGCATGGCGCGCCAGGCGGGATAGGCACGGGCGGCGGCCTCGATCGCGCGGCGGGTTTCCGCCTTGCCCATGGCCGGAACCTCGCCGATCGCTTCGCCGTTGGCGGGGTTCTTCACCAGGATCGTCTTGCCGTTATCGGCCTCGACCCATTTGCCGTCGAGGCAGTTGGCCTGGCGAAACAACGTCGGGTCCTTCAAGGGCAGCGGAGAGGTGGGGTTCAGCATGATACAAGTCCTCCTTGCCTTGGTTTCCGCCGAAGCGGAGGTGGCGGCGTTAACCGAAAGATAGGACGGACGGCGGAGACTGTCAGGACCGGGTGCCGGCATGGCCTTGCCGGACGGGCTGATTGTAGCTACAATTTGGGATGCGGGCGTGGAATACGAGTGGGACGAAACGAAACGGCGGAGCAACCTGGCGAAGCACGGGGTGGATTTCGCACAAGTCTCCGACTTTAACTGGCCGTTGGCGGTGATTCAGGAGGATCGGCGACGCAACTATGGCGAACGGCGCTGGAACGCGGTTGGCACCATCGGTGAACGGGTGCACACCTTGGTTTACACTGAGCGGATAGGTCGGGTACGCGTGATCAGCCTTCGCAAATCGAAGAAGCAAGAGGTTGATTTCTATGAAAACCAGAAAGAGCCTGATTCGACCGGCACCTGAGGAGGATGCGGAGATCCAGCGGGGTATCGACCAGGATCCGGACAACCCGGAATGGACCGCCGAGGATTTCGCCCGCGCCCGCCCTGCGCGCGAAGTGCATCCCGAACTCGTTGCGGAATACCTGCGGACCCGCGGCAAGCAGAAGCGCCCCACCAAGGTCCTGGTCTCGCTCCGCCTGGAACGCGACCTCGTGGAGCGGCTGCGCGCCTCGGGGCCTGGCTGGCAGAGCCGCGCCAGCGACATACTGCGTAAGACGGTGATGGGCGCTTAGCCGCCAAGGTCCGATAGTACCCCTTTGGCTATCGCCGATGGTCGTATCTGGAGCCCCTGAAAAATGGAAACCCCTGACGAATGGACCGTAGGGTCTGCATCCACAAAATAGGATTCCAAACTGCCTCATTCCGCCAGGTCGTGGGCTGGGGCACATCCTCCGCTATCCGGAAGGCCGTCGCGCTGCCAGCTTGACGAACCGCCCCGTCCTCCCGCCATACTCACTGGTAACCCGCGCCCAGGAAACGGACCCACGCCATGAAACTGCTCTGGTTCCACCTGATGCCCTACACCGAGCTGCCGGACGATTTCCGTGATCAGCACCACTCGGTCTGGGTGGACATCCACTCCACCCTGTTCGACCCGAAGCGCGCCCATCTCATGTACAACGACTTCATGGACGAGATGGAATACGCCGCCGATTGCGGCTTCGACGCGGTCTGCTGCAACGAACACCATTCCAACGGCTACGGCCTGATGCCGTCGCCCAACCTGATCGCCTCCGCCCTGTCGCGCCGCACGCGCGATACCGCGATTTGCGTGATGGGCAATTCGCTCGCGCTGTACAACCCGCCGACCCGCGTCGCGGAAGAATTCGCGATGATCGACGTGATCTCCGGCGGCCGGCTCATCGCCGGCTTCCCGGTCGGCACGCCGATGGATACCTGCTACGCCTACGGTCAGAACCCGTCGCTGCTGCGCGACCGTTATTACGAAGCGCATGACCTGGTGATGAAGGCCTGGCAGGAACCGGAAACCTTCGCCTTCAACGGCCGCTACAACCAGCAGCGCTATGTGAACATCTGGCCGCGCCCGGTGCAGAAGCCGCACCCGCCAGTGTGGATTCCAGGCGGCGGATCCATTGAAACCTGGCAATGGTGCGCCAAGATGGACTACGTCTACGCCTACCTGTCCTATTTCGGCTACAAGGACGGCAAGGCGACGATGGACGGGTTCTGGAACGAAATGGCGCGCCTGGGGAAGGACCGCAATCCATACCGCGCCGGCTTCCTGCAATTCGTCGGCGTTGCGGAATCCCGCGAGAAGGCCTGGGAACTGTATCGCGAACCCGCCGAATATTTCTACGGCCGCTGCCTGCATGTCGATCCGATGTGGGCGACACCACCCGGCTACATCACCGAGGCAACGCAGCGCGCCGGTATCGAAAGCCAGATCGGCCGTGCCTCGGCGTCCGGTGCGCGCTCGCGCATGCGCGCCACCGAGATGAAGGACATCGTCGATCTTGGCTACGTCATTCTGGGCTCGCCCGACGAAGTGGTAGCACAATTAACCGAAGTCGCGACCGAGCTGAATGTCGGCCACCTGATGCTGCTGCTGCAATTCGGCAACATGGGCAAGGACCTCGCCAAGTACAACACCAAACTGTTCTCGGAGCAGGTGCTGCCGAAGCTGCGGCCCCTGTTTGCGGAATGGGAGGATCGGTGGTGGCCGGCACCGATGCCGAATGCCGAGCGTGCGGACGTGGCGCCGTTCGTACCGCGAATGGCGGCGGAATAGCGCACCGCCCATCCCGCCCCATGTCATTGCGAGTGGCAGGCGGCTACGACAGCAACACTTGGCCCGGGTAGTGCGCCGCCCATCCCGCCGGATGGCATTGCGAGTGGCAGGCGGCTACGACAGCAACACTTGGCCTGGGTAGCGCGCCGCCCATCCCACCCCATGTCATTGCGAGGCCCGTAAGGGCCGAAGCAATCTCGGTCGAGCGACGGAACCAGCGTCCGACCGCCCGACCGGGATTGCTTCGTCGCTTTCGCCCCTCGCAATGACACTGCACGATCCACACATATTGCCGGACGGCGCCGCATCGGGGATCGTTCCCTGTCACATTCGCGGCCAACACCACCGCGCCGAGGAGTCACGCGTCACCATGCCAGGACCACTGCACGGCTATCGCATCATCGACCTGACATCGAATATTTCCGGCCCATTGGCCACGATGATCCTGGCCGACCAGGGCGCCGACGTGATCAAGGTGGAACCGCCGCAAGGCGGCGATCACACGCGCGCTTCGGCGAACCGGAAAGGCGGCTTCTCCGCCTCCTTCCTCAACAACAATCGCAACAAGCGTTCGATCGCGCTCGATTTGAAAACCGCCGCGGCGCGCGACGCGATATTGAAACTAACCGCTACCGCCGACGTGTTCATCCAGAACTTCCGCCCCGGCGTTGTCGAACGCATGGGCCTCGGCGAAGATGCCGTGCGCGCCGTGGCGCCGAACATCGTCTATGTCTCGATCAGCGGCTTCGGCGAGCGCGGACCCTACGCGCCGAAGCCCGCCTATGACCCGGTGGTGCAGGCGCTTTCCAGCCTCGCAACGATCCAGGCGGGATCCGATACCGATCGGCCGCGCCTGGTCCGCACCATCCTGCCGGACAAGCTCACCGCCGTCACCGCATCGCAGGCGATCACCGCGGCGCTGCTGCATCGCGCCCGCACCGGCGAGGGCCAGCACGTACGCCTCGCCATGCTCGATGCGGTGCTGCAATTCCTGTGGAGCTCCGACATGGCCGGCCAGACCTTCGTCGGCGAGGAAAAGACTCAGGCCGAGACCGCCAGCGCCATCGACCTGATCTATGCCACAGCCGACGGCTATATCAGCGCCGCGGTGCAGACCAACAAGCAATGGGAAGGGCTGACGCGCGCGCTGGATCATCCGGAATGGCTGGACGATCCGCGCTTCCGCACCCCCGCACTGCGCCAGCAGAACCTCGACGAACGGCTGCGCCTGACGCAGGAGACGTTGCTGACCCGCCCCGCCGCGGAATGGCTGGAACGACTGACCGCGGAAGACGTGCCGTGCGCCCCGGTGCTGACCCGCAGCCAGGTGATCCGCCACCCGCAGGTGATCGCCAACGAAACGCTAACGGAAGCAAACCATAGGACCGCCGGCCGCCTGCGGCAGACCCGTCCCGCCGCGCGGTTCTCCGCCACACCGGCCGACATCCGCTTCGGCGCGCCCGCATTGGGAGAGCATACCGACGAGATCCTTGCCGAGCTCGGCTACACCCCGGCGGACATCGCCGCGCTGAAAGGGACCGCCGCATGATCGATTTCTATTACTGGCCCACGCCGAACGGCTGGAAAGTCTCCATCATGCTGGAGGAGACCGGGCTGCCGTATCGCATGATCCCCGTGAACATCGGCAAAGGCGACCAGTTCAAGCCGGACTTCATGGCGATCAGCCCGAACAACCGCATGCCCGCCATCGTCGACCCTGACGCGCCCGACGGACCGCTTCCCATTTTCGAATCCGGCGCGATCCTGCTGCATCTGGCCGAGAAGTCCGGCCGCCTGATGCCCACCGGCCGCATCGGCCGGAAGGAGACGCTGGAGTGGTTGTTCTGGCAGGTCGGCAATCTCGGCCCGATGGCCGGGCAGCTCAGCCATTTCGTCAACTACGCGCAGGGCGAGCACACATATTCGAAGACGCGCTATGCCAACGAGTACAACCGCTGCCTCGGCGTGCTGGAACGGCGGCTGACCGGGCGTGAGTACATTGTCGGCAACGCATATTCGATTGCCGACATCATATCGTGGCCATGGGTGCTGATTGCGAAACCGCTCGGTCAGCCGCTGGACGAGTTCCCCAACGTCGCGCGCTGGCGTGAGGCGATCAAGCAGCGCCCGGCAGTGCAGCGCGGAGTCGATCTGGGAAAGGACCTGCGCCGCTCCGGACCCCGCACCGACGAAGAACGCCAGCTCCTGTTCAACCAGACCGCGCGGAGCGTCGCGGCGAACGTCACCTCTCCCACGTAACGGGAGTGGTTTCCGTGCTATCCCTCCGCCCGCGGCACCCAGGGCATGCGAGCCACTTCGATCCCCTCGTCCGCCAGCGCTTCGGCCTCGGCTGGGGTGGTCTCGCCGTAAATGCCGCGGTGCTCGCTCTCGCCCCGGTGCATCTTCCGGGCTTCGTCGGCGAAGGTCGGGCCAACATAGTCGCAGTGCTTCTCCACCTCGGCCCGCATGCGCTGCAGCATGGCACGGATATGAGCCGGCATCGGCCCACTGACCGCGGTCCCTGGCGCGGGAACCGGCACGGATGCTGTCGGCGTCTCCGGCGGCTCGGGCGCACGCTGCGCCGGCGCACGCACTTCGGCCTCGCGGGTCGAGACCGCGGGCGCCATGAGTGCGCGGCTGACCTTCACGTCGCCGCACTCCGGACACTCCACCAACCCGGCCTTGGCCTGCTTCTCGAACACGGTACTGCTCTGGAACCAGCCATCGAATTCATGCTGCTTGCTGCACCGCAACTGATAATGGATCATGCACGACTCGCCGTCATCGTTTCGTCAATCAGGAAAGATGGAGAATATTGGCACTCCCCACAAGGGAGTGCCAGCCGGAAGTTGCACGATCCGCACTTTCGTAGCCCTTCCACCAGCTCGGTCACCGGAACCACCACTCACACACGGAAGATTACAATACCGGAACACCGGAAGCCACCGGTGAGCGGGAACTCCATGCCGCGGATGACGGAATGCGGATGCGGAATGGCGGCCTCCCTCGGATCGCTTGTTGGACAGCGATGGGCGATCGACGGCAGCATGGTGGCCGCCGGAGTTCGGGCAGGGCAGCGGATCGCGGCGAAGAACCTGCGCTGGCGGATCGCTCGGCCGCCGCACGAGCAACGGCCATCGATCGGGACCGACACCGGGCGGACACGCTGCCCGGCCGACAGGCGAGCGGTAAACGCCCGGAAGCCCGGCGCAGTGCGGCACAGTTCCGCTGGCGCCCGGCTAACCGGTGCGCAGCAGCGCGTCCAGTTTGCCGGCCCGGTCCAAAGCGACGAGATCGTCGCAGCCGCCGATATGCCGCCCGTTGATAAAAATCTGCGGCACCGTGGTGCGCCCGCCGGAGCGACGTGTCGCCTCCGCCCGCTCAGCCGTGCCGTGCGGCGCGTCGATTTCGCGGAACGCCACGCCCTTGCCGCTGAGCAAGTGGACAGCACGCGCACAGTAGGGGCACCAGGGTTGGGTGTAGATTTCGATATCCGGCATGTCCGTCACCTTAGGGTGGCGAAGATCGGGTCATCAAGCTGCTGACGCAAGGGCCGGCTGATTTCGCCGGTTGATGCAGATCAACGTGTTCCGTCCCGAACTGCGGCAGGCTGAGCGGCGATCGGAGGGGCCGCATGTTCCGCTATATCCTTGTTCCCGCGCCTGGCAGCGCCGCTCACGACGCCGTGTTCACGACCGCCCTGGCGCTGGCGCGCCAGTCGGGCGGGCATCTGCATTTCCTGCATGTCCGCCTGGACGTCCAGATGATGCTGGTCGCAATGTCGTCCGGCGACTATGGCGGGGGCGCCGGCCTTGGCGACGTGCTCGACTCGCTGGAACGCGAGGTCGATGCGCGACATGACGCCGCGCGCAAGGCGGTGTTCGCGTTCTGCGAGCAGGAGCATGTGACGCTCGCCGACAGCCCGGTTGCCGGCGCGCCATCCGCCACGTTCCGGGTCGAAACCGGGGACGAAGCGCGGCTGCTGGCGGCGCGCGGGCGAACCGCCGACGTGACAGTGCTCGGCCGTGCCGCGGACGGCGAGGCGGTGACCCTCGATCTTCTGGAAGCCGCGCTGCTCTCCAGCGGCCGCCCCGTGCTGATCGCGCCGGCACGGGCGCCGCAGCATCTGGGCCGGCGCATTGCCATCGGCTGGAAGGACACACCCGAGGCGGCCCGTGCCGTCTCGGCCGCCTTGCCCCTGATCGGTGCCGCCGAGGCCGTCACCGTGATCTCGGTGCAGGAGGATGGCGGGCAGGACGATGGCTCGGCGGCGCGGCTCAGCCATGCGCTGCTGTGGCATAATCAGGCCACCACGCTTCAGGTCGTGCCGCCCGGCGGTGCCGATCCGGCGGAGGTGCTGCTGTCGGCGGCCGCGAAAGCAGGGGCCGATCTGCTTGTCATGGGCGGCTACAGCCACAGCCGCATGCGCGAGGCGGTGTTCGGCGGGGTGACACGCCACGTGCTGCGGGCGTCCCCGCTGCCGGTACTGATGGCGCACTGAAAGGAGATACCGATATGCCCGGGAAGAGCGGACTGTGTTTCCTGATTGCCGACGGCGAACATGCGCGCTTCGTCATGGCGGATGCCGACAACGTGCTGCGCACGGCGCGCAGCTTCGACTCCGCGAGCGCGCATCTGCCTGCGCACCGGCTTGTCTCCGATCGCCTTGGCTGCGCGTTTGAAAGCGCACGGCCCGGCAGCCATGGCGTGGAGCCACGGCACGATCCGCATCGGATGGAGAAGCTGCGCTTTGCCGATTTCGTCGCGGACGAGATTGGCATTGCCGCCGGCGAGGGCGCGTTCGACCGCCTGGTGCTCGTCGCCCCTGCTTACTGCCTGGACGAAATCGAGGAGGCGCTGGATGCCCATACCGCCTCGATGGTGGCGGGGCGGTTGGCAAAGGATCTGGTCAAGACGCCGGACCATGAGTTGCTGTCCCATGTGCGCGCGTGGATCGGCGCGCCGTGGTGTGTGACCTAGCGCACCGATTCGGAGAGCAGTACGGCGCGGGGTTGGCGTCGCACGAATCAGGACGGCGGGACTGCCGCTTGGGCGGACCCGATGTTTATTCCGTAACAGTATCAGATAAGGCGCGGGACCGGTCAGGCGGGACTGGCGCGGGCGGCGCAGCACCAGTGGCGCAGCGATGGCGGTTGCCGCGGGGTAGAGCGGAACGTACCTGCGCGTGAGCAGGATCTGCGCCGGGGCGCTGCTGAACTTCAACGTGGCGCGCCTGGTGGACGGCCTCTATCGACACGTGGTGTAGCTTCCGTCGAAGCCGACCGCTTCTGCTCCGTGAGCACCGTGTACTCCGCGCTTCCTCTCGGTGTTATAGCGCAAACGCAAAAACCGCGATTCTGCAAAGATGCTCCACTGATACCAATATCCACCCTCCTGCTGGCGCGCCTCAGTCTGGGGCCGGGGATGGTGGGGCGTGATACTTATGGCGACACTCCTTCTTGGGCTAGTTTGCGTTAACCCGCAAGGCCACGAAGGAGATCACGTTTCTGGAGATGTCGTCAGGCAGCACGAGATCGCACCAATCATAATGATGGAGGGGACTGTCGGGGAATATATCTCTGTATTCGATGTGCCCTCCAATAAAGAGCGTCTTATCTCCATTCATGGAGGCGCGAGCATCCTGAATGCTAAGCCGAGCTTCCCTCTTTCCAAAATCGTAAACCACTATAAAGCAACGATAGTTTTCAGTTCAGACCTGCGGTTACTGGCTACAATGCGATCTCCAGCAGCTCGCATGCCCGGCGCTGCACCGGCGTCGGCCTGGCCAGGACCGTGAGCGGCAGGGCCGGCGCAATCGCGGTGACAATGGTGTTGCGCGTCAGGGTCGCCAGATCGGCCAGCAGCGTGCGGAAGCTGTGCACTGGCAGCCCGTCCGGCGTGACGCCCGTGGTCTGCTTGCGGATCGCCGCCTCGGAGCGTTGCGCTGGCGCCACCACGCTGGCCCGCGTCGCCTCGGCAGCCTGCTTGTCGGGGTCGTCGAACAGCATCGGCGCCAGCTTCTGGCGCATGCGCCATTCCAGGTAGTAGGCGAGCATGCAGAGAAAGACGTGCGCGCGCACCCGGTCGGCCAGCCAGTGGTAGATGGGCCGGACGTGCAGATCGACGGTCTTGATGCAGCGGAAGGCGCGCTCGATATCCCATAGAGACTGCCCAGGGCAATCGCATTTCAGAACAGGGCCAGCAGCCGCGCCAGGTAGGTGTCATCCCAGCCGGCCCGCTTGAACTTTCCGCGCAGCGAGCCCTTCGACGTGTCCTTCTGCATGACATTCAGCGCC
>Ga0335075_10006549_pt1 | contig 17960 bp, 13 predicted proteins | sample Lox_Sample_24_FD_206723 | JGI IMG/M metagenome (GOLD analysis project Ga0335075, IMG submission 206723) | Soil microbial communities from Loxahatchee National Wildlife Refuge, Florida, United States - Lox_Sample_2.4 | ecosystem: Environmental > Terrestrial > Soil > Wetlands | place: USA...
GTCATCGACCCGTTCCGGACCCGCAAGACGCTGAACCTCACGTTCTTCGTGCACGACCCGCTCACCGGCGAGCCGTACAGCCGCGACCCGCGCAACATCGCCCGCAAGGCCGAGGACTACCTGCGCGGCAGCGGCATCGGTGACACGGCGTTCTTCGGCCCGGAGGCGGAGTTCTACATCTTTGACTCGGTCCGGTTCGAGACCAGCCCGAACGCCGGCTATTACTTCATCGACTCGGTGGAGGGCGCCTGGAACACCGGCCGCGAAGAGGCCGGCGGCAACCTCGGCTACAAGCCGCGCTACAAGGGCGGCTACTTCCCGGTGCCGCCGATGGACCACTACACCGACCTGCGCTCGGAGATGGTGCACACGCTGATCGCCTGCGGCATCCCGGTGGAGATGCAGCACCACGAGGTGGGCACCGCCGGCCAGGCCGAGATCAACCTCCGGTTCGACAGCATGCTGCACATGGCCGACAAGGTCATGCTCTATAAGTACGTGGTGAAGAACGTGGCCCGTGCGGCGGGCAAGACCGTGACGTTCATGCCCAAGCCGCTGTTCGGCGACAATGGCTCGGGCATGCACTGCCACCAGAGCCTGTGGAAGGACGGCGCCCCGCTGTTCTACGACGAGGTCGGCTACGCGGGCCTGTCCGATCTGGGCCGCTACTACGTCGGCGGGCTGCTCAAGCACGCGCCGTCGCTGCTGGCCTTCACCAACCCCACGGTGAACTCCTACCACCGGCTGGTGCCGGGCTTCGAGGCGCCGGTCAACCTGGTCTACTCACAGCGCAACCGGTCGGCCTGCGTGCGGATCCCGATCACCGGGCCGAGCCCGAAGGCCAAGCGGCTGGAGTTCCGGGTTCCGGACCCGTCCTGCAACCCCTACCTGGCGTTCGCGGCCATGCTGCTGGCCGGCCTGGACGGGATCAAGAACAAGATCGAGCCGCCCGAGCCGGTGGACAAGGACCTCTACGAGCTCCCGCCGGACGAGGCCCGGGCGATCCCGCAGGTGCCGGGCTCTCTCGAGACCGTGCTCGACAGCCTCGAGGCCGACCACGACTTCCTGCTCGAGGGCGGCGTGTTCACCCCGGACCTGATCCAGACCTGGCTGGACTACAAGCGCTCCGAGGAGATCGACCCGATCCGGCTGCGCCCGCACCCGCACGAGTTCGAGCTCTACTTCGACGCGTAGTCTCCTGCCGCCGCTGACGCTCCCGTTTGCTTGCTTCCCGGTGGGGCGGGGAACAACACCATGACGGGGGATCATGATGGCTGCAAGCGTGAACGAGGTTGTCGGCGCGTCTGCCGATACCACCGGGGCTCGGATTCCGCCGTTTGCGTCGGCGTGGCGGCGGGCGCACCTGACCGTGGACCAGCGGGTGGCCAGGGGCAGGGCCGCCCGCGCCCGGGCGCCGCGGTCGAGCCACGGCATGTGGGAACCGGCACCGGACCGGCCGGACCCGGTCTCCCTGCTGGAGGAGCAGGCCGCCTCCCGGGTGCCGGACCTGGTCCCGATCCGGCACGGGCGGATGCTGGTCTCGCCGTTTACGTTCTACCGCGGCGCGGCTCTCATCATGGCCTGCGACCTGGGGGCCACCCCCGTCTCGGGCGTGACCGTGCAGTTGTGCGGCGATGCGCACCTGTCGAACTTCGGCCTGTTCGGCACGCCCGAACGGCAGATGATCTTCGACATCAACGACTTCGACGAGACCCTGCCCGGTCCGTGGGAATGGGACGTCAAGCGGCTGGCGGCCAGCTTCGAGATCATGGGACGTGACCGGGGCTTCTCCCGGGCCGACCGGCGCGCCATCGTCAGGGCCGGGGTCCGGGAGTACCAGGACCGGATGCGCCAGGCGGCCGGCATGGGCGCCCTGGACGCCTGGTACGACCACCTCGAAGCGGGCATGCTGCTCAACCTGGTCCGCAAGGAGGTCCGGGTCAAACGGGTCAGCAAGAGGGAGGCCCGGGCCTTCGAGCGGGACGTGCGGAAGGCCCACAGCCGGGACAACACCCGGGTGCTCACCAAGCGCGCGGCCGAGGTCGAGGGCGAGTTGCGGATCGTCGCCGACCCGCCGCTGATCATCCCGATCGAGGACCTGGTCACGCCGGGGTCGGAGTGGGAGGACCCGGTTCCGCTGATCAAGAAGCTGCTGAGCACCTACCGGCGGACGCTGGCGGGTCAGCATCACCCGCTGGAGGAGTACCGCTACGTTCACAGCGCCTACAAGATGGTCGGCGTCGGCAGCGTCGGGACCCGCTGCTACATCCTGCTGATGCTGGGCCGTGACTATAACGACCCGCTGTTCCTGCAGGTCAAGGAGGCGCAAGCCTCCGTGCTCGAACCGTTCGCCGGGAGCAGCACCTTCCGGCACCACGGCCAGCGCGTGGTGGCCGGGCAGCGGCTGATGCAGGCCGCGACCGACATCTTCCTGGGCTGGATCCGGATCAAGGGACTCGACGGGATCACCCGCGACTATTACGTCCGCCAGTTCCAGGACTGGAAGGGCAGCGCCGACGTCGACGGCATGCTGGTGCCCGGGGCCACTCTCTATGCGCGCCTGTGCGGTGCGACCCTGGCGCGGGCCCACGCCCGGTGGGGCGACCGCATCGCCATCGCCTCCTACCTCGGCCAGGGGAACGCCTTCGACCGGGCCATCGCCAACTTCTCCGTTGCCTACGCCGACCAGAACGAACGGGACTACGAGGCGTTCGTCGCGGCCGTGCAGTCAGGACGGCTCACCGCCGAAGCCGGCCCGTAGCCGGATGCTCCGCCTCGCGCGCCGCGAATGCCTGGCACTTTTCCTCGGAACCCTGTCACATCGGCGAGTGCCGGTTGTCTTATGTATGAGGGACGCGGGGGTGGCCGAGTAGAGGAGGGGGTGCACCCGCGGTGCTGGCGGGAGACAAGAAGCGGGCGGCCTACCGGGCCCTGGAGGATCGCATCCTGAACGGCGAGGGCAGGGCCTCGCCGGATCAGCGCGCCCACGCGTTCGCCAGCGTCTGTTCTCCCGGCAGCCGGTACCGGACGCCGCCAAGCTGGTCTTCTACCGGCCCGACTTCTACGGGTCCCGGGCCAAGGAGTTCACCCATGAGGCGATGCGCGGGCCGTCAACCTGGTCGGTGGGCGACCGGGAGCTGATGGCCGCCTACGTGTCGCAGGCGAACGAGTCCGCGTTCTGCATCGGCGCGCACGGCGCGACCGCGGCGCAGGCGTACCAGGACCGCGCGAAGGTCCAGGCTGTGCTGGCCGACCTGGAATCGGCCCCGGTCGAGGACGGGCTGCGAGCGACCCTGCGGATGCTCGGCAAGCTGACCCGCGAGGGAAAGGTGGGCGCCGAGGACATGCGGCGCGTGCTGTCCGCCGGCGCGTCACCCGAGCAGGTCGAGGACGCGCTGGCGGTCTGCGCCGCCTTCAACACGACCGACCGGCTCGCCGACGCCTTCGGCTTCGAGGTGCTCAGCCCCGAGGGCTTCGAGGCAGGCGCCAAGTACCTGCTGAAGCGGGGTTACCGGTAGCGCGCCGGACGGCGCGGGAGCTTAAGAGCGGCGGGCCAGCCGCACCAGGGCGCTGCCAAAGTCGTCCTGCCTGACCCCGGGCAGCGTCAGCCCCTCGTGCAAGAGTTCCGCGCCCCAGTACTGCTGGCCGTTGTCGGCGTCGGCATAGCGGGCGACGGGATCGAGGGCCGCGAGCCGGAGCGGGGGCCGCCCGCCGCCGCACGAGGACGGCCCCCACCAGGCAAGGATCACGACCTGGGTGCCGTCGTCGGACAGGTACTCGTGGGCTCCGTAGGGGTCGGCGGGGACCGAGGCCAGCCGGTAGAGGCGGCCCTGCTGGACAACCGGCCGGATCACCTTGTAGGCGGTGACCAGCTCCGCCGCCTCGGTCATCTCTCGCTCGGTCCAGCGGCTGAGGTCACCGCCGATGCCGAGCGCGCCGGCCATGGCCACGTGGAACCGGAACCGCAGCGGCAGCCGCCGGCCCGTCCACCAGTTCGGGCTGTCGGTCACCCAGGCCATCATCACCTGCGGCGGGAAGACCTGCGTGAACCCTTCCTGAATCGCGATGCGATCCCATGCATCGGTGTTGTCCGAGGTCCAGATCTGCTCGACCCGGCCCAGGATGCCGAGATCGGCCCGGCCGCCGCCGCCCGAGCACGATTCGAACTCGACCCCGGGGTGCGCCGCGCGCAGCCCGTCCAGGATGGCGTACAGGCTGCGCACGTGCTCGACCCAGATCCGCTCGGGATTGCGGCCGGCCTCCGCGGGCCAGCCCGGCTCCGAGAACGGCCGGTTCATGTCCCACTTGATGAACTCGATGTTGTTCTCGGCCAGCAGACGGTCGATCTGGCCGAACACCCAGTCGGCGACGTCCGGCCGGGCGAGGTTGAGCACCAGCTGGTTGCGGTGCTCGGTCCGGGTGCGGTGAGCGAAGTGGTAGACCCAGTCCGGATGAGCCCGGTACAAGTCGCTGTCCCGGTTCACCATCTCGGGCTCGACCCACAAGCCGAAGCTCATGCCCAGGTCGTTGACCCGCTTGATCAGCGGGGCCAGGCCGAGGGGGAACTTGGACTCGTCGACGGTCCAGTCGCCCAGCCCGGCGTGATCGTTGTCGCGGCCCCGGAACCAGCCGTCATCCACGACAAAGCGCTCGACGCCGATGCGGGACGCGCGCTCGGCCAGGCGTTCCTGTCCCCCCTGGCTGACCGCGAACGAGGTTGCCTCCCAGGAGTTGTACAGGACCGGCCGCAGCCGCTGACCGTCGTCATCGGGCCCGCGGCCGGATGAACCCGGACCGCGCGCGCCGGAGGCGTCGGCCGCGCGCCGGCGAGGCTCGGCCAGGCCGGTACGGTCGCCGCGCCCGATGACGTGCGCCCGCACCCAGGCGTGCCATTCGCGGCTGGCGGCGCCGAACCCGGCGTCGGTGTAAAGGGCGGCGAAGGACGGCAGCACCAGCCTGTCGCCCGGCATCAGGCGGTGCGACCAGTCAAAGTCATTGCACCCGCCGCAGGCGTGCAGGTGCCCCGCCGCGGTCAGCTCGTAAACCAGCTTCCACGAACCGCTCCAGGCCAGCGCGCCCGCCCAAACCTCGCCGCCCTCCTCGGTGGCCCGGCCGCCCGGGTCAAGGGTGAACCAGGGGTTGAACTGATGGCTGGTGGTGCCCCGCCTGCTCTCCAGGACAAGTTTTCCCGGCCCGAGCGTCACCTGCGCCAGCCTGGTCTCGGCCCCCCATCCGCCGTGCAGGTAACGCAGCCGCCAGCAAGCCCGGTCGGGCAGCCACCAGTTCGCCGAGTGCGCCTGCCTGATCACGATCGGCTGGTCCCCGCCGTGCCGCAGCACGACCCAGCGCTCGATGACATCGAACTCGTCGTACACCCGGTAGGCCAGCGTGGTCACCAGCCCGTAGGCGGGATCGGTGAAGTCCAGCTCCAGCGTGGCGCTGGCACCCGGCCGGGACAGTCGCTGGGCCGTGAACCGCCACTCGGTGGACCGGGTGCCGTCCGCGTAGTCGGCTTTCAGCGACGGCTCGTCGTAGCGCAGGCCGCCCCAGGGCACGTACTCGTCCGGCCGTTCCCTGGCCGAGCTGCGGTAGCGCTCCCAGCGCGGTGGCTCGCCGCCCGCCTCGGCCAGCAGCGCCGCCGGCGCCGCTGCTGGCAGGCCAGGTCCCCAGTGCAGGTGGCGCAGGGCGGCCCCGCTGTCGGCGAGCCCGAACGCGTAGCCGGTCGAACGGGTCTGCAGGAGCCAGGTCCCCGCCGTTTGGTCATGCCAGATGTCAGCCACCGCGGTCGCGCCTTCCGTCGCCAATGGTTATCCACATATCATCCTGTCATGCTAGGACATCATCCTGTCTGATTACTTTCTGATTCCGGAGGAGACCATGACCCAGGTGGTACTGACCGGTGGCAGCGGCAAGCTCGGCCGGGCCTGCCTGTCCGAACTGCTCGATCACGGCTACTCGGTGACGAACGTGGACCTGGTCCGCCCGGCTGACGACCCCTCTCCGTTCGTCCGGGCCGACCTGACCGACATGGGACAGACGATGGAGGCCCTGCACCAGGTCGACGACCGTCATCGCGGCGTCGACGCGGTGGTGCACCTGGCCGCGGTGCCCGCGCCCGGCTGGGCGCCGGGCGCCGAGCTGTTCAGGAACAACACGGTCAGCACGTACAACGTCTTTGCCGCCGCCCGGCATCTGGGCATCCGCAACATCGTGTCGGCCTCGAGCGAGACCGTCCTCGGGCTCCCGTTCTCGACGCCGCCGCCATACGTGCCGGTGGACGAGGAGTACCCGCCGCGGCCGGAGACTTCTTATGCCCTGTCCAAGACCATGGGCGAGGAGATGGCCCGGCAGTTCTGCCGCTGGGATCCGCAGGCGAAGATCATCAGCTTGCGCTTCTCGAACGTCATGCTCCCGCCGGAGTACGCGCGGTTCCCGGGCTTCGAGGACGATCCGGCCGGCCGGAAGTGGAACCTCTGGTCCTATATCGACGCCCGGGATGCGGCCCAGGCGGTGCGCAAAGCGCTGGAGGCGCCGCTCACCGGCGCGGAGGTCTTCATCATCGCCAGCCCGGACACCGTCATGAGCACGCCGATCACCGACCTGATCGGCCGCTTTTTCCCGGACGTTCCGTGGCGCCACGAGGTCGGCCCGCACGAGTCGATGTTCTCGACCGAGAAGGCGCGCCGGCTGCTCGGCTACGCCCCGAAGCACAGCTGGCGTTCGGAGATACCGCCGCTCGCCTAGAACACCGCTCGCCTAGAAGACCGCCCGCAGCCGGCCTCCGTCCACCGGCACGGCCAGGCCGGTCAGGTAGGCGGCCGCGTCCGAGCAGAGGAACGCGACCAGGTTGCCCATATCGGCCGGCTCGCCCACCCGGCCGAGCGGCACCTCTTTGGCCACCTCCGCCCGCGCCAGGTCGTCCACGCTGATTCCGGCGCTGCGGGCCGGCTCGATAAACGGGCCGCGCAGCCGGTCGGTGAGGATCCGGCCGGGCAGCACCGTGTTCACCGTGACCTGATCGGGTGCCAGCTCGTCGGCCAGCGTCTTGGCCAGGCCGGCCACCCCGGCGCGCAGCGCGTTGGACAGGATCAGGCCCGGTATGGGCTCGCGGACCGCGCTGGACGCGACGTTGACGATGCGGCCGTGCCCGCTGGCCCTCAGGTAAGGGAGCGCGGCCCGGACCATCCGGACCACGCTGAGCAGCAGCAGCTCGAAGGCCTGCTGCCAGGCTGCGTCGTCAAAACCGGCGAACCCGCCACCGGGCGGCCCACCGCTGTTGGTGATCAGTATGTCCAGGGCGCCGAAGTGCTCGATGGCCGCGCCGACCGCGTCGCCGGCCGCCGCGGCGCTGGCCACGTCCGCGACGACCGGCACGACGTTCGCGCCGTGGGCCCGGCTGACCTCCCGTGCGGTCTGGCGCACGGAATGCTCATTCCGCGAGGTGATGACCAAGTCGGCGCCCTCGGCGGCCAGCGCCTCGGCGATCCCGCGGCCGAGGCCCCGGCTGGCCGCGTTGACCAGCGCAACGCGGCCGCCGAGACGATAGTCCATCTTCCTTCCTGCCGGCCGGCGCTACCCGCCCGCGGTGGCGAGGTCGTGGTTGGCGTCCGACGCGGCGGTCGCCACGTCGGCCGATGTCTGCCCGAGCGTCCCCGGACCCAGCCAGATCGGGCCCATGTCACGCTGCATATCGGTCAGGCCCTGGTTCATGCCCGGGGTGTTCGGCCAGTTCGTCAGGTTTCCCTTGGACTCGGCCAGGAAGCCGGACATGCTCACGCCCTTGCCCGCCCAGTAGGTCTCGAACAGCGGGTCCAGGCCGGGAATGGCGGGCCACACGTAGCCGCCCTCGCCCATGATCTTCTCGGACGCGGCCGAGCCGAGCCACTGCTCGAGTTCCCAGGCGGCCGCGAAGTTCGGAGTGTGCGGGTTGATGGCGTCGATCAGCCCGTTGAACACGCTCCACGTGCCGTCGGGGCCCGCGGGCAGCGGGATAACCCCGATCTTGAACTTGCTGCCCACGTCCGCGTAGGTGCCGGTGGTCTCCCAGTCTCCGCCGATCTGCATCGCGATCTTGCCCTGCGCGAACAGGGCGTTGTTCTCGCTGGACGGATCGGTGGCGTTGGACCCGAGCTCCGAGCCCGGGATCATGACGTGCCACTTGTACATGAGGTTCCTGATGAACTGGAACACCTGGTCGGCCTTGGGCGTGCTGAAGCTGACCGACGAGGCGAACGGCTTGGGAATCGTGAAGACCCCGTCCTCGGCCAGGAAGTTCCCCCAGCCGGTCTGCATCGCGTTGTCCATCTCGGCGCCGTAGGTCGCGACCTGGCCCGGGTTGAAGCTGGGCGATGTCGCGTTGACGCCGTTCTTGTCGATGGTGGCCAGCTCGAGCGTGTGCAGGAACGAGCCGCCGTCCGTCGTGTTCCATGACCAGCTGGTCGGCACCGGGATGTGGTGCTCAGTGAAGTAGTTCTCGTTGTAGTAGACGGCGATCGTGTCCCAGTCCTTGGGCAGGCCGTAGATCGCGCCGTTGTAGGTGTGCAGCGAGACCAGCGACGGGATGTACTGGGACATGTTGATGTGCGCCTTGCGGATGTCCGGCGCCAGGTTGACCATGAGGCCGTCCTTGATCCACGTGGACAGCCACGGCGTGTTCACCCAGAAGATGTCCGGTCCGCTGCCCGATGTGAACTCGGCCTGGAGCTTCTCCTGGTAGTTCGGGTACGGGATCTGGACGACGCTCACGGTGATGTTGGGATGGGCCTTCTCGAAGACGGCGATCGACTTCTTGTAGCCGACCTCCTCGTTCGGGTCCCAGAGCGCGTAGGTGAGATGTACGTGCTTGGATGAGTTCGAGGTCGACGGGCCGCCCGAGGAAGAGCAGGCCGCCATCCCTGCTGCGACCACCAGCCCGGCTGCGCAGACCGACAGTAATCTCTTCGCGTTCACGATCAATCCTCCGCCTGTCGTGACTCGCTGAGTACGGTGCCGCTCCTCCCTTCGGCCTGCCAGCAGCCAGCGCCAGTTCTCGCGCAGCGAGCGATCGTGAAAGCGGCGCTAGCGGATCTGGGTAATGGATATGGACCGGATGATGTGCCGTTGGAAAACGGCGAAGATCACGCCGAGTGGGAAGAGCGTGATGACCGAGGCCGCCAGCGAGTAGTTCCACTGGGAGTTCATGTTGGACTGGAAGTTGGCCAGCCCTATCGTCAGCACGTAGTGGCTCTGGCTGTTGGTCACGATCAGCGGCCACAGGAAGTTGTTCCAGCCGAACACGAACGCGATGAGGGTCGCCGTCACGATGACCGGCTTCGACAGCGGCACGATGATCCTGGCCAGGATGCGCCACTCGGAGCAGCCATCGATCCGGGCCGCGTCGATGACCTCCTGCGGGATGTTCCGGAAGAACTGCCGCATCAGGAAGATCGTGTACGGCGCACCGAGCACGTAGGGGAGGAAGATGGCCCAGTACGTGTTCAGCAGGTGCGCCATCCGCATCATCGTGTACAGCGGGATGATCGTGACCGCGTTGGGCACCATGAGCGTCAGCAGGTAGAGCCAGAAGATCTTGTCCCGGCCCGGGAAGTGCAGCCGCGCGAAGGCATAGGCCCCCATGATGCTGAAGATCACCTGGCCCAGGGTCAGCGCGACGGTGACGAGCGCGGTGTTGGCCAGGTAGCGCAGGAAGTCACCGCTCACGAAGTCGTACCGGAAGTTGGACAGGTAGAGCGACTTCGGCGGCACCCACGCGGGCTCGCTGAAGATCTGCCCGATCGGCTTGAGCGCGGCGAACAGCGTGAGCAGGTAGGGGACCATGAAGACCAGGGCGATCACGGTCAGGATCAGGTACAGCAGGCCGATCCGCACCGCCCGGCCGCCGGTCGACAGGCCGGTCCGGGGGGCCGAGACGGCCCGCACGGTGGCCGCGGCGCGCGCGCCGAGCGCCCGGCTGGTCATGCCGAGTACTCGTAGGTCGTCCTGTTCTTGAAGAACAGGAACTGGCCGATGCTGAAGATCAGTATCACGCCGAACAGCAGCACCGACATGGCGGCGGCCTCCCCGAGCCTGAAGTCAACGAAGGCGACCTGGTAGACCTTGAGGTTCAGCACCTCGGTCGAGTTCCCCGGGCCGCCCTGGGTGAGCACGTACAGCGTGTCGAAGACCTGGAACGACCCGATGACGCCGGTGACCAGGACAAACAGCATCGTGGAGTTGAGCAGCGGCAGGCTGATCCGGAAAAACTGCTTGAACGGCCCGGCGCCGTCCAGCGCGGCCGCCTCGTAGAGCTGCTTGGGGATCGCCTGCAGTCCGGCCAGGAAGAACAGCATGTTGTAGCCGACGTACTGCCAGATGTTGACCGCGGCCACGACCGGCATGGCCCAGTGCGACGAGGAAAGCCACTGCGGCCCGGTGATGCCCACATCCGACAGCAGGGCGTTGACCACGCCGAGCTTGGGGTCGAACACCCAGTACCAGATCACCGCGGTGGCCACCGGGGTGGACAGGTACGGGGCGACGAAGAGGACCCGGTAGATCCCCATCCCCCGGCGCTTGCTGTTCAGGATCACCGCCATGGCCAGGGCGACGATCGTCTGCAGCGGAATGTTCAGCAGGACGTAGTAGACCGTCACGCCGAGCGAGTGCGCCGCGTCGTCGAAACGGAAGATGTTGGCGTAGTTCTCGAAGCCGGCCACGGTCGCCGGGCTCAGCAGGTTGTAGTTGAGCAGGCTGATCACGAACAGCGCGATCACCGGTATGACCAGGAACAGGGTCACGCCCACGAAGCTGGGCGTGATGAACGGGAGCGCTCCGAAGAACGCCTGAAGCCCGGAGCGGCCCACGTGATCGCCGCTGGTCTCCCCGATGATGCCGCCGCGCTTCTTGCGCTTCACCAGCCGGGCCGGAGCGGGCAGTGGGGATACCACTCTGGTCACGGGCATGCCTCCGGCTTCGTCGGTCCGTGTCCGGTCGTGTTGGCGGCGTTACCCTCCCGCGCTGGGCTGGCGCGACGGCTCGTGTGACGACGAACGTAATTGCTATCATCACAGGATGTCAAGATGCCAGGATCCTGGCACCTTGACATCCTGCCCGTCGTCACACGGGCCGGCGTGACCGTCATCCCGACGAGCGCTGCAGCTCCTGGTTGGCGTCGGTGGCCGCATGGGCCATGGCCGCCGAGACCGATTCGCTGCCGAGCCAGGCCGGCCCGAGGTCCGAGGCGAGCGAGGTGATGATCTGCCCGGCCTCGGTCGCCACCGGCAGCGTCTCCACGTGACTGGAGTCCTGAGCCTCCTCCAGGAAGGGGCTGACGTCAACGCCCTTCTTGCTCCAGTAGTTCAGGAAGGTGGTGTCCAGCGAGGCAATGCCGGGCCAGATGTAGCCTCCCGACCCCATGATCGACTCAGAGGTGGGCGAACCCAGCCATCTCTCCAGCTCCCATGCGGCGGCCTGGTTGGGCGTGTGCGCGTTGATCGCGTCGATCAGGCCGTTGGTGAAGCTCCAGCGGCCGTCCGGGCCGGTGGGCATGGGCAGCACGCCGAACTTGAACTTGGCCGTCGAGGCGATCGTCGTGGTGAACCAGTCGCCCTCCACCGCCATGGCCGTCTTGCCCGCGGCGAACATCGTGACGTCCTCGTTGGTCGGCGCGGCCCCGTTGGCCCCATACTCGCTGGCGGGCGGGGCCACGTGATACTTCAGGCCGAGGTTGACCAGGAACTGCATCGCGGCGACGCCGGCCGAGCTGTCAAACGTGACGCTCTTCGGATAGCACGAGCATTTGACGCCCTGAGCGAGCCCGGCCTGCTGGAAGACCGGCACCCCGGCGCTGGCCAGGAACGGGCCGTACCCGATGTCCGGCTGGTTGACTACGGACACGCCATAGGTGGCCACGTGGGCGGGGTTGAACGAGGGCGACAGGGCGTTGTTCCCGCTGGTGTCGGTCGTCGCCTCCTTGGCCAGGGTCAGGAACGTCCCGCCGTTCTGGGGGTTCCAGGTCAGGTTGGCCGGGATCGTGATGTGGTGCTCGGCGAAGTAGGTCTTGTTGTAGAAGATGCCCTCGGTGTCCCAGTCCTTGGGCAGGCCGTAGATCGCACCGTCGTGCGAATGCAGGGCGATCAGCGCCGGCCGGTAGATGGACATGTCGACATGATCCTTCTTGATCAGCGGCGCCAGGTTCAGCATCACGTTCGCCGTTTCGAACTGCGCGAGGAACGGCGTGTTGACCCAGAACACGTCCGGGCCGTCCCCGGAGGCGAACTCGCTGGTGAGCTTCGACTCGTAGTCGGGATACGGAATCTGCTCCACGCTCACGGTGATGTTCGGGTGCGACTTCTCGAACAAGGCGATCGACTTCTTGTACCCGACCTCCTGGACCGGGTCCCAGAGCGCGTAGGTCAGGTGCACCGGCTTTGATGCCGAGCCCGCGGAGGATCCCGAGGACCCGGATGAGCAGCCTGCCGCGACGGCGACAACCGCTCCGCATGCGATGGCCACGTACCAGTGGGACCGTCGGCCGGTGACGCCGGCCCAGCGTGAACGCAATCTCATGTCTTCCCAGCTTCCGCCTCGCGCTGCCAGCAGCGGTTCACATCCTGGTAGCGGCCGGGCCCGCGCCCGTCCGCCGTGAACGGTAAGAACCATTGGCGGGGACTTACCGCTATGTCACTCTCAGTGACGATTTAAGTTAGACCTATCATGACAGGATGTCAAGATGGTAGGATCACCACGCTCGACCGGGGCCAGGAAGCAGCCGGGCCTCGCGGTGAGCAACCCGAGGAGGACGGCGAACTGAGCAATCGCACGGTGTGGCGCAGGCACAGCAGAGCGTACAACCTATAATCCTGTCATGACTGAGCTCGCAGCTATCGACGTTCGCTCCTTCGAGCCTTACTACCAGCAGCTCAAGCGGATCCTGGCCAAGGAGATCGAGGCCAGCCGGGGGGAAGGCGACATGCTCCCGTCGGAGTCCGTCCTGTGCCAGCAGTACTCGGTCAGCCGCACCGTGGTCCGCCAGGCCCTGGCGGAGCTCGAGGACGACGGGCTGGTCCACAAGGTGAAGGGCAAGGGCACCTTCGTGACCGGCCGGCCACTCAACACCAGTTTCGTCCAGCACTCGCTGGGCTTCTATGAGTCGATGCAGCGGGCCGGGCACACCGTCCGCTCGCGGACCATTCAGATGCGCACCGAGCCGGCCGGCGTCAGCATGGCCAAGCTCGTGGAGATCGCGGTGGGCGAGAACATCATCCGCTTCGACCGGGTCCGGAGCGTTGATGGCCGGCCGGTGCAGGTGGTCCGGACGGTGCTGCCCGCGCGGCTCTTCCCCGGCCTGACCGAGCTGGACATGACCGACCGGTCGCTTTACCAAGTACTGGCCGCCGATTACGGCGTCCGGGCCGCCTCGGGGCACCGCGCCATCGACGCGACGGCCCTGAGCCGGGAGGACGCCGAGTACCTGGGCGCTCCCGAGGGCCAGCCGGCCCTGCGCATCGAGAGCGTCACCCGCTCCGACCTGGGGGTGGTGTTCGAGTACTACGTGGCCATCTACCGCGGCGACAGTTTCAAGTTCGAGCTCGAGGTCTCCTCGCCATAGCCAGTCCCCCGATCAGCCCCACCCGAGGACCGCATGACCAAGCCAGCGCGCAGGACCCGCTACGCCATCGTCGGCACCGGCAGCCGCGCGACCATGTACGTGGACGCGATCTGCGGCACACACGCCGCGGACGCCGAGCTGGTGGCCCTGTGCGACACCAGCGCCGTGCGCATCGCCTACCACAACCAGCGGCTGACCGGCCGGTTCGATCGCGGCGAGGTCCCCGGCTATGACGCGGGCGCCTTCGGCCGGATGCTGGCCGAGCAGCGTCCCGACGTCGTCATCGTGACCACGGTGGACGCCTATCACCACCAGTACATCGTGGCGGCGGCGGAGCACGGGTGCGACGTCGTGTCGGAGAAGCCGATGACGACCGATGACGACAAGGTGGCCGCGATCCTGAGCGCCGCGGAGCGCACCGGCCGCCGGGTGCGGGTGACGTTCAACTACCGCTACTCCCCCGCCTACACCCGGCTGCGTCAGCTCGTGGCCGAGGGCGCGATCGGGGTCCCGCTCCTGGTCGACTTCTCCTGGACGCTGGACACCAGTCACGGCGCGGACTACTTCCGACGCTGGCACCGCGAGAAGCCGCTGTCCGGCGGTCTGCTTGTGCACAAGGCATCGCACCACTTCGACCTGGTCAACTGGTGGATCGGCGACTGGCCGGAGACGGTTTTCGCCATGGGCTCGCTGTCGTTCTACGGCCGCAAGGCCGCCACCGGCCGCGGCGAGACGTACGCCTACAGCCGGTACACCGGCCACGCCGACGCCGACCCGTTCGCCCTGGACCTGGAACGCAGCCCGATGCTGCGGGGCCTCTACCGAGATGCCGAGGAGGAGACCGGTTACATGCGCGACCGCAACGTGTTCGGCGACGACATCTCCATCGAGGACACCATGGCCGTGACCGCCCGCTACCGCCGTGGCGCCCTGCTCAGCTACTCGCTGGTGGCCTACTCGCCGTGGGAGGGCCTGCGCGTGGCCATCACCGGCGACAAGGGCCGGGCCGAGCTGTATGAACGGCACGGCGCGCACGTGATCGAGCGGGACCCGACCGGCGCCGGTCAGGCCGAGGCCGGGCCCGCGCAGAGCATCCGCCTGTTCCCGATGTTCTCCGCACCCGTCGATGTCGAGATCCCCGCGAGCGGCCCGCACGCGGGCGACGCCCTGATGCTGGAGCAGATATTCGACCCCGAAGCACCGCCCGACCCTGATGGTCGCGCCGCCACGCACCTGGACGGCGCGGCCGCGGTGCTGCTCGGCACGGCGGCCAACCGGTCCATCGCCACCGGCGCGCCGGTCGGCCTCGGCCAGCTCCATGCCAGCCTTTGAGGGGACGCCGGTGCGAGCGCCCCGGCCCTTCCGGGTCATGCTGGATTTCGATACCGGCTCTCTGACGCCGTACACCGATTCGTTCGAGCGACGGCTCAGCGACATGGCCGTCGCCTACGAGGACCAGGACGCCGTGGCCGGCCTGCTGTCGGCCGGCCAGGATCCGGTCATCTACACCGGCTACGACGCCGACGTGCCGCATGCCGCCGACCATCTGCCGTTCCGCACCACCATCATCAACCCCGGCGTCATCGGGTCGGAGTTCTTCATGACCAAGGGCCATCATCACCGCCGGGACACGGCCGAGATCTACGTCGGGATGTCCGGCTCCGGGCTCATGATCATGCAGACCCGGGACGGCCATGCCCGGTCAGCCGAGCTCGTCCCGTCCGCCGCGGTCTACGTTCCGCCCGGCTGGGCCCACCGGACCGTGAACGTCGCCGACACCCCGCTGGTGTTCCTGGCCGCCTATCCGGGCGACGCCGGTCACGACTACGAGTCCGTCGAACGACTAGGCTTCTCGCGCCGCGTGCACCGCCGGGACGGCGGCTACGAGCTGCGCCCCGCCGCCGCCCCGGATCGCGAATTCCGGGCGGGCCCGTGACCGCGGCCCGGGCCGAGCTGGTCATCGGCGCCGCGCGGGTGCGGGCCGGGGGCCAGCGAGACGAGACCCCCGTGCTCAATCCGGCTGACCAGCAGATCGTCGGCTATGCGCCGGTGGCCGACGAGCGGCTCGTGGACGAGGCGGTTGCGGCCGCGGCCGAGGCGTTCCCCGCCTGGTCGGCGCGTCCGGCGCCGCGGCGGGCCGACCACCTGTCCTCGATCGCGGCCTGGATCAGGTCGAACGCAGAGCGACTGGCCCGCAGCCTGACCCTAGAGCAGGGCAAGCCGCTGAGCGAGGCCACGGGCGAGGTGGCCGCCGCGGCCGCGGCATTCGACTACTACGCGGCCGAAGCCGTCCGGGTGTATGGCCAGACCATCCCGACGGATTCACCGACCCTCCGCAGCCTGGTCATCCGTCAGCCGATCGGGGTCACGGCGGCGATCACGACGTGGAACTACCCGCTGGGCCTGATGGCCTGGAAGATCGCCCCGGCGCTGGCCGCGGGCTGCACGGTGGTCGCCAAGCCATCCGAGGAAACCCCGCTGACCGTGCTCGACGTGGTAAGCGGCGCCGCGTCCGGGCTCCCTCCCGGGGTGCTGAACTCGGTGCACGGCCCGGGAGCAAGTACCGGAGCCGGCCTGGCCGGGCACCCCCGGGTGGCCAAGATCAGTTTCACCGGCGGCACGGGCACCGGGCGCCGGCTGCTGGAACTGGCCGCCAAGGACATCAAGAGCGTCACCCTCGAGCTCGGCGGTCACTCTCCGATGATCGTTGCCGGGGACGCGCCCATGGACCTGGCCGTCGCCGACGGCGTCAAGCGATCGTTCCGCAACGCCGGCCAGCTGTGCAACTCGGTCAACCGGATCTTCGTGGTCCGGCCGGCGGCCGAGGAGTTCATCGAGCGGTTCACCGCCCAGACGACCAAGCTCGTGGTCGGATCCGGACTGGATGACCCGGAACCCGACGTTGGACCGCTTTCCAACGCCGCCACCCTCGCGCGGGTCGAGGAACACGTGGCCGACGCCCGGCGCACCGGGGCCGAGGTGCTGACCGGCGGCAGCCGGCCAGAGGACCAGCGCACCCGCGACGGCTTCTACTACCTGCCCACCGTGGTGGTCGGCGGACCGGACATGGTCATGCTGCACGAGGAAACCTTCGGGCCAGTGGCTCCGATCGTCGTGGTATCCGACCTGGATGAGGCCATCGCGCGCGCCAACGCGCTGCACTTCGGCCTGGTCTGCTACCTCTACACCCGCGACCTCCGCAGCAGCCTGGACGGCGCGGAACGGCTGGAGTTCGGCACGGTCAACGTGAACAGCGTCGGCGGCGGCGACGTCCGCTTCCCCTACGGGGGCTGGAAGCGGAGCGGGCTCGGCGTGGAACTCGCCCATGAAGGCCTCGGGGAATACCTGCGCACCAAGAGCGTGCGCATCGAGATCGGATACCGATGACATGCGCGCGGAGTACGTCGTCGCGATCGACATCGGCACCCAGAGCACGCGAGCGGCGCTTGTCGACCCCGACGGCGCGATCCGGGACATCGCGGGAACCCCGATCGACCTGTTCGCGCCGGCCGCCGGCTGGGCGGAGCAGGACCCCGAACAGTGGTGGCAGACCACGATCGACAATGTCGCGGCCCTGCTGGACCGCAACCCGGGGATCACGGTCGCGGCCGTCGGGGTGGGCGCTCAGATGCACAGCCTCGTCGCGGTCGACCGGGCGGGGAACTCGCTGACGGCCAGGTCCGCGATCTGGAGCGACAAGCGCTGCGTCGACCAAGTGGAGGCCTTCACCCGCCGGCCGGACGCGGACCAGCTCAGCGCGCTGGCCGGAAACCGGCCGCTGCCCGCCTGGGCCGGGTTCAAGATGTCCTGGCTCCGGGCCAACGAGGCGGCCGCTTACGACGCCGCCGCCCGCCTGCTGGTGGCCAAGGACTTCCTGAACCTGCGGTTGTGCGGCGTCGCGGCGACCGACCCGGCCGAGGCCTCGGGCACGTTCCTGTGCGACGCCGCCAGCGGGCAGTGGTCCGCCGACCTGCTGGCCGCGCTCGGCGTGGCCAGGTCCAAGCTCCCGGACATCGCCGACTCCGGCGCCGTCATCGGCACCGTGCGCACGGAAGTCGCCCGGCGCACCGGCCTGCTCGCGGGCACGCCGGTCGTCGCCGGAAGCGGGGACATGATGTGCCAGCTGCTCGGCGCCGGCATCACCGCGGCGGGCCAGGTGGCCATCGTGACCGGCACCGCTTCCATCGTCGCCGCGGCCGCCGAGCGCGCCTCACCCGACGCCCGGGTGATGAACCTAAGGTCGGCCAGCGGGAACTGGATGCACTTCGGCATCAGCGATGCCGCGGGCACGTCCATGCGCTGGTTCGCCGATCACCTGTCCGGCCGGGGACCGCTGCGCGACCCGGAGGCGGTCGGTGCCGCCTACGACGCG
>Ga0335075_10006550_pt1 | contig 17959 bp, 16 predicted proteins | sample Lox_Sample_24_FD_206723 | JGI IMG/M metagenome (GOLD analysis project Ga0335075, IMG submission 206723) | Soil microbial communities from Loxahatchee National Wildlife Refuge, Florida, United States - Lox_Sample_2.4 | ecosystem: Environmental > Terrestrial > Soil > Wetlands | place: USA...
AATTGGCTTTTGGCGATCGGGGCGCTCATGGGTCTCAATCCAGTAGGTCGTCCAGCCGGGTCGCGCGCTTCGTCCTCATGGCGAAGCGTTCCCGGTTTTGACGCGGTGCAACATAAGCTCTCGATGGTGGGACTAAAATTGCCGATTGCCCCTCACAGGCATGCACTTTCCGCATGGGAAGTTAACGAGGTATGAACCCGCCAAACTTCTGAGAGATAGGGATCCAGCACATGAGTCATACGCATTTGTCCGTACTGCGCGACGAACTTGCCCGGCAGAAACTGCATGGCTTCGTCGTGCCGCGGGCCGACGAGCACCTGGGTGAGTATGTCCCCGCCTCGGCCGAGCGGCTCGCCTGGCTGACCGGGTTCACCGGCAGCGCTGGTCTGGCCGTGGTGCTGCCGGACCGCGCCGCAGTGTTCACGGATGGGCGCTACGTGCTGCAGCTTGCCGCACAGACCGATCCTGCGCTGTGGGAGCGGCGGCACGTCACCGAGGAACCGGCGGCCAGGTGGCTGGCAGAGCATGCCACGCCAGATGCCCGGATCGGCTATGACCCGCTGCTGATCGCGGAGGAGGGGCTGGCTCGCTATACCGAGGCCGGCCTGACGATGGTGCCGGTGACGCGCAATCCGGTGGACGCGGTCTGGACCGACCGCCCGCCGCCGCCCACTGCGCCCGCGGTGCCGCATCCGCTGGACTACGCGGGCCGTTCGGCAGAAGAGAAGCGGGCAGACATCGCCAAGGCTCTGACCGAGGCGAAGCAGGACGCGGCGGTGCTGACCGATCCTGCCTCGATCGCCTGGCTGCTGAATATCCGCGGCGGCGATGTCGCGTTCACGCCGTTCGCGCTTGGCTTCGCTTTGGTCCATGCGGATGGGGCGGCGGACTTGTTCATGGACCCGGTGAAGCTGCCGGAGGCGACGCGGGCGTGGCTGGGCAATGCGGTGTCGGTGGCCGGCCGGAGTGCTCTGGCGCCAGCTTTGGGGCGGCTGGGCGGGAAAAAGGTGCGGGTCGATCCCGCCGGCTCACCGGTCTGGTTCGCGCAGATGCTGCGTGAGGCGGGCGCGATCGTGGTAGCCGGCCCGGACCCGTGCCTGCTGCCCAAGGCGTGCAAGAATTCGGTCGAGCAAGCGGGTGCGCGGGCGGCTCATGCGCGGGATGCGGTCGCGATTTGCCGGTTCCTGCACTGGCTGGACGCGGAGGTGCCGGGCGGGGAGGTGACGGAACTGTCGGCGGCGGGGCGGTTGCTGGTGTTGCGGGAAGAGGTGGCGGGCTTCCGCGAGGAAAGCTTCCCGACGATCTCCGGCGCGGGCGAGCATGGCGCGATCATTCATTATCGGGTTACCGAGGAGAGCAATCGTCCGGTGCGGTCGAACGAGGTCTTTCTGGTTGATTCCGGCGCTCAGTATCCGGACGGCACGACCGACATCACGCGGACTGTCTGGACGGGTCCTGATGCGCCGCCGGCTGCGCTGCGAGAGCATGTGACGCGCGTGCTGAAGGGGCACATTGCCATTGCCACGCTGGTGTTTCCCCAGGGGGTGAATGGCGCGCATCTCGACGCGTTCGCTCGGCGCGCGCTGTGGGCGGTGGGACTGGATTACGATCACGGCACCGGCCACGGCGTCGGCAGCTACCTGTCGGTGCATGAGGGGCCAGTGAGTTTGTCACGGCTCGCTCGGCCGGTGCCGATCGCGGCGGGTATGATTCTGTCGAACGAGCCTGGTTTGTATCTGCCGGACCGCTATGGGATCCGGCTGGAGAACCTGCTGCTGGTGCAGCCTGCGGAATTGCCGGATGCTAACAAGCCGTTCCTGCGGTTCGAAGCGCTGACTCTGGCGCCGTTCGATCGGCGGCTGATCGAGCCCTCGATGCTGGATGCGGCGGAACGGGCTTGGCTGGATGCGTATCACGAGCGGGTACTCGCGGAAGTGGGGCCGGGATTGGATATGGCTGCCCGGGCGTGGCTGGCGCAGGCTTGTGCGCCGGTAATGGCACCGTAAAGAAATGCCGGGTGGCTGGTGAAGCCCAGACCTGGCGTTACGATTTCGACGTCCTGAGCGACAAGGGGCAGACCTATCGGGGTCCGGCCGGCCATACGATGCTATGAGACTCTATCTCTTTATGGCAGATGTAGGCACCTCTCTTGATGGCGGCCGCCGCGTGTTGTTCCCGTCACGAACGCGAACCGAACAACGTCAGCCTTGGACACCTGGTCAAACATCGCGCCAAGGCTTCGCCAGTGGCTGTGGCTTTGTCATCCTGTCATTCGAATTGCTGGTTCCGCATGAGCCAGTGGCTACCATTGGATAGCTGACGGCTGGTGAGCGGGTTACTCCGAATACGGGTTCTTCGTCCCGCGCAATTGCAATCGGATCGGCGTGCCTGGCAGATCGAACGCCTCCCGCAGCCCGTTCACCAGATACCGTTGATAATCATCCGGAATTTGCTCGGCCCTTGTCCCGAACGCGACGAATGTCGGCGGACGCGCCTTCGCCTGCGTCATATACCGCAGCCGCAGGCGACGTCCGTTCACCAGGGGCGGCTGGTGGCGTTCCAGCGCGGTCTCGAACCAGCGGTTCAGTTCCGCCGTTGGGAGACGCTTGTTCCACACCGCATAAGCCCGGCGCACCGCCGGCAGCAGTCGTTCCATCCCCGCGCCCGTTAGGGCAGAAACAGTAGCAATCTCCACTCCCTTCAACTGCGCCAGACTCATTTCCAGCCGCTCGCCGATCGCGCGGCGGGCGGCGCTGCGATCCGCCACCGCGTCCCATTTGTTCAGCGCGATCACGCAGGCACGGCCCTCGCGTTCGATCAAACGCGCGATCTGCAGGTCCTGGTCGTGCAGACCTTCTGTTGCATCCACCATCAGCACGACGACTTCCGCCAGTTTCAAGGCGCCAATCGCTGCCCCTGCCGACAGTTTCTCCAGCGGCGCCTCGATGCGGGCACGGCGGCGCAGGCCGGCGGTGTCCACAAGTTCGATCGGGCCCTCCGTGTCATGCAACAACGAAGCGACCGCATCACGTGTCAGGCCCGGTTCGGGGCCAGTGATCATCCGCTCCTCGCGGAGCAATTGGTTGACCAGCGTGGACTTGCCGGCGTTGGGACGGCCGACCACTGCGAGCTTCAGAGGTAACGTGTCGTCGACGCCGGCCTGGTCTTCGGCAGGCAAGCGATCGGCGATCTCCGCCATCAGCGCCGGAATGCCCTCGCCATGCTCTGACGACACGGCAACGGGGTCGCCAAGACCCAGCGCATAGGCTTCCAGCACGGCGGACTCGGCAATGCGGCCTTCCGCTTTGTTCGCCACCAGCAGCACCGGACGGCCCTGACGCCGCAGCCATTGGGCGAAATGGCGGTCGGTTGGGACCAGGCCCTCGCGGGCGTCGACGACGAACAATACCAGGTCGGCCATGCCTACGGCGGTTTCGGCGCCAGAGCGCAGGCGACCGGCCAGGGTCTCGGGTGCGGCTTCCTCCAGGCCGGCGGTGTCCACCAGCCGCACGTGTCGGCCGCGCAGCAGCGCCTCGGCTTCCTTGCGGTCGCGCGTCACGCCCGGCGTGTCGGCGACCAGCGCAGTGCGCCGGCCCACGAGCCGGTTGAACAGGGTCGATTTGCCGACGTTGGGCCGGCCAGCGATGACCACCACGGGGAGCATGGCAAAGGAAGATGGCGCGCCGCTAGCGCAGCGCCAACAGCTTCCCGTCGTCGGAGATCAGCAGCAGCGTGCCGTCCGCTACCACCGGCTCCAGCGGCGCGGCCGGGCTGGGCAGTTTCTCCTGGCCCAGGATCGTGCCGGTATAGGGGCTCACCGACAGCGCCTGCTTCTCTGTGCTGGCGACCACCAGCCGGTTACCCATCAGGGTCGGGCCCCACCAGGTGATCGGACCTTTTCCGCCCGTCGGGTTCCGCCAGCGCGGCAGCGGCGAGATCCAGGCGACCTCCCCGTCCGCAACCGTCAGTGCGGCCAATTGCTGGGCCACCGAAATGATGAACACCCAATCACCGGCGACCCAGGGACTGTCCTCGCCGCTCACCTGGCGGTCCCACAGGCGGCGACCGGTCGGCAGGTCCAGGCAGAGCATCAGCCCGCCCATGCTGATGGCGATCACGCGGTTGGCGCTGATCGCCGGGCGGCCGCGGATGGCGGAGAAGTCCGCCGTGACATCGCCGCTGGCATAGCCGCCCAGGCTGTCGCTCCACACCACGTCGCCGTTTTCGGCGCGCAGGCAGGCGAGTTCGCCGGAACTGAATCCCGCGATCACCAGCCCGTTGGCGAAGGCCGGGGCGGGCAGGCCGAGAAGGGAAGGGGATGTGGAATCGCCCTGGAAGGCCCAGATCGTGTGCCCGTCGGTTGCCGCCAGGGCCAGCAGCTTGTCCTCGATGGTGGTGAAGAACAGACGGTTTTCCACGATTGTTGGGGCGGAGCGGGCGGGGACGCCGAGGTCGATCCGCCAGCGTTCGGTGCCCTTGGCGACGTCCAATGCCACGACGTCGCCCAGGCCGTTCACTGCGTACAGCGTGTCGCCGGATACGCCCAACCCGCCGCCGACATTGCTGCTGCGGACGTGCTTGGCCTTGGTTTCGGTGCGCCAGACGCGGCTGCCGTTGGACAGCGTGAAGGCGGTGACGTTGCCGCTGGAATCCATGGTGTAGACCAGCCCATTCGCCACCACCGGCTGCGCCAGGATCTTGCGCCGGTAGCCCCCGCCTTCGCCGATATTGGCGGACCACGCCAGCGTCAGGTCCGGGCTGGCCCCCAGGTGCCCCATGTCGTGCGCGGGATTGCCGCCCGCCTGCGGCCAGGCGGCGTTGCGGACCGGAGGCGCCAGCACGACTTTCGGCGCCGAGGGGTCGATCACCAAAGGGCGGCCGGGGGGGAGTACCGGCTCGCGCTTGCCGGGAATCGGTGGCTTCTGGCTCTCGCTGAACCACCTGTCCCATAAGCCGCAGCCGGTCAGCGCCAGCGGTGCCAGCAGCGCTGCACGCCGCGCGATTCCCTTAGCTTCCAACGCCGTCTCCCCCGCCATGCTGGTCAGCCGAGTTGCTCGAGCAAGGCGGCGGCCCGCTTGCGCACACCGTCAGGCGCTGTGACGTCCTCGGCCAGCCGGGTGAGGGTGGTCTTGGCTTCTGCGGTCTTGCCGGCGCGCAGGTCGAGCATGGCCAATTGTTCCTCGGCCAAAGGGCGCCACGGGTTGCCTGGTTCGGCCAGTGCCCTCAGGCGCCCGGCGAGCAAGCCTGGGTCGCCGGTGTCGATCTGATGTTGGCACCAGAGCAAGTTGGCAAGATCGCGCAGTAGCGGGTCGGCCGAGTCGTCGGTGGCAACGGCGTTCCAGAGTGCCAGTGCCTGACGGCCGTCGCCGTTCCGAGCATCCAACGCCGCGGCCTGCAGCCGGGCGAGGGTGCGGTAACCCTCGGGCGAGTTCCTGGCGATGGCGTCGTATTGCGCGATGAGGGCTTTGCCGTCCGCGGCGGCGGAGGGAAGCGATTCCATAGTCATTGCAGCCAGGTAGTGCTGGCTTGCCGCCATATCTTCCTTGGACTGGCGCCAGCGCCAGATCTCCCAGCCGCCGGTTGCGGCGACGATCAGCACGACAGCAGCGATCAGCAGCGGCGCGTAGCGCTTCAGCAGACGCTGGGCGCGTTCGGCGCGCAGGTCTTCTGAAATCTCGTCGAAGATGTCTGGCAAGGGACTCCGATCCCGACTCTGGCAGGGCGGCGGACCATAGCGGTGCGGCAGAGCGGCGGCAAACCGGCAGCAACGGTTGGTTTACCTTTGCGGCGCAGTCTGGCGTGCATGCGATACGTGTTGTGGGCGCTGGTGTTGCTGGGCGGGTGCGGGGCCGATCCGGTGACCCTTACCACGGTGGTAATGGGCACTGCGGCGGGCAGCGTCGCGGTGATGCAGCGCACGCCGATCGATGCGGCGTATTCGCTGGCGACGGGCAAGGATTGCTCTGTGGTGCGGCTGGACCAGGGGAAGAGCTATTGCCGGCCCGTGGAGCCGCCGCCGTCGCCGCAGCCTTACTGCACGCGCAGCCTGGGGGTGACGGATTGCTGGGCCGATCCGGCCGGAGAGCCGCCGCAGCAGGCGGATGGGCCGAATGTGCTGACGCCGGCGCAGGAGGCGAACAGGACGCGGCGGTGGCCGTTCTGAGCGAACACGGTGACGGGGACTGCCGATTTCTTCAGTGAGGGCAGGGGCAGCGTCGGTCGTGGGTCGAGTTGCTGGACCAAGATATATGCCAGGCTGTGACTTGCCGCTATGGGAGGGGGCGATGGCCCAGGCCGTGACTGGCCTCGCCGGCCGCAGGCAGTCGATAAATTCGCGATGAACATGATTGGCCAGACCGCCGTTGCCTACAGCCGCAGGAATTCGCAGCGGAATCATCTTGACAGTTGGTGCGATACCATGCCGAAGTTCGCGGCGTTGCGACGGCAATGATGATCTCGAATTGTGTAATCCTGTCATAAGGAATAGCAGCGATGCCTGCGAAAGAATGCACCGCAATTCGCGACGGACTTCTGGGGAGCGATACCGTCGGCTTCCTATCGCAAAATGTGATCAGGACCAGCACGGATTCCCAGGACGAATATCCGACCAGCGCGACGAGGTTTTTCGACTTTACCTATGAGGGAAAAACCGCTGAGGGCGGCGCAGTCTACGATCACGTGTCGCCAGAGAACCAGAATGTTATCAATGGACTGCTTGAAGTATTCTATTTGCCGTGGCGCATCAATGCCGGATACTATATCATCCTTGGGCCAAAAGATGGGCCGGACATCATGATGACTGCGACCATGAGTGGTTGCTCGGTCGGTTACATAAGGGGTTCGGGTGGCGCCATTCGGGTCAGTCATCACAACATTCGAGGTAGGGACAGCCAGCAAGCGCAAGAACGCACGCTGTCATTCGTGGAGAACGCGCTCCACCCCGATGTTTATCACCATGACATTTCCGAAAATCGGGGCGAGGTCAATTTTGCAAGCAGAGGGTTCGGCTTCGTATTTGGCGTTCGACGCCAAACGGAGTGGACAATGTATTGGCAGAAGATTGCCGTCTGGAGAGAGCAGAACAACTGGACGGCGAATGTGGTCGCTTCTGCCATTAACGTCAAAGGCGCTGGAATTCTCTGAGTGGTCGTAAGTCAGTTGCGAACCCCAGGGGATGTTTCGTGGTGGGTTAGACAGAGTCGGAATTATTAATTCAGGTGTATCAAGAATTCAGGCAATCCTAACGACGTGGGGGCGCAAAAACCGCGTCTTGTCGCGGCGTCGGTCCCGGGGTCAACCGCACGCCCATGTCGGCATATCGGGCGGCGGTTAGCGACCGTGCCGGAACCGCTCGACCGCCGCCACCAGCGCGCGGCGGATCCCCGGTTCCAATGCGGAATGGCCGGCGTCCGGCACGATCGTCAGGCGCGCGGCGCGCCATGCCGCCGCCAGTTCGAACGCGGTGCGCGGGGGGCAGATCATGTCGTAGCGGCCCTGCACGATTTCAGCCGGGATGTGGCCGATCGCGTCTATTCCGCCCAGCAATCCCTCCGGCGGCAAGAACAGACCGTTGGCGAAATAGAAGGCCTCGATGCGTGCCAGACCAAGCGCGGTGCGGTCCTGGGCGAACGAGGTGACCGTTTCCGGGCTGGGCATCAGCGTGCTGCAGGACCCTTCGTAGACCGACCAGGCTCGCGCCGCCGGCAGATGCACCGATTGATCGGGATGCGTCAGGCGCCGGAGATAGCCGGCGAGGACGTCGCCGCGCTCGTTCTCGGGCAGGAAGCCCACGAAATTGGCATAGGCGTCGGGGAATATCGCCGCCATGCCGTAGAGAAACCAGTCCACCTCATGCGGCCGCCCCAGGAATACGCCGCGCAAAACGCAGCCCAGCACGCGGTTGGGGTAGGCCTGCGCATAGGCCAGTGCCAGGGTCGAGCCCCAGGAACCGCCGAACAACAAAAAGCGCTCGACGCCGAGATGGCGGCGCAAGGTTTCGATGTCGGAGACGAGGTCTTCGGTGGTGTTATTCTCGAGGCTGCCGAGCGGGCGGGACCGGCCGGCGCCGCGCTGGTCGAAGATCACCACGCGCCAGAAATCGGGGTCGAAGAACCGCCGGTGCACGGCGCCGGCGCCGGCGCCCGGGCCTCCGTGCAAGAACAAAGCAGGCTTGCCGCGAGGGTTTCCTACTTGCTCCCAGTACATGACATGGCCGCCGGAGAGCGGCAGGTAACCCGTCTCGAACGGGCCGATTTCAGGGTACAGGTCGCCGCGCGGCATGATTCGGCGATGGTATAAGGCGCCGTCACAAAAGGAAACAAGGCTGCGGGAATGTCGAAGTTGTGGATTGCGCTGGGTTCATTGGCTGGGCTGCTGGCGGTGGGGCTGGCCGCGCTGGCGGCGCATGGCCTCGCGTCGATCGGGCCGGCGCGCATGGAGATGCTGCGCAGCGCCTTGCAGATGCAGGGCTGGCACGCGCTCGCACTGCTGTTCTGCGGGCTATGGGCGCCGCGCGGGGGATGGCTGGCGGACGCGGCGGGCGCCGCGTTTGTGGTGGGGCTGGTACTGTTCTGCGGCGCCGTCGATATGCTGGCGATCGGGGGAGTGTCGCTGGGGGTGCTCGCGCCGGTTGGGGGGACGCTGCTGATGGTGGGGTGGGCGCTACTGTTGGCGTCGGCGCTGCGGGCGCGATGAACCGGGCCGCCTACCTGGCGGCGGAGGATTTTTCAACGCCGCTGGCCGAGGAACTTGCGCGCCGCGGTGTCACGGTCTCTGGGTGGCATGGGCGGCTGGCGCTGTCGCCTGATCCGCCGGTGGCGGCCGCCTGGGCGCTGGATACCTGGACGGCACCGCAGGAGATCGCTGCCCCGTCGGTGAAAGCAGGTGCCAATGCTTTGCGGGCGATGCAGCGCAATTGGTCAGGCTATGCCGCGGGCTGGCACCGTCGCACCGCTCTGGTCGAGGCGGCGCTGCCGCCGGTGAAGTCTCGGCCGCTGGAGTTTCCCGTGGCGGCGCCTACCGCACCGTTGGGCGCGTGGACGCTGCTGGCGCCGGAGGTGATGCTGGCCAGTCCGAGCAAGACCAGCCCATTTCCTAATGGTGTGTGCGGCTTCGTGGAAGACCGCAGCGGGCCTCCGAGCCGGGCTTACCTCAAGCTGTGGGAGGCATGCGTGCTGTTGCGCCGGTGGCCGCTTCCGGGCGAGACCTGCATCGACCTCGGCGCCGCGCCGGGGGGCTGGACCTGGGCATTGGCGATGCTGGGCGCGCGGGTCATGGCGGTGGACAAGGCGCCGCTTGATGCGGCGGTGGCAGCGATGCCGGGCGTGACGGTGCGGCGGGAGAGTGCGTTTGCCGTGGCTCCCGAGCCGGTGGATTGGCTGTGCTGCGATGTGGTCGCGTATCCGGCGCGGCTGCTGGCGATGGTGAACCGGTGGGTGGATGCCGGTGCGCCGCGGTACATCGTGTGCACGGTGAAGTTCCAGGGCGAAACCGACCATGCCGCCACCGAAGCTTTCGCGGCTATCGATGGCGCGCGGGTGCAGCATCTGTTCCATAACAAGCACGAGCTGACGTTCATGTGGGTACGCCGATGACCTGAGCGTCGCGCGTCAGACACTAACCGATGGCGTGTTGAAGAAAGCGCCATGCGAGAATGCTACACCTGAAAGCTAGTGCTGCTTCTGGATGACCTCCGCCTGGTGCCGCCGCAATAAGCGTGTCGGCCGCCGAATCATTCGAAGCGGTTGAGACTTGCTCATTTCGCTGCCGCGCCCGGGAGCTCCGGCAACCTCACTATGACCGGATCGTACCCCAATCCCCGCACAAAACGCACAAGGTCGGCGGAACGCAGCGTGGTGGACGCGGCGTTGTGCAGCGGGTGGAAATTCACCCACTCGCTGTCCAGCATTTCCTGGTCGAGGATCACCGTGACGCGACGCGCCCGATCGTTGATCAGCCCGAATGGGGTCACCGAGCCGGGCGTCAGTTCCAGCATCTCCCACAGCACGTCGGGACGCGCGAAGGAAAATCGCGGCGCCGCCAGCGTCTTTTCCAGACGGCCGAGATCGGCGCGCTTGTCGGCCGGCATCACCACCAGCCAGATGCCGCCTTTGCGATCCTTGATGAAGAGGTTCTTGCAGTGCAGGCCGGGGATCTTGCCGTGCCAGGGACGGCCCTCCTCGACGGTGAAAAAGGGTGGGTGCGAGACGGTGCTGTGCTCGATATTCAGGCTGTCGAGCAGGGCGAAGAGTTCGTCTGATGTTGTGGGCACGTGGGCTGCCAAAAGTTGTGAGGAAGGCGCTGCATGTGCGGGAAGCGCGGGCGCCGTGCAAGGGCTGGCGATCTGACCGGTTGCCGAGGCTGCAACTTTCTCCCGTCATCGCCCGGTCCAATTCATCGGTAATGCCGGTGAGATTTCCGACAGCTTTCGCGGATCGAAGTCCCGCAGGATCAGCACCAGGAACGAGTGCCCCTGTTCGTCCGCGCCGAACGGGCGCGGAGCGGAAAATACCGTGCCGACGCTTTGCACCAGCAGTGGCTGCGCGGCACCGGTGATGCGTACCAGACCCTTGGCCCGCAGCAGACGCTCGCCGCACAGGCCGGCCAGGTTGTCCAACCACTCGGCCAGATCGTCCCAAGGCACCGCTTGATGGAACCGCACCAGAACCAAGCTGATTCGCGGATGATGCAAGCCCACCGATTCCGCTTGCAGCAGCGTCCCACCCTCCGCTGCTTGTGCCCGCAGGGAAAATGTCGCACGCAGCATCGTCCGCCGGTCGTCGCAATCGAGCAGGTCGGCGGTCGGGTTCACGCCGGCTGCCGCTTCGCGCGCTTGCCACAACGCTGCCGCGGACACGGCGTCGCGCTTGGTCAGCACCAGTGCCTGCGCGCCCACCCATTGCGCCGCCGCTTCTTCGAATGCCTCCAGTCCCGTGCCACGCGTGCAATCGAACGTTGCGACCACGCCGACGCGCAGCCGCAACGGCGCCAGACCGACCAACGAGCGTAATATCGGCCCCGGTTTCGCCAGGCCGCTGGTTTCCAGCACGATACGCGCCGGCGGTGGCAGCCTCTGCCGCTCGCGTTCCGCCAGCATGCCGAGCACCGTCGATTCGAGACCGCTGCCCAGCGAGCAACACACGCAGCCATTGCTCAGTAGCGCGATGGGCAACGTGCCTCCCTCGGCCAGGATCGCGCCATCCAGCCCGATCTCGCCGGCCTCATTGACGATCACCGCGGTATCGGCGGCTTCCGGCAATGCCAGGTAGTCGCGCAGCAGCGTGGTTTTGCCGCTGCCCAGGAAGCCGGTCAGGATGATGAAATCGGTGCCGGCGGCGATCACGTGAGGCGAGCGCCCGGCCGAGCGTCCGGCGCTTCGGCATAGCTGCGTTCAACCAAGGCCCGCACGTCGGCCAGCAGTTCCGCCACGTCGTACACGACGCCGCCCTTGATGGTGTAGCGCAGCCCACGATGCCATTCGACCTCCCGTGTTTCATCGTTCAAACGCATCGCGCCGGTGCCGTAGAGCAATTTGAAATCGCTCAGCGGATTGTGGTCGTGCACGAGCAAGTCGGCGGCCTTGCCGACTTCGATGCTGCCGGTGTCTTCAGCAATACCGAGCAAGTCGGCGCCTTGCGAGGTGGCGGCGCGGATTACCTCCAGCGGGTGGAAGCCGGCTTCCTGCAACAGCTCCAGCTCGCGGATGTAACCGAAGCCGAAGAGCTGGAAGATAAAGCCGGAATCGCTGCCGGTGCAGACGCGTCCGCCGCGATTCTTGTATTCGTTGATGAACTGCATCCACAGGCGGTAGTTCTGTTTCCACTCGATTTCGTTGGTGGTGGACCAGCGGAACCAATATGACCCGTGCGCGCCGCGCCCGGGCTGGAAGAAGTCCCACATCGATTTCCAGGCATAGTCGTGGTGCCAGTCCGCCTGGCGCGCGCGCATCAGGTCGCGGTTGGCATCGTAGATCGAGAACGTCGGCACGAAGGTGAAGTCCAGCGCCAGGAATCTTTCCAGTACCTGGTTCCATTTCGCGCTGCCCGGCGGTGCGGACTGGGCAAAGGTCTGGCCGGCATAGGCGAAGCGGAAATATTCGTCGCTGTAGTCATAATCTGTTGGATAGGCCTGCACGATCCGATCATCGAACAAGGCCTCGGGCAGCCCATAGTAATGTTCCGCACTGCTAAGGCCCCAGGTGGCGCTGGTCAATGCGTTCATGCGCGTCACCGCCATTTGTGCATGGTGGCAGCCGGACCGCAGGCCAAGTTCGCGGCATGCCTCAAGCGCCGCGCGCATCAGCGTGGGCGGGGCGCCGAAGAATTTTATCCCGTCCGCACCCCGCTCTTTCACCCGCTTGAGCCACGCGCGTACGTGCTCCGGCGTGTGCAGTGTCTTGAGCATGTCGTTGACGACGGGGATATAGGCGTAGGCCAGCAAACGCGGTGCCGCGATCGCGTTGGCCTCGCTCAAAGCGCGTTGTTGCAGCATCCAGCCCAGGCCGTTGAACGAGCCCATTTCCCGCACGGTGGTCACGCCATGCGCCAGCCACAGCTTGTAGACGTAATCGACCGGCGGTACCCAGCCATGTACCCAGTGATAGGGAACGCCGGCATGCGCGTGGCAATCAATGAAGCCTGGCGTCACGAACTTGCCGTGGCAGTCGATTTCATGCTCGCCGGCGGGCGGACGGCGAGCGGGATTGATGGACGCCTTCGGCACGCCGACCTTGCGTAGTTCGCCGATGCGGCCGTTCTCCACCACGATGTCGATCGGGCCGATCGGCGGCGCGCCGGTGCCGTCGATGACGGTTGCGCCTCGCAGCACCATGCGCCCAAACGGACCGACGCCGCGGTCACGCGAGGTCGCCGGTTGCAGCGGTGGCATGCCTTGTTTTGCGCGTTGCGCGGTCAGTTCTTCTCCGGCATCCGGTTCGAATGCGGTCTCGGGCATCATGGCGCTCCACCGTTGAGTGGGGATAGTTGTCGGTGGATCGCGCCGCGTCGTCCAGTCCCCGCAGCCATTGCGAAGAGCGAAGCGACGAAGCACCCTGGTTGAAGGAGGCGCAAGTACACCACCGGACTCGACAGAGCGACGGTCGAAATAGTCCGCACCAAGGTCTTGATACGGTGTGCCGCGCAGAACGATATGGCAGATCGCAATCAACCAACGATGACAGTGGGTGTTTACTGCTTCGCCCGAGTTACGATCTGGCTGGGGTTGACGAAACGCAGCGCAATCAGCAGCCAGACCAGCGTCGTGATCATGTAGACCACCGCCATCGCGTCGATCGACTGGCCCGGCCGCACTCCGGCGGCGAAAACCGCGTAGTACAGGGCTACGACCAGCGTCTGGCTGGTCGGGCCGGCGGTGAGGAATGTCAGCTCGAACATCGCGATCGTGCGTACCAGCACCAGCAACAGCGCCGCGAGGATGCCGGGTGTCAGCAGCGGCACCAGCACCTGTAAGAACAATCGACCGAGTCCCGCGCCGAACACGCGCGCCGCCGCTTCCACTCGCGGATCGATTTGCTCCACAAACGGGATCATGATCAGGATAACGAACGGAACCGTCGGCACCAGGTTCGCCAGGATCACGCCGCTCATGTTGCCGGCGAGATGCGCCTGATACAGCACCGTCGCCAGTGGAATGCCGTAGGTGATCGGCGGCACCAGCAGCGGCAGCAAGAACAATAGCATGACCGCCGGCTTGCCGGGGAAGTTGCGTCGCGCCATGGCATAGGCGGCGGGAACGCCGATCAGGCCCGACAGCAGTACTACCGCGCCCACCACTTCCACCGTGACCAGCAGGATGTCGGGCAGGCCGAACTCGTTCCAGGCCATAGCGTACCAGCGGCCAGTGTAGCTCGGCGGCAGCCAGGTGTTGAACCAGCGCGTGCCGAACGAATTCACCACTACGGCGCCGATCATCGCCAGCAGGTTCAGTATGAAGAACCCTACCAGGGTCCACACCGCGGTCGCCCACAGCCGCTCGCCAATGCTGCGTCGCATATTGCTCTTAGCCCTTGCCGGTGCTGGCGGGGCCGCGGAACACCAGCGTCCGCGCCGCGAGCAAGGCCACGATGATCACCACCTGCACGCCCGCCATCAGCATCGCGATGGCCGATGCCAACGAGTAATCGTATTGCTCAAAGGCGGCCTGGTAGGCGACGATCGAGATCACCCTTGTCGGCCCCGCGGGTTCGCCGAGCAGGATCGCCGAGGGGAACACGGTAAACGCCTGCACGAAGGCCAGCGCCAGGGTGATAGCGAGGCCCGGTGCGAGCAGCGGCAACAGGATGCGGAAGAATCGCTCGCGTTCGCGGGCCCCGAGCATTGCGCCAGCTTGCTCCAGAGACGGATCGATGCCGGTGACGTAGGACAAGGTGAGCAGAAAGGTGAACGGGAATCCCGTGATCACCAGCGACAGCATGACGCCCCAATAATTGTGCGTCAGTTGGATCGGGTCGTCGATCAGGGCAAAGAATTCCAGCGTGCGGTTCAGCCATCCGCGCGGGCCAAGATAGGTGAGCAATCCCTCCGCCACCATCACCGTGCCGAGCGTGATCGGGATCACCAGGATCGTCGTCAGCAGGCGCTGGCTGTGCATCTTGCGCACGCGCAAAGCGACGGGAACAGAGAGCACGACGTTCAGCAGCGTGGCCGGGATGGCGATCCACAACGTGATGCCGATGGTGGTGTAAAGGAACGGCTCGGAAAAGAATTTCGTGTAGTTCGCCAGCCATCCGCCGCTCTTGGGATGGAATGACAGCACCAGGCCGTACAGGAACGGGTAGACGAACAAGCCCAGGATGCAGGCGATGGCCGGCAGGACGAGCAAGGTCACGCCATCCAGGCCGCGTTCGCGCAGGTGCCGGCGGAGGCAGAGCCGGGGGTTCATTGCGCGGGCCCACGCGGTACGGGTGCGTGCCCATGCAAGCAGGGTCCGAGGCGCCGCAGTGTCCTTAAAGACCGATGCAGCCGCGGATGAACGCAGATAAACGCAGATGGTGCGGGGGGCACGCGGCAATGACGGCAGGTCATGGAATGCCGTTCAATAATTTTGACACTGACTGGAATCCCCAAAAACTGCAGTCGCGGCGATGGACGACGCAATGAAGCCATAAGAGATATCGGTATGCCGCACGGCCGGTACGGCTCGCTTCGGTATTGAAGATTCACCACAAAGACACAAAGATGGAGAATACAAATGTGGCGCCGTGTGGCGGGATGGAGGATGCCATGTCCCACTCCGTGCAGTCTTCGTGTCTTGTGTCTTTGTGGTGAATCTGCTCTGCGCCCTCATGTGGACAGTCGGGAAGCAACACATTCCACAGACTGGCACAACAGATTTGCTGCGCATGCTCCCCCGCAGTGTCTGGGTCTTACACAATCCGCGTTCATCTGCGTTCATCTGCGGTTCCATTCTCTTGAAGGCGCGCTCCTATAGTTGTTGCGGCAGCTATAGTGCCGCCGGATACACCAGCACCCGCTCCTTCGCCGCAGCAAGCCGCACCGTCTCCCCCGCACTCACTCTCACCGGCGATCGAAAGAACAACTCAGTGCCATCTGCCCCGCGGCCCACGGTGTAGAAATCGCGGCCGTGGTATTCGGCGATTTCTACCACCGCCTCGATCGGGCCATCGCCCGCCGGATACAAATCGTCAGGGCGGATCGCCACCGTCGCGGCGGTACCAACCGTGCCAATCGGCGTACCCTCCACCCGCGCGCCGGCAATCTGCACCGCAACGCCATCCGGGGATTGTTCCGCACGCGACCGCACCAGATTGCGGTAACCCATGAACTCCGCCACATCGGCATCGGCGGGATTGCGGTACAGCTCCTCCGGGGTACCGATCTGCCTCGTCCTGCCGTCGATCAGCACCACGATGCGGTCGGCGAGCGACAGCGCCTCCTCCTGATCGTGCGTCACATAGATCGTGGCGCTGCCGAGCATGCCATGGATGCGGCGGATTTCCGCCCGCATCTCCAGCCGCAGCTTGGCGTCCAGGTTGGACAGCGGCTCATCCATCAGCACCAGCGGCGGCGCCACCACGATGGCCCGCGCAATTGCCACCCGCTGCTGCTGACCGCCGGACAACTGCCCGGGCAGCTTGTCGCCATGCGCTTGCAGCCGCACCAGCGCCAACGCCTCCTCGACGCGTTGTGCGATCTCGGATTTCGGGCGGCGCTGCGTGGTCAAACCGAACCCGATGTTCCGCCGCACCGACATGTGCGGGAACAATGCGTAGTTCTGGAACACCATTCCGAACCCGCGATCCTCCGGCCCGATCTCATCGATCCGTTGCTCGTCGAGCCAGATTTCTCCCCCGGTCGGCTGCAACAGGCCGGCGATGCAGTTCAGCGCGGTGGACTTGCCGCAGCCCGAAGGGCCGAGCAACGCAACGAACTCGCCGCGTTGCACCGTCAGCGAGACGTCGCGCAGGGCGTGCATGTGACCGAAATCCCGGCTGATGCGATCCAGGCGCAGTGCGCGGAAATCGCGCGAGGCGATAACCATGCCGCCGCTACTTGCCGGCCCTCGAGCCAACCTGCTGGTCCCAACGCTGGAATGCATAGACCAGCTTATCAGCAGGCAGCGGCACCTCCGATGGCACCGTCTCAAACAATTTCAGGTAGAAGGGACGGGTGTATTCCTTGATCAGCTTCTGGCTCTCGGGCGGTGCCATCGACAGCGGTACGCCCTTCACCGCCGGGCCGGGATAGAAATAGCCCTTGTCATAGGTCATCGCCTGCGCCGGCTTGGAGAGCATATAGCGGGTCATGTCCAGCAACACGGCCAGCTTTGGATCGGAGATGCCTTTCGGGATGGCCCAGTACTGCGCGTCGGTGACCCAGTGGAAGCCGTCCAGCGTGCCGACCTCTGCTTCCTTCGGCACCACGCCAAGGATGCGCGGATTAAGGTCCCAGCCGACATGCGAGGCAATCATGTCGCGCGAACCTTCCGCGAGCTCCTTCATCACGATGCCCGTGCCGGTGGGGTAGTATTGGATGTTCTTGCCCAGCTCGACGAGATAGGCCCAGGTCTTGTCCCAGCCGTCCTTGGGATCCATCGGATCCTTATCTTTCAGGATATAAGGAAGTCCCTGCAGGAACGTGCGGCCGGGGCCGGAATTCGCCGGCCGCGCATAGATGAAACGATTCTTGTGCGCGCGGGTCCAGTCCAGCAGTTGCTGCGCCGTCTTCGGTGGGGATTTCACCGCGTCGGGCATGTATTCGATGATCGGCCCGGCGGGGCAGAACACCACGCATACCGCCTGGTCCTGCGCCAGCCGTTGCATCTTCAGCGCGCCTGGCAGGTAGACGTCTTGCAGCTTGGGCAGCGCAGCGGCGTAGTCCGCGACGATCGGGATCCACAGGTTCATCGCGATGCCGGCGGACAGGCCATCGGTGCCGGTCAGCACGAGGTCGATATCAACGCTATGGGCGTCCTGCTGCGCCTTGATCTTGCCTGGCAATTCCGGCGCCGGCGCCTGGGAGAAGGCGATGTTGGAGACGAGATGCGGGTGTGCCTTGGCATAGGCCTGCATGGCACCCTGCGTGAGCGCCAACTGCCCCGCCACATCGATCACGTTGAGCGAGACCGGGGAGGACGGCAGCTCCGGCGCGGCGGCGGCGTGCGCGCGGCTGGCACCCAGCGCGGCAAGGCTGGCGGCACCCCCGATAACGGCGCGGCGGCCGGTGACGGTATACATCTGCGCTTTCCCCCTGTTGCTGTGATGGTAGCGATCCCATCCCTCCTTTAACCTCTCCCACGCAGTGGATGGGAGGTCAAGACGCCGAAGGCGGTGCGGGTGAAGGCGATCGGGCCGGCACGTAATATCTTCTACGTTCCGAATTTGCTAATCCAGCAACCCGATCACCCGCACCCGCGCCTCCCTCGCGCCTCGACCTCTTCCGCTTCGCGTGAGACGCTTTCAAGGCTCCACCGCGGCCGTGGG
>Ga0335075_10006551_pt1 | contig 17959 bp, 15 predicted proteins | sample Lox_Sample_24_FD_206723 | JGI IMG/M metagenome (GOLD analysis project Ga0335075, IMG submission 206723) | Soil microbial communities from Loxahatchee National Wildlife Refuge, Florida, United States - Lox_Sample_2.4 | ecosystem: Environmental > Terrestrial > Soil > Wetlands | place: USA...
GGATCGGCTTCACGGTGACCGTGCTACTCGCCATGTATGTGCAGAACATCATGGGCTACAGTCCGCTGCGCGCAGCTATCGGCTTCATCCCGTTCGCCGTCGCGATGGCCATCGGGACGGCCGCGTCTTCGCGGCTGGTGATGTGGTTCTCGCCGCGGGTGATGGTGATCGCCGGCGGCATCATGTTGCTGGGCTCGACGCTGTACGTCTCGACGCTGCACGCCGGCATCCCGTACTTCCCGGACCTGGCGCTGCCTATGGTCGTCGCCGCTACCGGCCTCGGCATGATCAACGTCCCGCTCGGATTGTCGTTGTTCGCCAGCGTCGGCGTCGACCGCATCGGGCCCGCCTCGGCGATCGCGGTGATGCTGCAGAGTCTCGGCGGACCGTTCGTACTGGTCGTCATCCAGGTCGTCATCACCTCGCGCACCCTGCACCTGGGCGGTACCAGCGGACCGGTGAGGGCCATGAACACCGCCCAACTGCATGCGCTGGAACGCGGCTACACCGACGGCCTGCTGTGGCTGAGCGGGGTCGTCATCCTGCTCTGCGCGGTGGCGCTGCTCATCGGCTACACCGCACAGCAAGTGGCGCACGCGCAGAAAGTCAAGAAAGCCGTCGACGCTGCGGACCTGTAGCGAATGGCTAGTCGATCTGCCCAGTCAGGTCGAACTCAGCCAGCGTGCGCGCAGCCAGCTCACGCAAGGCGGGCTTCGTATTCTCGGCGCCCGGTTGGTAGGCGATGACGTGGATGAAAATCTTGCCGAGCGGCGGCAGGCGGAAAGACAGCAGCTGCATATGCCCGCCCGTTCGCTCGAGCCATTGTCGAGTTGCGTTCTGCCGCGTCCCTCGTGCGAAGGCGTAATCGCAATGAGTACCGTCCAGACGGCTCACGTCCCAGCCGACGTCGCCGAGGTTGGAATAGATCACCGGACGAGCGGGGTCGGCCAATGCTGCATCGACCCCCCGTTTCCATATCCGTTTTGGCGTGAACGGGGTGAGTGGGGCGAGCTGCGATGACTCATCTGGCGTCTCCCGCAGAGTATTCAGCGCCTTTTTAATGCCGGCGCGGGCGTCGCGCAGATCCGTCGTTAGCCGCGCCGGGTCGACGCTGACGCGCGCGAAGGACACTGCGATCGCACGCGTGTCGCCTAAGGTGCGGTCGCTCATAACGACTTGCAATGTGACCGTGCCGTCTACGTCGTTTCGGCGCCCCATCCGCTCCCCGAGTTTCGCGGTCAGCGCAGCGGCCAGCGTGTTACTTGCTCCGCCGAGAGCGTTCGCACGGGCATCCCAATGATCCAAGTCGATGCAGATCGTGATACCGGGCATGACGAAAGGGGCATCGCCATCGTCTCCACGGGGGGTAACGGGTCGCGATGTCGTTGATGACCGGGGAGTATCGTGCCGGCGACCCGCCCGGGCCTGTCTTGCCGCCGCGACAAGCGCACGGGCAGCCTCAGGTGTGTCCCGCGCTGTTTGGCGGGCATCCTGAACTATCGCCCGCAGTCGAGTGCGGGAACGTGGCGGTGGATAGCCAAGATCGCGCGTGTTGCCCAGGATCGCATCAACAGTCGCGAGGAAGCACCCGATGCCGTCGAGCACATAGTGAGAAGCCACCAGAGTGACCGCGGTCGAGCCGTCCGTGAGGGGAAGGACGCCGAGATGCCAGCCAGGCCCCGATTCCGGATCTGCAGGTAGCTGTGAGCGTTCATCAGCCCAGTCGCTGAGTTCAGCGCGGGGACGGGCGCGCTCGGCGATATCGATCTCCGATGGCCCGCGACCTGAAACCCACCGATGCCGGCCGAACGGTAGCGGTGAACGCTCGATGAGCCGTCCCAACAACCCGTGACTGAGATTGCGTTGAAAGCGCCTCAGTTGGTCGAAGTCGACAGCGTGCTCATAAAGCCACACGATCTGCATGACTTCCTCTAGGCCGGCGGCGCGCTGCCCGGCGAAGAAGCCTTGGTCCACGAACACGAGTCGATTGTCCGGCCGCACACCATCGTTGGATGCGCGGCTGCTCAAGGACTGATCAGCCTCTGATGACATGGTTCGATTCGCCCGTGACACGCTGCGGACCGTAGACCTCGTTACCGAGGGTGACACCGCAAGGGGCGGCGCACCCGTAAGTGGGGTCTGACCAATTCATCACATGTAGAGTAGCCGACGCCATGACCTATACCCGAAGCAATGCCGAGAAGGCCTCCGTAGCACCTCCTTTAGCGGCAGCACAGGCTGCGCAGCGCAAGGCTGCGACCCGGCCGGTCGCCCTGTTCGTGCTGGGCTTAGGCCGGTCCGGAACGTCGGCGCTCACGCGGGTTCTCTCGCTGTGCGGTGCTACGCTCCCGACCGGGCTGTTGGGCGCCACCGCGGTCAATCCGCGCGGCAACTGGGAGCCGCGCGCAGCCATCTATCTCAACGAAGCAATCCTGCGCCGCCACGGCAGCACTGGTTACGACCTGACACTGCGCATGCAGGAGGAAGGTGCGTTCGACGCCGAAGAGAACGCCGTCTGCGTTGCCAAGATCAGGGCGTTTCTCGGCACGTTGCCGGCCGCGCCGCTCGTGGTCATCAAGGAACCGAAGATGACGGCGCTGTGCGGCATGTGGTTCGATGCGGCGCGGCTGGCCGGATTCGACATCGCTACCGTGATTGCGGTGCGCCACCCGCACGACGCCGTCGCGTCGCTTGCGGGAACCGCTCGCGGTCAGAATTACGTTCACATTTCGCCGGAGCTCGGGAGTGCCTGGTGGCTGAAATACACCTTGCTGGCCGAGAAAGACACGCGTGGCGTGCCGCGAGTGTTCGTCGAGTACGCCAACCTCCTCGAGGACTGGCGCCGGGAAGTAAAGCGGATTTCCGCGGCACTCGCGATCGATCTCAACGCCCCGGATGAGGGTGCAATCGATGAGTTTCTCACACCGGATCTTCAGCACCACCGACACGATGGCCCGATAGCAGAGCCGTTCGGCGGAGACTGGATTTCCGCGGTCTACGAAGCGCTGCACGCGGCCGCGCGGGACCAGCCCTGGGATGAGTCTGCGCTGGACCGGGTTTTCGAGGCATATCGCGCGAGCGAACGTGGTTTCCGGACGGCGTTGCAGGATTGCGATCGCTACCGCAGGATTAACCGGCTCGTGCTGCCATCCATGCTGAAGCTGAGCCTCGAGGTCCGGGCAATAGCCCACCGGCGCAAAGGAACTTGGGCTTAAGGGCCAGGATCACGCAATGAAATTTGTGCTGGCGTTCTATGGAACTCGCGGCGATGTCGAGCCCGGGGTCGCTGTCGGTCGTGAGCTAATGCGCCGAGGGCACGACGTGTGCATCGCCGTCCCGCCTGACCTGGTCGGCTTCGCCGAGGCGGCTGGCCTTGCGGCGGTCGCCTACGGGCCGGATATCAAGGCATGGCTGGAGGCGACGCGCAACTTCTGGGGGTATTTCTTCCGCAACTTCTGGAGAATCCAGGACGTGATCAAGACGTTGCGCGAGGCTCGGGAGCCCGGTACGCAGTGTTGGGGGGAGATGAGCACGATGCTGACGTCGCTAGCGGACGGCGCCGACCTGCTGCTCACCGGCATGAGTTACCAAGAACTCGCTGCCAACATCGCAGAGTATCGCGGCATTCCGTTGGCCACGCTGCTCTGGTTTCCGATACGGGCCAACGGCCACATCGTTCCGACGCTGCCGGCGCCGTTGATCCGCTCGGCGATGACGGTGTACGAGTGGCTGGTTTCGCGCGGGGTGAAAAAGGTCGAAACCGCGCAGCGCCGTGAGCTGGGCCTACCGAAGGCCACCGGCCCAGCGCCGCGACGGATCGCCGAACGCGGATCGCTGGAAATCCAGGCCTACGACGAAGTGTGCTTTCCCGGGCTGGCAGCCGAGTGGGCGAAGTTCGACGGCCAACGGCCCTTTGTGGGCACGCTGACGCTGGAGTCGCCGACGGATGCCGACGACGAGGTCGCGTCGTGGATTGCCGCGGGAACACCGCCGATCTGCTTCGGGTTCGGCAGCATACCGGTCGAATCTCCGGCCGACACGATCGCCATGATCGCCGCGGCCTGCGCGCAGTTAGGCGAGCGGGCATTGGTATGCGCCGCAGCAACTGATTTCAGCAACGTCCCCCATTTCGACCATGTCAAAGTGGTGGGCACGATGAATTACGCGGCGGCCTTTCCGGCCTGTCGCGCGGTCGTGCACCACGGTGGCGCGGGCACCACGGCCGCAGGTCTGCGCGCCGGGGTCCCCACATTGATCCTCTGGATGGCCGACGTTCAGCTGATATGGGGAGTTGCGGTCAAACGACTGAAAGTGGGCACCGCGCGGCGCTTTTCGACCACCAACCAGAAATCACTGGTCGCGGATTTGCGGACCATCCTCGCCCCGCAATACCGCGCCCGCGCCCGCGAGATCGCCGCCCGGATGGCCAAACCCGCCGAAAGCGTGGCGACCGCTGCTGATCATGTCGAAAAGTTTGCCCGCCTGCAGCGCGCTGGCTGATAGGCGGCGGCGGGCCGATTGCTCCGGAGTGGATTCATGAGTCGCTGCCCGGTTCCTGTTCAACACCCGTCTAACTGACCGTATTATCTGTTTCGTGATCGAGCTAGATGGCGTAGCCAAGACGTTCGACGGGCCAATACACGCTTTGCAGGACATGACCTTTTCGGTTCCCGCGGGGTCGGTCTGCGCTCTGCTCGGTCATAACGGTGCCGGTAAGACGACAACGATCAAGATCTTGTCCACGTTGCTGCGGCCCACTGCTGGTAAAGCAATTGTGGCCGGGTACGACGTCGTCCGACACTCCGCCCAGGTACGTGCCAGCATTTCGATGGCCGGACAGGTCACCGCGATGGATCCACTGCTTACCGGCCGGGAGAACCTGGTGTTGTTCGGCAGGCTGCGTGGCCTGCGCCGGCGCCAGGCCAAGGCTCGCGCCGATGAGTTGATCGAACAGTTCGATATGGTCGATGCCGCTGACCGGCAGGTAAGAACCTATTCATGGGGCATGTGGCGCCGCATTGACCTGGGCAGCGCTCTGGTTGTGCCGTCGAAGGTGCTTTTCCTCGACGAGCCGACCAATGGGCTGGACCCACGCAGCCGCCGCGACGTGTGGGCCCTGGTGAGCTCGCTGGCTCAGCAGGGCGTCGCCGTGTTGCTGACCACACAGTATTTGGAAGAGGCCGACGTGCTGAGTGACTCGGTCGTGGTCATCGACCACGGACGCGTGATCGCCAACGGCACCGCCGAGGACCTCAAGCGCCGTGTGGGTAGCCGGTACTGTGAAGTGACCCCGGCCAACCCGGCCGATTTGCCCCAGGTCGCGGCCGCGCTGGCGGGGTTTGACGGGATCGAGATTGACGACCACACGAACTCGGTGTCGGTGTTGGCCCCTGACGGGGTTGCCACGCTGAGTGAGGTGTTTCGCTGGGTCGAGGCGCTGGGCATCGAACTGGTCGACATCTCGTTGCGCAAACCCTCACTCGACGAGGTATTTCTGCACCTGACCGAACCGACGGTCGGCGTCGCCCCATCATGAGCGCTCTGGTCGCCTTGACGGAACGTTCGCTGATTAGCGCGAAGCGCGACGGCGGGATGATCTTCGAGATCCTGTCACCCGCCGGATATTTGGCGGGCTTCACCGTGGCGCTGCACGGCCTGATCGACACCGGCCGCATGAGTTATGCGCAGTATCTGCTGCCCGCGGTGGTCATCCAGTCGGTGATCTTCATCGGCCTGGTTAACGCCGGCCGTGTCACCCGCGACCACGACCTCGGGCTCCGCGCCCGGTTGGCGACGCTGCCGATCACCTCCGCAGTCCCCACGGGCGCTCGCATTCTGGCCACCCTGATTCGGGCCGCGCTCGCCGTGTCGGTGGCGATGATCGCCGGCTATGCGTTCGGATTCCGGATGACCGGCGGACTGGGCCATGCGCTTGCCTTTGTGCTGATCACGTCGCTCCTTTGCGTTGCCGTGGCGTTAGGCGCCGACGCGCTGGGGTCAAGTACCGGCAGCCTCCACGGAGCCAATCAGCTACTGACGGCCCCCCAGCTACTGCTGTTTATGCTGTCCACCGGAATCGCGCCAGAGAAAACCTTTCCCGGCTGGTTACGCCCGTACGTCCGTAATCAGCCGGTTTCACAAGTCGCCGAAACACTGCGCGGCCTGGCCACCGGGCAGGTGGCGGACGGCAATTTGGCGGCCAGCCTGGCCTGGTGCGTGGGCATGGTGCTGGTCTTCGGCGCGATCGCGCTGCGGTTGCAGAGGCGGGGCTAAGTGATACCACAGCCCGTGATGCAAGGCTCGCTGCTGACTCAAACCTTGGTGCAAGCCGGTCGACTTCTTACCCGGTGGCGGCGTGAGCGAGCGGTGATGATGGGGTCGCTGGTCGTGCCTGTCTGCATCCTGCTCGCCTACGAGGCGGTGCTAGGCGAGAGGGTGCATAAGGTCACTGGCGTCGCCAGCGTTTACAGCCTGGTTCCGGTGTGCGCGGTGCTGTCCGCGGTGCTTGGCGCCCTGCGCGGATCGGAGGGCATCATGGCGGACCGCCAGTGCGGGCTGCTCAGCCGGATGTGGGTGCTGCCGGTACATCGGGCCTCCGCGCTCACCGGACGGCTGACCGCCGAGGCCGTGCGCGCGCTCGTCGGGACGATCCTGATCACCGCCCTCGGAATGGCACTGGGACTGCGCTTCACGCACGGCTGGCCCGCGACACTGATGTACATCCTGATCCCGCCGATCGTGGTGGCCGGGTTTACGACGGTGGTGATGGCGCTGGCAGTTCGCAGCAACGCCCGTACCGCCATGGCCTTGCTGGCGACCGTGACCGTCTCGCTGGCGTTCGTCAATCCCGGTATCACCCCAATCGGACTGTTCCCGAACTGGCTTCAGACACTGGTCCGCGTGCAACCGATGTCGCCACCCATCGAGGTGATGCGAGCTTTGGCTCACGACGGCCGCCTCCTGGAGCCTCTGGCGATGACTCTCGTCTGGGCAATCGTGCTGGTGGCGGTGTTCATTCCAGTGGCCGTGCGCGGCTACCGACTCGCCGCCGAGTCCGGCGCCTAAGACGACGACATGGCCCACTAGTACGGACGGATCTTTGCCCCTTGAAAATTTCGGTAATCGGATGCGGCTACGTCGGCCTCGTCACGGGCGTTTGCCTGGCGGACAGCGGCAACGACGTCGTCTGCGTCGACATCGACCAAGCCAAGGTGGACCTGCTGCTCGCCGGCGGAGTCCCGATCTATGAGCCCGGCCTAGCTGAGCTGATCGCAAGGAATCGGGAAAATGGGTACGTCGATTTCACGACCGATACGCGGCGCGGAATTGAGCACGCAGACGTGATCTTCATCGCCGTCGCGACACCGATGAGCGAGAGCGGCGAGGCTAACCTCGCCAACGTCTATTCCGTAGCAGATGACATCGGCTCGTATATGGATCGCTACAAGGTCGTGGTCGACAAGTCGACAGTGCCCGTCGGCACCGCCAATGAAGTCCGCGCGATCATCCGAAATAAGGCCAAGCATGAGTTCGACGTCGTTTCGAATCCCGAATTCTTGAAGGAGGGCACGGCGATCACCGACTTCATGAAGCCCGACCGCGTGGTGATCGGCGGCGACTCGAAGCGCGCCCTCGATATCATGCGAGAACTCTACGAGCCGTTCCTGCGCACCTTCCATCCCATGATCACCATGGACATCAGGAGCGCCGAGATGGCAAAGTACGCAGCCAACTGCTTCCTGGCGACCAAGATTTCCTTTATCAATGAGATCTCCAATCTGTGTGAGAGGGCGGGGGCCGATATCTCCGCGGTGCGCGAGGCAATCGGTGCCGACGCGCGCATCGGCTACGAATTTCTCTTCCCCGGGGTTGGCTACGGCGGCTCGTGCTTGCCGAAAGATGTTCAGGCGCTTATACATACCGCCGCCGGCCTAGGCGCCGACATGCGTCTGCTGCGCGCGGTCGAGCACGTCAACAGTGAACAGAAGGCCGCCCTCGTATCCAAGATTGTCGACCATTTCGGCGGCGAGTCGGTCGCAGAGAATCTGCAAGGCCTACGCATCGGGCTCTGGGGCCTGAGTTTCAAGCCCCAGACCGACGACATGCGCGAGGCCCCGTCCCTGGTCATCGCCAGGAGGCTGGTCGAGCTCGGGGCGATAGTGCGGGCCTATGATCCCGAAGCGGCCGAGCAAGCGAAACAGGCGCTCGGGGATTCTATCGAGTACGCAGGCGACATGTACGAAGCCGTCGAGGGCGCCGACGCGCTGCTCCTCGCCACGGAGTGGAAACAGTTTCAGCGGCCGTCGTGGCAGCGTGTCAAGTCGGTCATGCGAGGCTACGTCGTGTTCGATGGCCGAAACATCTACGATCCCAAGCGCCTGCGGGCCGAGGGCTTCGAGTACTACGGCATGGGCCGAAAGTAAAGTAAGGAGAATTAATACATGAGAGCCCTCGTCGCGGGCGCCGCAGGCTTCTTGGGATCCCACCTCTGCGATCGTCTTCGCCGCGACGGCATGGAAGTTGTCGGGTTCGACAACTTCCATACCGGGACTCGCGAGAACATCAGCCAACTTGAGGGGGATTCCGGCTTCAGTTTCTTCGAGCACGACATCACCCGGCCGGTCGGCGCGGTCGTACCAGGCCCGCTCGATGTCATCTTCAACATGGCCTGTCCTGCATCGCCGTTGACCTATCAACGCGATCCCCTGTTCACCCTCGAGACCAATTACGTTGGGGTGAGGAACCTCCTCGAACTGGCCCGTGAGAAGGGGGCGACCATACTCCAGTCCTCCACCAGCGAGGTCTACGGGGACCCCACCGTTCATCCACAGGCCGAGAGCTACTGGGGCAATGTCAACTGCTTCGGCGTGCGGAGCTGTTATGACGAGGGAAAGCGAATCGCGGAAACGCTGATGCTTGAGTACGCGCGGCACTTCGGCGTCCGAACGAAGGTTGTCCGCATCTTCAACACCTACGGCCCAAGAATGGACCCCGATGACGGACGAATCGTCTCCACGTTCATCGTCCAGGCGCTGCGGGGGGAGCCGATCACCGTCTTCGGGGACGGTAGCCAGACCCGTTCTCTGTGCTACGTCGACGACCTCCTCGACGGGCTGGTGACGATGGCCCTGAGCGAACCCCGCTTCGCCGGACCCGTCAACCTTGGCAACCCGACCGAGCTCACGGTGCTCGAAGCCGCCAGCCTTATCAAGGAAATGACCGGATCCCAGTCGCCCATCATTTTTAAGGCCCTGCCCCCAGACGACCCGAGGAAGCGTAAGCCGGACATCAGCCTCGCCGAGTCGAGGCTCGGCTGGCGCCCACAAGTTCCTTTCGAAGAGGGGGCCACGCGGACAATCGAATATTTCAAAGGCGAGATCCGACGAAGCCTTCCAGGGCTGGTGTGATCAGAGATGTCTACGAAGCCGATACGTACGGCATTAACATTCGAGTGAGCCATCTGTACACAGCAGCAAAAGTAGTCACCAGCCGCTACCAACTGACTTCTGCAGCCACATCGCGATTGTCAATCTGTAGCAGTAAGTGCCTGCATCGATGAATTCACGACGGGAGGGTGAGCATGGGCCGCGCCTCAGCACCGAATACCGGACGAAATTCTTAAAGCCTTTACACTTTTGGGAGGGTTACGGCTTCGCTAACCCCAAGGTTGATAATCACCCGTAACCGAGCCATGAACAAGGATAGGAGGCTCGGAATGAATGCAGGTTACTTCGTCAAGGTCTTTTCCAACCGCTCCCCAAAGCATAATCGTCCAATCCACGCCCACCATAGGCTGATAACTCTTGTACCAAGCGTATAGTTTTTGGGCGAAATTCGCATTTATATAGTAAGCGCAGGCAGTGTTGCCCGTAAGTCTGGGCAGAAGGAAGACGGTGGTAGTATCCTCGAAGCCTTCGATATTTAGCCGCTTGCCGCCATATTTCTCCTCAAAGCACCACGCGTTGAGGATTTCATGTCGGTCACAGCCCCCCGCCAGATCTATATAGAATGGTTTTGCGTCGTGCTCGTCTTTCTTGAGCCACGCAGTCAAATCTACGAGCTTGGCAGCGGAATCTTCACGAAAAACAGCGTCATTTTCCATGACGATGGCGGAGCCGCCTTCCTCGGCGATTCTCTTCCAACATTCAGCATGTCCCGTCACGACATCCTGCTCCATGGTAAGCAGCCTTTTATAGCTGATCATCTCTATAAATACCCTCAGGCCGATCTTCATTTTTCGCAACGGTCCGTTCGGCGCGGGTGTGCTCCGTTTCAACTCCGCAAATAGCCGAGCAGCGTCCCTCGCCCTCCGCAATCGGTTGCTCAAGGTGTTGGGGACCAACTTCTCTTTCCGTCGACGCTCCTCGGGACCGATGAGCTCCAGCGCACAAGATCCTGCGACCGATTGGAAGGCTCTCGTGAGACGCTCGGCTCGAGGAACCAGGTAATTCAGCCGTTCCGGCTCCTCGTTATGAATGATGAAGATTTTCAATGAGATCGGACCTCATCCGCGCGCGATACCACGCCGCTGTTGCCCCGATGGCTTGCAGGGGTTCGAGCAGCCATCCCGCCTCCCGCAGAACGGACACGTCGGACACTTTTGCGTGGAGTTCCGTCCGGTTTGCTTGGGTCCCAGCGTGTTTCGCCGGTGTCGCTCGCCGCTGCGGCGACCATATCGGCTATTTCGCTGATGGTCTGGTCGGTACCGGTACCCACATTGACATGATTTGGGCAGGCGTAGTGCTGTAAGAGGAATCGATATGCACTCGCCAGAGCATCCATGTGTAGCAGCTTACGTCGCGGAGTTCCGGTGCCCCAATTGGTCATCTCGGCCGCGCAGCTTGCTTTGCACCTGCTCGGGGTCGTCTCAATATTCGTGTCAGTGCATGGAGAGTAGGCCAAAGCATTCGGATAGGGCGCGCTTCGTCGCCACCGCTGGCCTGACATAAGGGGTTCTTATCTGCGTTCGTCGGTGAGCCGGTAGAACGACGTGTTTACCGTCTTGGCGACAAACTCGTAGCCCACCGACGCCAGAAAAGTCGATATCGGTGATCGCGCGGCACCCTCGATGGTCGCGCCATAGCATTCGGCCAGCACATAATCAGGCCGAAACGCTCCCCAGTCATTGGACTGCAGTACGTCGAGGTCGACGCCCTCGACATCGACGGTCAGAAACGACGGCACACCAGACGGTATCCGGCCGTGGATCAGATCTTTGAGCGGCGCCACCGGTACATCAATGACCTTCTCGATTCGGTGCGGTCCGGCATCATGGCGTTCCCTAGACAGTTGCGCGTCGAAGCTGTTAACCGCGGGTTCATTGAAGACATAGAACTGCATTGTGGTTGCCGCAGTGCCGACACCGGACTCAATATTGACATCACCGGGCCGGTACTTGTTGAACAGCCGCATCGATCCAGGCGTGGCGTCGATGTTGATGCCGCGCCAGCCGCGGCGATAAAACAGGTGCGTGTTGGAGAAGCGGTGCGGGTCATGCGCGCCGACATCGACATAGAAGCCGCGGCGGTCGGCGCCGGCTGTGTCGAACAGCAGCTTCAGGATCATGTCCTCTCCCTCCCCAGAGTAGGAACGCTCGACGGCAAGCGTAACGGCGCGGGTGAGGCTCACGGTGATCAAGACTTCGCGTGTGAGGCGCACGACAAGCACGGCTGGAGTTTAGCGCGGTAATCAGCCCCGACGTCGGCGACGGCGCCGCGCGGTCGGCTCGGTGTCATGGCCGCAGCGGTGACAGACGGTCAGCGTCTTTTGGTGTTGACGAACAGCGCGGGGTGGTTACGGATGTACACGCGAGCCTTCAACGCATCGGAGATATGCGCATGTGGGAAAAGATCGCCAACTCATGCCAGGAGATTCGTGAGTGGTTCGGCATTAACGTTCTCTGAGTGATGTGCTGCATCGGCAGCAAGTGGTATAGCAAACACAAGCCCCACCGGCTGGTTTCCAGCAGTCGCATCGCGGTTTCCATCTCCGGAAGTAGATTGTCCAACTTTGCGAAAGGAGTAGGAAACATGGACCTTGCCGCAGCAATCCGCCGCCACCTGATTCGGTCAATGCGCGCCTGCACCGCCAGCCCTCTCCCGTACACCCTCAAACGCCGCTACATTAGTAAGTCAGCCAGTCCCTACCCGCCAGCAAAGAACCCACCGAGTCCGATTACGGTACCCGCTTCCTACCGGGGACCAACCTGAATATGTTGCTGGAGTACCGGGGGGTCTGAGGCCCGTCTTATCGAAGTTCATCCGACATCATGTTCGGCCCGGAGATGTGTGCGTGGACGCTGGCGCGCATGTCGGCTACTTCTCCCTGCTGCTGCCCAGCAAGTCGGCCCAGCGGGAAAGGTGATCGCAATTGAGGCTGCGCCCCGCACGGTGGAGCGGCTACGGGCCAACATTGCGTTGAACAACGCCGACGTCACTGTTGTTGCAGCCGTAATTACTCGCAGAAGGGCGAGGTTACTTTTCACTTGCATCCGCAGCATGACGCATGGAACCGGATTACCCCACCCACCGAAAATGATCCCGACCGCACCTACATGGGCCAAGAATGGATTCCCGTCACCCTTAAAGCTGATACGCGCAGCGGCATCTTAAGCAAGGATATCGAGCGGGTGTCGTTCATTAAGCTCGACATCGAAGGCGCCGAGCCCGCCGTTACACCCGATATTACCGCGTTCCCCCACCCTAACTTGGTTGTGGCTTTAGAGGCGAAGTTCCCGAATATCCGGGTCACCCTGCAGCCATTCCAAGACGGTGAATTCTATGTGTATGACTTGCACAATGACTACCGCTGGGTTTATGAGCGAACGGTGCCAGCCATCACCCAAACCACCTACGACGAACTCGGCGGCCGCAGTATGGTGGATGTGCTTGTTAGCCGCCAACCACTAGAGTTGTAATAGGGCGCCCGCACAATAATGAACGGGTTTTATCCTTCACTTTCGCGATGGATCATCGTCTCATCCCACGATACGTGGATGCTTTAGACCTTGAGTGTTCCGGCTCGCTGGGCCCACGGGGCCTAGCTGCGTGCAGAGAGGAACTGTTGGGCAAGGATTCGGCGGCGCTTTCTGCCCCCTACAGGGTCAGCACTCGTCTCACAAACAAGCGCTTCCTGGATCGAATAATCCACATTCCGCTGATTCTCCTCAGGGACGTCGCAAGGATGGGACTGTGACAACGACGCTCCCCGTCATCTTCATCATCTTTAACCGGCCGGACACCACCAGTCAGGTCTTCGAGACGATCAGGGCTGCGAAGCCGAGTAAGCTCCTCGTCGTCGCCGACGGCCCCCGGGCGAATAGGCCCGGCGACGTCGAGAAGTGCGCAGCGACGCGGACGATCATCGACGAAGTCGACTGGGACTGCGAAGTCCAGACTGAATTCTCGGAGACTAACCTGGGCTGCCGGCTCCGCGTCTCCTCCGGCATAACCTGGGCGTTCGAGCGCGTCGACAAGGCGATAATCCTCGAGGACGACTGCGTGGCCTCCGCTTCATTTTTCCCCTACTGCGCCGATCTCCTCGATCGTTACGAGAGCGACGAGCGCGTCATGATGGTCTCCGGGAACAATTTTCTGTTCGGACACGCCGCGACGGCCGATAGCTACTACTTTTCGAGATATTCGCACATTTGGGGCTGGGCCACCTGGAGGCGAGCCTGGGCGACATACGACCTCGACATGACCCGCTGGCCGGAGATCAGGGACAGGAAGCTCTTCGACCAGTTTTTTCCGAAAATGAGCGAGCGGTCCTACTGGGAGTCCATCTTCCAAAGCGTTTATGACGGCAACATCGACACTTGGGACTACCAATGGGCCTACAGCATGTTGGCGAACTCGGGCCTTAGCATCGCTCCTGCCCAGAATCTAGTGCGGAATATTGGGTTTCAATCCGGCGCGACGCACACGACAGGAGACACTATCTACTCGTCGCTGAGGGCCGCAGAACTGGGCATGCCTCTTACCCACCCCGCGACAGTCCTGGCGAGCTCCGACAAAGACGGGCTCGAGGCTAGGCTGTGCGGGTTTGCTAATTCAAAGGCGCTGCCGTATCGCTTGAATAAATACGCCGCCTCTGCGCTCAAGCGACTAGCCAGAAGGGCGACGGGGCACGGCCAGAATCTTTAGGCGGCTCATCATGACGGCCGTGAGGACGACGCGCCGATCGGATCGCGAGGAGCGTTTCCCGGAAACTCGCGTCGGCCAAGCCCGACGAGGTGGCCTACGCCAGCCGGGACAAGAAACGGCGGAAGCGACCAACGCCGTGCTGTGGCGCTTTGCGCAAGTACCATGCCGAGTGCGGCAGGTCGAAGCGCATCCCAGGGGTGTCCTTGATCATCGCGCTGAAACTGCCGTACCTTCTGGTTGACCTCCTTCCGTACTTGCTGATGGCGCGGGAGACAATCAGGAGGCTTTGACAACGTGCGATGCCGAATCTGCAGTTCCAACACTAGGCTGGCGTTCACCCACAAGGTGCTCAGCAAATACGATTGCGGCTTCTACTTCTGTGACAGTTGCGGTTACCTGCAGACGGAGAGCCCTTACTGGCTAGACGAGGCGTATGCGAGCCCCGTTGCAGCGGCGGACACCGGCATGCTTTGGCGCAACCTCTACCTTGCACGAATTACATCGGTGGTCCTGTTCTTTCTGTTTGACCGCCGTGGCCGGTTTCTCGACGCGGCAGGGGGCTACGGCATTTTCACGCGCCTTATGCGGGATGAAGGATTCGACTATTACTGGACAGACAAGTACTGCTCCAACCTGGCCGCACAGGGCTTCGAAGCCGAGGTGGCACCGAGTGGCTCCTACACGGCGGTTACCGCCTTCGAAGTGATGGAACATCTCCCCGACCCAGTCGCTTTCGTAGCCGAGCTGCTTGAGAGCACGGGGACCGACACGATCATTTTCACGACGGAGCTGTTTGCCGGCGAGCCTCCGGATCCCGAGGCATGGTGGTACTACTCCTTCGCCACCGGGCAGCACATTTGCTTCTACCAGAGATCGACTCTGGAGCTCCTCGGGAAGCGCTTCGGTATGCGCTTCTACAGCTCCGGCATGCTGCACATCTGGACACGGACAAAGCTCAACCCGCTAGCGTTGCGTGTACTCACCTCCCCGCGTGCGGTAAGCCTCCTCAACGGATTGCCGCGGCGCACGCTTGGGTCCCGAACCATGGCGGACCATGAGAGCCTGATACAGGCTGTCGGTGGACGGTAGTGCGCTGCACTTATCGCCGCCCTCGTCGAGGTTCCGCTGAAGCGAGATAGAGAAGGCGACATGCGAGCGCTCATCTGCGGCATTTCAGGCCAGGACGGCGCCTATCTGGCGCGCCTGCTGCTCGACAAGGGTTACGAGGTGTTCGGCACATCGCGCGACGCGCAGATCGGTAGCTTCGCGAATCTCGTGCGGCTCGGAATCCGCGACCGCGTGCGCTTGGAGTCCATGGCGGCCAACGATTTTCGCAGCGTGCTGAATGTACTGCGTAGAACCGACCCTCAGGAGATCTACAACCTGGCCGGACAAAGCTCGGTCGGCCTGTCGTTCGAGCAGCCGGTAGAGACCCTCGAGAGCGTCGCCGTCGGTACGATCAATTTGCTTGAAGCGATACGCTTTCTCGACAGGCCCATTCGTTTTTACAACGCCGGCTCGAGTGAATGCTTCGGAGACACAGAAGGCCGCGCTGCGAATGAGCAGACGCCCTTCCGACCCCGGAGCCCCTACGCCGTAGCGAAGGCCACGGCGCACTGGCTCATCGCAAACTACAGAGCTGCATACGGGCTGCACGCGAGCACCGGAATTTTGTTCAATCATGAATCCCCATTGCGTCCTGAGCGTTTCGTGACGAAGAAGATCGTTGCGGCGGCGGTCCGCATCGCTGGAGGTAAGCACTCGCGTCTTACACTGGGCAACATTCACATCAAACGAGACTGGGGATGGGCGCCCGAATATGTAGACGCGATGTGGCGAATGCTGCAGCAGACCAGCGCATCCGACTTCGTGATCGCTACGGGTGAGAGCCACACTCTCGAGAAGTTTGCGGAGACAGCGTTCGGGCAGGTGGGGCTTGACTGGCGCGAGCATACGGATCTTTCGGAGGCACTAAGGCGCCCTTCGGATCTCGCCGAAGGACTCGGCGATGCTTCCAGGGCACAAGAAGTCCTCGGCTGGTCACCGACCTACCGGATGAGCGATGTCGTCAAAGCAATGGTAGAGGCCGAGCGGGCAGAGACCGAGCGCTTATGAAAGTCGCATTCGACCACCAGATCTTCGCCATGCAGCGATACGGCGGTGTCTCGCGCTATTTTTTCGAACTGGCGAGTCGACTGACCGCCCATGGCGTATCGGAGGTGTCCGTCGTCGCTCCGTTGTACATCAACAACTACCTGGCGGCTGATTCTGCCCGGCGCTTTACACGTGGTAGGTACGCGAACGGGCCGCCCTACACATTCCGAGGTATTTCGGTTGTCCCCGTTGTGAACCGGCTTGCCGCACCGCTGGCATTGCGGGGAGCGAATCCGGACATCGTCCACGAGACTTACTTCGCCATCAAGCCCGTCGGTAGAGCCCGACGCCGCGCTGTGACGGTCTACGACATGATCCACGAGCTGTTCGCTGAAGAGTTTCCCGATGCCGCGCAGGTGACCGCTGCCAAACGCGCCGCCGTCAATCGCGCCGACCATGTGATCTGCATTTCCGAAAACACCCAGCGGGATCTCGTGCGCCTCTTCGGCATCGATCCGGCGCGAACGAGCGTTGTTCACCTCGGGTACTCGATGACCACGGAGAAGAATGCCGCCAAGGAGGACGTCGGCGCGCGCAGGCCCTCGCTCCTCTACGTGGGACATCGTGGCGGCTACAAGAACTTCAAGACCCTGCTGCAGGCCTATGGTAACTCCTCGATACTCCGGGAATTCGAGCTGATAGCCTTCGGCGGAGCCCCGTTGTCGCCCGATGAGCAGAACGAGATCAGGCGGTTGGCCATCACTGACCGGGTGCGCTTCGAGTCTGGAACCGATCGGGAGCTGGCGGCACGCTACCGGGCAGCCGCCGCATTCATCTATCCGTCGATGTACGAGGGCTTCGGGATTCCCCCGCTCGAAGCCATGAGCCACGGCTGCCCAGTCGTGTGCAGCGATGCAGGCTCAATTCCAGAGGTAGTCGGGGACGCCGGGGCCTATTTCGATCCGAATAACGTCGAGGACCTCCGGACGGCGCTGGAACATGTTGCCACGACGGAAACGTTGCAGGCGGATCTGCGGAGGCGAGGATACGCGCGGCTCAACGCGTTCTCCTGGGATAGGTGCGCGGCGGCGACCGCACAAATTTATCGCGAAATCATTTGACCGCATTTATATTCGGCGCGCCAGCACTGCGCCACCAAAGAGGATTATGGTTATGCAGATATTCATTTCCTCGCCGCGCCGGTGTTTGCGCGATACCACGCCACCGTTGCCTCGATGCCGACCCACAGCGGGATTTCGGACAGCCAACCCGCCTCCCGTAAAGCAGAGACGTCCAGCAATTTGCGTGGCGTTCCGTCCGGTTTGGTTGGGTCCCAGCGGGTTTCGCCCGTGTAGCCCACCGCCGTGGCGACCATATCGGCGATCTCCGCGATGGTGTGGTCGATGCCGGTGCCCACGTTGACGTGATTTGGCCCGTCGAAGTTCTCCAAAAGGAATAGACACGCACTCGCCAGATCATCTACATGGAGCAGCTCACGCCGCGGAGTTCCGGTGCCCCAGTTGGTCACTTCCGGCGCGCCGCTGGATCTGGCCTCTTCATACCTGCGGATGAGCGCCGGCACCAGATGCGAAGTTGATGGCGAAAAGTTATCACCCGGTCCGTACAGGTTGGTGGGCATCGCGGAGATCCACGCCAGGCCATGTTGACGCCTGACCGCCTGGACCTGAAGGATGCCGGCGATCTTGGCGATCGCGTACGCG
>Ga0335075_10006552_pt1 | contig 17957 bp, 14 predicted proteins | sample Lox_Sample_24_FD_206723 | JGI IMG/M metagenome (GOLD analysis project Ga0335075, IMG submission 206723) | Soil microbial communities from Loxahatchee National Wildlife Refuge, Florida, United States - Lox_Sample_2.4 | ecosystem: Environmental > Terrestrial > Soil > Wetlands | place: USA...
TGCTGATCCGGGTCGCGGTGCGTGACGTGTCACCGGGCACGCTGGTGTTCCTGCGCACGGTGATCGGCGGCGGCGTGCTGCTGCCGCTGGCGTTGCGGTCGGGCGGGTTCGGGCCGGTGCTGCGACGCTGGAAGCCGCTGGTCGCGTTCGCCGTCCTGGAGATCGCGATTCCGTGGCTGCTGCTCGGCAACGCCGAGCAGCACCTGCCGAGCTCGCTGACAGGGCTGCTGATCGCGGCGGTGCCGCTGGTCGGCGTCGTCGCCGGGCGCGTCACCGGCACCGGCGATCATGTCGACGCCCGCCGCTGGGCGGGCCTGCTGCTCGGCCTGCTCGGCGTCGGAGTGCTGGTCGGGCTTGACCTCGGCGGTCTCAGCGGACTGGCCCTGGTCGAGGTCGGGCTGACGGTCATCGGCTACGCGACCGCGCCGATCATCATGGCCAGGCAACTGGCCGACCTGCCGCGCTTCCCGGTCGTGTGCGCGGCGCTGCTGCTGTCCGCCGTGGCCTGGGCGCCGTACGGGCTGACCCACTGGCCGCGGCACGTGGCCGCGACCGGCGTCGCCTCGATCGTGATCCTCGGCTTGGTCTGCACCGCGCTGGCGTTCGTGGTCTTCTTCGCGCTGATCGCCGAGATCGGCCCGGCCCGGGCGACGGTCATCACCTACGTGAACCCGGCGATTGCGGTCGTCCTGGGCCTGCTGCTGCTTAACGAGCAGTTCACGGTGGGAATGGGGATCGGCTTCCCGCTGATCCTGATCGGCTCGGTGCTGGCGGCGAGCCTCGGCCGGCCGGCGGCCGCCGCCGCCCCGGCCAGCGCCGACGAGCCCGGCCGGCTGGCGGCCAGCGGGGCACCGGGTTCGTAATGTCCCGGTTGGGACTCACCGGGCCGGCCCGCGAGCGCGGAGGCTGAGCGCGGGCCAGTGGGGGTAGTTGATACTCATGAGCATCCCGGTTGGCGATACGCACGTGATCGTCCTGCCCGGCGGCGGGTATGCGGTGCACGCCCCGCACGAGGCCGAGCCGGTGGCCCGCTGGCTCGGCGAGGTAGGCGTGCAGGCGAGCGTGTTCCGCTATCCGCTCAACGTCCGCCATCCGGTGCCGCTGGACGCGCTGCGGGCCGAGATCCGGGATCGGCGGGCCGAGGGCGCGCAGCGCATCGGCCTGGTGGGGTTCTCCGCCGGAGGGCATCTGGCCGGGCTGGCGGCCCTCGCACCCGGCGCCGCACCGGATGAGACGGTGCAATTCGCCCTCCTTGGCTACGCCATCACCTCGATGGAGACCGAGACCTACCGTCCGGCCAGGCTGATCCTGCTCGGCGAGGACGCCAGCCCGCAGCTGCGCCGCTCGACCTCGCTCGACGCGCTGGCGACGCCCCAGTCGCCGCCGTTCTTCATCTGGCACACCGCCGAGGACGCCTACGTTCTCCCCGAGCACACGTACCGCCTAGGCTCGGCGCTCGCCGCCAACCAGGTCCCGCACGCCGTGCACATGTTCGCCCACGGCCCGCACAGCCTCGGCCTGGCCGAGGGCGCGGGGGAGGCCTCGATCTGGACCACGCTGGCGACGGCGTGGATCCATGAACAGCTAGGGTTCACAGGTACATTACGGTCCTTCCTGCCCGGTGCCCGGCACCCGCAATCGAGCGACCTGCTTATCCAGGTTGCGGACCTGGGTGGAACGCTCGGAGAAGGCGGCGACCAGCAGCGGACGCAGCTCCGTCAGCTCGGCTGCGGCCGCGCCCGGGTCCCGTCCGGCATCCGCGTTCTCGACGTAGAACCTGAGCTGAGGCAGCGCCTTGGCCGGCTTGCCGGTCTCGGCGTAGGCGTGACCGGCGTGGTAGGCGCAGTCGAGCACGAGCGGGTCGGCGGCCGGCATGTACCGGCGGTAGTCGCTGCCAACGGTGTCGAACAGCGTCGCCGCCCGGGTGTACTGGCCGGCGTAGAACAGCGCCGCCGCCAGCGCGCGCCGCAGGTCAAGGGCGAGGGCCGCGTCTGGTGCGCGACCGACGGCGTCTTCCAGCATGCCGATCGCCTCAGCCGGATGCTGGGCTTGGAGCAGCGCGTCAACGTTGCCGAGAACCAGCTTTGCCTCGGCGTCGGTCAGGGGTCCCCGTCCAGCGGCCGGTTCGGCGGGCCTAGCTGGCGCTGCCAGCAGCGGCCGGCGGAACGGCCGCGTCGGGTCCTGCTCCTCCGCGGACACGACGGCGGCAGCCATCGGCTCGGTCAGCGCGAACGGCAGCAAAGCGGCGTAGACGTCCTCGGCGCTTGGCCTGGCACCGGCGTCCTTGGCCAGCATCGACGCCACCAGTTCGTCGACCGTCGCCGGAATCCCCGGCCGTCGCTCGCGCACTCGGGGCGGCGGGGTCTGCAGGTGATGCGCCCGCAGCGGCATGAAATCGGTCTCGAAGAACGGCTGGTCGCCCGTCAGCAGCTCGCACAGCAGGCAGCCGAGCGAGTAGACGTCCGAGGCGGCCGCAACCGGCTGGCCGAGGCACTGCTCGGGCGACATGTAGGGCGGCGTGCCGACGGTCCGGTCCACCTGAGTGAGCCGGGGCAGCGAGCTGGCGCCGCGCAGGATCGCGATGAGGTTGACTCGTTAACCAGTTTGGTTAATACTTCAGGAGAAGGTGCATGCGTTGGAGGTATCTTTCGAGAACGCCGATTTCGCCTTGACCTGCGGAGACATGCGAGACCTGAGGAAAAGGCACGGAGCGGTGCGCGCCAAGAAAATCCAGCAGCGACTGGAAGACCTTCGAGCGGTAGAGACGCCGGCCGCCATGCGTTTGTTGCCGGGCCGCTGTCACGAGCTGCACGGTGACCGTGCAGGGCAGTTGTCGCTCGACCTCGACCACCCGTACCGGCTCTTGTTCCGGCCCGCTGGTGACCCGGATCCGGGTCCAGGCGGCGGACTGGAATGGTCGACGGTCCGGGCGGTGGTCGTGATCGGCATCGAGGACACGCACCGGTGACCACGGGATCGAGTCAGGAGTGACCATGATGAGCACGGCCGGGGACAAGGGCCCGTACCCGCTCGGCGACACGGATTGGGCGGTGGCGCCCGGAGAGACGCTGCAGGAGTTGCTTGAAGAGCGGGGCATGTCGCAGCGCGAACTCGCCCGCCGTACGGGGCTGAGCCCCAAGCACGTCAATAAGCTGTTGCACGGGCTCGTTCCGCTCAGCCCGGATGTCGCCGTGCGGCTCGAGCGCGTGACCGGAGCTCCGGCGCGGTTCTGGAACCAGAGGGAAGCCAACTACCGCTCAGATCTGGAACGGATCAGGTCCAAGCGAGACCTGTCGACGGATGTGACGTGGACCGAGGGCTTTCCGGTCGGCCAGTTGGTCAAGCGTGACATCCTCCCGTCGGAGCCGTCGGACAAGATCTCCCGGCTTGAGCAGCTTCTCGCCCTGTTCGGCGTGGCCAGTGTCGATACCTGGGCCGACGTGTACGCGGACCTTGGCTGTGCGTTCCGCACCACGAAAGCATTCGAGCCCAAGCCGAAGGCGCTCATCACCTGGCTGCGGCTCGGTGAGCTTGCGGCCCAGGACATCTACTGCGAGCCGTACGACCGCAAGCGACTGGAGGCCGCTCTGCCCGCGCTCCGCGAACTCACCCTCGACGACGACGGCGTGTTCCGTGAGCGAATCCGGGACATCTGCGCCGCTTGCGGCGTGGCGGTGGTCTTCGTGCCCGAGCTGCCCGGATCACGGGCCAGCGGAGTCGCCCGTTGGCTCACCCCCAGCAAGGCCCTGATCCAGCTCAGCTTCCGCTACCGGACCGACGACCACCTGTGGTTCACGTTCTTCCACGAGATCGCGCACATCCTCAGGCACGGCAAGACCGACCTCTGGATCGAGGCGACGTCATCCGCCGATAACCCGCGCGAGGCCGAAGCCGACGCCTTTTCGCGTGACATTCTCATCCCACGCCCCCAGGCCGGTGAGCTGCCCAGCCTCAAGACCACTGATGACGTCAGGAGTTACGCCCGCAGCATCGGGGTTGCTCCAGGGATCGTCGTCGGCCGTCTTCAACACGACGCGCTGTGGCCCTACTCGCAGGGCAACGAGCTCAAGCGCCGTCTCTCGTTCCCGCCCATTGGGGACGAGTAGCCTACCGCCGGCGGGAGCGGAGGCAGGTCACCGGTGGTGGCGTGGATCCACACACGGCATCGCTACGCGGTCAGCGCCTTCCTGATGAACGACGCCACCGCCACCGGCCGAGCGATGAACGCGGTGTGCGACCCGTCGATCGTCTCGGTCGTCGCGTTCATCCGCTGGGCCATGAACCGCTCGGCGTCGGGCGAGATCGCGTTGTCGTGCTCGGACACCAGGAACCAGGACGGCTTCGATTTCCACCCGGCCGCGGTCGCGTTCTCGCCGAGCGCGGCCGCCGCCAGCGGGCGCTGGGTGGCGTACATGACCTCGGCCACGTCCACCGGGACGTCGGCGCAGAACGTCTCGCGGAACTGCGCCTTGGCGACGTAGATGTCCGGGCCGCCGGCCGCGCCGGGCGCGTCGTATGAGGTGGGGACGTTGGTCGTGGCCAGCAGCGGGGGCGGGAACGGCGCCTGCACGCTGGCGCAGCTCTCCCCGACATCGAGACCGAACGCGGCCAGGAAGACCAGCCCGGTGACGTTGTCGAGACCGTCCGACGCCTGGCCGATCACCGCACCGCCGTAGGAGTGGCCGACCAGCACCACCGGCCCGTCGATGGTCTTCACCAGCGAGGCGATCGACCCCGCGTCGAACGCGACGCCGCGCAGCGGGTTGGGCGGGGCGACCACGGTATAGCCCGATGCCGCCAGCTCGTTGAATACGCCCGCGAAGCCGGACGCGTCCGCGAACGCGCCGTGCACGAGGACAACGGTGGGTGACTGAGCTCCGGTCATAAGATGCGTGCTCCCTCTCGTTCGGCTGGTCGGGCGCGCCTGCACGCGGCCCCAGTCAAGCCTTCCCACTGCGCCTCCCGGTCACCCCCATCTTCGGGTGACGGCGGAGTCAGCCCAGATCGATGGTCAGGCCGGACGTGGCGACGTCGAGCTGCCCGCGGTAGGCGTGCCGGGCGGCGGCGCGCGCGGCGGCCGGATTGGTGCCCGGCCAGCCCACAGGTGGATGAGGATTAGCCGCCTGGCGGCGGCCCGGGCGGCGTTGTCCCGGCCTGGCGCGGTCGACAGGAACTGCGCGTCGCGGGCGGGCCCAGGTGTCCCGGAACGCTCGCGCGGGTATTCCCCTACTTCTGGACGGGAGACGGGGACGCGGACGAGGCGCACGGGCAGCAAGGGGCGCGACCATGACGACGAGCACCGCGGCCGGCCGGCTGCTGTCGGTCAACGTCGGGCTACCCAAGGACATCGAGTGGGAAGGCCGCACCGTCCACACGGGCATCTGGAAAAGCCCCGTTGACGGGCCGCAGCTGGTCCGCCGGCTCAACATCGACGGCGACGGGCAAGGCGACCTGAACGGGCATGGCGGGGTCAACCGCGCCGTGTACGTCTACCAGATCGAATCCCATCGTTACTGGGAGAAGTTCCTCAAACGCGACGATTTCAGCTACGGGCAGTTCGGCGAGAACTTCACGGTCGAAGGACTCGCGGACGACGAGGTCTGCATCGGGGACCGCTACCGCATCGGCTCGGCGCTGTTCGAGGTCAGCCAGCCGAGGGTCACCTGCTACCGGGTCGGCATCCGCCTGAACGAGCCGCAGATGCCCTCGCTGCTGGTGGGGCACCATCGTCCCGGCTTCTACTTCCGCGTCATCGAGGAGGGCAAGGTCGAGGCCGGCGACGCGATCGAGCTCGCCGAGCGGGGCCCGGAGCCGATGACGGTCGCGGAGATCGACGGCCTCCTGTACCTGCCGCACAAGGCGCGCCGTGACCTGGAACGCGCACTGCGGATTCCGGCGCTGAGCCAAGGTTGGCAGGGGTCCTTCCGTGACCTGCTCGAACAGGCGCAGGACGGCGGGGCAACGAAGGTTGCCTGGGAAGGACTGCGAAAGCTGCGCGTAGCGGCGCTCGACCGCGAGAGCGAGAACGTGATCTCGGTCCGGCTGGTGCCGGCCGACGGCAAGCCCGCCGCGCCCGCCCAGCCGGGCCAGTTCCTGACCGTCCGGCTGCGCCCGGATCCCGAGGCGACGCCGCTGCTGCGGACCTACTCCCTGTCCGACCTCCCGAACACCAAGAGCTACCGCATCAGCGTCAAACGCGAGCCGCACGGCGCCGCGAGCGGTTACATAAACACGAAGCTGCAGGTCGGGGACGTGATCGAGGCCGCCGCGCCGCGCGGAGAGTTCGTGCTCCGGCCGGGGGACCGCCCGGTCGTGCTGATCAGCGCCGGGGTCGGGGCGACCCCGGTCCTGGCGATGCTGCACGTGCTGGCGGCGGAGAGCACGACCCGCCCGGTGTGGTCCCTGTACAGCGCCCGCAACGGCGCCCAGCATCCGTTCGCCAAGGAGGCCGGCGACCTCCTCGGGCAGCTGACGGACGCGCACCGCATCATCTGCTACAGCCACCCCGGGCCGCACGATCGCACACCCGACGACTTCGACGTCGCCGGGCGGCTGACCGCCGACGTCATTGACCAGGCCGGCGTCCCGGTCGACGCCGACTTCTATCTCTGCGGCCCCACCGCGTTCATGCACGACATCTCCGCCGCGCTGACCGCGCGCGGCGCCGCCCCGGACCGGGTCCGCGCGGAGGTGTTCGGGGCCGAGGACCCGATCACGCCCGGCGTCGTCGGCGCGCCGAAGCGCGCTCCGCATCCGCCGGCCGGCCAGCCGGGCCCGGGCCCGTCGGTCTCGTTCAGCCGCAGCAACCTGACCGTTCCGTGGGACCCGGCCTTCGCCGGCCTCCTCGAGCTCGCCGAAGCGTGCGACGTCCCGGTCAGGTGGAGCTGCCGGACCGGCGTCTGCCATACCTGCGTGACCGGGCTGGTGAGCGGCAAGGTCAGCTACCGGCCCGAGCCGCTCGAGCCGCCCGAGGAGGGCAGCGTGCTCATCTGCTGCTCCCAGCCCGACGGCGAGGTCATGCTCGATCTCTAATCTCCAGCCCCACCGGCCCCTGCCGACGGTGCCTCCCGTGTAGTTAGTTTAACTACACGGCCATAACAAGAGACGTCGGGCGCTTGGACTACCCGCAGGCGATGGCCATGACCGTCGTCCCACCTGCGGACTCCATCGCGCCGGACGGGGGGAGTGGGACTGCCTGAGCGCCGACTGTTCAGCCGCCGTGGGCGAGGGCCTGATGGCCGAGGAGGCGGAGCTGGTTCCAGAGTCGCGCAGGGTCCGTTCGGGATGATGATTTTGATCTGATCGAACGGGGGTTGTGGCCGCCGCCGATCATCGCGCCTTGCGGATAGCGGCACTTGACCGCGAGGATCAGAGCTCGAGCCGACGGCACCGGGGCCGGCGGCGGGCGGACGGAGAGAGCGCATGCGGATCGGCATCTTGGCGGCGGACACGGCCGGGGACCAGGCGATAGGCGAACTGACCGATCAGCTTCGCCGAACGGCCGACGACGGGTTCGCGTCGTTCTGGATGTCGAACATCTTCGGGCTTGACGCGCTGACCGCGCTGGCGGTGGTCGGCCGCCAGGTGCCGGGCATCGAGCTCGGCACCGCCGTCGTTCCCAGCTACCCCCGGCACCCGGCCGTGCTGGCGCAGCAGGCGCTGACCACCGCCCTTGCGGTCGGCCCGGACCGGCTGGCGCTCGGCATCGGGCTGTCGCACAAGATCGTCATCGAGGACATGTACGGGCACAGCTTCGACCGGCCTGCCCGGCATATGCGCGAGTACCTGTCGGTCCTGCTGCCGCTGCTCGACGGCACCCCGGTCAGCGTCAAGGGCGACACGCTGAGCGCGAACATCGGCCTGTCCACGCCCCGAGCGGGACGGGTGCCGGTGCTGCTGGCCGCGCTGGCGCCGCGGATGCTGAAGCTCGCGGGCGAGCAGACCGACGGCACCGTGCTCTGGATGACCGGGCCCGCCACCGTCCGCGACTACGTGGTCCCCGCGATCTCGGAGGCGGCCAGCGCCGTCGGCCGGCCGAGCCCGCGCGTGGTGTGCAGCCTGCCGGTCTGCGTGACCAGCGACCCGGACGCGGCCAGGGCAGGCGCGGCCAAGACATTCTCCATCTACGGACAGCTGCCGTCCTACCGCGCCATGCTCGACCGGGAAGGCGCGGCCGGCCCCGCCGACGTGGCCATCGTCGGCGACGAGGACGCGGTCACGGCGCAGATCCTGGCGCTCGCCGACGCGGGGGTAACCGACTTCGTCGCCGCCGAGTTCGCCCGCGGCGAGGACCGCGATCGGACCCGCAACCTCCTGAAGGCAGTGATCTCCGCCAGCTAGCCGCCGGTGGCGATGGCATCCCGCCCTGACCGGAGAATCGCCGGTAACGCCTGACTGCGCTAGCGTGCAGCCGGTATGTACGGACCGGACGCTGGGTGGTGCCCAAGCGCATCGAACTCCGGACTCAGTTGTGCCAGGTCACGCTCGACTTCGCCGAGGCCGTGATCTCCCCGGGCGCGTTGCGGATCGACGTGCAGATGGTGCACGGCAAGCTGCTCATCGTCACCGCGCCGGGCATCGAGATCGACGCCGACGGGCTTACCCTCACCTACTCCAAGTGCAAGCTCCGCCCCGCCCGGGCCGGCGCCGACCCCCGGCTCCGTATCGAGCTCGCCGGAACGCTCCTGCACGCGAAGGTCATCGAGCGCTGGCCGCGACGCGGCGCCGCCGGTCAGGCACTGACCTGAGCGAGGCCATGCTGCTCCGGCCCGTGCGGGATGTCGAACGACTCCTCGCCCGTGCGCAGCAGGCGCAGCACCACGCCGGCGACATAGTCCGGGCTGTGCGCCACCATGCCCGGCCGCGGCGACGCCCCGAGCGTGAACCGGCCGCCGCCGAACTCGGTCGCGGTGATCGACGGCAGCAGCAGCGAGACCGCGATGCCGTCGCCGGCCAGTTCCTGGCGCAGCACCGCGCTGAGCATGTTGACCGCGGTCTTGGTTGAGGCGTAGGCCCCGACGCCGACCGCCGTGCGACGGGTGGTGCCGGAGCTGACGTTCACGATCCGCCCGAAGCCCTGCCGCCGCATGGCCGGCAGCACCACCTGCGTCATCGCCAGCAGCCCGGCCACGTTGAGCTCAAGGATCCGGCTGAACTCGGCCACGTCCACCTGGTCGAGCGGCCCGTGCAGGCTCGCGCCCGCGTTGTTGACCAGCCCGTCGATCCGCTGATGCCGGTCGAGGGCGGCTTCCGCCAAGTCGCGAACCTGGGCCTGGTCAGTCACGTCGGTCGGCACGGCCAGGGCCCCGTCGAGTTCCTTGCTCAGCGCGGCCAGCCGGTCGGCCCGGCGCGCGGCGAGCACGGGATGGGCGCCGGCGGCGTGCAGCAGCCGCGCGGTGGACGCGCCGATACCGGAGGAAGCGCCGGTGACGATCACGCACGTGCCGGCCAGGTCAATGAGTTCGGGCATGCGCCCACATATACCAGGCGCTCGGGCCCGGCCGGGGGAGCGGGACCCGGCCGGCGGCAAGACAATGCACGAGATAACAGCAAGAAGCGGTTTGCTGGGCCAGGCCGAACGCCGGCCCGGCCCGGCCCGGCAGGGGGTTTCTCGCTTTGTCGGCCCGAAGGCGGCGGGGAGGGCCGACCATGGAAGCGTGGTCGATCAACCAGAGCGCTGGCGCTCCCCGTTCACCCAGGTCGAGCTGCGGAAGATGTGGACCTACAGCGATGGCGTCCGCGCGGTCAAGGCGTACTGGTCGCCGGGAGGCCTCGGCGGGGCCGGAAGCTGGGCGCTGGTGGACCAGGCGACCGGGAACGCCCACGGCGTAGTTCCGGCGGGAGAGTTCTCACGCCGGTTCCGGCCGGTGGACGTGTTCGCCGACGTGCCGGGTTTCCCGACCTATCTCGGGACGGTTACCGCGCCCGATGGCTCCGCGCTGGTAGATCTGGTATTCGATCGCAACCCCTTCATGCTGGCTAACGGGCCGGAGCGCGCGGCCAGGCCGCACGTGCTCATGGTGCCCCGCGCTCACCGCGACGGATGGTCCTCGGCCACGCCCGCGGAACTGACGGCCTGTCATTCGGCGATGACCCTGGTCGCCGTGTGGTACCGCAGCCTGGACGGCGGGCACGCGGTGTTCTGCGCCAACGACAGCCCGCCGAACCTCGATTACCTGCGTGACGCGGAAGCCGCCGGCGGGCACCTGGCCGGCCGCGAAGTCGACGCCGCGACCACCAGGAATCCTCGGCAGGAGGTTCAGCACGCTCACTTGCACGCCTTCTACGCGGAACGGGGCGAGACCGAGAACCACGAGTCGTCGGCGCTCAAGGGGTACGCCGTCGTCGCCCAGGGTCGGCAGGCGTTCAGCGATGACCTCGGCGGCGACGCGGTGAGGGTCGAAGGGGGCAGCACGATGACCGCCGCCGACATTCGCGCCGCCGCTCGGCCCTGGGGCGGCAGTTACTGCTCGTACCAGCTCGGCGTGGACGGTCCTTTCTGGATGATGCCTGCCTTGGGGGCGTCCCAGGACGAGTTCAACCGGCGCCTCGCCCGGGCCGACGGACTCCAGGCGGAGCCCGACCCGAAGCTCGGCGGCGCTGTCAACCTGGTCCGGCCCGGCCTGGCCGATGCTGGGCGGCTCTCCGCCGCCCGACGGGCCACGGCCCGGCAGCGGTCCGGCTTCGAGACGTTCCTGGCCCAGCGCGGACTCAATGCGAGGTCGCTGCCCTCCGGGTGAGGTAATCATCCGCAGGCCGTGAGCGGGAGCGCGTACGGGGCATACTGCAAGGCATGGCCGAGCGAACCGGCAACGGGGTTCCCGCGCACGACCACGTCGTCCTCGCCTCGGCCGACAGCGAGGCCTTCACCTCGCTGCGAAAACGGTCAACATCGCGCGACGACCGCTACCGGATGGGCAAGGAGCTCCGGCAGCAGGTCCCGCGGAGCGCGCTGGGATGCTGGAAGGTGCGCTCCGACCGGCCCGACCCGGTGCAGCTGATCAACGAGTCGCATCGCGGTCGGCTGGAATGGCTGATCCCGGTTCGGGTCGGGCGGATGACCGCCACCCCGTACGGATTCCTGCGCGGCTCCGCCATCGTGATGGCGGAGGACGTCGCCCACCTGCCGTCCACCGGAATCACCCCGGTGATCTGCGGCGACGCGCACCTGGGCAACTTCGGCTTCTACGGTTCGCCCGAGCGCGACCTCGTCATCGACCTGAACGACTTCGACGAGGCGCACCCCGGCGGATGGGAGTGGGACCTTCGCCGGCTGGTCGCCAGCATCTGGGTCGCGGGCCGCCAGAACGGCGCCAGCGAGCAGGACTGCGAGTCGGCCGTGCTCCGCTGCGTCGCCGGGTACCGAGCCGAGGTCCGCGACCTGGCCGCTGCCCCGCTGCTGGCCCGGTCCTACCAGCGCCTCGAGGCGGACCGGCTGCAGCAGAGCACAACCGGCAGAGCGTTGCAGGCCGAGATCAAACGAGCCGCCGCCCGGGCCCGCCGCGGCACCAGCGATCGGGCGCTGCCCAAGTTCACCGCCGAACGCGACGGTCGACGCCGCCTGGTGGAAGACCCGCCGCTGGTCACCCGGATCAGCTACGCCGAGGCGGACGCGCTCGCCCAGGGACTCGACGAGTACCTCTTCACCCTGGCCCCGCACTGGCGACGGGTGCTCGGCGGCTACACGGTGGTCGACATCGCCCACAAGGTCGTCGGCGTCGGCAGCGTCGGGCTGCGCGCCTACGTCGCCCTGCTCGAAGGCAGCAGCCCCGACGACGTGCTGTTCCTGCAGCTGAAGCAGGCGCGGCGATCGGTTCTGGCCCCGTACGTGCACGGTGAGTCAGCCTGGCACGCCCACCAGGGCCAGCGGGTGGTGGAATACCAGCAGGCGCTGCAGACGGTCAGTGATCCGCTGCTCGGCTGGACCTCCTTTGACGGGCACCAGTACTACGTCCGCCAGTTCAGGAACATGAAGGGGACCGTGGCGCTGGACTCTATCGACGCCGCCGCCCTGGCCGACTACGCCGCCGTGGTCGGGCACCTGCTGGCGAAGGGCCACGCCCGCACCAGCGGGGCGTCGATGATCGTCGGCTACGTCGGCGCGTCCGACCGCCTCGACGTCGCCCTGGCGCGGTTCGCCAGGCTCTACGCCGACCAGACCGAGGCCGACCACGCGTCCCTGGTCAAGGCCGCCGATCGCGGCGACATCCCCATCGAGCGCGGCCTGTAGAGCGGCAGCAGGTTCCTGCGGCGTCGAAATCGTCAGTCGATCACCGCGATCAGGTCGCCGCCGTCGACCTGCGCGGTGCCGATCAGGGCGATGCGGGTGACGGTCCCGGCCACCGGGGTGGTGATGGAGGCCTCCATCTTCATCGCCTCGATCTTGGCGACGGTATCCCCGGCCGCGACCTGGGCGCCGACCGTCACCACCGGGGTGACGCTGCCGCCGAACGGGGCGGCAATGTGCCCGGGCCGAGCCGGGTCGGCCTTCTCGGCGGCGGGCGCGTCGGGTTCGACCGAGCGGTCGCGGACACCGATCGGGCGGAGCTGGCCGTTGATCGTGCACATGACGGTGCGGATGCCGCGCTGGTCAGGCTCGCCGACCGACTGCAGGCCGAAGAGCAGGGTCTTGCCTTCTTCGAGGGTGACGTGGTGCTCGTGCCCGGGCTGCAGGCCGTAGAGGTACTCGGCGGTGCCGAGGACCGACAGGTCGCCGTAGGTGGCCCGCGACTCCTCGAACTTCCTGGTCGGCCCGGGGAACAGCAGCCGGTCGAGGGTCCGTCGGCGGTCCGTGCGCAGGCCGTCTTCCTGCGCGCCGGTGAGCTCGGTGTCGAGCACCCGCGCGGTCCGGCCGGCCAGCACCTTGGTCCGGAACGGCTCGGGCCAGCCGCCGGGCGGGTCGCCGAGCTCGCCGGACAGGAAACCGATCACCGAGTCGGGGATGTCGTACTTCCCGGGATCGTCGGCGAAGTCCCGCGGGTCGGCGCCGACGGCGACCAGGTGCAGCGCCAGGTCGCCGACGACCTTGCTGCTCGGGGTGACCTTGACGATGTTCCCGAGGATGCCGTTGGCGGCGGCGTACATGTCCTCGACCTGCTCGAACTTCTCGCCCAGGCCGAGCGCGATCGCCTGCTGGCGCAGGTTGGACAGCTGGCCGCCGGGGATCTCATGGCGGTAGACGCGGCCGGTCGGCGCGGGCAGGCCGGACTCGAACGGCGCGTAGAGGCGGCGTACGGCCTCCCAGTAAGGCTCGAGGTCGCACACCGCCCGCAGCGACAGGCCCGTCTCGCGGGCTGCGTAATCGGTGGCGGCCACCAGCGACGACAGCGACGGCTGGCTGGTGCTGCCGGACATGGCCGCGTTGGCGGCGTCGACCGCGTCCACGCCGGCGTCGATGGCGGTGAGCAGGGTCGCCAGCTGGCCGCCGGGGGTGTCGTGGGTGTGCAGGTGGACCGGCAGGTCGAATCGCTCGCGGAGCGCGGTCACCAGCGTCCGCGCGGCCGGCGCGCGGAGCAGGCCCGCCATGTCCTTGATCGCCAGGACGTGGGCGCCGGCGTCGACGATCCGCTCGGCCAGCCGCAGGTAGTAGTCAAGGGTGTAGAGCCGTTCACCCGGGTCGGACAGGTCGCCGGTGTAGCACAGCGCGACCTCGGCGATGGCCGTCCCGGTACCGAGGACCGAGTCGATGGCCGGCCGCATCTGGCCGACGTCGTTGAGGGCGTCGAAAATGCGGAAGATGTCGACGCCGGTCGCGGCCGCCTCCTCGACGAACGCCTGGGTCACCGCGGCCGGGTAGGGGGTGTAGCCGACCGTGTTGCGGCCGCGCAGCAGCATCTGCAGGCAGATGTTCGGTACGGCCGACCGGAGGTCGGCGAGCCGCTGCCATGGGTCTTCGGCGAGGAACCGGAGCGCCACGTCGTAGGTCGCGCCGCCCCAGGCCTCAAGCGAGAGCAGTTCTGGCGTGGTGCGGGCGACGTGGCCGGCCACGTTGAGCAGGTCGCGCGTGCGCACCCGGGTCGCCAGCAGCGACTGGTGGGCGTCGCGGAAGGTCGTGTCGGTGACCGCGATCCCGGCCTGGGCGCGCAGCTGGCGCGCGAACCCGGCCGGCCCGAGCTCGAGCAGGCGCTGGCGTGACCCAGCCGGGGGCGGCTGGCGCAGGTCCGTCTCCGGGAGCTTGCTGACCGGGTCGGTGCTGACCGGCCGGGCACCGTACGGCTGGTTGATGGTCACATCGGCCAGGTAGGTGAGCAGCTTCGTGCCCCGGTCAGCCGACGATCGGGCCGTGAGCAGCTGCGGGTGAGCCTCGATGAAGCCGGTGCTGAGGCGCCCGGCGCGGAAGTCGGGATCGTCGAGGCAGGCCTGCAGGAACGAGATGTTGGTGGCGACGCCGCGGATCCGGAACTCGGCCAGCGCGCGGCGGGCCCGGTCCACGGCCGCCTCGAACGTCCGGCCGCGGCAGGTGAGCTTGGCCAGCATGGAGTCGAAGTGCGCCGAGACCTCGGCCCCGGTGTAGGTGGTGCCGCCGTCGAGGCGGATGCCCGCGCCGCCCGGCGAGCGGTACGTGGTGATCACGCCGGTGTCCGGGCGGAAGCCGTTGGCCGGATCCTCGGTGGTGATCCTGCACTGCAGCGCGGCGCCCCGGATCCGGATGCCGTCCTGCGAGAGTCCCAGGTCGGACAGGGTCTCGCCGGATGCGATGCGCAGCTGTGCCTGCACCAGGTCGACGTCGGTGATTTCCTCGGTCACGGTGTGCTCGACCTGGATGCGCGGGTTCATCTCGATGAAGACGTAGTTGCCCGCCGGGTCGACCAGGAACTCGACCGTGCCCGCGTTGACGTATCCGATATCGGTGGCGAACCGTACCGCGTCGGCGCAGATCCGCGCGCGCAGCCCTTCGTCGAGATGCGGCGCGGGCGCGATCTCGACGACCTTCTGGTGGCGGCGCTGCACCGAGCAGTCGCGCTCGTACAGGTGGATGACGCCGCCCTCCGCGTCGGCGAGGATCTGCACCTCGATGTGGCGCGGATCGATCACGGCCTGTTCGATGAAGACGGTCGGGTTCCCGAACGCCGCCTCCGCCTCGCGCATGCAGGTCTCGATCGCCTCGGGCAGCGCGCCCGGTTCTTCGACCCGGCGCATGCCGCGGCCGCCCCCGCCGGCCACTGCCTTCACGAAGACGGGAAAGGGGAGATCTCGGGCCTCCCGCACCAGCGCGTCGACGTCGGTGCCCGGGGCAACGCTCCGCAGGGTCGGGACGCCCGCCGCCCTGGCGGCGGCGATCGCGCGGGCCTTGTTGCCCGTCAGGGTGAGCACCCCCGCGTCCGGTCCGACGAACGTGATGCCCGCGGCCGCGCACGCCTCGGCCAGGGCCGGGTTCTCCGAGAGGAAGCCGTAGCCCGGATAGACGGCGTCGGCTCCGGCCTTCAGCGCGGCCTGCACGATCAGAGCGGGGTCGAGGTAGGCCCGGACCGGATGCCCCGGCTCGCCGATCTGGTACGCCTCGTCGGCCTTGAGCCGGTGCTCGGAGTTGCGGTCCTCGTAAGGGAAAACCGCCACCGTCGCGATGCCGAGTTCGTACGCGGCGCGGAACGCGCGGATCGCTATCTCGCCCCGGTTGGCCACGAGGATCTTGGAGACCATGCTGGGCAGTCTGCCAAGGACAGGCGCCGGCCAAACGGGGCCCCGCCGGAAACAAATGCCGTTTTTGCCGGAAGAATGCCCGCCAGCGGTCTCGACCAGCTTGCCGAGGTACATCACCCCGATCGCGCCGGCCATGTACCGCACCACCGACAGGTCATGCGAGATGAACAGGTACGTCAGCCCGTGCTCGTGCTGCAGGTCCCGCATCAGGTTGAGGATCTGGGCCTGGATCGACACGTCGGGCGCGGACACCGGCTCATCCGCCACGATCAGCGACGGGCCGCCGATCAGCGCCCGGGCCAGGCCGAGCCGCTGCCGCTGCCCGCCGGAGAACTCATGCGGGTAGCGGTCCACCGCGCTGGCGGGCAGGCCGACCTCGCGAAGGATGTCGCAGACCCGACGGCGCTGGTCGGCCCGGCTGCCGTCGCGGGCGATGGCCAGCGGCTCGCGCAGGATCGTGCCCACCCGCATCCGCGGGTCCATCGACGCGTAGGAGTCCTGGAACATCAGCTGGACGGCGCGCGCCCGCAGATGCCGGTCGCGGCGGGACCGCCGGGCGAGGTCGTGGCCGTCGAGCAGGATGCGGCCGCTGGTCGGCTTCTCCAGGCCCACGATCAGCCGCCCGATCGTGGTCTTGCCGCAGTCGGTCGACCTCGTGGTCCGGGCGCTGCGCGATCTGCATAGGGCCGTCGTCGCCCCGCGCTGGGACAGCGTGCGGGTCGCGTTCCACGCCGATGTGGCCCGGCGCGGAGTGCCTGGCCGCGCTGCTCGGCCCGACCCGGGCGGCGGTGCTGCGGGAGGGCCGCGCCGTGCGGCACTCGCTGACCGCGCTCGGCCGCACGATGCTCGGCCAGCTGCTGACCAGCCCCCCGCGGGGGAGAGGGCTAGCCGAAGTCCACCGTCACCTTCTTGACGCCGACGGCGCCGAGTAGCCGGGCGAGCATCGTCCGCGTGCTCTGCTCGCCGGCCGCGAGCAGCGCCCGGTCATGCTGGGCGGCGTCGTGAATCTGGCTCTCCGCGGCCGCGTAGAGCGGACGGTAGCCGTTCGGGTTGTTCCTGAATCCCTGCGTCGCGCCGTTGACCACCCCGTGCGTGCTCGTGATCGAGCAGACGGCCGGGTTCAGGTAAGCCGGGCCGATGGCGGGGGCGGCCAACCGCACGGTCACCGTGTCGGTGGACTGATCGATGGTCAGGTCCTTCTTCGAGAGCGTGCTCAGATCGACGATGGCGTCGTCGGTGCCGCTGCCCTTGAGCTCCATCTGGTTGCAGACCAGGAAGCAGGGGATGACCCCCACGCTCTGGGTGATCCTCACATCCACCGCGTACGAGCGCGTCGCGACGTGCACCTGCTCGATCTTGGTGAGCTTCCCCAGGACCACGGTGGTGGTGATCGTGGTGTGCGAGCCGAATGGGTTAAGGCTTTCGATCTTCGCTACCAGCAGGTAAGCGGCGACGAGCACGATCAGCACGGCTGCGATGATCGTGGCGATCATGCGGCCGAACCGGTGACCGTGGAAATTGCGGCCCTGCTCGGCCGCCTTTTCGCCGCGTGCCCCGGCCGGCCGCGTGGTGTCGTGACGCTGCCGCGTATCTTTCGCCATGTCCTCGCTCTCCGCCCTTGACGCCCGTTCTCGTCTACCCGGCGAAGAGCGACCTATCGCGTGATCGGCCGCCTATTTGACGCCTGCCGCCGGACGCGGGCACCCGAGCAAGGCCCACTCGAAGCCGAGGCCGGGCCGAGGACGGGCCGAGCCCGGGGGTGGACCAGGGTTCCCACAGGCGCGGCCGATCGGGCCGGAGCGAGAGCGTGGTGCTGGACGGCGTCACGGCCGTCGGCGGCCGAGTCGAAGTGGGAGCCACGTGAGGAGCGCATCATGACAACGACGAACGCGCAGCCGAAGGTCCTCGACCTTCCGATCGGACTCGACGCCACCGGCACCCGGCGGGAGTTCGACAGCCTGGGCGACGTCGACGTGCCTGCCGACCGGTACTGGGGCGCCCAGACTCAGCGCAGCCTCGAGCATTTCAACATCGGCCGCGACCGGATGCCCGAGGAGGTGTACCACGCCTACGGCTACGTGAAGAAGGCCGCGGCGCTGGTGAACACCAGAGCCCGGCGGCTGCCGGGCTGGAAGGGCCAGCTGATCGGGCGGGTCTGCGACGAGGTGATCAGCGGGGCGCTCGACCAGGACTTCCCGCTCTACGTGTGGCAGACCGGTTCCGGGACCCAATCCAACATGAACGTGAACGAGGTCATCTCCAACCGCTGCATCCAGCTGGTCGGCGGGACGCTCGGCTCGCAGCAGCCGGTGCACCCG
>Ga0335075_10006553_pt1 | contig 17957 bp, 15 predicted proteins | sample Lox_Sample_24_FD_206723 | JGI IMG/M metagenome (GOLD analysis project Ga0335075, IMG submission 206723) | Soil microbial communities from Loxahatchee National Wildlife Refuge, Florida, United States - Lox_Sample_2.4 | ecosystem: Environmental > Terrestrial > Soil > Wetlands | place: USA...
AAGCCTTGACCTTACAGATGCCCTACTCAAAGAATATGCAGGCCAAAACGAGCTCATCAGGGAGCTTCCATTTCGAGCTTATCTGTTCCGAACACCTCTGCAGCTATGCCTTGTCGCGGAGAACTGCACGAGGATGTCAGCACCAGCCAAGAGGATCTGCACCTTTTGGTTTATGATCCCTTGACTAGAATGTCTACCCCGGCAATGTGACGGATGGTTTCCCGAACTTTGTCCCACCCTTTCTTTCCACATGTTCTTCCACGTGCTCTGCCTCCGACCTATCAGCAGAGCCAAAGGGCTAGGCAGGCAACGGAACTTGCCACACATACATCCTGTAGGCGTGTGCGCAATGACGATTAACTCCACGTCATACAGGAACTGAATACTGGGGAAGAAAAATCTCTCCTCTTCCGCGAGCACAACCCCACACCACCGAGATGATATCGTACGCGCCAAAGCGTAGCATTGTAGTGTCGATCCCATGTGATTGATACGTACAAAATCCAATGAGGTATATTCACTGGGAGTAGCCCAGGAGAATAATTCTGCCGTCCTTGCCCTGTAGTAGGCCTCTCCGACCTTACGTTTGCCCTTGCCCTCGACCTCGCCCCACTACTCCTGAAACCACGCAGAGAGGGACTACAGCTAGTTAAGGAGGGCAACAGGGAAGGTTGCAGATTGGAATTGTGGTGCATCTTGATGCAGCCTCCCTTGAGAAGGATCTGTGGACAAGGAGTATTAAGGGGTAGCTTGCTCCTCACGTTCCTTCGCCTTGAGAGCTTGGCCAGCCATTTCTGCACCTCTCAGGCCTGAGAACCAAGTGAAGTGAACGATCAGTATACCAAGTTGCGAGTCTGTAATACCAATTACAAACCTATATCGTGTACCTGTATTATCCAACCCTCTTGTACCTCTATCAAGTGAACTCCAACCTATCTAACCACGATCACTACCTCCCTTCCTCAGAACGTAAACTGCATTAGCCCTGGATTCAGTACAAGTGGCAGCAAAAAGTGAAACGCCACTACCGTACTCAGTGGCCAAATCGCCGTAAAGGACGTAATCTGCCAGTCATATGGGACCAGCCTCCCTACCGGCCCCAGCCCACTCAATACCACCATCCCCGTGATCATTACAAAGCAAAACACAAACGTGAACTTGAACTTCCTCAGGATCTTCGGCACCTCTTCAAAGAATGTCGTGTTCTCCGCCTCTTTGCTCGTCGCGCCCCACGACATGTCGATGCTGAGCATATGACAAGCGATCGCCTGACTGACGTGGACCGAGACGCCGCCGAGGAAGATGGTTAGAAGGGGCAACCAGGTAAGGTTTTCGAAGAAGGCGCCAATGAGGCTGCGGCCTTCGGTACGGTAGCGCAGGATAGCGAGGGAGACGGTCCCCAAAGCCTGGAAGACGATGACGATGGAGAAGTAGATCTTGAAGCTGTCGACGTAGTAGTGGTCGAGGTAGCCGTTGAACCAGCCGATGAGGAAGTAGTTGGCGACAGTCAGGATCCAGGCGGAGCCGATGGCGTAGTAGGTGCCGATGTAAGACATGATAGTGATTTTAGCCATGAGGGACATGTTACTCATGATAAATTTGCGGAAGAGGGGTGTTACGGGGCCGTGAGTAAGCCAGCGGCGGAACGGTTGGAAGATGAGTTCGGAGCAGCCGTAGGCGTATTTCTCCCAGCGGGAAAGTTCGTCGTAGACAGTAAGCGACACGCCTTCTTTGAAGCCTCGGGCGAAGTAGGCGCCAAAGCGGAGGTCGTAGCCTTTTGATTGTAGTCGAAGGGCCATGTCGAAGTCTTCTGACACGGTTGTCTCGGCCCAATATTTCTCCACTGTAATGCCAGAGCCGTCTGGTTCGGTATATGCAATGTCCTGGAGCGCAGACCACCGGAGCATCGCGTTGTGGCCGACGAACGGCGCGACATCACCGTTTGCAACAGCGAATTGAATGGCAGTGTAGACCAGGTTCGTGAAGAATGTTATGCCTTTTTCGAAAAAGCTGGTGGTGACATTCATGACGCCCGAGGAGAATTGAATGATGGCGACTTGGGGCGAGGCTTCCATCTCACTAACTGCATCAAAGAGGCAATCTTGGGGCACACGCGTGTCAGAGTCGATAATCAAAATGTAGTCTCCGAATCGGATGTTCCCTTCGGCCCAGGTTCGGCCGTGATCCTCTTGAATGACTTGCGATAGAGCGATGTTAAAGACCTCTTCCTCCTCCTCTTGAGTCCACCCAGCCGGCCGACGAATATGAGTGAGCTTATCCTCGACACGTACGCTCACATTCATGGCGTAATTCATGTTCGAAGCCTTCTTAAATTTTCCGGCTCTCGTGAAAATTTTCTCTCCAACGTGACCTCCTTTCGGGTTATGCCTAGGTCGAGCAACCCAGCCGATGTTATGCTCTTCATAGTATTCGCGTCGCTCCCGAGCTTCCCCTTCAGGGATGATTTGCATGCCGTCATCGTTGATAAAGATGTTCGCAGTTCCTCCTTGCATTTCATATGTTGAGATCGCGGCTTTAAGGGACATTATGGTAGGATCGATGACAGTCCAGAGGCCTTCCTTATACACAGGCATTTGAATCGTCACGTGGGGCAGATAGTCAGTAGTGATCCGCGGAGAGCGAATGCCCGAAAAGAACCTCGAGTTCGATGCGACCTGATTGACTGGACCGAAGACCTGAGCGATGCCATTGACAAGTGTTTGGAAGAAGAACTAGTCGTAGTCAGCATAAGCCCTTGTGAAACATTGGATGAGCCATACCCAGCCAAGCCAGATCTGGAGAGGAACCACCACTATCAACACACATCTGATAAAGTTGTGATCGACCTTAAGCTCGATGGCGACCTTCCGCCAACCAACGCCAATGGTGAGGATGACGAGAATGCCGGTGATCGCCATGAGGATAGGCTGAAATAGGAGTACCCTCCGTGGCTTATCAGAAAATTGACGGTCAGGTTCTGAGCCGTCGTCGACCGTTTCCTTGCCGTTAATGTTGATGGTCGGAGCTTTGCTTGTAAAGGTACTCTTTGCCAATACGGTCTTATAATCTCCCTCCTCCTTCATACCTTCACTCCTCCAGATCATCCCTACCAGATGCTGCTCGATTTGCTCTGCTCGACCTATAATGTGTTCTGGATCGTCATCCCACACGACCAGCATACCCGGGTCCCGGATGAAAGCGGCAAAATGATGCTTCTGACATCGAGAAAGAAATGAAATGTCCGGTATTACTTGGAGTCGTAGTCCATCAGCCAATGGGACATACGGAAGATTCGAAGATCGGAGGAAAGTCTGAATAACGGAAGTTTTCATGGTCATGGATACCTGAAGGGGGTCAGCTAGCTTGCCAAGCCGAAGGAGAAATGACTTGCCTTCACATTGAGACGCACTACTTGATCATAAAAGCCTCCAGGTAGGGACGACATTTCTTCTGGCTGACAGATGAAGTCTCCTTTGCTCCTCTTGAGGATGACACCTTCGTCCATGTTTATATCGGACCATAGCTTTTTCAGTTGACACTGGCGTAGAAAATTGATCATAACTGCATTCCTGACCATATTGGGGCTTGCAAGCTCGGCAACTGAATCAACCTCGGATCGAATTGACTGTGGGGAATGGGATCTGAAGTGTCCATAATCGCGGTCCAAGTCCAGCATGTCCATCTCAGCGATTACAAATGGAGGGTAACCACTGCAGTAGCCTTTTGGAAGAGCAAGTGGCAAGCTTGGGCGTATACTGCGTTCACGGTCGGATTGTCTCGATGTGTCCTAAGATGACACTACTGAACGTCGCACGTTCGAGAGATAAAGAAATGTTTCCAACAGCCAAGACCAAGTGATAGAAAAATGAGTGTGTGAAGCCAGTAAATGAGTGTAATTGAAAGCAGAACTAAGCGAGTGTGGTGGAAAGCAGCATTAACGAGTGTGATGAACAATATGAACAGAAGATGCAGCAAAAATGAGTGACATTATGTGAAAGGAGTTCGGATGAGGCTGAACTATATCCTGAACCATCACTATCAGAAGCTTTAGAAGAGACCCTAGTCTAGGCAAATTTCAATCTCGCCTCGGTTAGGAAGTGGTAATATGAGTCTGTCAAGGGTTTAAAGCAGGAAATGTGGACACAGCTTTGCTTCAGCATCCTACAGGCCCTAAGGGGCTTGGCGCTTTCCACACTGTAAATTAGCTCAAATTCCTCCAAACCATAGCACAACCAAGGAGAGTACCTTAGTCGAGGATGCAATGAGGCTGTATGGCTCGAAAAGAGCTACTACATATGGTGGTTCGAAGTAGCGCTTGTGACCATGTAGTTGAGAAGCTGTGATACCTTGAAGGTGCTGCTGGAACCGCTACTCCGGCAAACCTGCAGTTCTGGATCGCAAAGTTTTTCCTTTGCTTTTGGCTAGAGGGCTTGCTCTGGTTGGATGATTGCAACGGCAGTGTCAAGGCATTTTGGAAGCGAAAGTGGCAATGACATGTGGGAGCCAAGTGTGGTAAGCGTAGATTGATTGTAGAAGAACTGCCCTGTTTCTACCTGGTTAGCGAACTGGCACTTATAGACACAAAGGAATGTGATCGATAGATCGTCTTACTCATTCCGTATGATCCAGATGATCATGAAGTCTTAAGCATCCATGAGACATCTCCATAGGCATCTTCATTGTCTAGGACATCCCATGAGACATCTCCATCGTCACCTATGGCTGACATAAACGCCACACAGAGCAATTCCAGTCTATGGCAACGCACTGTGTGCTGTGGGGTAAAGGGGCTAGGCTTGGCACGTTCAACATCTTCCCTCGGTCAGCAAATCTTTTAAGTCTGATCTTAGCAGGCTTAGCATAGTAGACCTGGCATGGCATAACGGATTATCCACCTCTGCAGCGCCGTGCGGCTTCAGGAGGAGTGGGGTAAAAGTCGAGGGCAAAGCGCAAACGTAAAATCAGAGAGGCCTACTACGAGGCAAGGACTGTGGGATTATCTTCCCTGGCCTATTCCCAGTGAATGGATTTTGTACGTGGAAATTACATAGGACTGACCTGTGGGACCTGGCTGTAGGAGTTGTTTATTTTATCTGTGGAAGGGTAGACCAGCTATATCTATTTTCATAGCCTCGGCACGGCCTGATGCCGGTTGCCCCATGGGGGCTTCGCAGCCACCAAACTTGGCGTTCAGACGTCATTCTGTGGTGCCCAACACCCCCGAACCAACCCCGATATCATCCTCCTGATACATTGCAATGATTGCATCCCAGCGCACCAACTCCCTCTAAATCCGTTCATCTCTTTTGCGAAATGAAGAGCCCTGATCGCCTCCCGCCTCCAATGCTGAGGCGCTCGCAAGTCAGCGTCTGGATGGAACCAGGTTTCTGTGGACAAAAAGAACCTGCAGAGCTCTTGAAGCAAGCCTAGTCACATTCAGCCCAGTCTGCCGCTCTCCTCAAAACCCTGGCCTCGAGATATCGTTTCAGGGCAGGAATCACAGCTTGGCTGACTGGTATTCCACAGTCTATCTTCTTGGTCGTTGCTTGCCAGGTCCTAATCTCCTGCCTCCATTCCTACCCCCAGGATCTACCCCTTAACAGGTCTTCTACAGTTGACTCACTCATTCTTTTCACACTCGTTACTTTTCAAATCCATAACCTTTTGGCATAAAATCTCCCTCCCTAATAGTGCCACATTCCATTCTTTTGACAGCGGCTTGGCTATTTGGAAATAGGCCGCCGACCCTCTCCCCTTGCCCGTCATGGCCAACTTTACGCCCATTAACTTCTCCCTTCCAGCAACCACGCAAACTAGCGCTGCCGCTACATCTCGCATACCCGGGAGCTCGGACTCTGCGGCTCTCGACGACCATATCACCTCCACCTCACGGCAGAACCCTTTCGCTTCACCGTATGGGTCACAACTGTCATCAAGGAATACTTCCTCCGCCGCTCTCCACCAGGCCAGTCTCTCACAGCGCTACTTCCACTCTCGGAGGATCAAGAAAGGCGAGATCGAACGGCCATGGACCAAGACCAAAGATCCTCGCCAGAAGTGGGTAACGATAATACCTCTGGTTGGCCTGCTCATTGGATTCGGCCTTACCGGCTTCCTTCTATGGGATGGCCTCCGTTCAGTCGTTACGCATACCTACTGTCCCGTCTACTTTGACGACTTCTCCAACGGCTTCAATGACAAAGTCTGGACGAAACGGGCCGAAGTGGGCGGCTTTGGCAATGGCCAGTTCGAGGAAACCACTGTTACCGACGAGAATGTATTCACCCAGGACGGCATGCTCTACATTAGGCCAACTCTCCAAGACAGGCGCCTCATCGAGCAAAACAGCGTCATTAATCTGACCCAGTCCGGCACCTGCTCCTCCACCCTCTGGTCTGATTGTATCGTCAGCACCAATACCACAAACAACACAATCGTTAATCCCGTCAAGAGCGGCCGCATCGACACCAAGAAGGGTGCGGTGATTAAGTATGGCCGTGTCGAGGTCGAAGCTCAGCTACCCGCTGGTGACTGGTTATGGCCCGCTATCTGGCTCTTGCCAGTCAACAACACATATGGGGAATGGCCACAGAGTGGAGAGATCGACATTGCCGAGTCTCGCGGGAACAACCACACCTATCCCCTAGGCGGTAACAACATCATCTCATCCTCTCTACACTGGGGTCCTGACAGCGCCAACGACGCCTGGTGGCGGACAAACGTCAAGCGCAACGCACTACACACCACATTCAGCAAGAAATTCCATACCTTCGGCCTGGAGTGGAGCGAGAAGTATCTCTTCACATATGTCGACAACCGCTTGCTGCAAGTGTTGTACATTGACTTTAACCAACCGCTCTGGCAGCGAGGCAATTTTCCCTTATCCGATGCAAACGGCACCCGGCTGATTGACCCGTGGAGCCAGACCGGGAACGATGCAACACCCTTCGACCAGGACTTCTATCTCATCCTCAACGTTGCCGTTGGCGGTACTAATGGATGGTTTCCAGACGGCTTAAATGGGAAGCCCTGGGTGGACCAGAGTCCAACCGCACGATATGACTTCTGGAATGCACAAGAGGACTGGTATCCGACGTGGAAGGACAATGGGCAGATGATTGTGAAGAGTGTGAAGATGTGGCAACAACAAGGATATCATGGTTGTTAGGCGGCGATGCCCAGGGTGCCCGAAGGCTTGGGGCTCTGAAAATAAGCAGGCGCTTCGAGAAACTTTTTCCTGCAATGTCCAGGCTAGGCTTAGCCTTTGAGCGTCTTCATAAAGATTGGGTTGGTATTGATCAGCTGAACACCGTCGACTTGATATTGAACCTGCGTCTCTCGCTTAGCAAACGGTGGATAGCCTGGCTTGCCACCGACACGTTTGTAGCAGTGCTCTCGATGGTGAGCTCCGCGTTATCGTAGACGATGACCATATTCGCTAGATGCGACTGGATGCCTTCTTTGTCATTTTGAACAATACACAACGCGCCAGTCCACAGATAATCGATTCCCACGTCCATAGCATTCAGAAAGGTGTGGGGAATATTCTTGGACCATTCGGCCAGAGAGCTGGCATTCTCGAACTCGTGGACATTCTTCTCGCATAGCACGAATCTAGGAGCGGATCCCCATGCGTCGCTGCGTGCGGTATACCATCTGTCCTAGTTCTGCGCTGATGACGAATTGACGCTGGACATTCAATTTGACGGAGATGGGCGTCCTCCTAGGGGTGTAACCATCTCAGTGGCCCCTGCTTGTACTTGTCTGCCCCGTCAATCTTCGCCGTCTTGTTCAACGTTATCCTCCACGTCGACATTCGTCTTAGCCTCCAGTAACAGCCGCTCCACTGCCTCGTGCCCGTTTCTGGCCGCCCAGTATAGCGCCGTCTTTCCATCTTTATCCTCCGCGTCAACATTCGCCTTGGCCTCCAGGAGCAGCCGCACCACTGCCTCATGCCCGTTTCTGGCTGCGTGGTGCAGCGCCGTCAATCCATCATCATCCCTCACATCGACATCCGCCTTGGCCTCCAATAGCAGCCGCACCACTGCCTCGTGCCCGTTTTGGGCTGCCCCGCGCAGCGCCGTCCATCCGCCATTTCCCTTCGTGTCGACGTTCGCCTTGGCCTCCAGTAGCAACCGCACAATCGCCTCGTGCCCCCCGCAGGCCGCAAAGTACAGTGCCGTCGTTCCAGAAATATTCTTCGAGTCGACGTTCGCCTTGGCCTCCACTAGCAACCGCACCACTGCCTCGTGCGCCATGTAAGCCGCCACATGCAGCGCCGTCCATCTACCGACACCCTTCGCATTGACATTCGCCTTGGACTCCAGCAGCAGCCGCACCACCGCCTCGTGCCCGCTTCTGGCCCCCCAGTATAGCGCCGTATATCCGTCTTTATTCTCCGCGTTGACATTCGTCTTCGCCTCCAGCAGCAGCAGTCGCACCACCGCCTCGAGCCCAAAATATGATCCCACCATGAGTTCAGTAAGGTTTGGAAGGAATGGTATTTTGTAAGATAAGTTGCTCCGGTGCACTTGGAACCAAGTTAGGTACCGGTTGGACCGAGTATCGCAAACTTCTAACGTTGTCTTCAGCACGGCTCCTTCCTCCCTAATTTTAGCTTCTCGGAAGTGAATGGCCCAGTTATTTGCTGCATAGTCTAGGAATTCATGGCTACTGGTGTATTGATCGACAACACTCTTGATATCATCGTCTCCTGATAATTTAGGATCAATGACTAGAGGATGGCTCTCAAATACGTCGAACATGAGGTATGAGATACATATCTCCGTGAGGACAAGATTCGATTGAATTGGATTCAGTGAATGCTTCCACGTGTGCGGGCTGCGGATGGCGGCCATCGAGTGATTAGTCAAGAACTCTTTCGCCGTTGGATGGATGAGGTAGATCTTCGAGTCTATGACTTTCACAAAAAGCCCGCAAAGGTTTCTAAACACGTCACTTATTGACGGCTCGAGATCGATGTCTTCATACGACCGGTCACTAGATTTGATGAAGAATGCAATGCTCATCTCTTTAAGTGAAAGTGGTCTAACAGCTGCTACCACTATGTGCAGAAGTTTTGTGGCATCCTCAATATTGGAGCTTCGACCAAGAATGTTGTTGTAAACCGCATCTAGCGTCGCGGGCATATAACCTGATACACTTTGGGGAATTTGCGCGCCATTTTCGAAGTCCTCGAGGACGAGAGACACCCAAAGAAATGAACGGTTGGCATTGCTAACGAGTTGTTCCACCAGAGCGGCCTGTGTTAGGTCGGAGAGATGCCGCTTCATCCCAATCATTTCAACTTTCGCTTTCACTACCATCTCGATGTCTCTACTTATCAAATCAGTCTCGACTTCCATTCTCAGCCTGATTGGAATATCGAGGAACCCATCTTCGATAGAGCGATAAGGGCGACTGGTTATGACAAACTTTAGGAATGACTCCGTCGCACTCTGCTTTCCAGTATTGGAATAGAAAGTGGCCAAAGACTGAATGAGCTGGACTCGAGTCAACTCTTCGCATTTATCTAGGCCATCGATGATACAAATGACGTTGCCAGAGGTTTTGCTTGCCGCAGCTGTGGTGAGGATGTTCCACAAAGTGCCAAGTTCTTCAGTGAACTTCTCTGCCCTGTTTCGAAACTCCGACATAGCATGATTAATAAGAGAGGATTTGGCGGTAAAAAGCTGGTGGAGAAGCGCGCAAAGAGCAAATTTTGCGCCTTTTGGATCCATACTATCACCTTCGAAGAAGAAATAGCAAACAGTGGAGGGTAGAGTCGCTTGCGACTCCGGAGAGCTGAGCTCGTCGATCAGGAACGAGGCTAATACAGACTTCTCACAACCTGGATCTGCCGTTATCCACATGATATCCGACGTCTGCATTTGGCTCCAGCGTTGGTACTGTGGACGCCGGAGGAGCCATTCACAAGTTCCCGGTATTCGATCCGGGATTCTTCCTCGATGCGCCTGGTAGTCGGACGTGTAGAGACAGCATAAGCATTCAAACTCCTCCGCAGAAAGACGTGAGAGCATCTCAGTCCCCATATTTGGAAGAGTTGTGAGAGGCGCGGTAACGGCTTGGCCCTCCCTTGCATCCCGAAATTTTGAGGTTATGTTGTCCCAAGAAAGATCGTCGGCGTCCGGAACTGGAACTTCATGGACAATGTCATCAAGGACTGGATTTTCAGATACGTCTTCTAGGCTGTGATCAGGAAATTGGGGTTCTTTGGCCTCTTTCCCTCTGAGCCGGGACGCCTTTGCCCCAAATTTGGGCACATCTTCGGAATCCTCCACAGGGTTTGGGTTAGCCCCTCCTTCACTAGACCCATCCGAGGCTGAACTCGTTCCACACGGGGGGTCCTCGGATGACCCAAGGCTGGCCTCCGCCCTGCCAGACTCAACGTCAGCCTCTTCATCGTTGAAGATTTTTGGTAGTGCAAAAAGTGCCAGCTGTTCCAAATGGCGACCAACATGGGCTCGAAAAGCCTTGGCTGTAACATTGATGGTATCTGGAAATGGTGCTTGTTCCGCAACTGCTCCCCGGCTCCTCCAAATTGTGTCCCAATCGCAGAGAGGGCAGGCGGTTGCCGGGATGACCTCTACCGGCCTTTCGCACATGTCGACCAAGGCCGACAATTGGCCCTCCGTTAACCCTTCTAGATGTCGCTGCTCCATGTGGTGCTCACATGCATCTTTTGTTTTGAAAGTTTGGTTGCAAAGGCTGCAAAACCACTCTCGCCTATGGGAGTGGAGCTCATGGTTGAACCATTCGTGTCGAGTAGCGAACATTGTGTGATTAGTTGGGCACTCTCCAAACGTGCAGACATAGGGCTGTAGATCTTTGAAGACGTGGTTCTTCCAGGAGCGACCTTCCCCTTTGAAGATACAGATTGTGAAGCAATATGGACATTCGAACGGCTTCTCGTCCAAGCCTTCTTTTGGTAGAGGTGGCACCTTGATCCTGTGCTGCTCATCGCCAGTGATAGATGGTGTATAAGATGTCTGAGACTGGCCAGTATCGGAATGGACCTCGAAATTTTCCAAGTCCTTCACCGAGTCGCTTTGGTATAAGGTGGACGCGGCCGTTGTTTGCGTATAGGCTGTTGTTGCTACAGTACTTGGGATGGTCTCCGCGTATTCCAAGGCATGCTTCGTTGGTTTTGGGTTGATCTCTTCCTGCCGCTCCTCCACTTGCGTTAGGCCTTCAAGCTCGAATCCCACCCTGTCCTTGTCCCTAGGCTCACTTGTTTTCTTGCCTACAAGCCTTTCGTGATGCCTTTTTCGATATTCGAATTGCTCTCGACGCTTTATATTAGCCAATCCGAGGCGTTTGGTTAGGTCCTTGTCAGCATCTGGAAACTTTCCAACTGCGTGCCCGAGGTCGAAAGGTTCGAAATGAGGGAGCTTAATTTTTGCAGATTTGATGAGCCTGTCATGTGGCGCGGGACTTCTGATGGCAATTGAGAGCTTGAAGAGACAAGCAATGATTTCAGCGATGTCTAGAAACCGCTGTTGTATTTCTGGTATAGGTTGGTGGTCGCTCGGGGTCTCTACCGTTGAGTCAACGTCGGAAGATTCGGAGTCTGTGGGTTCTTCATCGTACGGAGTCTTCTCTCCTGTGACTATCAAGACCGCTGCAAGCTGATCAGCTGGGATGCCTCCAAAGTTCACCGAGTTCACTTACCATCTTCGAGTGCTTCCTGTAAGTCTTGCAGGAGCTGGATAACTTGAGATTGTATGTGGGATGCGTCGCGTAGGCGATAGTCTAGCGAGACGCGCCCAACCTGGTGGGCGCCAATATTCCCGGCCCAGACCTTGAGCCGTCCAAACTCATCTAAAACGGCAGGAGTACTGATTTGGTCCGAGAGGTGATGGCCTGGCTGTTGTACGAGTGCGCAAAGCTTTTCAAATGTTTGAAAAGCGGCCTTATACTGCGTCGCAATAGGCCCTTTCATGTTGGTAAGGCATTTCCGATGTGCGCAAGGTTTGAATTTTGGAGTGAGAAGAAGTCATGCAAGCTTCAAGGTTGAAGCTGGCCGTCGAGGTAGACGGGCGGTCGTCACCCTCACATAACGCGGAACAATACAGAGGCGTGGGGCCAAAAGGAGCTTCCACCAAGATAATTCTGCCGTAATTTTTGGTGTTCGGCGAGTTCAGGTCTATTTATTCAGGTAGTTCCCTAAACTTCCGGGCGCCCTTCACCAAACCTTGCCTAAAATTTAGGTGCCAGCGCGCTCGACCTCCAAGTCATGCCTAGAAGTTTTACCGAAGGAAAAATCGATTAAGGCACTCCACGGATTATAACTTGTTTTCTTCTCTTAAGGCTAGGCAAGCTCGATCGCGTTAATATGAGGCAAATCATCTAGCCATATTAGACGCCGTACTTTTTATCGCTCGTATGTACGCCCTTCACGATGATGAGTCTGTAGGGGTACCGTGTTCTTGGCACAGTTTTCGGAGCGAGGGCTGGAACTGCGTAAGGCGGTGAAAATTAGCGTGTGGAAGCTACTTTTGGCCCACGCCTCTGTACATACATCTCCTTTCCAAAATTGCTTAACAACCAGCAATGGTTACCGGCATCGAAGCAGCTGGCGTCGTCTTGGCCATTCTCCCGCTTCTGATCTCAGGGCTGGATTATTATCGGGAAGGCTTAATCCCAATTAAGGATTGGCTGAGATATCGAAGCGAAGTGAAAAGTCTCATTCGAAATCTCAACGTCGAACAGGTCAGGTTTCGGATAATATGCGAAAAGCTTTTGAGTGGCATTGTGCCGGAAGAGGAGCTTGCAGATCTGCTCGAATGCCCTGGAGGACCAGCTTGGCACGACGAACATATTGAGGAAAAGCTCAAGGAAAGACTTCAGGAGTCGTTCACTGTTTACTTGGCTACAGTTGCGGATATGGAGGACTTATTGCGAGCTCTGAGAATTAAGCTCGGACTTGACCACGAGAATAAAGTACGTCAAAACTTCCAAGTTCATTTCAGGCAATGCTATTAGACATGATTCTAATGCTAGTCTGTTATGCAGCCGGTGTGGATTGACGACGAGAAGGCTCGAAAGAGAGAATGGAAGAGAATCAAGGTCAGCTTCTCGAAAAAGGAGTTCGCGGATCTTTTGCGAAGAATGGGAAAAGACAATGACGATCTCGATAACCTGACCAGAGGCAACATAGAGCTGGAGCCCACAAGAATCACCCGTTGCAGCGAGGCTGAGTCGTTCAAGCTTGTCCGCGACCATGCGAAAAGTCTTTACAATGTCCTCGCCCATGGAATGCTCTGCGACTGTACAGTATGCCACCAAGCCAACCTACGTCTGGATGCTCGGAGTGACGCGGCAAAAGTATCGCGAAGCGGTTCAAAAGGCGTCCGATTCAGAATCGTGTTCTCGTTCGAAAGTAATCCTACATCTATAGATCTTCCGTGGAATTGGCGGGAAACAGAAATTGAACCCTCCGAGAACACCGAAAATGAGGATAGCGAAACTGACGCTTTCGATAAATTGTCATTCGCAAAGCAGGAACCGCCGACTCCTTCGGAGAAACGACTGGGAAATGGTGGAGGAGACTTGAGACCGAAACATTCATTTACAAGTCATCAATCGTCAAGACCTTCCGAGACAACCCACGGAGCTGACGATGGACACCTCCGACCAACTCTTCAGAGAAAAGGCGTCTCATGGGCTCCTGATACGCATTCACCGGCGCCCTTTGCAAGACGAGCTGTTTCTGACGACAATCTCAGCATCACTAAAATAGAAAACCTGTGTTATATGTTCCAGCAAGCCAATGAAACAGATGCCTGCCTTGGATTCCTTGCCGATAAACAACGGCGTCATCACATATACTCCGTCTCAAGGCCAGTGCTTGGATGCGCACCCCAAGAAAGCATCACTCTCCACGACCTTCTCTGCCAGACCGAGAGATCTCCGGAGGTGTCTGGGGTTGTCGATACTCTTGACCTGACAAGTAGAGATAAGTTCCAATTGGCGTTTACGCTTGCATCGACAGTATTGCAGCTGCAATCGACTCCATGGCTGGACCGACAATGGGGAGTGAAAGACATCTTGTTTATTCCTGGGGCTGGGTCGTCTCTAGCAGACAATTCATATATCACGAAAAGCTTCTCCAACAAATCGCAGCAGATCATGGATTTCGCTGGGACATCCAAGCCATCCAACCCATTTATCCAGAACGAAGCCATTTTCGCGTTGGGTGTCGTCCTGCTCGAACTGTCATTCGGAAAATCTCTGCGTGACCTAGAAACCGCAGCCGATCTTGATGAACATCGAAATCGGACCATCTACACGGACGCTCTGATTGCGAAACGGCTTGCAAATAAGGTTTCGCTTCGGGAAGGTGATAGATATGGAGACGCTTTCAGACGATGCGTTAACGGGCTTGATGTGAGGGACGCAAATTTCGATAATAAGGATTACAGGCAAGCCGTTTATCGATACGTTGTCAAGCCTCTTGAGGGGATCTGGAATGACTTCAATAAATCAGAGTAATATATAGCCAGTCGATGTCGATTACTTTAGCATAGCGTATGCATAGCTGAAATGATTTGCCTCCATTCGAGAGAAATTGAATACTCGTACAGAGCAGAAGTAACTACCATACCCACCACCTTGAAGCCTAGGCAAAGCTGTGTCTAGGCCGTTTAGTTCAACTATCCGGTCAGCGAGCCTCAATCACGCCACTCTTACCAGTCTGTCCACATCTTTGTCCTAGCAATCCAATGCCTGGGGAATGCAAGAAATACCCACCGGATATATGACAAAGCGATACTGTTAGCGGTGGGCTCTCTCAACGTTGCGGTGGAGCGACGTGGGCCAGGACTGGACCGCCCATGCTTGCTCAGGTTGTGCTCATGGCATGCTCTAGTTTGCTCAGGCTAAAGCGGTAGCTGCTCAGGTCAGAGGCCGTAACTGGAACTGGGAGAAAAAGAATTTTATGTCTTACTATGTGGGGACGATGGCACGAAGACGCACGCGGAACGCCATGCGTGCTGTATGGCGAAAAGTTCCTCGCTCCAGCTCCTTCATAATATAATTGCATTCTCATCCTCTTCTTCGTCTTCGTCTGTATTGATGGAGTTCTCGGCTTTGCCTTGGGCCAGGAGTAACGGCAGATCCCCTTTGAAGCGGCCTTTGCCGGCAGCTCGAACTTCAGGGTCGATGGCGCAGTCCAGTGCGTCTCGGTCGTTTCGCTTGATCATCATGCACAGGACGCGCACTTCCAAGCTGTCTGAGACCTGAGCCTTGCTTCACTACAGCTCTCCTCGTGTTTGCCTTCTTCATACCGGCATTCTCCTTGGGCTTCACCGCTGGCTTCACCGGTGCACGAGGCCGCTTGCCCTCTGCTAGCATCTGCACAAGTGCTTTAATCCGCTTGGCCCGGCTCCGTGGTGAGGTTGTCTGCACACGCCATAGCACAGAGTACCGATCAGTCTTGTTCATGCCTTCGAAGAAAGAAGCGGCGGCAGGCTCAGTAGCTAGGGCGGTAGCAAGATCATCAGGAACTGTTATGGTGGCGGGTCCGGCGTAAGCACGCTCCCAACGGCCGTCAGCCTTCGCTGCTTCAGCCGCAGCAACGCCTGCGGGACGCATTCGACCTTCTTCCAGCAATCTTCCTACTGTATTCACATTCTTCTGGGACCATATGCTCTTCGAGCGACGTGGAGTGTATCGTGCCAACCACCAGTTGTTGTCGAGCCCATTAGCCCGACCGTCGATCCAGCCAAAGCATAGCGCAATTTCAACGGCTTCGGCAGCAGACACTGATGGAATACCAGAGGACTTCTTTGCTATCTTCAAGTGGAATCCAGGCGCCGTTGTATGCTCGCGATCGAGGAAAGCTTCGAATTCGTCGGCGGAGGAGAAGGAATAGATCGGTAGGTCAGATTGTGGTGCCTTGATGGACATTGTAGATAGCGATATAGCTGAAGCGCGTACTCCCAGCAGCTTGGGAGCTCTAGGCGGCTCGTACGCCAGAACCGGTCTAAGTCTAGTTCTAGAGAGCAATGAATAGACGACAATGGAATCGAAGCTTGTGATGAGCTGCAGAACTTGTCTTGAGAGAATTAAGCCTAGGGAGAGATGCCACTGAGGCCTTTCGCATGAGAACAGACGCGCAGGCCGCGACCAAGGGCTTTGTAAAATACGGAGTAAGTGTGTAGCAATGGAAAAGCACGGGAGGGCACATAGACGCGGTTTCACTACAGCTCTCCGCAGTGTGACCAATCACAACGCAAGATGCATGGAGCTTCGCAACCATTAAGCATCCATCAATCTCCTCCGCCCCTCTACCTATCCCTACCAAGCATCTAAACCCAGAGCATTACTCAACGTGATAATACCGAGAAGCACGCCAACCCTATCCTAATATCGCATCAGGGATCCTCAGGCTGCTCACCCTCGTCTCAAGCTAAAGCGGCTGCCCAGGTAGGAGGCCGTAACTTGAACTGGGGGAAATATCTTTTGTCCTACTATGGAGGTATTCCAGGTGAATACCTAAGGCACGAAACTCACGTGCAGCTTCAATGTCAGGCTTCACGGGGAGAGATTCATATCCCAACTACCAAATGATACCATCCCTTCCTATCCTTCAATAGACGTCTTTCGCAGACGGATCAGAGTAAAGACCCTAGGGCATCAGCAATCACTCAAAACGGTGTGGGATGCCCTCTAGTAATCTAAATGATGCGCTCTGTAAGTGCCTGGTTCTTGGGTCTCGCCGGTCCTGTCAATTGGCCCTGATGGCAATCCTGGGATGAGCAAAAGACAACTCGCGGTATAGATGGCCGACCATTCGACCCTGGCAGCTGCGGCCTCCATTTCCTGCAATATAGCTGTTTGTGGTCTTTTCCTTTTGATCGCAGATACGCATCAAGCGTGGCTTCGAGTCGCAGATGATCAAGAAGCGTGAGCCGAAGGTGCCTTGTAAAGACGTCGAGCGCAGGCTCGCCAGCGAGCGAGAAGGGAGGAGAAGAGAGGTGCAACCTAGATCTTATCAGCCAACCTTGCTCTATACACGGTTCAACTTCAACATCGACTTATGGGAGGATGCGTGGGTTAAGAAAGGATGCGCGTTACCAAGGAAGAGATCGCCTCCCATATCTCGGACTCGCTGAAATTAACTGGAAGACGGATAAGAATAGATTCAAGCCTTCATAAACCAAAGTCACTGAGGTCACACTCTGCCGACTTGCCTTTCCTTTACGCCTTTTGATTGATATGATCCACTGGGTCGGTTATTCAGGGCCTCAGTGTTATGGCGCGCTGTCCGTAACGGTACATGTAGTGGATTGCTGCTCAAGATCATCGGATTTGAGTATTGTGTCTTTTTGGACCAGTTTGTGGCAGTACTGAAAAGGCAGTCAGATCATCGCCGCAACAGCGGTCGAGGTGCGAGAGAGCCCATCTTACAGCTAGAGCCTTGTTTACAAAGTCGCCGTCCTTCCTCCAGTACCCCTTGAAGCGCTCTCGATAGCACATGGTTTAGGAATGCAAGCCTCAGGGTCATCAGGAAGAGCAGGTACTACAGAGGACTTGGGTGGTATTGTAACTGTAAGTACTATACTCTATCCTATCTTAACCCGGCCATCTACTGACCACCTAGGTCTCTCACAGTCCTCCGCAGAGCCCCAAGTAGGCCTATTTCGGGACTCCGTGTCAGGAAATCTCGCCACGGATTCGTCAGTTTTTCCTGACGTGACACAGCAGATCAAGGCCATCACCCTTGCAGGGGTGGTAGCAGGGATAATCTGCCCACATGAAGCAATCGCTAAAAAGCGAAAGATATCCAATGTTTTCATCGCGGCAGTATTCAATGTGCTCTTTTAGTCGACTTTGCCCCAAGATGTCATCTCGCTCCTTCTTTGATGCTTTAGATAGATCAACAAACTGCTTGAAGTCTCTCTTCAGACTCGACTGAGCTTCTTTTCCCGTCG